>Ga0207690_10000579_pt1 | contig 23708 bp, 28 predicted proteins | sample KBSC23metaG_FD_184315 | JGI IMG/M metagenome (GOLD analysis project Ga0207690, IMG submission 184315) | Corn rhizosphere microbial communities from Kellogg Biological Station, Michigan, USA - KBS C2-3 metaG (SPAdes) (version 2) | ecosystem: Host-associated > Plants > Roots > Rhizosphere > Soil ...
TGGCGCTGGCGCAGGAGCTGGCCGCGGAGCACGAGAAGCGCGGGCTGGAGTACGTCGCCGCGCCGGTGTTCGGCCGTCCGGACATGGCCGCTGCGGCGAAGCTCAACATCCTGGTGGCCGGCAAGCCTGCCGCCATCGAACGCGTGCGGCCCCTGCTGGAGGCGATGGGCAGCAGGTTGTGGCCATTGGGCGAGGCGCCGGAGCGCGCGAACGTGGCGAAGATCGCGGGCAACTTCATGCTGGCGACGGCGATCGAAAGCATGGCCGAAGCCACCGCGCTGACCCGTGCCCACGGCGTCAGCGCGGCGGATTTTCTCGACGTGATGACCAGTACCCTGTTTGCTGCGCCGGCCTATCAGGGCTATGGCAAGCTGATTGCCGAGCAACGCTTCAAGCCAGCCGGGTTCGCCTTGCCGCTGGGCTACAAGGACGTGGGGCTGGCGCTGGCCGCGGGAGAGGCGCAGCGCGTGCCGCTACCGTTCGCCAGCGTGCTGCGCGACGCCATGCTGGAGGCGCTGGCCGCCGGCGATGCGGAGCTGGACTGGTCGGCGCTGGCGCTGGTCGCCGCGCGCCGGGCGCGTCTGGACGAACGCGAATAGCCGCTACGGGGCGTTACGGCGCCCACTCCAGTGTGCCGTCGATCACCGTGTGGCTGCGTCCGCCGACCCAGATCGCGTTGCCGTCGATGTGCACGATCAGTTGTGCGTCGTGGCCGATCTCGCGCCCCTGGCTGACCCGGTAGCCGCGGGCCAGCGGGCCGTGCGGTTCGGCGTGCACGATATACGCGGCGATCAGTCCGTTGGCGGCGCCGGAGGCGGGGTCCTCGACGATGCCGACACCGGACGGAAACGCGCGCACCACCAGCTGGTAGTCGGGGTGACCGCTTCTTGCGAACGCGCACAGCCCCATGCTGTCGCTGGCCCGGGCCAATGCGGCAATCGCCGCGTGGTCGGGCTGCCACGCGCGCAGGCTGGCTTCGTCCGCCACCTCGGCCAGCCACCAGCGCCGCCCGCCGTCGACCAGCGCCGGCGGCAGCACGCCCAGCCCGGTGCCGGCCAGCGTGGCCGCCAGCAACGGATGGGCGTCGCGGCCGGTGTCCAGCACCCGTTCGCCGGGCGACTGCAGCAGCAGCTCGCGGCTGGCACCGTTACCTTCGACGCGGATCGGCAGCACGCCGGCGCCGCATTCCTGCCACAACAGGCCATCGAGCGGCTGGGCCAGGCCGCATTCCAGCGCGGCGTGCGCGCTGCCGATGCTGGGGTGGCCGGCGAACGGGATTTCCTTGTGCGGAGTGAAGATGCGCACGCGATAACTGGCCCGCGGATCGGTCGGCGGCAGCAGGAAGGTGGTCTCGACCAGCGCCGTCCAGCGCGCGAAGCGCTGCATCGCCGCGCTGCTCCAGTCGTCCGCGCCGATCACCACGCCGAGATGATTGCCGCCGCCCAGGGTGGCGGCAAAGACGTCCAGATGCAGATAGCGGAGCGAAGTCATGGGATCCATCGGGCGGCTGGCGGCCGCCTAAAGCGCCGAATGATAGCCGCCTGCCGCGGATCCGGGCAGTGACCTTTCGGAATATCGAGGCGGCGGCGAGGCATAAGCGTCGGCAGACTGGCGGTTGCGCCAACGGAAAGTCGACAAGCCGCGGCAGCGGCGCCAAGATGTGCGCTTTTGCTGCCCGACGCGGAATCGCTTATGCCGATCACCCTGGTCATCATCGCCATCACCTGCCTCGTTTCGTTCATGGCGTTCAAGAACAGCCGCCTGATGAACGACCTGATCCTGTGGCCGCCGGCGATCGCCCGCCAGCGCGAATACCACCGGCTGGTGACCTACGGCGTGGTGCATGCGGACTTCGGGCACCTGCTGTTCAACATGATCACGCTGTACTTCTTCGGCCGGGTGATGGAGGGCTTCTTCACCTCGCGCATGGGGCCGTTCGGCTTCGCGCTGTTCTATATCGGCGGCCTGGTGATCTCGATCCTGCCGACCTACCTGAAGAACCGCAACAACCCGGATTACCGCAGCCTCGGCGCCTCGGGCGCGGTATCGGCGGTGTTGTTCGCCTTCATCCTGCTGGCGCCGTGGTCGCGGATCATCGTGCTGGTGATTCCGATGCCGGCGATCGTCTACGCGGTGCTGTACACCGGCTACTCGATCTACATGGATCGGCGCGGGCAGGGCAACGTCAACCACAGCGCGCACCTGTGGGGCGCGGCGTACGGCGTGGTCTTCACCCTGCTGGCGGAGCCGCGGGTGCTGCCGCATTTCCTCAATGCGCTGATGCAGCCCAGTTTCCGATGATGAACGTTTCCTGCGCTGCGTAATGCCCGCCGCGGCCGGGGCGTGCATACTGGACACGGTTCCATCGACCACCGCAGGAGAACGAACGCATGGCTATGACCCGCAAGTCGGCTGCGAAGAAGTCCGCGGCAAAGAAAGCACCCGCCAAAAAGGCGCCCGCCGCAAAGTCAGCCGCGAAGAAGTCCACGCCGCGCAAGGCGGCGACGAAGAAGGCTCCGGCGAAGAAAGTCGCCGCGAAGAAGTCCGCAGCAAAGAAGCCGGCCGCACGGAAACCCGCAGCCGGGAAGGTCGCGACAAAGAAGGCGGTGGCGAAGAAGACCGTGGCAAAGAAGACTGTGGCCAGGAAGGCCGCCGCAAAGAAGGCGGTTGCGAAAAAGCCGGTGGCGAAGCCGGTTGCAACCAGGAAGGCCGCGGCAGCAAAACCGGTCGCGAAGAAGCCGGCGGCAAGGCCAGCCACCCGCCCCGTCGCCGTCGCGAAAAAGCCGGCCCCGCGCAAAAGCCCGCCGGTGGAAGCGCCGATCCAGCACATCAGCCAGGAAGACGCTGTGGCGAAGATCCAGGCCTTGCTGGAGGCCAAGCAGGAGCGGGTGAGGCAAGGACCCAGCTGGCCGGATGCGAACCTGGCCCAGCCGGCGCCGGGCAGCATGGAACTGCACCCGCCGATAGCCGGTTCAGGCGGCGAAGGCAGCGATGCGCGCGTGCTGGCACCGGAACGTGGCGAGCAGGGCAAGCGCAAGGGTTGATGGCCTGTCGCGGGCTCCGTGGCCGGAGCCGTGCGACGGCGATACATGGCTGGCGGGTAAACGACGGCGGGCGACGCGCCGGAACTCAGTGCGCGTTCAAGCACCGCGGCCTAGCGTGATATCGCAACTCCCAGATGGAGACGGATCATGAAACGCCTGTTGGCCAGTCTTGTGCTGATCGTCGCTGCCGCGGCGCTGTCGGGCTGCTACTACGACCCGGGCTACAGCTATGTCCGCGGCTCCGGCTACAGCGGCGACGCCTACTATGGCGATGGCGGCAACGCCTACTATGTGGCGCCGGGTTACTACGATGGCTATTACGGCGGCTACTACGGCTGCTGCTATGCGCCCGGCGTGAGCGTGGGCGTAAGCAGCGTGTGGTACGGCGGCTCGCGTTATCGGCATGATGGCTATCGCGATCATCGTGACTACCGTGGCCATGCCGGCCAGTGGCGGGGCCATGGCGATAGCCGCAGCGACTATCGCGGCGGCAACCGGCAGCGGCGCGGCTCCCGCAGTGATGATCGCGATCATCGCCACTGAGGTTTGAGGCACTATCGGGGCATGCCCGGATTCGTGCCGTCACGCACCCGTATTCCACGGCTCATCGTCATCGCGGCGGTGGGCCTTTTGCTGTGCGCCTGCAGCAGCTTGCGCTATTACGCACAGGCGGCGCACGGGCAGGGTGAGTTGATCGTGCACCGGCGCGCGGTGAGCAAGCTGGTGCGCGACCCGGCCACCGACCCGAAGCTCGCCGCGCGCCTGCGGCAGGCTCAGCAGGCGCGCCGCTTCGCCTCGCAGCGGCTGGCCCTGCCGGACAACCGCAGCTACACCGGTTATGTCGCGCTGGATCGGCCGTACGTGGTGTGGAACGTGTTCGCCACGCCGCGCTTTTCGGTGCAAGCCGTGCCGCAGTGTTTTCCGGTCGCCGGTTGCGTCGCCTATCGCGGCTGGTTCAGGGAGGCCGATGCGAAGGCGGATGCGGCACGCCTGCGTGCGCGCGGCGACGATGTCTGGATCGGTGGCGTGCCGGCGTATTCCACGCTGGGCTGGTTCGCCGATCCGATCCTGTCGAGCATGCTGCGTTGGGACGACGACGAACTGGATGGCACGATCTTCCATGAGCTGGCACACCAGCTGATCTACGTGAAGGGCGACAGCGCATTCAACGAATCCTTCGCGACCTTCGTGCAGACCGAAGGCCTGCGCGAATGGCGCCAGTCGTGTGGCCTGCCGCCGCCGGACGGGCGTGCCCGGGCGATGAGCGATGGCTTCACCCGGCAGGTGCTGGACTTGCGCGCCCGCCTGCAAACCCTCTACGCCAGCGGCGTGGACGAGTCGGCGATGGAGGCAGGCAAGCAGCACGAGATCGCCGCGTTCCGCACCCGCTATGCACAATGGCGCGATCGCGACTGGCCGAATGATCACCGCTACGACGCCTGGGTCGCCATGCCGATAAACAATGCGCGGCTGCTGCCGTTCGGCCTGTACGACCGGTGGACGCCGGCGTTCGCCGCGTTGTTCCAGCGTGCCGGGCGCCGTTGGCCGGCGTTCTACGCCAGCGTGCGCAAGCTGGCGCGCGAGCCGAAAGCGCAGCGCGATGGGATGCTGCAGGCGCTGTTGCAGCAACACCCTTGACCTGGCGTGGCGTGTTCGCGGCAATCGGTAATCGGTTGCCGGGCAGGCCGGAATCCGAGTTCGCTGATGGGCGGCTCGGCCGCATCGTCGGCCGCGGTCGCGCCGCGTATCAGTGCCCCGGTTTGCGCCCGGCCATGTGCCGCAGGTAGGCCAGCACGGCGTCGAGATCGGCGTCGGACAGCGCGTGCGTGTCGAACCCCTGCATTTTCGCCTGCGGCCATTGCCGCAGCGACTGCGGGTTGCGGATGAAGGCGCGCAGCAGGTCGGCACGCAGGTATTCGGTGGGGTTGTGCGGAAGGTTCAAGTCCGGGCCGAGCTTCGAATCGCCCTCGCCGTTGAGCGTGTGGCAGGCGAAGCAGGTGCGCTGGAAGACGGCGAAACCGCGTTTCACTTCGCTGTCCGCCGGCAGCGAGGGGTCGGGCAGGATCGCCGGGAAGCGCTCGGCCACGCCGCCCAGCGTGCGGATGCGGGCCAGCTGGTACGGCCACTGTTCCGGGCCCACGCGGGCGGCTTGCGGCCGGGTCCACACGACGTAGAACGGCCCGGCGCGGCCGCGGTTCTTGTCCAGTGCGGGCCAGGGTCGTGACGGCTCTTCGATCGCCAGCCAGGCTTCGCTGCCTTGCGTGTTCATCAGCAAGGTGGCGGGGATCTCGGCGGCGAAGCCGTCGCCGGCGACGAACTGCAGGTGATCGTCGGGACCGATGCCTTCGAGCAGGGCGGCCAGCGGCACGGCGCGGTAGTGCATCGTGCGATGGAACGCGACATCGTCGGGCACGCTGATCGTGCGCGCGTCGTGGCGCTTGAGCAGGGTTTCGCTGCGATAGGTGATGACGCCATGGCCGAGGTCGACTTTCAGCTCGGCGGCCGTCGCGGGCGGTAGTGCCAGGCACGACACGAGCAGGCATATGGCGAACAGCTTCATGGTCGATTCCGCATGGAAGTAAAGAAATTGTAGGTGGTGATGCCCGAGTCGCTTCTGTCCGTCCCGTTGCAGCAAGCCTGTCGGAAAGCTGAACGCATTTCGACATGCACATTGAACTCACGTGGCGCCGGCCACACTAAGTCCACGTATCGCCGAGATGGCGACAGGAAGTGGCGCAGTACAAGCGCGTCACTGAGGGGCCGGCATTTCCTCCCCTGGATGCCGCCTGACAAACCCCATCAGTCCTCCCCTGGCTGATGGGGTTTATTTTTGCGCGAAACAAGCCGCGGTTCGCGTGGATAATGGTCCATCCCGTTCCCGCATGGCTACTGATGATCATCGACTCGCTGCTCGACACCGACCTGTACAAGTTCTCGATGATGCAGGTGGTGCTGCACCAGTATCCGGCCGCCCAGGTCGAGTACCGCTTCAAGTGCCGTACGCCCGGCATCGACCTGGTGCCGTACATCGACGAGATCCGCACCGAGCTGAAGGCCTTGTGCCAGCTGCGTTTCGCACCGGACGAGCTCGACTACCTGCGTACGTGGCGCTTCATCAAGAGCGATTTCGTGGATTTCCTGGGGCTGTTCCAGCTCAACGAGAAGTACGTGGAGATCGCACCGGCTGCGGCGGCCAACGGCGAGATCGAGATCCGCATCCGCGGGCCGTGGCTGCACACCATCCTGTTCGAGGTGCCGCTGCTGGCGATCGTCAACGAGGTGTACTTCCGCAACACCAGCGGCGGCCTCGACCTCGCCGAGGGGCACCGGCGATTGCAGGCGAAGATCGAACTGCTGCGCGATACGCCGGACTACGCCGGCTGCAAGATCGCCGACTACGGCACGCGCCGGCGCTATTCGCGAGTGTGGCAAGAAAAAGTGGTGACCCTGCTGCGCGAGGGGCTGGGCGAGCAGTTGGCCGGCACCAGCAACGTGTGGCTGGCGCGCAAGCTCAACCTGACTCCGCTGGGTACGCTGGCGCACGAATACCTGCAGGCGCACCAGGCGCTGGGCCCGCGCCTGCGCGATTCGCAGGTGGCGGCACTGGAAGCGTGGGCGAAGGAGTATCGCGGCGACCTCGGCATCGCGCTGTCTGACGTGTACGGGCTCGATGCGTTCCTGCGCGATTTCGACATGTACTTCTGCAAGCTGTTCGACGGTACCCGCCACGACTCCGGCGATCCGTTCGCCTGGGGCGAGAAGGTGCTGGCGCATTACAACGCGAACCGCGTCGATCCGCGCAGCAAGGTGCTGGTGTTCAGCGACGGGCTGGACATTCCCAAGGTGATGCAGCTGTACGCGCACTTCCGCGGCCGCTGCCAGCTCGCGTTCGGCGTGGGCACCAACCTCACCAATGACGTGGGCCCCGTGCCGCTCAACATCGTGATCAAGATGATCCGCTGCAACGGTCAGCCGGTGGCCAAACTGAGCGACTCGCCGGGCAAGAACATGTGCGAGGACGAGGCCTACGTGGTGTATCTGCGTCAGGTGTTCCAGATTCCTGCGTCGCAGGGGTAAGGCGGCTTGTGCTCCTCCCCCTGCTTGCAGGGGGAGGCTGGGTGGGGGTTGCTCGGGCTGGCGGGAAAGATCAAGAGCTTACCCCTCCCCAACCCTCCCCTGCGATGCAGGGGAGGGAGCATGGAATCAGAACGCCGGCAGCACGGCGCCGTGGTATTTCTGTTCGATGAACGTCTTGATCTGCGGGCTGTTCAGCACCCGAGCCAGCTTCTGCACGCGCGGGTCGTTCCGGTTGTCGGGGCGGCCGACCAGGTAGTTCACGTAGGGCGAGTCCTTGCTCTCGATCAGCAACGCGTCTTTGGTGGGATTCAGCCCGGCGGCCAGCGCGTAATTGGTGTTGATCAGCGCCAGGTCCACCTCGTCCAGCGTGCGCGGCAGCATCGCCGCTTCCAGTTCGCGGAACTTCAGGTGTTTCGGATTCGCGGTGACGTCCTTCAGCGTGGCCATCTCGTCGGTCGGATCCTTCAGCGTGATCAGGCCGTGTTTCGCCAACAGCAACAGCGCACGGCTGTTGTTGCTGGGGTCGTTCGGCAGCGTCACGCTGGCGCCGTCGGGCAGCTGGTCGATGCTCTTGTACTTGTGCGAGTACGCACCGAACGGCTCGATATGCACGCCGGTGATGATGGTGAGCTGGGTGCCGCGTTCGCGGTTGAACGCATCCAGGTAGGGCTTGGTCTGGAAGTAGTTCAGGTCGACATTCTTTTCGGCTACCTGGGTGTTCGGCTGCACGTAGTCGGCGAACACCTTGACCTGCAGGTCCACGCCTTCCTTCGCCAGCAGCGGCTTGGCCTGCTTGAGGATTTCCGCGTGGGGCACCGCGGTGGCGGCCACGGTGAGGACGTTGTCGTCCTGCTTGCCGGAGCCGGAGCAGCCGGCAAGCAACAGCAGGGTCAGGGCGAGGGAAGCAAGCAGCAGTTTCATGACGGATTCACTTGTGCGGCGCACAATGATAAGCCGTCTATACTGCCAAATACAAACCGGGGGGAAAGCATGGCTTTCCGGCGTCGTCACGACTTCGGCGCGGCATAGCCGGCCAGCAGGAGCAGGGCCAGGATGGCGGCGACGGCGGCGAGCAGCAATCTCATGGCGGCGACTCTCACGGGCGGTCCACGAAAGTAGGCCGCCCATGCCGCCAAACGCAAATAACCAGATCAGCGTTGCTTATAACGCGTCACGATGTGGTCGCCGATCATCTGCAACAGCTGCACAAGCACGATCAGCAGCACCACGGTGACCAGCATGTAATCGGACTTGTAGCTCAGGTAGCCGTAGCGGTAGGCCAGGTCGCCGAGGCCGCCGGAGCCGATCGCGCCGCCCATCGCGGTATAGCCGACCAGCGCGATCGCGGTGACCGTGATGCCGGCGAACAGGCCGCCGCGGGCCTCCGGCAACAGCACGTGGCGCACGATCTGCCACAGGCTGGCGCCCATCGCCTGGCTGGCCTCGATCACGCCCTGCTGTACCTCGCGCAGCGCGGTCTCCACCAGCCGGGCGAAGAACGGCGCGGCGCCGATCACCAGCGGCGGGATCGCGCCGCGGATGCCCAGCTTGGTGCCGACCAGGGCATAGGTGACCGGCATCAGCACGATCATCAGGATGATGAACGGCACCGAACGCAGGATGTTCACTAGCAGCGAGGTGATCGCATAGAGCTTCGGCATCGGCCGCAGCTGACCCTTGCCGGTGAGGTACAGCAGCACGCCCAGCGGCAGGCCGATCAGCACGGTGAGGGCGAGCGAGCCGCCCAGCATCAGCAGGGTGTCGATGCAGGCGCGGCCGATCTCGCCCCAGTCGTCGATGTTCGGAAAGAGTTTCGGCAACGGGTTCATCGGTGCAGCTCCTCGATTTCGATGCCGGTCTCGCGCAGCGCAACCAGCGCGGCGTCCACCCGTTCGCCCTGCATCGCCAGGGTGAGCTGGCCGTAGGGCAGGTCCTTGATGCGGTCGATGCGCCCGGCGAGGATGTTGAACTCCACGCCTGTCTCGCGCGCCACACGGCCCAGCGCAGGCGTCAGCGTGGCGTCGCCGCGGAAGCTCAGGCGCAGGATGCGCCCGGGTACCCGGGCGAATGGCGCCAGTTCGCTGGCCGCTTCTTCCGGCAACGCCTCGTTGACGAAGCGCTTCGTGGTGGGGTGCCGGGGATGCAGGAACACGTCGGCCACCGCGCCGCGCTCCACGATGACACCAGCGTCGAGCACCGCCACGCGGTCGCACACGCGGCGCACCACGTCCATCTCGTGGGTGATCAGCACGATGGTGAGCTTCAGTTCGCGGTTGATCTCGGCCAGCAGCTCCAGCACCGAGGCGGTGGTCTGCGGGTCGAGCGCACTGGTGGCCTCGTCGCACAGCAGGATGGACGGCCGATTAGCCAGCGCGCGCGCGATGCCGACGCGCTGCTTCTGGCCACCGGAAAGTTGCGACGGGTACTTGTCGGCATGCGCGGTCAGCCCCACCCGCGCCAGCAGTTCGTCGACGCGTGCGCGCAATACGCCGGCGTCGCGTTCGCCGGCCAGCCGCAGCGGGAACGCCACGTTGTCGGCCACCGTCTGCGAGGCGAGCAGGTTGAAGTGCTGGAAGATCATGCCGATGCGGCGCCGTTGCGCGCGCAATGCCGGTTCGGCCAGCGTGGTCATCTCGGTGTCGCCCACGAAGATGTGCCCGCCGCTGGGCCGTTCGAGCAGGTTGATCAGCCGTATAAGCGTCGATTTGCCGGCACCGGACAGGCCGATGATGCCGAACACCTCGCCATCGGCGATGTCGAGACTGAACGGCTGCAGCGCGGGAATGTCCTTGCCGTCGACGCGGTAGGACTTGTGGACATCGACGAAGCGGATCACGACGGCGCCTGGCTTGCGGGTGGTGGGCCATTCTATGCCACGGACATCACGGCCGATGGCGTATGCTGCTGGATTGATCCATCAAGACGGAGTCCGTCCATGTCCAGCGTCTACGATTTCACCGTTCGCGATATCGATGGCAACCAGCGCTCGCTCGCCGAATGGCGCGGCAAGACCCTGCTGATCGTCAACGTGGCATCCAAGTGCGGCTTCACCCCGCAATATCAGGGGCTGGAGACGCTGTGGCAGGACCAGCGCGACCTGGGCCTGGTGGTACTCGGTTTTCCGTGCGACCAGTTCGGCCACCAGGAACCCGGCGACGAGGCCGAGATCAAGACCTTCTGCAGCACCCAGTACGACGTGACCTTCCCGATGTTCGGCAAGATCGAGGTGAATGGCGAGCATGCCGATCCGCTGTACAAGTGGCTGAAGAGCGAAGGCAAGGGCATCCTCGGCAGCGAGTCGATCAAGTGGAACTTCACCAAGTTCCTGGTCGATGCGAACGGCCAGGTGGTGAAGCGCTATGCCTCCACCGACACGCCGGAGAAGATCGGCAAGGACACGCAGGCCCGGCTCACCAGCTGATCCGGCTTCCTCTCGATCGCCCACGGTAGTTTGCCGGCAGTACGCCGGCGCATCCCATGGCGTCGCGCGGCCTGCAGGCCGGTTTGCGCGGTTCTGGTATTCTGCGCGGTTCGTGTCGGCACCTGGCCGGCGGACTTGAACCTATTCGCGAGAACCCCATGCAGATTGCCCAGAATTCCGTTGCCGCCTTCCATTACACGCTGACCGACGACGAGGGCCAGGTCATCGACAGCTCCGAGGGTCGCGAGCCGCTGACCTACCTGCATGGCAGCGGCCATATCGTGCCGGGCCTGGAAAAGCAGATGGAAGGCCGCGCGGTCGGCGACAAGTTCACCGCTGACGTGGCGCCCGAAGAGGGCTACGGCGTGCGCCATGACGAGTTGATGCAGGAAGTGCCGCGCGCGGCGTTCCAGGGCGTCGAGGACATCCAGCCCGGCATGCAGTTCCAGGGCAACGGCCCGGAAGGCCAGATCAACGTCACCGTGACCAAGGTCGAGAACGACGTGGTCTTCATCGATGCCAACCACCCGCTGGCCGGCAAGACCCTGCACTTCGCCATCGAGGTGACCGACGTGCGCGGCGCCACCGCCGAAGAGCTGGAGCACGGCCACGTGCACGGTGCCGGCGGGCACCACCACTGATCGCCGGCGCGACCGCGCCGCGATCCGCCGATACGCGAAGGCCCGGTGCCTGCACCGGGCCTTCGCCGTTTGCGGCCCGACCTAGTACCAGTCGAGCAGCGACACGCCCAACCCCAGGTAGGTGGCGTTGTGGTTGTAGTCGATCAGGCTTTCGCCGTAGCCCTTGAACACTTCCATGTAGCCGCGCAGGTTGCCGGCCATCGGGAAGCTCCAGCTGAAGCGCGCCGAGCCGTGGCTGCGACTGCCGCCGCGCAGGGAGTGGCGCAGCAGCATGCCGAATTCCTGGCCGTGCCACTCGTGCACGACCTGCATTTCGGCGCGCCCCATGTAGTTGCCGATGTCGGGGTTGTTGTCGTCGCTGCGTGCTTCCGGGACGCGCCACCACGGGCGCAGCATCACGGTCCAGCCATCGCGCTCGAAGCCGACGTTGGCGATCACCCGGTTCCAGCTGCGTGACAGCGGATCGCTGCGGCCGTTGGACTGGTGGTTGAAGCCGATGCTGAGCATCCGCCCATCCCAGCCCAGTACCTGATAGTGGGTGTTGAACACCAGCATCGCCTCGGGCTCGTAGTTGGTTTCGCGGAACGGGCGCGACAGCTGCGAGTTGTAGACCTGCCAGCGCGAGGACTGGGTGTAGCCCACCCACAGGTCGCCGGCGTCGCCGAACACGCCCTGCCACACCTTGGCCTTCAGGCTGAGCTGGAATTTCGCCTCGACGTTGTCCAACTGCTCGCCCTGGTCCGTCACCGTATTGTTCGGGTTCGGGCTGTGCGGCTGGTTGTTCTGGTTGCTGGTGAAGAAGGCCGGCAGCACGTACACCGGCTTGTAGCCGCGGATGTTGTAGGTGCCGAGCTTGCTTTCCGGCGACAGTTCCCAGCGGCTGTCGAGCAGCGACAGCGGCGTGGCCACTTCGCTGTTGGGTTCCACGGCGGCACTGGACGTCTTCTGGCGGTCGCGGCCGAAGATGCTCGGCGTCGTGGTCGTCTCGTCCACCCGCTTCTGCGCTATCGGCAGGTTGACCCGGCCGGTCGCATGGTCGTAGCAGGCCAGTCGCTGGGCGTCGCTCTCGATGGCGGTGCAGGCGCGGATGTCGGTGGGGTCCGGGTTCTGCGCGTGTGCGGCGGTAGCCAGGATGCCGGCGGACAAGGCCAGGAGGACGGCCGCAGTCGATCGCTTCATGGGGAAAAGTTTCTGGCAGGGCGGCGGGTCAGTCTAGCGGAGCGGTCATGGGCGACGGTGACTGGCACATGAAAACGCCGGCCGCGCGTGCGGCCGGCGTCTGTTGCGTGAGGGCTTATTTGCCTGCGGTCCAGCGCGCGTACTCGCTCTTGCTGATCCGGCCGTCACGGTTGTGATCGGCATAGAGGAAGTCGTTGGCGAGCAGCGGATAGGCCGAAGCCTGGTCCTCGGTGATGTATTTCCCGCCGCCGGACAACTGCTCGAAAGCGGGCGCCGGGCCGGCCGGCGGAGGCGGCGGCATGCTCGAATGCACGCTGAGCTCGCCGGCCGGCGTGTTCATGGTGGCCGCATCGGCCTGGCCAGTCGGCGGTGCGGCCGCCGTGCTGGCCGACGGCGGAGCTGGTGGCGGTGTCGCCGGCATGCTCGATTGCGCCGGCGCTGGCGATGCCGGAGGTGTCTGCGGGACCGGTTGTGGTTGCGGCTGAGGCTGTGGCTGCGGTGCCGTGTCTGTGGGGGGCGGAGGAGGAGTCTGCGGCGGCATGTCCTGCTGCGCGATCAGGCTGCCGGCGAACAACAAGGTGCCGGCGGCGAGGACGGTCAATAGCGGCTTGCGGGATTTCATCATCGGTACTCCATGCCAGAATGATCGGTGAGGTTGTGCGGATGTCCGCACGCCATCGGGCGGACCCCCCGTCCGGCCCAACTCGGGTTTCACGCTAGCAGGGACTTTGTAAATGCCGGCTCAATATCCAGATCACGACGTTGTGAAGATGCGCCGCCATTGGGCGCCGCTTCAGGTGATGGCCGCGTGTTGAGCCTGGTGCAGGCGCGAGCCTTGCAACTGTCCGCGCAAGGCCTGCTGCAGCCGCCGCGGCGACGGCCACGGCGCGACGACGTGGTGGCCGCGGTCGAGCGCATGCGCCTGCTGCAGATCGACACCATCCACGTGGTGGCGCGCAGCCCCTACCTGGTGCTGCACTCGCGCCTGGGCGACTACCCGATGAGCTGGCTGGACGAGGCGCTGGCGCAGGGCCGGCTGGCCGAATGCTGGGCGCACGAGGCGTGCTTCGTCAGCGCCGCCGATGTCGCCTGGCATCGCGGCGGGCACGGTCATCGCACACATCACTGGGCGCAACGGAATGCGGCGCGGATGCATCGCGAACAACGTGTCGAGATGGATGCGCTGCTGGAGGCGGTTCGTGCATCCGGCCCGGTGCGGGCGGCGGATTTCGCGCGCAGGGACGGCGCCAGCAAGCCGGGCTGGTGGGAGTGGAAGCCGGAGAAACGCTGGCTGGAGGCATGGTTTGCGCTGGGCGAACTGATGGTGGCGCGGCGCGACAACTTCCAGCGCGTCTATGACCTGGCCGAGAACGTGCTGGCCCGGCTCGACCCGCCGTTCGATCCCGCCGCCGCGCCCTCCGCGGCGCAGCTGCGCCAGCGTTTCATCGTCGATGGCGTGCGCGCGCTGGGGGTGACCCAGGCCGGCTGGATCGCCGACTATTTCCGCCTGAAGCCGAAAGTAAGTGATCGCGAACTGGCCCCGCTGCTGGCCAGCGGCGAACTGCTGGCGGTGCCGGTGCAGGGCTGGAGCACGCCCGGCTATGTGCACCGCGACCATGCCGAGGCGCTGGACAAGGCGCTCGCCGGCCGCCTGCGCGCCACCCGTACCGTGCTGCTGTCGCCGTTCGATCCGCTGGTCTGGGATCGCGCGCGGGCGCTGGCGATGTTCGATTTCGAGTACACCATCGAGTGCTACACGCCGGCGCCGAAGCGCCGCTATGGCTACTTCGTGCTGCCGATCCTGCATCGTGGCCGATTGATCGGCCGGCTCGACGCGAAGGCCCATCGCAGTACCGGGCAGTTCGAGGTCAAGGCCTTGTTCCTGGAGCCGGGCGTGTCGCCGGAACCGCCGCTGGTGCAGGCGGTAGCCAAGGCGATCGCCGATACCGCCCGCTGGCACGGCACCCCGGAGATCCGTCTGGGCAGCACCCAGCCCGCGGCGATGGCGCGGCTGCTGCGTGCGGCCTGGCGAGAAGCCGGCTAGGCGGCACCCCGTTACCGTCCGAGGGGCTACGGCGTGCCGGCCGGAGCCGGGTTCTCCGTGCATGACTTGCCGTGCAGGGCCTGGCGCAGCTGGTTGGCCAGCGAGTTGCAGCGTGCCGCCAGTTGCGGCCGGATATCCGGGTTCTTCGAATCGCGCAGCAGGCTGCTGCGCATCGCCTCGTAGCGGGATTGCAACTGGTCCGGCGCGTAGATCGCTGCTGCGCGATGGCAGGCGAGGTAGCTGGAGAGATAGTCGTCGCAGGCGGCAATGCCGGTGTTGTCGGACAGGTCGGGTTCGGCGGCAGGCTTGCTGCGGGTGGGGGCGGCGTGCTCCCGATGCGGCGCGCTGGCGGCCCTTGTGGTGGAGGCGGACGGGGTTCTCGTGGTGGAGGTCGTGGCGGAGGTGGTGGTCGTCGTCCTGGTGGCGGCGTGCTGCGCACAGCCAGCCAGCAGCAGGCCTCCGAGCAGACTGATCAATGTCAGGTGGGACAGGGAAGGCATCATGGCTCTCCTCGACTTGGCGATCGTACCGGCGAGCCGGGCGGTCAACGGACAGTGGATCCGGGAACTGGCCACCACTAGACCGCGCCGAAGGTCAAGAAAATCTGAATTTATCGCGGAACCGGCAAAAAACGGTGAATTGGCTCCATTCCGTTCCGCCCCGTTGTGCCGTTATGATCCGCCCACTGTGTTTGCCGGGGTCAGCAGAGTTTGTGGCCCGATGCAGCCGATCCGCGATCTGCCTCATCGTTCACCCCTGGGTTGTTTCCTTGCATACCAGTCAAGCCGGCCGGTCGCTCTCTTGGCGGTCGCGTCTATAAACCTGTGGAGTGATTAACATGTCTGATCGTCAGATGGGTACCGTCAAGTGGTTCAACGACGCCAAGGGCTTCGGTTTCATTGCCCGCGACAATGGCCCGGACGTTTTCGTGCATTTCCGCGCCATTACCGGCGGCGGTTTCAAGAGCCTGCAGGAAGGCCAGCAGGTCTCCTTCAAGGTGGTACAGGGTCAGAAGGGCCTGCAGGCCGAAGAAGTGACCCCGGTCTGATTACCGCGTTTGTAGGGGAAATCGGGCAAAGATGCCCGGTTTTTTCCTGCCCGAATAATGTCCGCGACAGCCTGCTTGACAAATCACTCGCGGGCTGAAAATCCGTTATGCTTGGCCCGCTGCGTCTGCTTGGCTACGTGAGTGCCCGGTAAGGATTTCCTGAATCCGACTGTTGCACCGGACCCTGCATGCTCAGTGAACCGTCGGCCCGTTGGGGCCGGTTTGTCTCAGCGTCTGGATAGGATCGGAGTTAGTCATGTCGGATCGTGAAGTAGGTACCGTCAAGTGGTTCAACGACGCCAAGGGTTTCGGTTTCATCAGCCGGGATAATGGCCCTGACGTATTCGTGCATTTCCGCGCCATCACCGGCTCGGGTTTCAAGAGCCTGCAAGAAGGCCAGAAGGTCAGCTTCAAGGTCGTCGATGGCCAGAAGGGCTTGCAGGCCGAAGACGTCACCCCCGTTTGATCGTGGTGGCGGAATCAGCTTGAAGAGGCCGGCGCAAGCCGGCCTCTTTTTTTGTAGTGGCGGGGGCAATTCGCTAGCCTGCCGGAATGTCCGACCATTCCATCGAAAACATTCCTGCAGCGGCCGAGCCGCTGGTCATCCCGGTAACTGCCGCCGACGGTGCCCGCTACGAGTTGTTGGCCGTGCATCCCGCTGGCGCCTGGCAGCGTTTGCTGTACTGGATTCCGGCGATGGGCATACCGGCCCGGCATTACCTGCCGCTGGCCCAGGCGCTGGCGACACGGGGCATCGCGGTAGTGCTGCACGAGTGGCGCGGCATCGGTTCCAGCGATCGCCGTGCCGGCCGCGGCTGCAACTGGGGTTATCGCGAATTGCTGCAGGACGATTTGCCCGCAGGCATGGCGGCGGTGCGCCACCGCTGGCCACAGGCAAACTGCTGGCTGGGCGGGCACAGCCTCGGCGGCCAGCTCGGGTTGCTTTACGCCAGCCTGCATCCGCACGACTTCACCGGACTGGTGCTGGTCGCCAGCGGTGCGCCGTACTGGCGCCGGTTCCGGCATAGCTGGCTGATCGGCGCGGCTTATGCGCTGGCCCCGCTGCTGGCCGGGCTGGTAGGTCATCTGCCCGGGCGGCGGATCGGCTTTGGCGGCAACGAGGCGCGCGCAGTGATCGCCGACTGGGCGCGCAGCGGCCGCAGCGGCCGCTATGCGGTGGCCGGGATGGCGCAGGACTTCGAGCGCGAGCTGGCCGCGTTGCAACTGCCGTTGCTGGCGTTGCGCCTGCAGCAGGACTGGCTGGGCCCGCCGGCGTCGCTGGAGTGGCTGCTGGGCAAGCTGGGTCCGGGCGAGCGCCGCGTGGACGTGATCACGCAGGAAGACTTGGGCGGCTCGCCGGCCGACCATTTCGGCTGGATGAAGACACCGGCGCCGATGGCCTCGCGCATCGCCGACTGGTTGGCTGCACCGGACGCAGCGTTCGCCGCACGCGACGGCACGGCGGCTTGATTCCATGGGACCCTGTCTGCATCTCGACACTTCCATGACGCGGGATTCCCCATGAACCTGTTCGATCCGTTCCCCCAACGCAGCCTGACCTTGCGCAACCGCCTGGTGGTGTCGCCGATGTGCGAGTACTCCGCCACCGACGGCGTGCCGAACGACTGGCACATGGTGCACCTCGGCAGCCGTGCGGTCGGCGGCGCGGCCCTGGTGATCGCCGAAGCTTCGGCGGTCTCCGCGCAGGGACGCATCTCGCCGCAGGACACCGGCCTGTGGAACCAGGCCCAGTTGCAGGCGTGGCAGCCGATCACCCGTTTCATCAAGGCACAGGGCGCGATCGCCGGCATGCAGCTGGCGCACGCTGGACGCAAGGCCAGCACGTTGCGGCCGTGGGATGGGCATGGCCCGGTGCCGGCCGGGCAGGGCGACTGGCGCACCGTGGCACCGTCGGCGCTGCCGTTCGATGCCGGCTGGCCTGCGCCAGAAGCGCTGGACGAGGCCGGCATCCAGGCGGTGATCGCGGACTTCCGCGCGGCCGCGCAACGCGCGTTGGCGGCCGGCTTCGAACTGATTGAGGTGCATGCGGCGCATGGCTACCTGCTGCACCAGTTCCTGTCGCCGCTGAGCAACCGGCGCGACGATCGCTACGGCGGCAGCTTCGAGAACCGCACCCGCCTGGTGCGCGAGGTGATCGTCGCCGTACGCGAAATGTGGCCGGCCGAACTGCCGTTGTGGCTGCGCCTCTCGGCCACCGATTGGGTAGCCGAAGGCGGCTGGGACATCGGACAGAGCATCGAGCTGGCGCGCCAGGTGAAGCCGTTGGGCGTGGACCTGATCGACGTCTCCAGCGGCGGCCTGCTGCCGCACGCGAAGATCCCGTTGGGACCGGGCTACCAGGTGCCGTTCGCGGCGCAGATCCGCCGCGAGGCCGGTATCGCCACCGGCGCGGTGGGCCTGATCACCGGCGCGGAGCAGGCCGCGCAAATCGTCGCCAACGACGCCGCCGACGTGGTGCTGATCGCCCGCGAGAGCCTGCGCGATCCGTACTTCCCGCGCCGCGCCGCGCAACTGCTGGGTGCGAAGATCGACGCCCCGGCGCAATATCAACGGGCCTGGTAAGGAGAGCGTGATGGAAGCTGCCCCGATGCTGATTGCCGACGCCCGCGTGCACGATCTGGGCGACGGCTTCATGGTTCGCCGCATGCTGCCGGTGCTGCAGGCGCGCCACGTCGGCCCGTTCGTGTTCTTCGACCACATCGGGCCGGCCACGTTCGCCGCCGGCAAGGGCATGGACGTGCGTCCGCATCCGCACATCGGCCTGGCCACGGTGACCTGGCTGTTCGACGGCGCGATCCGCCACCGCGACAGCCTCGGCAGCCTGGCCGACATCCGCCCCGGCGAAGTGAACTGGATGACCTCCGGTCGCGGCATCGTCCACTCCGAACGCACGCCGCCGGAGGCTCGCCAGGGTGGCCAGCTGCTGCATGGCATCCAGGTCTGGGTGGCCTTGCCGCAGGCCGATGCCGAGGTGGACCCGGAGTTCCATCATCACGACCGCGCCGCATTGCCGAAGATCCGCCGGCCCGGCATGGAGGCCGTGCTGATTGCCGGCACGGCCTACGGCGAACGCTCGCCGGTGAAGGTGTTCGCGCCGATGTTCTTCCTGGAAGTGCAACTGGCCGCGGGTGCCGAACTGGCGCTACCGGTCGAGCACGCCGAGCGCGGCGTACACGTGGTCGATGGCGCGGTCCGCTGGGGTGAGCTGGAGGTCGGCGCGCAGCAGATGGCGGTACAGGCCGGTCCGTCGGCGCCGCCGCTGCGCGCGCACGAGGCGAGCCGCTTGATGCTGTTCGGCGGCGCGCCGCTGGATGGCGAGCGGCACCTGTGGTGGAACTTCGTGGCCAGCACGCGCGAGCGCATCGAGCAGGCCAAGGCCGATTGGCGCGAAGGACGCTTTCCGAACGTGCCCGGCGACGACAAAGAGTTCATTCCGCTGCCGGAGTCGTAGGGCGGGCATTGCCCACGCTCTTGGGTTTCAACAAGGCAAAAGCCGGTGGGCGACAGTCCGCCCCACAGAGCGTGTGGCATGTCCGCGTGGCAGAATCGAACGATCCCGCCGCGGAGCAGAAACATGTCCGGCTACAGCAGCTTTGCCGAGTTCTATCCGTTCTACCTCAGCGAGCACAGCAACCGCCTTTGCCGTCGCCTGCATTTCATCGGCAGCACGCTGGTGCTGGCGGTGATCGTGTTGTCCCTGGCGAGCGGCCAGCTGCGCTGGCTGTGGCTGGCGCCGGTGTTCGGCTACGGATGCGCCTGGATCGGCCATTTCGTGTTCGAGAAGAACCGTCCGGCCACGTTCAAGCATCCGCTGTACAGCCTGGCTGGCGACTGGGTGATGTACGGCCAGATGCTGCGCGGCAAGATCCGCTTCTGAGCGCTTTTCTCCCTCCGCTGCTTGTCCCAAAGGACTTCCTTCGGTCGCAGGGGAGGGTTGGGGAGGGGGCTCTTGGTCTTTCAGCGGTATTGCTGATGGCAGCTCTTGCAGGTCTCGCCGACCGGCTTGACCGCCGCGGCCAGCGCCTCGCAGGTGGCGGGCGCGGCCTGTACCGCCTGCTGCAGGCGGTTCTGCAGCTGGGTGGCATCGTCGGTGAAGGTTTTCTCGCCGATGCCGAACACCGGCACGATGTCCGTGGCGGTGGACTGCAGGCGGGCCAGGTGGTGCTGCACCTTGACCGGGTCGCACTGCTTCGCCTTCATGGCGTTCTTCAGTTCGCCCATGTGGTAGCCCATGGTTTCCATCACGGCCTTCGGCATCGGGTTGCGCGCGGCCAGCGCATTCATCACGTTGACCGTACCGATGACGCCGATCACCAGGCCGAGCAGGATCATCAAAGCTACGCGCATCGCCACGATTCCGGGAATGAAGATAGCCGCAAGGATAACCCGCGCAGACGCGTTGCAGCCACGCGGGCGCGATAAAATGGCCGCTTCGACCCAGCAGGCCAGGCCAGTGATACGGATACAAGCGGCAGTACGACATGAGTGACGTGGCATTTCCCGCCGAGCGCTTCGCCGGCGTCGAGCGTCTGTACGGCAATGGCAGCGTGGCCACGCTGGCGCGCGCGCATGTCTGCGTGATCGGCATCGGCGGCGTCGGTTCGTGGGCGGTCGAGGCGCTGGCGCGCAGCGGCGTGGGCCGGCTCACCCTGATCGACGCGGACGAGGTCTGCGTGTCGAACACCAACCGCCAGCTGCACGCGCTGGACGGCGAGTACGGCAAGTCGAAGGTGGGCGTGATGGCGGCGCGGGCACACGCGATCAACCCGACGATCCGGCTGGAGGCGGTGGAACGCTTCCTCACCCCGTCCACGCTGGACGAACTGCTCGACCACGGCTACGACGTGGTGCTGGACGCCTGCGACGCGTTCCGGGTGAAGCTGGAGACGATCGCCTGGTGCCGCCGGCGCAAGCTGCCGATCGTCAGCGTGGGTTCGGCCGGCGGGCGCACCGACTCCACCCAGATCCGCGTGCGCGACCTGTCGCGTACCGAGCACGATGCGATGTTCAGCCTGATCCGCAAGAAGCTCCGCACGGATTTCAATTTTCCGCGCAACCCGGATCGCTACTTCGGCGTTTCAGCCGTCTATTCGTTGCAGAACGTGCAGTACCCGCAACCCGACGGCACCGTCTGCGGCACCCGCCCGCCCGGCGGCGACGCGATGAACCTGGCCTGTGGCGGCGGCTTGGGCGCGGCCACCCACATCACCGGCGCGTTCGCGTTCGCGGCCGTGGGCAAGGTACTGGAGAAGCTGCTGGAGAAGGGCGAGAAGTGAGGAAAGAGAAAGCCTGGCTCTTGCTCACTTCTCTCCATTCGCCCCTGCTTCCTCACCAGCCCATGTAATGCCCGCCGTTGATCGCCAGGTTCGCGCCGGTGATCCAGCTGGCCTGGTCGCCGGTGAAGAACGCCACGGCGTGGGCGATTTCGTCCGGCCGGCCGAGGCGGCCCACCGGGATCTGCGCCACGATCTTCTCGCGCACTTCCTCGGGCACGGCCATCACCATGTCGGTGCCGACGTAGCCGGGCGACACGGTGTTCACGGTGATGCCGAACTTCGCGTTCTCCTGCGCCAGCGAGATGGTGAAGCCGTGCATGCCGGCCTTCGCCGCGGCGTAGTTGGCCTGGCCGTACTGGCCCTTCTGGCCGTTGATCGAGCTGATCTGCACGATACGGCCCCACTTGCGCGTGCGCATGCCCTCGATCACCGGGCGGGTGACGTTGAAGCAGGCGTTCAAGTTGGTGTTCACCACGTCCGTCCACTGCTCGTAGGTCATCTTGTGGAAGGTGGTGTCGCGGGTGATGCCGGCGTTGTTGACCAGGATGTCGACCGGCCCGCATTTGGCCTCGATCGCGCGGATCATCGCTTCGCAGGCGACTGGATCGGAGACGTCGCCCTGCACCATGCATACCTCGATGCCATCCGCCGCCATCGCCTTGCGCCAGGCTTCGGCCTTGCCCGGGTCACGATAATTGGTGGCCACCCGATGCCCTTGTCCGGCGAGGTAGCGAACGATCGCGCTGCCGATGCCGCCGGTGCCGCCTGTGACCAATGCCGTGCGCTGAGTCATGTCCTTGAATCTCCTGTGCAGGTGTAGCGGAGGGCTGTCTGTCGTACCGGATCATGGCGGCGGCATGTTTCAGCCATGGCCCTGGGGTACCGATGCGTTCCGCATTTATAGCGTTTCAGGCGAAAGAGTGACCGCTGCAATGCGGCAAATCCGCCGGATCGAAATTCGCCAGCGCCTGCGCCAGCAGATCGCGGGCATCCGTTGCCGCGGCCGGCGCCGGTACCCGCAGGAACGCCAGCGCCCGCCGCTGCGCCGGCAGCGGGTCGGCCGGATCGACCGGGAAGGCCTGTTCGGACTTCGACAGCTTGCGTCCCTCGCCATCCAGCACCAGCGGCAGATGGCGATAAGCCGGCGTGGGCAGCCCCAGGCAGCGTTGCAGCCAGATCTGCCGCGCGGTGGAGTCGAGCAGGTCCTGCCCGCGCACCACCTCGGTGACGCCCTGGAAGGCGTCGTCGACCACGCAGGCGAGCTGGTACGAATACAACCCCTCGACCCGGCGGATCACGAAGTCGCCCACCTCGTCGCGCAGGTTCTGTCGCTGCGGGCCCTGCAGTGCATCGTCGAATTCGATGGTGATATCCGGCACGCGCAACCGCCAGGCCGGCTGTTGACCAGCCTGTGGCGACGCGATGCAGCGGCCGTCGCGATGGATCCCGCCCGTCCCGGCCAGCTCGCTGCGGCTGCACCAGCACGGAAACACCTGATGGGCCGCGCGCAGTTGTTCGAACGCCACCTCGTACGCCGCGATGCGCTGCGACTGGAATAACGCCGGTGCGTCGGCGACCAGGCCGAACGCCGGCAGCGCGGCCAGGATGCTCGCCACCGAACCGGGAACCTCGCGCGGCGGGTCGATGTCTTCCACCCGCAACAGCCACTCGCCCCCGGCATGCCGCGCGCACAGCCAGCTGCCCACCGCGGCGACCAGCGAGCCGAAGTGCAGGTGTCCGGTGGGCGAGGGGGCGAAACGGCCGCGATAGCTCATCGGCGCATCTTAGATGCCGTGCCGAACCCTTGAAAGCGTCGGCCGCCGCCCCGAATTTTCAATCCACCCCAGTCCCCTTCATGACTGCCACGATAGAGAGACAGCCATGCGTCGCATCGCATTATTCATTGGTACCAACCTTGCCGTCCTGCTCCTGCTGAGCATCGTCTGCCACCTGTTCGGCATCGACCAGATGGCCGCTGCCCGCGGCTACGGCGGCATGGGCGGCCTGCTGGCCTACGCTGCCGTGTTCGGCATGGGCGGCGCGTTCATTTCGCTGGCGATGTCCAAGACGATCGCCAAATGGTCCACTGGCGCGCGGGTGATCGAGCAGCCGCAGAACGAGACCGAGCGCTGGCTGGTCGACACCGTGCGCCGCCACGCGCAGGCCGCCGGTATCGGCATGCCCGAGGTGGCGATCTACGACGCGCCGGAAATGAACGCGTTCGCCACCGGCATGACGAAGAACAGCTCGCTGGTGGCGGTCAGCTCCGGCCTGCTGCAGCAGATGAACCGCGAGCAGGCCGGCGCCGTGCTCGGCCACGAGATCGGCCACGTCGCGAACGGCGACATGGTCACCCTGACCCTGATCCAGGGCGTGCTGAACACCCTGGTGATCCTGGCCGCCCGCATCGTGGGCCGGCTGGTCGACAGCTGGATGTCGGGCGGCCGCGACAGTCGTGAAGGCGGCACCGGCATCGGCTATTTCGTGGTGGTGATGGTGCTGCAGCTGGTGTTCGGCCTGTTCGCCTCGATCATCGTGGCTGCGTTCTCGCGCTGGCGCGAGTTCCGCGCCGACGCGGCGGGCGCGCAGTTCGCCGGCCGTGGTGCGATGATCTCCGCGCTGCAGCGGCTGCAGGCCAATCACGGCGAGAGCACGCTGCCGCAGACGATCGCCGCGTTCGGCATCTCCGGTCCGCTGGCCGAGGGTTTCAAGCGGCTGTTCATGAGCCATCCGCCGCTGGAGGAGCGCATCGCCGCGCTGCAGAGCGGCGCCTGACCTCGGCTCTGCTCCCTCCCCCTGAGCAGGGGGAGGCCCATTTCCCATAGTCAATGCAACAACGGAACATCCACGCATGAACGCACCCGCCGAAACCCGCAAGTTCGAAGCCGAAGTCGCCCAGGTGCTGCACCTGGTCACCCACTCGCTGTACTCGCACAAGGAAATCTTCCTGCGCGAGC
>Ga0207690_10000586_pt1 | contig 23543 bp, 23 predicted proteins | sample KBSC23metaG_FD_184315 | JGI IMG/M metagenome (GOLD analysis project Ga0207690, IMG submission 184315) | Corn rhizosphere microbial communities from Kellogg Biological Station, Michigan, USA - KBS C2-3 metaG (SPAdes) (version 2) | ecosystem: Host-associated > Plants > Roots > Rhizosphere > Soil ...
CGGAGATGCGGACAGACAGAGCCGGTGACGCCTGCGCTGAATAGATCAGAGCATCCCTAGCGCGCTGACTCAGGCCGCGGCCATCTGTTTCGGAATCGAACGGTTGGTGTGAGAGATGCCGTTCTTCGCATCGGCATAGACCAGGGTCGGCTGGAACTTCTCCAGCTCGGCTTCGCTCAACTGTACAAAGGCCGCGATGATGATGACGTCGCCCACTTGCGCGCTGCGCGCTGCGCTACCGTTGACCGAAATGATGCCCGAACCTTCCTCGGCACGCAGCGCATAGGTGACGAAGCGCTGGCCGCTGTTGACGTTCCAGGCATGGATCTGCTCGTACTCGCGGATGCCCGAGGCATCCAGCAGCAGACCGTCGATCGCGATCGAGCCTTCGTAGTGCAGCTCGGCATGGGTCACCGTGGCACAGTGGATCTTGGCCTTGAGCATGTTCAGGTGCATGACATTCAGTTCCTGCAGCGCTCTGCAAAGTCGTCGATTATCGGGCCGATGACGCTGCACTGCAACATCAGCGACCCATGCCTGCAATGTGCGGGCGATTCAATCGATCAACAAGTTGTCGATCAGCCGGGTGCTGCCCAGCCGTGCGGCAATCAGGGCGATCAGACCTTCTCGCTGGCCCTCGGCCGGCTCGGCCAGATCCTCGGCGCGGCGGATCACGGCGTAATCCGGAACAAAGCCGGCCCGAACCAGGCGCGCCTCGGCGACCTGCTCCAGCGCGCGCCAGGGGTGGCCCGCTTCCAGCAGCTCGCGCATCTTCAGCAAGGTATCGTGGATCATCGGCGCGCGCGCGCGCTCGTCCGCAGAGAGATACTGGTTGCGCGAGCTCAGCGCCAGGCCGTCGTCGGCGCGCAGGGTCGGCGCCGCCACCACCTTCACCGGCAGCGACAGGTCGCGCGTCATGCGCTCGATCACCTTCAGCTGCTGGAAATCCTTCTGGCCGAACACCGCCACATCCGGGTTCACCAGGTTGAACAGCTTGCACACCACGGTGGCCACGCCGTCGAAATGCCCGGGCCGATGCGCGCCCTCCAGCGTGTCGGTGATCTGCGGCACGCGCAGGCTCACGCTGTGTTCGGCGCCGAACGGATAGATCGTCGCCACCTCGGGGGCAAACAGCAGGTCGCAGCCCTCGTCGGCCAGTGCCGCCTGGTCGTGCACCAGGGTGCGCGGGTAGCGCTCGAAATCCTCATGCGGCCCGAACTGGGTGGGGTTGACGAAGACGCTGGCCACCACGCGATCGGCGCGCGCCCGCGCCAGCCTGACCAGCGACTGGTGACCGGCATGCAGATTGCCCATGGTCGGCACGAAGCCGACAGTCTGGCCGTTGCCGCGCCAGCCGCGAACCGCGGCGCGCAAGGCGGGAGCGTCCTGAACCGTTTGCATGGTGGCTCGACTCGCTGCTCAGTTGAAACAGTGTTCCGGCGCCGGGAACGCGCCGCTGCGCACGTCCTCCGCATACGCGCGGATCGCCGCCGCGACGGAATCGCGACCGGCCAGGAAGTCCTTGCTGAACTTCGGGCGCTTGCCGGGCGTGATGCCCAGCAAGTCGTGGATCACCAGCACCTGGCCATCGCAATGGGGGCCGGCGCCGATGCCGATCACCGGAATCGCCAGCGCTTCGGTCACCCGCCGGCCCAGCTCGACCGGCACGCCCTCCATCACCAGCAGTTCCGCACCGGCCGCCTGCACCGCCAAGGCATCCGCCAACACGCGATCGGCAGCCGCCTGTTCGCGTCCCTGGATGCGAAAACCGCCGAACCGATGCACCGACTGCGGGGTCAGCCCCAGGTGCGCGCAGACCGGGATCGCGCGCGCGGTCAGCGCCGCGATCCCGTCCAGCACGTGCGCCGCGGCGCCCTCGATCTTCACCATCGCGGCGCCGGCTTCGCCGACCAGCCGCGCGCCGGCTTCCAGCACGTGGCTCACGTCGCGATCGGCCATGAACGGCATATCCGCCACCAGCAAGGTGGCCGACAGCCCGCGCGCCGCGGCGGCCGTGTGATAGACCATGTGATCGAGCGTCACCGGCAAGGTGCTGGCATGCCCCTGCACCACCATGCCCAGCGAATCGCCGACCAGGGCCACGTCGATCCCCGCCGCCTCCAGCTGCCACGCGAAGCTGGCGTCATAGGCGGTCAGCATGGCGATGCGTTGCCGCTGCGCCTTCATCGCGCGCAGCCCCGGCACGGTCACCGGCTTGCGCTCGGGGAGATTGGCGTTCTGCACGTACACGAGGCTTCCTGATCGGGCGAATGGCTGCCGATTATGGCGCAAGCAGCCTCTCACAGCCGGCGGGATCGACCTTTGCCAGCAGTTCGGCCACGTGGCCCAGGCCGGGCAGGCTCAGTGCCGGCGCCACATCGTTGAGCGGCAGCAGCACGAAGGCCCGTTCGGCCATGCGCGGGTGCGGCAGGGTCAGCTGCGGATCGTCGCGGCGCACGCCGTCGACATGCAGCAGATCCAGGTCGAGCGTGCGCGGGCCGTTGCGTTCGGCGCGGATGCGGCCGGCGCGCTGTTCGATCGCCAGCAAGTGCTGCAGCAAGGCCTGCGGCGACAATGCAGTCTCCAGTTCGACGACGGCATTGATGAACGGCGGCTGCTCGAGCACGCCCCAGGGCGCCGTGCGGTAAAGCGCTGAACGCTGCAGCACGCAGGTGTCGGGCAAGCCGTCCAGCGCTGCCATGGCATCGAGCACCTGTTGCCGCGGATCGCCGAGATTGCTGCCCAGCGCGACGTAGGCCAGGGTCACTCGGCGCCCGGCTGGTCGTTGCGCTTGCGGCGGCGCCGGCGCGGCCGCGGCGGCTTGCGCACCGCCGGCACCGACGCCGATTCGGCGGCTGCGGGCCCGCTGAGCACCGGCAGCGCCGCGGCGAGCACATCCTGCGGCAGGCGCTGCGCGTGCTCCCACCACTGGCCCAGTTCGCGCATTGCCGGGGATTCGTCGGCGCGCAGCAGCAGGAAATCGAATGCCGCGCGAAACCGCGGGTGCGCCATCAGCCGGAACACCCGCTTGCGCTGCACCTGCTCGAATCGCGGCTGCAGCGACCAGATCTCTTCCATGGTGAAGGTGAAGCGCCGCGGTATCGCCACCCGCTGGCACTGTTCGCCGACCACCTTGCTGGCCGCATGCGCCCACGCGTCGTCACCGTCCAGGCCGCGCGCGATCGCGTGGTGCGCCTCGTCGCGCACCTCGCCCCACAACAGCACGGCGAACAGGAAGGCGGGGGTGACCGACTTGCCTTCACCGATGCGCGCATCGGTATTGGCCAGGCCCTGCTCGACCAGCGAACGCAGCGCGGCATCGCCGCGCTTGAGCGCCCGCGCCGTAGCCGGAAACAGGAACTTCAGCAGGCCGCATTGTTCCAGCATGCGGAAACTCTTCAAGCCATTGCCGCTCAGGAACATCTTCAACGACTCGTCGAACAGCCGCGCCGGGGCGGCATCGGCCAGCAGCGGCCCGAGCGCCTCGAACGGCGCCGCCGCGGCGCCGTCGATGCGCATGCCGAGCTTGGCCGCCAGCCGCGCGGCGCGCAGCATGCGCACCGGATCCTCGTGGTAGCGCACTTCCGGGTCGCCGATCAGGCGCAGCACCCGGTCATCCAGATCCTGCATGCCGCCGACGTAGTCGCGCACCGAGAAGTCGCTGATGTCGTAGTACATCGCGTTGACGCGGAAATCGCGGCGGATCGCGTCCTCCTCGATCGTGCCCCAGATGTTGTCGCGCACGATGCGGCCGTCGACGATGCGGCGATCGCCCTCGCCGCCCTCCTCGCCGGTGCCGCGAAAGGTCGCCACCTCGATGATCTCCGGGCCGAACACCACGTGCGCCAGCCGGAATCGCCGACCGATCAGGCGGCAGTTGCGAAACAGCTTCTTGACCTCGTCCGGCGTCGCATCGGTGGCGACATCGAAATCCTTCGGCTGCAGACCCAGCAGCAGGTCGCGCACCGCGCCGCCGACGAGGTAGGCGGCGTAGCCGGCGTCGTGCAGCCGGTACAGCACGCGCAGCGCCGCCTTGCTGATGTTCTTGCGCGAAATGACGTGCCGGTCGCGCGGGATGATCCGCAGCGCCGGCGCGGAATCGGGGCCTGGTTGGAGATTCAAGCGGTTGGAATCCTTGCAGGGCGAAGCGCCCCGTGGTTGCCCTAAAGTCACGATGCCGAGCATCACCGATGCCCCGGCGTGACGGCAACTCGCGCATCCGCCGGGCGTGCTCCGACTCGGCGCCCGGGGTGTCGGTCGGACGTTGCCGCTCGAAGCAATTCCGTTATACTAGCGCGCTTCGCCGGACAACGCTCCCTTCGTCTAGTGGCCCAGGACACCGCCCTCTCAAGGCGGGAACACGAGTTCGAGTCTCGTAGGGAGCGCCATCCACCTGTGCGATCATCCATGATCGCTCTTGTCTGGAAGGAGCGTGGTGGCCCAAGGTTATCGGCTATTGGCTGGATCAAAAGCGGCCATCCATGGCCGCACTCTTCACGAGAGCCCGCTCCGCCGAACTTCTCAAGGGCCCTTCGGCGTACTTCGCGAGGGTTCTCTGTCGTTCTTCACAAGAGCCTTCTGCCCGCTCCTTTCTTACAGCTGAGTTGAATCCATGACTTTCGTCGTCATCGACAACTGCATCAAGTGCAAGTACACGGACTGCGTTGAAGTGTGTCCGGTTGATGCTTTTCACGAGGGCCCGAACTTCCTGGTGATCGATCCGGACGAGTGCATCGACTGCACCCTGTGCGAGCCGGAGTGCCCGATCAACGCGATCTACCCCGAAGACGACGTGCCGGCAGGCCAGGAGGCGCTGGTGGCGCTGAATGCGGAACTGGCCAGGGGTTGGCCGGTGATCACCGAGCGCAAGGAGGCTCCGGCCGACGCAAAGGACTGGGAAGGCAAGCCGGGCAAGCTGGAACTGCTGCAACGGTGATCGACGCCGGCCAGGCTGTCCCGGCACGAAAACGCCGCCCCAGGGGCGGCGTTTTCGTTTGGCGGCGCTCATCGCGGGACGATCAATCCTTGCCGAGCTTCGACTTCAGGCGGTCGATCACGCTGGCCACCGCTCCCAGCGAGTCGCTCTGGGCACGGATCTCGCTGGAATCGTCGCCGCGGCTTTCGACGTGAACCTGCACCTGGTGCACGCCGCTGCCGGAGGTGCTGGCGGAATCGCCCTTGTGACGCCCGAACAGCCGCGCAAAGAAACCGCGCTTCTTCGTCCCGGTGGTATTCACGCTGACCACGTAGGTGTGCGCGGCATCGTCATGGCTGACCACCTTGCCCAGCTTGCCGTCGGCCAGCACCTCGCCGACCTTCTGGTAAATACTGTCCGCGCTGCCGGCATGCACGAAGCCATCGGAAATCTGGCCGGCCTGGCCCGGCACCGCAGCCACGGCGGCGGTGGCACCGCTCGCGGTCGGCTGGTTGGCGCCCGGCGGCGGGATCACCAATGCATCGCTGGTCGATGGACGGTCGAGGCTCGGCGGAATCTCCAGCGGCGCCTCCTGCCGCGCCTTCTGCCAGGCACTGTGCGAGCGAAACATGCCGCAGCCGGAAAGCAGCAGGCCGCCGAGGGCCACGGCCGGCAAGGCCACGAGGAGTGAGGTTTTCTTCATCGAATCGGATTCCGTGAGTGAGTCAGGCCCGAACGGGTCGGTGCCAGGCTTCTAGGATGACAGACTGGACAGCGCCTGGTGCAACCGGGCGCGATCCGGGCCGTCGTTCAACTCCACCAGCGGCAACCGCGGTCGCGCCAGACCTAGCCCCAGCGGCGGCAAGCCCGCCTTCACCGGGATCGGGTTGGGCGCGCACTCCAGTGCCTTCAGCAAGGGCTCCAGCGCGGCATGACACCGCGCCGTAGCCGCCTGGTCGCCACCGGTGGCCGCGTCGCACAGTGCCCGGAACGGCCGCGGCACCAGGTTGGCCACCACCGAGACGGTACCGGCCGCACCGGCCAGCATCGCCGCGCCGGCACTGCCGTCGTCGCCGGACAGATAGACGAAATCCGGGCGCACAAGTTCCGCCAGCGCAGCGATTCGTTGCGGATCGCCGCGCGCCTCCTTGATGCCGACGATGGCCGGGTGTTCGCGCAACCTCGCCACCGTCTCCGGCAGCAGGTCGCAACCGGTGCGGGAGGGCACGTTGTACAGCAGCACCGGCAGGCCGCCCTGGTCGGCGACCGCCGTGAAGTGCCGGAACAGCCCCTCCTGCGTCGGGCGCACGTAGTACGGCACCACCACCAGCGCCGCATCGGCACCCAGGCTTTGCGCGCGGCGCGTGGCGGCGATGGTCTTGGCGGTGCCCGCTTCGCCGGTGCCGGCAATCACCGGGACGCGCCCGGCGACGTGCTCGAGCGCGAACGCCAGCAGGCGATCGAACTCGTCGTGTTCGAGCATGTGCGCCTCGCCGGTCGAACCCGCCACCACCAGCGCCTGGGTGCCGCCGTCGATCTGGTAGTCGATCAGGCGGCCGAACGCGGCCAGATCGAGGCCGCCGTCGGCCGCAAACGGGGTGACCAGCGCACAGATGCTTCCACGAATGTTCACGAGCCGGTTCCGCTGCGAAGGCAAGCCCCGCATGTTACTTGCCGCCTCGCAAGACGGGCAAGTAAGCTCGACCGGAGTAGTCTGATGTTTCCGCATCGGGCGGAACGATGCCCACAGGTGGACTTCCTTGAAATCTTCTTCCACTGCTTCCCACGCAGCCGGGCGCAGCGCCGCCGACAGCCAGTTGCTGATCCAGGCGCTCACGCCGGCCGACAAGTCGCCGCTGCTGGCACTGGCCCGGCGCATCGCCGACGCCGGCTGCAACCTGTCCGAGTCGCGCGTCTCGACGATCGGCACGGAAGTCTCGCTGATGCTGCTGGCCAGCGGTGCCTGGGACGCGCTGGCCAAGCTGGAAACCGCGCTGACCAAACTCGCCCGCGACGAAAGCCTGCGCCTGGTGCACTACCGCACCGGCCAGCGCGAGCACAGCGCGCACCTGCTGCCCTACCTGGTGGAAGTGGTGGCGGCCGACCGCGCCGGCATCGTGGCCAGGATCGTGGAGTTCTTCGCCCAGCACGAGATCAGCGTGGAGCAGCTGAACTCCACCCGCTACCGCGCCATGCAGACCGGCGCGGAGATGTTCCAGGCCCAGTTCACCATCGGCATTCCGGCGGACATCCACATCGCCGCATTGCGCGACGATTTCCTGGAACTGTGCGACGGCATGAATCTCGACGCGATCATGGATCCGGTGAAATTCTGAGAGGCGGTGCCGTCCGCCGAGCATCGCGCGAACACGCCGTGCTGACAAGGCCTGTCATCGGCCGCCCTGCCCGCGCTAGTCTGTTGCCGTGACCCTGCCCGAGGGACGTTGCATTGCAATCCGCGAGTCGATTCATTCCAGCCGTTTGCGCCGCGCCAGGGCGCCTCGCCGCAATGTCGCCGTCCGCGTCACGCCATCCTTCCCACCCTCTGCTGGCACGGCCGTCGCTCGCCGTGCAGGATCCGTCATGCTCGCCATCGGCAAGAAACTCCCCACACTGAAAGGTACCACCGGCGACGGCAGCACATTGAAGCTGGCCGACTTCAAGGGCCAATACCTGGTGGCGTACTTCTACCCCAAGGATTCGACGCCCGGCTGCACCAACGAGGCCCGGGATTTTCGCGACCTCCACGGCGCCTTTCGCCGGCGCCACGCGCAGGTCATCGGGGTGTCGCGCGATTCGCCGAAGTCGCACGCCAACTTCGCGGCGAAGCAGGAACTCCCGTTTCCGCTGATATCCGACGCCGACGAAACCTGGTGCCGCGCGTTCGACGTGATCCACGAGAAAGTGCTGTACGGCAAGCGCCACCTCGGCATCGTGCGCAGCACCTTCCTGGTCGACCCCGACGGCAAGCTGACGCGCGAATGGCGCGGCGTGAAAGTCCCCGGCCACGCGCAGGCCGTGCTCGACGCCATTCCCGCCGCCTGAACGCCCCGTTGCGATGATCGCCCGCCATCCGTTTCACCCACCCACCAGCGAGGACACTTCCGCATGACCGGAAGCAAGCGCATCTACGCTCTCGACACCAACGTCCTGCTGCACGACCCGACCTCGCTGTTCCGCTTCGAGGAACACGACGTCTTCATCCCGATGACCGTGCTGGAGGAATTGGACGAAAAAAAGAAGGGCGCCTCGGAAGTCTCGCGCAACGGCCGCCAGGTCAGCCGCTTCCTCAACGAACTGATCGAAGCCGGCAAGCAGCACGACCTGGGCGAGGGGCTGGAACTGGCCAACCCGCAAGGCATCAAGCTCAAGCGCGGCGGCTCGGCGGGCCGGTTGTACTTCCAGCATCGCACCAGCAGCAACGGGCACGCCAAGGCCGACAACCAGATCCTCGCCGCCGTGATCGAACTGCGCGATCAACACGCCGATCGCGACGTGATCCTGGTCACCAAGGACATCAACCTGCGGATCAAGGCCAGCATCAACGGCCTCGTCGCGGAGGACTACGAAAACGACCGTGCGCTGGACGATTTCGCCCTGCTCTATACCGGCTCGACCGAGCTGCCGGAGAACTTCTGGGAGCTGCACCCGGAGGTGCGCTCGTGGACCGAGCACGGCCGCACCTACTATCAGCTGGATCGCCGCGAGGAAGAGTCCTGGCATCCCAACGAATGCCTGTACCTGCCCGGCGAGAACGAGATCGAACTGCGCGTGCTGCGGCTGGACGACGACCACGCCACCCTGGTGCTGCTGGACGATCACTCGCACGCCAATCATCACGTCTGGGGCATCGGCGCACGCAACCGCGAACAGAACTTCGCGCTGAACGCGCTGATGGATCCCGACGTCGACTTCGTCACCCTGCTCGGCAACGCCGGAACCGGCAAGACCCTGCTGGCGCTGGCCGCGGGCCTGGCGCAGGTGATGGATCAGCAGCGCTACCGCGAGATCATCATGACCCGCGCCACGGTCAGTGTAGGCGAGGACATCGGCTTCCTGCCGGGTACAGAGGAAGAGAAGATGACGCCGTGGATGGGCGCGCTCACCGACAACCTCGAAGTGCTGGCCAATCCCGAGGACGGCGGCAGCTGGGGCCGCCAGGCCACCAACGACCTGCTCGCCTCGCGCATCAAGATCCGTTCGCTCAACTTCATGCGCGGGCGCACCTTCCTCAGCCGCTACCTGATCATCGACGAGGCGCAGAACCTCACCCCGAAGCAGATGAAAACCCTGATCACCCGCGCCGGCCCCGGCACCAAGATCGTCTGCCTCGGCAACGTCGAACAGATCGACACGCCCTACCTCACTGAAACCACCTCGGGCCTCACATATGCAGTGGATCGCTTCAAGAGCTGGGAGCATTCGGCGCACATCACGCTGCGCCGCGGCGAGCGGTCGAGGCTGGCGGATTTCGCGGCGGAGATGATGTAGGGCGGGGATTCGGGAAAAACGTAAAACCCCACGTCGTCACTCCCGCAATATCCCACATCGTCACTCCCGCGAAGGCGGGAGTCGTTCTTGCACCGAGCCCCCCGACGCCCTGAATTTGCCCACACCCCCGTTTTCGCGGGCATGGCACCACCCCGACACCGCGCCTTGCGAGATGAACGGGCAGGCGCCCGTACAGGGCCCGTGCGCGGTAACCGGGTAGAATGAGGCCTCCTGTTGTACTGACCCGGCTGCAAGCGTCGCCATGATCCTCACTCCCCGCCTGATCCTGCTGGCCCTGTTCGCGCTCTTCGTGTTGTGCGTGCTGCTGGTGCATCTGCGCGGGCGCGTGCGGCTGCGTTTCGATCGCCAGCTGGTCGATCATTCGGCGGTGTTCGCGCCGTACAACCTGCTGATGTATGCCTTTTCGGCGGTGCCGGCCAGGCCGATCCTCGACCGCCGGGGCTTTCCGCAGCTGGATCTGCTGCAGGCCAACTGGGAGGCCATCCGCGACGAGGCGCTGCAACTGTTCGACGAGGGCCACATCCGCACCGCGGCGAAGAACGACGACGCCAGCTTCAACAGCTTCTTCAAGCAGGGCTGGAAGCGCTTCTACCTGAAATGGTACGGCGAGCCGCTGGCCTCGGCCGAGGCGCTGTGCCCGAAGACGGTCGCGCTGCTGAACGCCATCCCCGGCATCAAGGCGGCGATGTTCGCCACGCTGGCGCCGAACAGCAAGCTCAACCCGCACCGCGATCCATTCGCCGGCTCGCTGCGCTACCACCTGGGCCTGGTCACGCCGAACTCGCGCGATTGCCGCATCTTCGTCGACGGCGAGGAGCACGCCTGGGGCGACGGCAAGGACGTGGTGTTCGACGAGACCTTCGTGCACTGGGTGGAGAACAAGACCGACCAGACCCGGGTGATCCTGTTCGCCGACGTGGAACGCCCGCTGCGCACGCGCTGGATGAGCGCGATCAACCATCGCGTCGGGGCGTTCATGGGCCGGATCACCGCCTCGCCGAACAGCGACGGCGGCACCGAGAAAACGGGATTCGTGAACCGTCTGTACGCGTGGAGTCAGCGCAAGGGCGCCGTGCACCAGTGGAAGTCGGCGTTCAAGCGCCGGCACAAAGGGATCTACAAGGCGGGCAAGTACGTCGGTATCGCGCTGCTGCTGTGGCTGATCTTCCTGGCGCCCTGGCCGCTCGCTGGCTGAACGGTCACGTTTCACGGCAACCATGCGTCCTGGATGAGTCGCCTCCCGGAGCACCCCATGGATCCGCAAACCGCCCTGTTCCAGCAACACCGCCAGCGCCTCTTTGGCCTGGCCTACCGCATGCTCGGTACGCCGGGCGACGCCGAGGACGTGGTGCACGACACCTGGCTGCGCTGGCACGCCCAGGACACCGATGCGCTGGACGATCCGGAGGCCTGGCTGGTCACCGTGACCACGCGCATCGCACTGGATCGCCTGCGCCGTGCCAAGACCGAACGCGCACACTACTCCGGCCCATGGCTGCCGGAACCGCTGACCGTGGACGCCGATCAGCCCGAAGGGCAACTGGAGCGCGCTGAAAACCTCACCCTCACCTTCCTGCTGTTGCTGGAACGGCTGAGCGCGGAAGAGCGCGCCGCCTTCCTGCTGCGCGAGGTGTTCGACTACAGCCACGCCGAGACGGCCGCGATGCTGGAGATCAGCGAAGACGCGTGCCGCCAGCGCGTGCATCGGGCGAAACAGCGGTTGCGCGAGGATCACCGGCGTCGACCGATGCCGGATACCGGCACGCAGCGCCGCCTGCTCGAACGCTTCATGCAGGCATTGCAGCAACCGAACCTGGAGACCCTGCGTGCGCTGTTCACCGAGGATGCCATGAGCGTCGCCGACGGCGGCGGCCTGGCACGGGCCACCCTGCACCCGCTTTACGGCGCCGAGCGGTTGTCCCGACTCTTCATGCAACTCGCCCTGCAGATGCCGCGCTACGGCGTACGGCACGAGATTCGCCAGCTCAACGGCGCGCCAGCCTTGTTCGGCTGGCAGGGCGCCGTCCTGGTCTCAGTCAACTGGATCGACGACGACGGCGAGCGCATCACTGCGATCCACACCCTGCGCCATCCCGGCAAGCTCGCCCGCGTGGCGGCGATGGTCACGAATCCACCGGGTCGCGCGTCCTTGCACTGAACAGCCACTACCGGCTGCCTGACGCAAGGAAAACCCCCATGCCCCGTTTCGATATCACCAAGCATCCCGACGCCATCAAGCCGCTGTTCGCACTGGCCGAATACGTCAAGGGCCGCAGCCTCGAGCCGAGCCTGCTCGAACTGGTGCTGATGCGCGCCTCGCAACTCAACGGCTGCGCCTACTGCCTGGACATGCACAGCAAGGACGCCCGCGCCGCCGGCGAAACCGAGCAGCGCCTGTACCTGCTGCAGGCCTGGCGTGAGGCGCCGTTCTACAGCGCCCGCGAGCGCGCCGCGCTGGCCTGGTGCGAGGCAGTGACCCGGCTCGACCCGATCCACGGCGTGCCCGACGAGACATACGCTGAGGCCCGCGCCCAGTTCAGCGAGGAAGAGCTGATCGATCTCAACATGGCGGTCATCATGATCAACAGCTGGAACCGCATCGCGATCCCGTCGCGAACCGCACCCGGCAGCTACAAACCGGCGAAGCACTGAGGCCCGGGCCATGGCCTCGATCAGGTTGTACCGCCACCCGGGCTGCGCGAAGTGCGCACGCTTCGCACGGCTGCACCACCGGCTCGACTGGCTTGGCCGCTTTGAAGATGCCACGGACGTTTCGCCGGTGGGGCCGCTGCGCATGGGCGAGGTCGTGGTACGCGACCTGCGCAGCGGCGAAACATGGCGCGGTGCGGCCGGGTTCGCCCTGCTGTGCCGGCAGATTCCGGCCTACTGGCCGCTGCTCCCGTTGCTGCGGATTCCCGCCCTGCGCCGCCGCATCGACCATGAGCTGCACGGCTGCGGTGACACCGGTTGCGCCATCCGCTGAGAGCCTGTGCACACAAATTGCTTTTGCTTATCCGCTGCACACTGAAATCCCGTTCCACCGGAAGCCGCGATCGATCGCCGCGGCTTCCGGCTCCCTCGCGACGTCACCCGCCGTCCGCGAAACTCCAGCAGGCTACCGGGCTGGCGCTGCAGGTGTTCGCAGACAACCGTCGGACAACTCCAGGCAATGACCTGCGAACGCCGCGGCGTTGCCTGATGCCACAGACGACCGGGCCGGCCGGATCGCACCCTGACGCACCCTGCGATCGTCCGACACGGCCGGATCGGACGATCGCGGAGCGCACGCCGATCATGCTGACCACCCCGACGATTCCACATCAGGTGGCTCACCGTGGCACGACGCATACTGACCATCAGCTCATTCACCCTGCTCGTTTTCGCATCGGCCGCCGCCCTCTGGCTCGGCATGGCCGGCAAGGATCTCTTCCAAACTGCCACCGGCTCGGTCAGCCGATCGCTGTGCGCGGCGGCGTTCGTGTCACAGGTCGACCCGCAGCAGATATTTCGCGAGGAACAACTGCCGCTGATGCGCAGCATCGGCTGGGCGATCCGCGACGAGGTCGATCGCAGCCGGCGCGAGGTGCGCGCCTCGGTGCTGGGCCTGTTCGCCGCGCGGGCGGTGTACCGCGAAGGCCTGGGTTGCCTGCTGGTGCATGGCGACGGCCCGGTGCCGGAGGCGGCCGGCTTCAAACCCGACCCGATCGCCCGCCCCTGGCCAGCGACCGCGGTCGAAGCGAACGACCCGGCGATCCGCCGCGCGCTCGACCAGGCCTTCGCCGAACCCGATCCGGCCCACCCGCGGCTGACCAAGGCGGTGGTGGTGCTGCACAACGGCCAGCTGATCGCCGAGCGTTACGCCCCGGGCTACGGCCCCGATACGCCGATCTACGCCCACTCGCTGACGAAATCGGTGATCAACGCCCTGATCGGCATCCTGGTGCGGCAGGGCAAGCTGCAAGTGAAGCAGCCCGCGCCGATCGCCGCCTGGCGCTCACCGGGCGACCCCCATCACGCGATCACCGTCGATCAGCTGCTGCGCATGGATAGCGGCCTGCCGTTCGACGAAACCGACGGTGCGCTCAGCCCGATGACGCGCATGCTGTTCCTCGAACGCGACATGGCCGGCTACGCGGCGCGCATGCCGTTGGCCCATGCGCCCGGCACGGTCTGGGGCTACAGCAACCTCGGTTATGTGCTGCTCTCGCGGGTCATCCGCGATGCGGCTGGCGGCAGTGCGGTCGACGCCGAATGCTTCGCGCGACAGCAACTGTTCGCGCCGCTGGGCATGCGCAGCGCAGTGATCGAGACCGATGCCACCGGCACGCCGCTCGGAGCGAGCAACGTCTACGCCTCGGCCCGCGACTTTGCCCGCTTCGGCCAGCTCTACCTCGACGACGGCGTGGTTGGCGGGCGACGCATCCTGCCCGCCGGCTGGGTGGCCTACAGCCATTCGCAAACCTTGAAAACCGGCTACGGCGCCGGCTTCTGGACCAATCTGGTGAGTACGGGCAGCGTGCCGGTATGGAACGCCCCGTGGGGCATGCCGCAGTTGCCGAAAGACATGTACTACGGACGCGGCGCGCTCGGACAATACCTGGTGATCATCCCGTCGGAGCACCTGGTGGTGGTGCGCATGGGCATCTCGATCGACTACGGCACCGGCACGGAAACGCTGATCGCCGCGATCATCGCCGCACTGCATCGCCGGCCGCCGCCGTGACGGCCGCGTGCCGGCGCTTGCGGTAGCTGCTCGGCGTCTCGCCCAGCTGGCGCTTGAACGCGGCATTGAAGGTGGACTTGGAAGTAAAGCCACAGTCGTAGGCGATGTCGAGGATGGTGCGGGTGTCCGCGCCATCGGCCAACCGGGTACGCACCGCATCGACGCGCAGGCGGTTGATGTAATCCCAGAACGTGCCGTCGAAGCGTCGATTGATGACCGCCGACACCAGGTACTCGGGATAGCCGCTGCGCCTGGCCACCTGGGCGATGGTGAGCGCCGGCTCGCGGTAGAGCGCGTCGCCGTCGCCATCCATCAGCTGCGCCAGACGGGCCTCCACTGCGGGGAAGCGTGCATCGGTGGTGTCGGCGGGATCCGGCGGCGCATCATCCGTCGCCTCGCCGGCCGGCTCGCCTGCCACCGGCGACTGGTTCAGGCTGAGCCAGCCCACCACGCACACCCACGCGGCGACCGCGCCGAACAGCAGGCGGTAATCGACCCCCGGCACGCTCGCCAGCCACTGCGTGACGGCGATGATCCAGACCACCACCTGGCAAGCGGCCATCACGTCGATCCAGCGCAGCGACATGCGGTCGGCATCCGAACGCTGCTGGCGCAGCCGGCGACGGTAGCGATGCACGCGCACCAGCGCCGCTGCCACGTAGGACAGGCTGTAGACGAACAGCGGCACGTCGAACCATGAACCGATGGTCTTTTCGCCCGCCACCCAGCGCGCGGACAGCGCCTGCATCTGCTGCTCGCTCATCAGCAGCACATGCGCATTGAGCGCCAGCATCACGCCGAAGCCGAGCAGGTGCACGCCGTCGCGCGGGCGAAAGCCGCGGGCTTCGACCAGTTCGCGCACGTAGACGTAGAACAGGCTGCCGTAGAGAAACGGAAACAACGCCACGAAGCGGTACGCCCTGAACCACTCCGGCGACAGCGAGTTCCAGTACACCGCCTTGACCAGCAGATCCGCGCCGGTCAGCGCGATCCACACCGCCAGCACCCGGTTCGCGCCGCGATTGGCAGGTCGCCGCCACAACGCCAGCGCCAGCAGCGCCGCCTGCACCGCGGCGGCGATGTAGACGAAGACCCAGAGCGCGTAAGCGTCGTTGACAATGGCGGGCGATGGCATCCAGATATTCTACGGGCGGCCACGCCACGATCGCGAGGCCGGGTTGCCGGCGGCAAGAAAAAGCCGCGGCATGCCGCGGCTTTTTCTTCGCAACGACGCTGGAATCAGGCCGCGAGACGCTTCACGATCGCCTCGGCGAAGCTGCTGGTGCTGCCCTTGCCGCCCAGATCCGGCGTCACGCTGTCGCGGTCGTTCGTCATGGTGTCGCGGATCGCCTGGCGCAGGCGATCGCCCTTGGCCACCATGTCCAGGTAATCGAGCATGTCGGCCGCGGCCAGCAGCAGCGCGCACGGGTTGGCGATGCCTTTGCCCGCGATGTCCGGCGCCGAGCCGTGCACCGCCTCGAAGATCGCCGCATGCTCGCCGATGTTGTCGCCCGGTGCCAGGCCGAGGCCGCCGACCAGGCCGGCGCACAGGTCGGACAGGATGTCGCCGAACAGGTTGGTGGTGACGATCACGTCGAACTGCTCGGGTTTCATCACCAGCTGCATGCAGGTGTTGTCCACGATCATCTCGTTGAACTCGATCTGCGGGTATTCCTTCGCGATCTCGCGCGCCACGTTGAGGAACAGGCCCGAGCTGGTCTTCAGGATGTTCGCCTTGTGCACGGCGGTGACCTTTTTGCGGGCCTTCTTCACCGCCAGTTCGAACGCGTAGCGCACGATGCGGCTGCTGCCCTTGCGCGTGTTGCGCGCGACCGACTCGGCGATCTCGCCGTCGGCGGACAAGGTCTGCCCTTCGGAGCGGTAGGCGCCTTCGGTGTTCTCGCGCACGGTGATGATGTCGATGTTCTCGTAGCGCGACTTGGTGCCCGGGAAGCTCACCGCCGGGCGCACGTTCGCGTACAGGTCGAAGTGGCGGCGCAAGGTCACGTTGACCGAGGTGAAGCCGCCGCCGATCGGCGTGGTCAGCGGGCCTTTCAGCGCCACCTTGTGTTCCGCGATCTTGTCCAGCGTAGCCTTGGGCAGCAGGTCGCCGTGCTTGTCCAGCGCAACCATGCCGGCGTCGACGAACTCGTACTTCAGGCCGCAATCCAGCGCGTCGAGCACGCGCAGCGTGGCGGTCATGATCTCCGGGCCGATGCCGTCGCCGGGGATCACGGCAATTGTCTTGCTCATTGGGGGGAACTCCTTGAAACAAAAACTGCGGGCGGCGCGTACGCATGGGGATAAGCGCGTGCCTAAACCGGTCGATTATCGCCGATCGGCCCTGTCGCGAACAGGGCAGGCGCCCCGCAAGGCGTTGAAAATACTCGCACGCAGCATTGAGAAAAGCCGCACGCCCGTCTCTAAACCGAAGACAACCGCCTGGTAGGGCGGGCACTGCCCGCCGGCCTTCTGACATATCGCGGCGAGCACTGCCCGCCCTACAAAACGGAAGGTATCGCGCTCAGGCGTGGTCGGCGCATTCCGGCGCGGCGGGCTCGCCGGTTTCCAGCCTGTCGAGCAGATCCACCGCGCGGCGCAGGTGCGGGATCACGATCGAGCCGCCCACCACCAGGCCCACGCTGAACACTTCGAAGAACTCGTCGCGCTGCACGCCGGCCTGCTTGCACTGGGCCACGTGGTAGCTGATGCAGTCGTCGCAGCGCAGCACGAGCGACGCGACCAGGCCCAGCATCTCCTTGGTTTTCACGTCCAGCGCGCCGGCCTTGTAGGTCTGCGTGTCCAGCGCGAAGAAGCGCCGCACGACCTGGTTGTCCTCGGCCAGGATGCGCTCGTTCATGCGCTGGCGGAAGGCGCTGAACTCGGCCAGTTTGTCGCTCATGCGGCCGGCTCCAGCAATTGTTTCAGCTGGCCGCTGCGATCGGCGGCCGCCAACTCGTCGAAACCGCCGACGTGGCGGTCGTTGATGAAGATCTGCGGCACCGTGCGGGCGCCGCCGCTGCGCGACAGCATGGCCTCGCGCTGGGCCGGGTCGGTGTCCACGCGCACCTCCGTCCACGCCAGGCCACGTGCCTTGAGCAGGTTCTTGGCCGCCACGCAGTAAGGGCATACCGCGGTGGAATAGACCTCGATCTTGGGCATTGCCACAACTCCACACAACACAGTTCGTACAACCAGAAAAACCGCCCATTAGATGGGGCCGATCCGGGCGCAACGCAAGCCGGGAACCGTCACCGCCGCGGGCGGTCGAAATGCTATTGTCGCTTACCCATGGCCATGACACCAAGACGACCCGCCCGGCGTGTCCTGACTGCGCTGATCTGCGCCGGCTTGGCCTGTGCCGCCGCCGCGCAAGATGACGTGCGCCTGCCCGACCTGGGCAGCTCGGCCGACGCGCTGATCTCGCCGCAGGAAGCGCAGGATTACGGCGCCGCCATGCTGCGCCAGATGCGCGCGCTGAACATGGTGGTGGACGACCCCCTGCTGGACGACTACATCAACGACCTGGGCCACCGCCTGGCGGCCAGTTCGGACAAGCCCAAGGATCGCTTCACCTTCTTCATCGTGAAGGATCCGGAGATCAACGCGTTTGCCGCGCCGGGTGGCTACATCGCGGTCAATTCCGGCCTGATGACGATCACCCGCAACGAGAGCGAACTGGCCGGCGTGATCGCGCACGAGATCGGCCACATCACCCAGAACCACCTGCAGCGGGCGTTCGAGGCATCGAAGAAGGATGCGCCGCTGATGGCGCTGGTGCTGCTGGGCGCGGTGCTCGCCGGCGCCGGCAGCCACAGCGGCGATGCGCCGATGGCCGTGCTCGCCGGCGGCCAGGGCCTGCTCGCGCAACGATCGATCAACTTCACCCGCAAGGACGAAATCGAAGCCGATCGCGTGGGCATCCAGACCCTGGCCAAGGCCGGCTTCGACCCGGACGCGATGGCGAGCTTCTTCCAGCGCATGCAGGACGTGCTGAGCACCGGAGCCGGCGGCGACGTGCCTGCCCTGCTGCAGACCCACCCGGTGACCACTATGCGGATCAGCGACGCCAAGGCGCGCGCCGGCGCCCTGATCGCGGCGCAGAAGCTGCGCCCTTCCGGCACGGTCATGGATCGGCAGCAATGGCAGCAACACACCGCGCCGATCGCCTTCGTGAAAGACCCGGCCACCCTGCTCGAAGCACCCGAAACCGGCCCGCTCGACACCTACTCGCTGATGCGCGAACGAGTGCGCGTGCTGGCCGGCGATGCCACCCGCGAGGCCACCTACTACGGCTCCAACCTGCACAACCGGCGCGAGTTCGACACCCCGGCAAACCACTACGGCTACGCGCTGGCGCTGACCTACAGCGGCCGCGGCGCGCAGGCGATCGCCCAGCTGAAGCCATTGCTGCAGACCGCGCCGGACAACCTGGTGCTGAAGCTGGCACTGGCCGACGCCGAACTGCAGGCCGGCCAGCGTGCGCCGGCGCTGACGATCTATCAGCAGCTCAACGAGCAGTCGCCACGCAATCGCGCGGTGGCGCTGGCCTACGCCAAGGCACTGACAGCCGGGGGCGACAAGGCCCAGGCCAGCCTCGCCGCCGGCCTGCTGCGACCCATGCTGGACGACGCCAGCGAACCGGAGATCTACAGCGCCTACGCCCGCGCCAGCGACAAGGCCGGCGACAGCGTGCGCGCCGGCGAAGCGTTTGCCGATGCCAGCTACTACTCCGGCCGTCCGTTCGACGCGATGGAGCAGCTCAAGCGCCTGCTCAAGCGCGACGACCTGGACTACTACGCAAGAGCCCGCATCCAGGGCCGCATCACCGAACTGACGCCGCTGCTGCTGGAGCTGCGCAAGCGCAAAATCGAGACCCGGGACAACCCCGATGGCCGCCAGCAGTTGCAGCCGTTCGGGAGCTGCGCGGGATCGCTGTGCTTCGGTCGCGACGTGCCGCCCGTGGATGCCTGGCGACCCCACTGACCGCCACGACGATGCCGGCGCGAACCCGCCGCGCGATGTATTTGGCGCGCGCCATGGGCCAGAATGGGCCATGTCCCGACCGTCCGCCCGCATGCCACCGGCCCCCGACCTTGCCGCGCCGCAGCTGTACTTCAGCCGCGAGCTGGCGGCGCTGGAGTTCAACTTCCGCGTGCTGGCGATGGCGCGCGACACCAGCGTGCCCCTGCTCGAACGCCTGCGCTACCTGAGCATCGTGGCGAACAACCTCGACGAGTTCTTCGAGGTGCGGGTGGCGATGCTCAAGCATCATCATGCCTACGGTTCGGCCGCACCGGGCCCGGACGGCATCCCTTCCGGGGAACTGCTGGCCAGGATCCGCGCCCGCGTACTGGATCTGGTGGCCGAGGTTTATTCCGCCTGGCAGGGGCAGATTCGCCCGCAACTCGATGCCGCACAGATCCACATCCTCACCCGCAAGCAGTGGACACCGCGCCAGCGGCGCTGGCTGCAGGGCTACTTCGAGCACGAGGTGCTGCCGGTGCTGTCGCCGCTGGGGCTGGATCCGGCGCATCCGTTCCCGCGCATCCTCAACAAGACCCTCAACATCGCGGTGGTGCTGAAGGGCCGCGACGCGTTCGGGCACGAGGGGCACCTGGCGCTGGTGCGGGCGCCGCGTTCGCTGCCGCGGATCATCCGCGTGCCCGCCGAAGTGAGCGGCCGGGGCGATCATTTCGTGTTCCTGGCCGAGTTGCTGCAGGCCTTCGTCGACCTGATGTTTCCCGGCCTCAAGGTGGTCGGTTCGTACCAGTTCCGGGTCACCCGCAACAGCGAGCTGATCGTCGAGGAAGCCGAGGTGGAGAACCTTGCTCTCGCGCTCAGCGAGGAGTTGCTGGGGCGTGGCTACGCGCGCCCGGTGCGGTTGGAGATCGCCGACGACTGCCCGCAGGCGATCACCGCGATGCTGGTGGAGAACTTCCAGCTCGGCGAAGCCGACGTGTACCGCTGCGACGGCCCGGTCAACATCATCCGCACCGGGCTGATCTACGACTGGCTGGATCGGCCGGAGCTGAAGTTCCCGCGCTTCACCCCGCAGCTGCCGCCGGCGCTGGACAGCAGCCACAACAAGTTCGAGCTGATCGCCAGGGGCGACGTGCTGCTGCATCACCCCTACCAGAGCTTCGCCGCGGTGATCGACCTGCTGCGCCAGGCCACCGCCGACCCGCAGGTGTTGGCGATCAAGCAGACCCTGTACCGCGCCGGCGAGGACACTCCGCTGGTCGACCTGCTGGTGGAGGCCGCCCGCCACGGCAAGGACGTCACCGTGGTGATCGAGTTGCGCGCGCGCTTCGACGAGGAGGCCAACATCCGCCTGGCCACGCGGCTGCAGGAAGCCGGCGTGCAGGTGGTCTACGGCGTGGTCGGCTTCAAGACCCACGCCAAGATGATGCTGATCGTGCGCCGCGAGGGCGACACCTTGCGCCGCTACGCGCACCTGTCCACCGGCAACTACCACCAGGCCAACAGCCGCATGTACACCGACATCGGCCTGATGACGGCAAACCCGGAGATCGGCGAAGACCTGCACAAGGTGTTCCAGCAATTGTCGGGGCTGGGCCCGATCATCGAGCTGAAACGGCTGCTGCATTCGCCGTTCACGCTGTACCGCAGCGTGCTGGCCAAGATCGAGCGCGAAACCGCGCACGCGCGCGCCGGGCGCCCCGCGCGCATCGTGGCCAAGCTCAACGCGCTCAACGAGGCGAACGTGATCACCGCGCTGTACCACGCCTCGCAGGCCGGCGTGGAGATCGACCTGATCGTGCGCGGCGCCTGCACCCTGCGGCCCGGCCTGCCCGGCATCTCCGAGCGCATCCGGGTGCGCTCGATCGTGGGGCGCTTCCTCGAACACAGCCGGGTGTACTGGTTCGCCAACGACGGCGCGGCGGAGATCTACTGCGCCAGCGCCGACTGGATGGAACGCAACCTGATGCGGCGCATCGAAGTGGCGTTTCCCATCCTCGACCCCGAACTGGCCGCGCGGGTGTTCGAGGAGACCCTCGCCAACGGCCTGGCCGACAACACCCAGGCGTGGCTGCTCGGCAGCGACGGCGGCTACATTCGCGCCGAGCCCGGCGAACATCCGCCGTACAGCGCGCAGCAGGGCCTGCTCGAAAGGCTGTGTTCGTGAGGCCGCCTCACCCCGCCGCGGGTGCATGCGAGAATCCGCACTTTGCCGTTGCCGGAGTGCCCGGGTGAGCCCACTCGAACAAACGCCGATCCGCGACGGCGAGCTGATGGCCGCCGTGGACATGGGTTCGAACAGCTTCCACATGGTGGTGGCGCGCATGGAGCACGGCGAGCCGCGGGTGATCGACCGCCTGCGCGACACGGTGCGGATGGCCGCCGGCCTGCGCGCCGACGGCAGCCTGGATGCCGAGCGGCGCGCCCGCGCGCTGGCCTGCCTGGCCCGCTTCGGCCAGCGTATCGCCGGCCTGCCCACGGCACGGGTGCGCGCGGTGGCCACCAATACGGTGCGCCGGCTGGCCTCGCCGCAAACCTTCCTGACCGCCGCCGAAGCCGCGCTGGGCCATCCCATCGAAGTGGTCTCCGGCCGCGAGGAAGGCCGCCTGATCTTCCTCGGCGTGGCCCACGACCTGCCCGCCTCGCGCGAGCCCCGCCTGGTCATCGACGTCGGCGGCGGCAGCACCGAGTTCATCATCGGCCGCGGCCTGGCGCCGTTGCACACCGAGAGCGTGCAGGCCGGCTGCATCGCCTCGACCCTGCGCTTCTTTTCCGGCGGCAAGCTCACCCGGACGCGCTGGCAGCGCGGCCTCAGCGAGATCGGCGTGCTGCTGCAGCAGTTCGCGGAAGACTACCGCGAGTCGGGTTGGCAGGACGCCTACGGCTCGTCCGGCACCACCAAGTCGATCGGTGCAGTCGCCCAGGCAATGAAGCTCTCCGACGACGGCATCACCCCGGCGGCGCTCGCCGCCTTGCGCGACGCGCTGATCGACCACGGCCAGATCGGCACGCTCAAGCTGCCGGGCCTGGTTGCCGAACGCACGCCGGTATTTGCCGGCGGCGTGCTGATCATGGAAGCGGCCTTCGCCGCGCTCGGCATCGAACGCCTGCGCGTCTGCGAGAGCTCGATGCGCGAAGGCCTGCTGTGGGATCTGCTCGGCCGCGCCGGCGGCAGCGACCCGCGCACCGCCAGCATCGACGCGCTGGCGACCCGCTACGGTGTCGATCGCGCACAGGCGCGACGGGTGGAGGCGACCGCGCTGATGCTGTTCGACCAGATCGCGCGCAGCTGGAAACTGGACGCCGATGCTCGCGAGTGGCTGTCCTGGGCATCGCGCGTGCACGAGATCGGCCTGGCCATCGCGCACAGCCAGCATCACCGCCACGGCGCCTACATCCTGCGCCACGCCGACCTGGCCGGCTTCTCGCGCCAGGAGCAGGAACTGCTGGCCGCCGTGGTCGAGCTGCATCGGCGCAAGCCGGACAAGTCGATCGCCAGCGCCCTGCCGCTGCGCTACCGGGCGCTGGCAAAACACATCACCGCGCTGCTGCGCCTTGCCGTGCTGTTCCGGCGCGCCCGGCGCGCCGAATCGCTGCCGCAGATGCAACTGGCCGCCAGCAGCAGGACGCTGCGCCTGAAACTGCCGTCCGCCTGGCTCGAACAACACCCGCTCAGCGAGGCCGACCTGCAGCAGGAAAAATCGCCGATGGCCGAACTCGGTGTGAAACTGGAGATCTCCGGCAAGTGACGGGCCCACCGATCGCATTGCCGCGTATCATGGGCGCTCGCCTCACGAGTGCCGGCCCGGATCGTTCGATACCATGCTGAAATCCCTGCTCACCGCCCTGCTCCTGCTCGTGCCGCTGACCGTGGTCGCGCAGGCCGCCAAGCCCGCAAACGCCGCGTCGAGCGCGCCCGCCGCCCCACCGCCGCAGGTGCTGCTGCACACCTCGCAGGGCGACATCACGCTGGAGCTGTACCCGGACAAGGCGCCCAAGAGCGTGGCCAACTTCCTGCAGTACGTGCGCGACGGTTTCTACGACGGCACCCTGCTGCACCGGGTGATCCCCGGTTACCTGGTGCAAGGCGGCCTGTACACTCGCGACCTGCAACCCAAGCGCACCCGCCCGGCGATTGCCAGCGAGGCGGACAACGGGCTGTCGAACCTCCGCGGCACGATCGCCGTCGCCCGCGGTGCCGACCCCAATTCCGGCACCGCGCAATTCTTCTTCAACCTGGTCGACAACCGCCGGCTGGATTTCGTCGGCAACCAGAGCGGCCTCACCTGGGGTTTCGCAGTGTTCGGCAAGGTGGTCAAGGGCATGGACGTGCTCGACAAGATCGCCGCCCTGCCCACCCGCCCGCTGGGCCCGTTCGCCGGCGACGTGCCCAACCCGCTGGTGGTGATC
>Ga0207690_10000588_pt1 | contig 23515 bp, 20 predicted proteins | sample KBSC23metaG_FD_184315 | JGI IMG/M metagenome (GOLD analysis project Ga0207690, IMG submission 184315) | Corn rhizosphere microbial communities from Kellogg Biological Station, Michigan, USA - KBS C2-3 metaG (SPAdes) (version 2) | ecosystem: Host-associated > Plants > Roots > Rhizosphere > Soil ...
GCCATGCCGGCGCCACCCTCCTTGCGACTGGCCGCGAGTGCTCCACGGCCCGATCATGGGTCGTCGCAGGATAGGTCGCGCTTGACTCCGGGGCAACGTGGCACGCCGCACCCGGCCCCACCGAGGCGGGTTTCATGATCAACGGGAAGTTCTGCACCGCCTAACCGGACATAGCGGGCGAGTACCGGTGCACTTCTTCCCGGCGATAGGCTCGGCGGCGCGGTACGGCGCCGACGGGGACGAGTACTCCCGCACGCAGCCAGCAGCGACCCGGGGACGGTGCGAGCCCGGGGGCGTGCGCGGGACGAAGATCACCCCCCGAGCCGGCCCGCGCCCCATTGAGCGGGCGCTCTCCCCCGGGAAGGCGCCAAGGAGGGTGGTACCGCGGGGTCGCGGCGGCCGAGCCGCCGGCCGGCCTCGTCCCTCCGGCCTGGCCACGCCGACCGGAAGGACCGCGCCTCATGTCCGCACCCACCCCCGAGCACGGGCGCGCGTTCCGGCCGATGCCGCCGCAGGTCGACCTGCCGGCGTTGGAGCGCGACGTCCTCGCCCGCTGGCGCGACCGCGACGTGTTCGCCCGGTCGCTGAAGCAGAGCGCCGACGGCCCGCTCTGGACCTTCTACGAGGGCCCGCCGACCGCCAACGGCAAGCCGGGCACCCATCACGTCGAGGCGCGGGTGTTCAAGGACCTGTTCCCCCGCTACCGGACGATGAAGGGCTTCCACGTCCCCCGCCGGGCCGGTTGGGACTGCCACGGCCTGCCGGTCGAGCTCGAGGTCGAGAAGCGGCTCGGGTTCACCGGCGGCAAGAAGGACATCGAGGCCTACGGCATCGCGGAGTTCAACGCGCGCTGCCGCGAGTCGGTCCAGGAGCACGTCGGCGAGTTCAGCCGGCTGACCGAGCGGATGGGCTACTGGGTCGACCTCGACGAGGCCTACTGGACGATGAACGCCCCCTACGTCGAGAGCGTGTGGTGGTCGCTCAAGCAGGTGTTCGACAAGGGCCTGCTCGTCCAGGACCACCGGGTCACGCCGTACTGCCCGCGGTGCGGCACCGGGCTGTCCGACCACGAGGTCGCGCAGGGCTACTACGACGTCACCGACCCGTCGGTGTTCGTCCGCTTCCCGGTGACCGGCGGCCCGCTCGCCGAGCTCGGCGCGGCGCTGCTGGTCTGGACGACGACGCCGTGGACGCTGATCTCCAACACCGCCGTCGCGGTGCACCCGTCGGTGACGTACTCGGTCGTACAGGTCGGCTCCGTCGACAAAGGCGGCTCCGCCGCCGGGGAAGTCCTCGTCGTCGCCGAGCCGTTGCTCGCGAAGGTGTTCGGCGAGACGCCGTACGACGTGCTGCGCACGATGCCGGGCGCCGAGCTCGAGCACACGACGTACTCGCGGCCGTTCGACATCGTCGAGATCCCCGGCGCGCACTACGTCGGCCTCGCCGACTACGTCACCGTCGAGGACGGCACCGGTCTCGTCCACCAGTCGCCGGCGTTCGGCGCCGAGGACCTGCTGGTCGCGCGCCGCTACGGCCTGCCGGTCGTCAACCCGGTGACGCTCGACGGGCACTTCGACGCGGAGCTGCCGCTCGTCGGCGGGTTGTTCTTCAAGGCCGCGGACGCGCCGATCGTCGCCGACCTCGACGCGCGTGGGCTGCTGTTCCGTCGCGAGAACTACACGCACTCCTATCCGCACTGCTGGCGGTGCGACACCGCGCTCATCTACTACGCGCTGCCGTCGTGGTACATCCGCACGACCGCGATCAAGGATCGGCTGCTCGAGGAGAACGAGCGCACGCGGTGGTACCCCGAGACGATCAAGCACGGCCGGTACGGCGACTGGCTGAACAACAACATCGACTGGGCGTTGTCGCGCAACCGCTACTGGGGCACGCCGTTGCCGATCTGGCGCTGCGACAACGAGCACCTGACGTGTGTCGGATCGCTCGCGGAGCTCTCCGCACTGTCGGGCGACGACGTGACGCATCTCGATCCGCATCGCCCGTTCATCGACGACGTGACACTCGCGTGCCCCGAATGTTCGGCGACCGCGACGCGAGTGCCCGAGGTCATCGACTGCTGGTACGACGCCGGGTCGATGCCGTTCGCGCAGTGGGGTGCGCCGCACCGTAACGCCGAGGAGTTCGACCGTGCGTATCCCGCGCAGTTCATCTGCGAGGCGATCGACCAGACGCGGGGCTGGTTCTACACGTTGATGGCGATCGGCACGCTGGTGTTCGACCGGTCGTCGTACGAGACCGTGCTCTGCCTCGGGCACATCCTCGACGAGCAGGGCCGCAAGATGAGCAAGCATCTCGGCAACGTGCTCGATCCGTTCGAGCTGTTCGAGCGGCACGGCGCGGATGCGTTGCGGTGGTTCATGTTGTGCGGCGGTTCGCCGTGGTCGTCGCGACGAGTGGGTGACCGCGCGCTGGAAGAGGTCGTGCGCAAGGTGCTGCTGACCTACTGGAACACCGCGAGCTTCCTCGTCCTCTACGCGAACGCGAACCACTGGCATCCGTCCGCCGCGACCGCACCGGCGTACGCCGACCGGCCGGCACTGGATCGATGGGCGCTGTCCGAGGTGCACCAGCTCGTCGGCGAGGTCGACGCGGCGCTCGACGACTTCGACTCGGCCCGCGCCGGGCGGGCGATCGCGGCGTACGTCGACGACCTGTCGAACTGGTACGTACGGCGATCCCGGCGGCGGTTCTGGGACGGCGACGCCTCCGCGCTGTCGACGTTGCACGAATGCCTCGAGGTGCTGACCCGGCTACTCGCGCCGTTCGTGCCGTTCGTCACCGAGGAGGTGCACGAGCGGCTGGTCCGCGACGCCGACCCGAACGTCGCCGACTCGGTGCACCTGCGCTCCTGGCCGGAAGTGGACGCGTCGCTGGTCGACGTACGGCTCGGCGAGCAGATGGCAATGGTGCGACGGCTCGTGGAGCTCGGCCGGGCCGCGCGTGCCGACGCCACCGTGAAGACCCGGCAGCCGCTGGCCCGGGCGATGGTGTCGGCACCCGGATGGTCCGCGCTGCCGGCCGCGCTGCGCGAGCACGTCGCCGACGAGCTCAACGTCCGCGCGCTGGACACCCTCGACGCGGCGAGCGACCTCGTCGACGTCACCGCGAAGGCCAACTACCGCACGCTCGGCAAGCGGTTCGGCCAGCGCACGCCGCTCGTCGCGGCCGCGATCGGTGCCGCCGACCCGATCGCGTTGTCCGCGGCCCTGCGGGCCGGCGGCACGGCGACGGTCGACGTCGAAGGCGAACCCGTGTCAGTGGAGACCGACGACGTCGTCGTCAGCGAGACGCCGCGGGCCGGCTGGGCGGTCGCCGCGGCCGGCGGCGAGACGGTCGCGCTCGACCTCGAGCTCACCGACGAGCTGCGCCGGGCCGGCCTGGTCCGCGAGGTGATCCGGTTGGTGCAGGAGGCGCGCAAGGCGCAGGGCTTCGACGTGAGCGACCGGATCGAGCTCTGGTGGCAGGGGGTCGGTGAGTCCGGCAACGCTTTGGTTGAAGCGCTGCTCGAAGGCGAGACGACGCTCGCGGCCGAGGTCCTGGCTGTTTCCGTGACGCAAGGCCGCCCGAACGCGCCGCTCGCCGACCACCCAGTACCGGAACTGGGCCTCACGTTCTGGCTGCGCGCCATCGGCTAGCGCCGCCAGTCCCACCCCCCGTCGCACTTCGGAGACCTGGTGACCACGACACGCCGACGAAAGTCGACAAAGATGGTCACCAGGTCTCCGAAGTGGAGGGGTGGAGGGTGGGCTAACCCACGGGAAAGCACCCGTTCGGCGTAGGTAGACCGGGCCCCGCCGGAGCCGATGCTCTAGGTGCGTGACCGCGTTGCTGCGAACGGCGCAACGCCGGTGCACCCAGGAGGATCCCGTGGCCCTGACGCTCTTGTCGCAGCCGACGCACCTGCGTCTCAACACCGACGCGATCGCCGTACCGGCATTGACGAGTCAGGTCCGCCCGGCGCTGGTCCTGCCCGAGCGGCAGGCCCGGGCGCTGCTCGACGCCGCCGGCAAGGAGGACGTCAGCCAGGGTGGCTGCTTCGCCGCCGGGCCGGCCGGGATCCAGGTCTGGAGCGGCCCGTTCGACGGCGCCGGCGGCGGCCGGGGCACCGCCGTACATCTCGGGTCGATCGACTGGACCTACGACACGCCCGCCAAGCACTGGGCGATGATCTACCGCGCGATGGTCACCCACGAGGGCGTGGCCCGCGGCGAGTCCACCACCACCGTTCTCGCCCGGGTCCTCGCCCTGACCGGACTGTCGGTCGAAGGCGACCGGGTCACGTTGCCGACGCCACCGGTACGCGACCCGTTCCGCCGCAAGGAGGCCTGAAGCGCGGTCCCACCAGCGTTGGGCAGTTGACCGGCCACCACCCCCCGCCCGGTCGGCCGGTCAGCTGCCCGACGCGGGGTCAGGACTTGCGCGGGGCCGCCTTCTTCGCGGTGCTCTTCGCCGGGGCCGCCTTCTTCGCGGTCGCCTTGGCCGGGGCCGCCTTCTTCGCGGTGGTCTTGGCCGCGGTGGCCTTCTTGGCCGGCGCCGCCTTCTTTGCCGCCGTCGCGGTCGTCTTCGCGGGAGCGGCCTTCTTCGCGGTCGTCTTCGCCGGTGCGGCCTTCTTCGCCGCCGTCGTCGTCGTCTTCGCGGCCGTCTTCCGCGCCGCGCCGGTCGTCTTCGCGGCGGTCGTCCTCGCCGCGCCGGTCGTCTTCGCGGCGGCCGTCTTCGTCGCGGCGGTCGTCTTCGCGGCGGTGGTGGCCGCGGCCGGGGCGGCCGCTGCGGTCTTCTTCGCCGGGGACGCCGCGGTGCTCGCCGCCGTACGGCTCGACGCCGCGGCCTCGGCAGCCTTCGCCGCGACCGGCTCGGTCTCGGTCCGCGGGGTGACGACGGTGACGTCCGCGTCGGACGGTACGCCGGTCGCGAGCGGCGGCGGCAGGGCGGTCGCGCCGCCACCGGTGGCGGGCAGGCCCGGGATGCCGCGGCGCTGGCGAACGCCCACGAGCAGGAAGATGAACGAGAGAACGCTCACGCCGATCGAGGCGTAGACCCAACCCAGCGCGCTGAACAGGCCGATGATGAGAAACACCACTGCCACGAGCAGCAGGACTCCGCTGATGACGATCACGTCGTCGACTCCGTTTCGGTATGCCGCCAAGGCCTGCGGCGGCGGGGCAAAGGTGCGGCGCGAATCTTAGCGAGTCATGCCCGGCGCCGCGGCCGGGCAGCCTCTCGAGGACTGGTCGCGATCATGCGATGAGGTGCCTGCGGGCGCCCGGCGACGGCTACGACTTGGTCTCCTCGCCGTCGACACCGTCCGCCTCGGCGGGCGGTCCCCCGGGCGCGTCGCTGCCGGCGTCGACGTCCTCGACGAGCGGCGGGGCGGCGCTGAACGGGCTGACCGGCGCGGCCGGCGACGCCGGGGTTGCCGGGGGCGCCAGCCGCGGGACCCCGCCGGCGGGTGCCGGGGCAGCCGCGGCGGGCGGCGGCGGCGTGGCTCCCGGTGCCGGTGCCGGCGCACCGCCGGCCGGAGCCGGAGCGGGTGTCGGAGCGGGTGTCGGGGCAGGTGTCGAGGGGGGCGCGGTCCGCGCCGGTACGCCGCCACCGCCGGCGCCTCCCGGTCCGGGCCCGGCGGAGCCGGCGCCGCCCGGCTGCAGGCCACGGCTGTCCAGGTCGCGGAGCTGGCTTTCCAGGTAGGCCTTGAGCCGGGTCCGGTATTCGCGCTCGAAGCCGCGCAGATCCTCGATCTGGCTCTCCAGCGACTGGCGCTGCCGCTGCAGCTCGGCCATCGCGGCGGCATGCTGCTGCTGCGCCTCCGACTCGATCGAGGCGGCCCGGGTCTTCGCCGAGGTGACGATCTGGTCGGCCTCCTGCTTGGCCTGGGCAATGGCCTCGTCGGCCGTCCGCTGGGCGAGCAGCAGGGTGCGCAGCGCGGCCTCGTTGGGCTCCTCGGCGGGCGGCGCGGCGGGCGTGACCGGGGCCGGTTGCGGCGCCGCCGGCTGCGGCGCGGTGCGCAGCTCGGAGTTCTCGGTGAGCAACCGGCGCAGCTCGGCCTCGACCTCGTCGAGGAAGGCGTCGACCTCCTCCTCGTCGTAGCCCTCCTTGAACCGGACCGTCGTGAACCGCTTGCTGTGCACGTCCTCGGGAGTCAGGGGCATCAGGGCACCTCGGGTCAGAACTGAGCGCCGACGACCTGGATCAGGGCGTAGGTCACGATGAACAACAGGATGAACGCGATGTCGACCGCCATCGACCCTAGTCGTAGCGGCGGCAGAAATCGGCGTAACGCACGCAACGGCGGGTCGGTCGCCGAGTAGGTGACTTCGAGCAAGGCAGCGGTCGCGCCGCTGGGCCGCCACGACCGGGCGAACACCATCACCCAGTCGACGATGAACCGCACCCAGAGCAGGCCGAAGAATGCCCAGAGCGCATAGAAGATGACGGCGTAGACGATGTCCACGGTCAGCTCTGGTTGAAGAATCCGCCCTCGGCCATCGCCGACTTGTCCTCGGCCGTGATCTCGATGTTGGCCGGCGTGAGCAGGAACACCTTGTTGGTGACCCGCTCGATGCTGCCGTGCACTCCGAAGACCAGGCCGGCAGCGAAGTCGACGAGGCGCTTGGCGTCCGCGTCATCCATGTCGGTGAGGTTCATGATGACCGGCACACCCTCGCGGAAGTGCTCGCCGATCGTGCGCGCCTCGTTGTAGGTGCGCGGGTGCATCGTCGTGATGCGGTAGGCGTCGACCGTCTCCGCCGCGGTGCGGTGCGGCGGCGTGTAGCTCACCGCGGTCTCGTCCGGTCGGGTCACCCGCAGCGGCGGCGCCCCCGGTTCGGTACGACGGACGACGTTGCCCGCGGGCGCGTCGCCGTAGTCGTCGTAGTCGTCGTACGCCTCGTGGTCCTCGTCCTCGACGAGTCCGAGGTAGACCGCCATCTTGCGCATCGCACCCGCCATGGCGGGGACATTACCTGAACGGCGGCTCCCGCCGGCCGAGCAACGCCGTACCGATGCGGACATGTGTCGCCCCCGCGGCCACCGCGGCCTCGAGGTCGCCGCTCATCCCCGCCGAGATCCAGGTCGCCTCCGGATGGTCGGCCCGCAGGCGCGCGGCCGCCGCGGCGAGCCGGTCGAACGCAGGCCCCGGGTCGGCGCCGAGCGGCGCGACCGCCATCAGACCGCGCAGCACGAGGTGCTCGCTGGCGGCGACCCGGGCGGCCAGCGCGGGTACGTCGGCGACCGCCGCGCCGCCGCGGCCGGGCGAGTCGTCCAGCGACACCTGGACGAGGACGTCGAGCCGCGCCGTGGCCGCCCGGTCGAGGGCGGTGACCAGCTCGGCCCGGTCGACCGAGTGGACGACGTCGGCGAACGACGCGACCAGCGCGGCCTTGTTCCGCTGCAGGGTGCCGACGAAGTGCCAGCGCAGCGGCGCCGGCACCGCTGCGTGCTTGGCCGCGGCTTCCTGGGCGCGGTTCTCGCCTACGTCGGCGACGCCGAGGTCGGCGAGCAGCGCGACGTCTTCGGCGGGGAACGTCTTGGTGATCGCGACGAGGGTGAGCTCGTCGGGCGACCGGCCGGCGGCGCGGGCGGCCGCGGCCATCCGCGCGCGCACGGCGGCGAGGTTGGCGGCCAGCTCGTCGCGCCGGCTCACCCGTTCGCTCACCCGGTCAGCATGGCGGCCATCGCGAACCGGCCGGTCACGCCGTCGCGGCGGTGCGAGTAGTAACGGCTGTCTTCGCGGGTGCAGACGTGCGGGCTCTGGATCACCGTGACTCCAGCGTCGGCCAGCTGCGCCCGCACGGCGGCCGGCAGGTCGAGCCCGGGGGTACCCGCGGCCGTCGTCGCTCTCGCCGCGGGCACCGCGGCGACGACGTCGTCGTGCATCGCGGCGGGCACTTCGTAACAGCGCCCGCAGATGCTCGGCCCGATCCGCGCGAAGATCCGCCCATCGTCGAACCGGCGCATCGCGGCCACCGCGGCCGGAACGATGCCGTCCACGACGCCGCGCCGGCCCGCGTGCACGACCGCGACGGCCGACTCCCCCAGTAGCGCGACCGGCACGCAGTCCGCGACGAGGACGGCGATCGCGACGCCACGGGTCGCCGTCACCAGCGCGTCGGCACCGGCGACATCGTCAGGCGCGCTGTCTTCGACGACGGCAACGGCGGCGCCGTGCACCTGATGCATGAACTGCACCCGGTCCACGCCGAGCTGGCTCGCGAGCGCTTGCCGGTTGGCCGCTACCGCCTGCGGGTCGTCGCCGACGTGCAGCGCGAGGTTGTTCTCGTCGTACGGCGGCGCGCTCCGGCCTCCGGCACGCGACGTGATGACACCCTGCCGGGGCACCTACTTCAAGAAGTCGGGGACGTCGAGGTCGTCGTTGTCGTCGAAGACGATCGTGCGCCGCGGCGGCGCCGGGCGGGCGGGCGCCGGGCGGGCCGGCTCCTGCACGCGGACGTGCACCGGCTCTTCGACGGCGGTCAGGTCGACCTCGTCGTCGTAGTCGTCGTCGAGGTCGACCTCGTCCTCGTCGACCTGCTCCTGGATCGGCTGCGGCTGGTGCAGCGGGGCGCGGCGCGCCTCGGGGCGAGTCCGCGGCTTCGGTGCGCCGCCGTCGAACCCGGCCGCGATGACCGTGACCCGGACCTCGTCGCCGAGGGCGTCGTCGATGACCGCGCCGAAGATGATGTTGGCTTCCGGGTGCGCGGCGTCGGCGACGAGCTGTGCCGCCTCGTTGATCTCGAACAGGCCGAGGTCGCTGCCGCCGGAGATGTTCATCAGCACGCCGTGCGCGCCGTCGATCGAGGCCTCGAGCAGCGGGCTGGAGATCGCCATCTCCGCCGCCGCGATCGCGCGGTCGTCGCCGCGCGCCGAGCCGATGCCCATCAGCGCCGAGCCGGCACCGGACATGACCGACTTCACGTCGGCGAAGTCGAGGTTGATCAGGCCGGGCGTCGTGATCAGGTCGGTGATGCCCTGCACACCGGAGAGCAGCACCTGGTCGGCCGAGTGGAAGGCGTCGAGGACGCTGACCTGGCGGTCGCTGATCGACAGCAGCCGGTCGTTGGGGATGACGATGAGGGTGTCGACCTCGTCGCGCAGCGCGGCGATGCCGGCCTCGGCCTGGTCGGCCCGGCGCTTGCCCTCGAACGTGAACGGGCGGGTGACCACACCGATGGTGAGCGCCCCGAGCGAGCGGGCCATCTTCGCGACGATCGGCGCGCCCCCGGTGCCGGTGCCGCCGCCTTCGCCGGCCGTGACGAAGACCATGTCGGCGCCCTTGAGGACCTCCTCGATCTCCTCCGCGTGGTCCTCGGCGGCCTGCCGGCCGATCGCCGGGTCGGCGCCGGCGCCGAGCCCGCGGGTCAGCTCGCGGCCGACGTCGAGCTTGACGTCGGCGTCGCTCATGAGCAGCGCCTGGGCGTCGGTGTTCACCGCGATGAACTCGACCCCCTTGAGGCCTACCTCGATCATCCGGTTGACGGCGTTCACGCCGCCACCGCCGATCCCTACGACCTTGATGACGGCCAGGTAGTTCTGTGGTGCGGCCACGTGCGATGCCCCTCTTCGGCGGGTTCGGCCCGGCAGCGCGCGCGCGTCACCGGACGGGGTCGGGCGGGGAAGGTTGCGGCGCCGGTGACCAAGGGAAGCCGTCACCGACAGCCACGCTCTGCAGCTCTGCGGTTGTACACGCGGACCGGCGTGTCGCCGACCCTCACCCTCAGGTAGACGTCTAACGTTATGTCAACTTGAGGGCTGGACCGGACAGTAGGGCGGATCGTCCGCGACGGTCAAGCGAGGTCGGCAGAATCTCGGCGTGTCGTCTCGATGTTCGACCAAGATGCGCCACCGGCGGGCGCCGATCGTCAGGGTTTCGTCGTCGGAACGTCAGGGGTGCTGACGTCGTACACGGTTGCTCTGGTGACCATGAGGGCGCGGAGGACGGCGAGCTTGCGGGCCGTCTCCCCCGGGTCGCCCCAGACGACGGTGCGGCGGTCGGTCAGGTGCAGCGTGACATCGACCGGGCTGGGCGCGGCGATGCTCCGGACGGCGGCCCGCAGCGGTCGCGGCAGCTGCGACCACACCGCGAGTGCGGCGCGGGCGTCCGCGTCGCCGGCGCCCGGTACGGCGGCACCGAGGACCAGCGGCAGCAGCCCGGCCGGCGCTTGATCGGTGGTCGCGAACGCGACGCCGGCGGCGTCGACGAGCTGGGCGCCCGCGCTCGACGTCACCACCGCCACCGGCCGGCGCTCGGTCACGGTGATGACGAGGCGGTGCGGCCAGTCCCGGTCCACCGACACCGCGCCGACGGCCGGCAGCGCGGCCACCCGGGCCTGGATCCGGCCCGGATCGATCCCGAGCAGCGACCGGCCGATCGGCACCCGCGCCGCTGCCAGTACGTCGGCCGGTGAAAGTCTCGATGTCCCCTTGACGGTGACGGATCGGACGGCCAGCAACGGGGACGACCAGGCCGCCCAGACCGCTCCGCCAACGACCGTGACCAGTACGGCGAGCACGACGGCCGGCCGGACCACCCGTCTCCGGAACTGCTGCTGCCGGCGCGCCCGGCGGCGGTCGCGGAACAACCGCTCGGCGCGCAGTACGGCGGTCACCCGCCGCCCTCGAGGGCGGCGAGGATCTCGGGTCCGAGCATCGTCACGTCGCCGGCGCCGAGGGTGACGACCAGATCGCCCGGCCGGGCGAGCGCCGCCACGACGGCCGGCACCGCCGACCACGACGGCTCGTAGCGGACCGCCTCCGGCGGCAGCGGCACGGCCTGCGCGACCAGCATCCCGGTCACGCCGGGCATCGGGTCCTCGCGGGCGGCGTAGACGTCCATGACGACGACCTCGTCGGCCGCCCCGAGCGCGGCGCCGAACTCCGCGGCGAAGTCGCGCGTGCGGCTGTAGAGGTGCGGCTGGAAGACGGCGACGACCCGGCCGCCGGCGGCGACGTGGCGGGCCGCGGCCAGCGCGGCGCGCAGCTTCGTCGGGTGGTGCGCGTAGTCGTCGAAGACCCGGACCCCGCGGGCCTCCCCCTTCGGCTCGAAGCGCCGGCGCGCACCGGAGAACCCGGCCAGGCCGCGAGCCATGTCGGCGTACGGCAGGCCGAGGGCGAGCCCGAGCGCGACCACCCCGGCGGCGTTCACGACGTTGTGCGCGCCCGGGACGGCCAGGCTGAGCGGACCGAGCCGGCGGCCGCCGGCGACGAGCTCGAAGCGCGACCCCGAGGCGGTCAGCTGGAGGTCGGCGATGCGGACGCCGGCGTCCTCGGCCAGCCCGAAGGTCGTCACCGACAGGCCGCGCCCGCTCGCGACGGGTGCGAGCGCGCGCGACCCTTCGTTGTCGGCGCCGAGCACGATCGTGCCGCCGTCGCGGATCCGCTCGACGAAGACCTCGAACGCCTCGTGGACGGCCGCAGCGCTGCCGTAGTTGTCGAGGTGGTCGGGCTCGACGTTCGTCACGATCGCGGCTTCCGGGGCGAGCAACAGGAACGACTTGTCGCTCTCGTCCGCCTCGGCGACGAAGAACTCGCCGGTGCCCGCGTGTGCGTTGGATCCCGGCTCGTTGAGGTCGCCGCCGATCGCGTAGCTCGGGTCGCGGCCGCAGGCCTGCAAGGCCACCGCGAGCATCGACGTGGTCGTCGTCTTTCCCGCCGTACCCGCGACCGCGATGCCGCGCGAGCCGATCATGACGGAGGCGAGCGCGGCGGCCCGCGGCAGCACCCGGACGCCCGCCTCGGCCGCGGCGCGCAGCTCCGCGTTGCCCGGCCGGATCGCGCTCGACGTCACGATCGTGTCCGCGGCGCCGACGTGGCCCGGGTCGTGGCCGACGGCGATCTGGGCCCCGAGCGCGCGCAACGCGGTCAGCGCGCGCGAGTCCTTCGCGTCGCACCCCGAGACCGGCAGCCCGCGGGCCAGCAGGATCCGCGCGATGCCGCTCATCCCGGCACCGCCGATGCCGACGAAGTGCACCCGGCCGAGCTCCTCCGCGGGCGGCACGTCGCGCACGTCCTCGACGAAGCTCATCGGCCGGCCACCGCGGCCCGGACGAGATCGGCCAGCCGTTCGTCGGCATCGAGAACACCGAAACCCTTCGCCGCCTCGCCCATCGCCGCCAACCGGTCCGGATCCTCCAGCAATGGCAACAAGAACTGCCGCAGCCAGCCCGTGTCGAACGCCGCGTCGTCGACCATGAGGCCACCGCCCGCCGCCACGACCGGCTCCGCGTTGAGCCGCTGCTCGCCGTTGCCGATCGGCAGCGGGACGTACACGGCCGGCAGCCCGAGCGCGGTGAGCTCGCTGACGGTGTTGGCGCCGGCGCGGGCGATCACGACGTCGGCGGCGGCGTACGCCAGCTCCATCGCCTCGACGTACGGCACGACGGCGTACGACGGCGACGGCGGTGCGAACTCCTTGCCGGTCCCGCTGACGTGCAGCACCTGCACGCCGCGGCCGGCGAGGTCGGCGGCGATGGCCGGTACGACGTCATTGAGCCGTTGCGCGCCGAGGGATCCGCCGACGACCAGCACCGTCCGCGTGTCCGGTTGCAGACCGAAGGAAGCCCGGGCGCCGGCGCGGCTCGCGGCCCGGTCGAGCGCGACGATCTCCGGCCGCAGCGGCAACCCGGTCCGCACCGCGTGCCGCAGCGGCGTGCCCGGGAAGCTCACCGCCACCCACTTGGTCATCCGCGCGCCGAGGCGGTTGGCGAAGCCCGGCCGGCTGTTCTGCTCGTGCACGACGATCGGCACCTTGGCCCGGCGGGCGGCGAGGTACGCCGGCGCCGCGACGTAGCCACCGAAGCCCACGACGACCTCGGCGTCGATGCGCTTGATCGCGGTGCCGGCCGACGTGACGGCGGCACCGAGCCTGGCTGGCATCCGCGCGACGTCGACACCGAGCCGGCGTGGCAACGGAACCCGCGGGATCTCGTGCAGCTCGTAGCCGCGCGCCGGCACCAGCCTGGCTTCGAGACCGGTCGCCGTACCCAGCGCGAGGATCTTCGTCGTCGCGTCGTCCGCGACGAGCCGGTCGGCCAGTGCCAGCAGCGGCGACACGTGGCCCGCGGTCCCGCCCCCGGCCACCAAGACGCGCACCGGCTCAAACGCTCCGGAGACGGCGGCGCATTGCCTGGCGGCGGCCGGCCCGGCGGGCCGAGAGCGCTTCGGCGGCCCCCGGTTCGCGGCGCGCGAACGACGCGAGCATCCCGACCGCGAACAGCGTCGGCACCAGCGCCGAGCCGCCGAACGACACCATCGGCAGCGGGATGCCGGTGATCGGCAGCAGCCCGACGACCGCACCCATGTTGACCAGCGCCTGCCCGAGCAACCATGCGGTGACCCCGGCGGCGGCGAGCTGGCTGAACCGGTCGCGGCACCGCTGCGCGATCCGGATGCCGGCGTAACCGAGGACCGCGAACAGCAGCAGGACGACGAACGTGCCGAGCAGGCCGAGCTCCTCGCCGATGATCGCGAAGATGTAGTCGGTGTACTGGTTGGGCAGGTAGCCGAACTTTTCCCGGGACGCGCCCAGCCCGAGGCCGAACCAACCGCCCGACGACAACGCGATCAGCCCCTGGCAGGCCTGGTAGCCGGCCTTCTGTGCCTGCGCCGCGGCGCACGGGTTCGCGAAGCCGGTGAGCCGCGCGAGCCGGTACGGCTCGGTGACCGCGAGCAGGCCGAGGCCGCCGCCGAGCAGCAGCCCGGTCGCGCCGAACACCGACACCGGCGAGCCGGCCGACCACAGCAGCGCGAGCATCGTGAGGACGAGCACGATCGTCGTGCCCATGTCCGGCTGCATCATCACGAGCAGCGCCATCAGCAACGCGACCGGAACCAGCGGGACGAGCAGGTGGCGGACCTCGCCGAGGCGTTTGTCCTTGCGGGCCAACAGATCCGCGCCCCACAACACCAGCGCGAGCTTCGCGAACTCCGACGGCTGGACTTGCAGGTTGCCGGGCAGCGCGATCCATCTGGTCGCGCCGGCGACGCGCACGCCCACCCCCGGGACCAGCACCAGGACGAGCAGGCCGAGAGCGCCGAACAGCAGCGGGTAGCCGAGGAAGCGGTAGAACCGGATCGGCAACCGCATGCCGACCCACAGCGCGGGCAGCCCGAGCGCCACCCACATCGCCTGCTTCTCGGCGATCGTGAACGACGATCCCGACGACGCGTACGACGTGACGCTCGACGCGCTCAGCACCATGACCAGGCCGAGCGCGACCAGCAGCCCGGTGCTGCCGAGCAGCAGGTAGTACGACGTGAGCGGCCGGTCGAGCCAGACCCGCAGTGCCGACGACGACGCCGTACGCCCGCGGGCGCCGCTCATGGTCGTCGCGGTCACGCCGGCGCCGTTCCGCCGAGCGCGCGCGCCGCCGCGGCGAACAGGTCGCCACGCTCCGCGTAGTCACGGAACATGTCCCAACTCGCCGCTGCGGGGGCGAGCAGGACGGTGTCGCCGGGGCGCGCCATGCGGGCAGCACGACGGACGACTTCGGACATGGCTCCAGTGTCCGTGGTCGCGACGACGCTCACCGGTACATCGGGCGCGTGTCGCGCCAGCGCGTCCGCGACGGCGTCGCGGTCGCGGCCGAGCAGGACGACACCGCGCAGCCGGCCCGCGTTCGCCGCGACGAGATCCTCGACGTCGGCGCCCTTCAGCAGCCCGCCGGCGATCCAGACCACGGAGGGGTAGGCCGCGAGGCTCGCCGCGGCCGCGTGCGCGTTCGTCGCCTTGCTGTCGTCGACGTAACGCACCCCGCCGACTTCGGCGACCGTTTCGTTGCGGTGCCGGCCGGGCGCGAAAGCGCGCAACGCGTCGGCAGCGATATCGAGCGGCACGTCCACCGCGCGGGCCAGCGCGATCGCCGCCAGCGCGTTGCGCACGTTGTGCGGGCCGCCGGCGCGCAACTCACCGGCGCCCATGACCGGCACTCCCCCGGCGGCCAGCCATCCGTCGACCACCGCGTAGTCGGCGTTCGGGTCGGTGCCGGACACCCGCACCGCGTCCGCGGGAGCCAGCTCGGCGACGAGCGGATCGTCGACGACCGCCACCGCGGTGGCGTCGATCCAGATCCGCGTCTTCGCGGCGATGTAGTCAGCCATCGAGTCGTGCCAGTCCAGGTGATCCGGCGCGATGTTGAGCAGCGCACCGGCGCGGAACCGCAACGACGGCGACCACGCGAGCTGCTGGCTCGACACCTCCACCGCAAGGACGTCGTACGGCGGCGCCGTCGTCACCGCGTCGATCAACGGGAAGCCGACGTTCCCCGCAGCGACGGTACGGCGGCCGGCCGCGAGCAGGATCGCCTCGAGCATCCCGACGGTGGTCGTCTTGCCGTTGGTGCCGGTGACGCCGAGCCAGGGCACGGCGGGGTCGCGGAACCGCCAGGCGAGCTCCGGCTCCCCGATGACCTCCGCGCCGGCCGCGCGCGCGGCGGTGAGCAGCGGTTGATCCAGCAGCCAGCCGGGCGAGGCGACGACGAGGTCGGCGCCGTCGACGTCCGCGACGGTCGCGGCCAGCCGGACCGCGAAGCCGTCGGCGGCGAGGCTGGCCGCGGCTGCCTGTTGCCGCTCGCCGTCCGCGGTGTCGACGACGACGACGTCCGCGGACCGGTCGCGCAACGCGCGGGCGACCGCGCGACCGGTCACCCCGGCACCGGCGACGACGACGCGAAGACCCGCGACGTCGCTGCCGGTCACGCCAGCGAGCCTTGGGAGAGGAACTCCGCGTAGAAGACGCCGAGGCCGAAGGCGACGGCGAGCCCGGCGATGATCCAGAACCGGACGATGACGGTGTTCTCGTTCCAGCCGGCGAGCTCGAAGTGGTGGTGCACCGGCGCCATGTTGAACAGCCGTCGTTTGAAGCCGCGGAAGAAGGCGACCTGCAGGATCACCGACAGCGTCTCGACGACGAACAACCCGCCGAGCACGATCAGCAACAGCTCGGTGCGCGTGGTCATCGCGATGCCGGCGAGCGCGCCGCCGAGCGCGAGCGATCCGGTGTCGCCCATGAAGATCCGGGCCGGCGACGCGTTCCACCAGAGGAAGCCGAAACACGCGCCCATCGCGGCGGCCGCGATGATCGCGATGTCGAGCGGATCGCGGACCAGGTAGCAGTTGGTCGCGACGCTGTTGCGCGGCACGGTGCAGCTGTTGCCGAACTGCCAGAACGCGATGATGACGTAGGCACCGAAGACCATGCACGCCGAGCCGGTGGCGAGACCGTCGAGACCGTCGGTGAGGTTCACGCCGTTCGACGTGGCGGTCACCATGAGGTAGGCCCAGACGACGAACCCGACCGCGCTGAAGTCGAGCCCGTAGTCGCGGACGAACGACAGGTGCGACGACACCGGCGACAGGTGATGTGAGTTGGTGAACCTCGTCGCGGCGATGCCGAAGGCGATCGCGACCAGCGCCTGACCGCCGAACTTCGCGGTCGCGGTCAGCCCGAGGCTGCGCTGCTTGCGGATCTTGATGAAGTCGTCGACGAAACCGACCGCGCCGAGCCCGGCCATCAACGACAGCACGAGCACGCCCGAGGCGGTGAAGCCGCGCAGGAACACCGCGTGCGCGACGAGGTAGCCGATGATGGTCGCCGCGATGATGACGGTGCCGCCCATCGTCGGCGTACCGCGCTTGGTGTGGTGTGACGTCGGGCCGTCGTCGCGGATGAGCTGGCCGTAGCCGCGGGCCCGGAAGAACCGGATCGCGAACGGCGTGCCCAGCAACGACAGCACCAACGACGTGAGTGCCGCGACGAGAACGTTTCTCATGCCCCAACCAGCCTGTCGGCGACCCGCCACAACCGTTCCGAGTTGGACGCCTTGACGAACACGACGTCACCCTCGCCCACTTCGCGCGCGACCAGATCGGCGGCGGCGTCCGCGTCGTCGACCGAGACCACAGCGGCGCCGGTCGACGCGGCACCGGCCGCGATCGGCGCGGCGTCGGGTCCGACGACGACCAGCCGGTCGATGCCGAGCGTCGCGGCCTGTACGCCGATGTCGTGGTGCGCGTTCTCCGTCTCGACACCCAGTTCGCGCATCGCGCCGAGCACCGCCCAGCGGTGCCCGGTCGTCTTCATCCGGGTCAGCGCGCGCAAGCCGGCGAGCATCGAGTCGGGGCTCGCGTTGTAGGCGTCGTCGACGATGACGACGCCGTCGGCACGGGTGTGTACGTCCATCCGGTGCGGGCTGCGCGCGGTCGCGCTCTCGACGGCCGCGACCATCGGCGCGAGGTCGAGACCGGCGGCCAGCCCGGCGGCGATCGCGGCCGCGGCGTTGTGCGCGTGGTGCATCCCGTGCAACGACAACGCGACGAACGCCTGCCCGTGCGGAGTCGACAGTGTGAACCTGGCTCGGGCGGCGTCGTCGGCGGTGACGTCGGACAACCGGACATCGGCGGTCGTCGCGGTGCCGTAGGTGAGCACAGACGCGCGGGTGCGCGCCGCCATGGCCGCGACGAGCTCGTCGTCCGCGTTGAGGATCGCCGCGCCGTCGGCCGGCAGTGCTTCGACCAGTTCGCCCTTCGCCTGCGCCACCATCTCGCGGCTGCCGAACTCGCCGAGGTGCGCGCTGCCGACGTTGAGGACGACGCCGATGCGCGGCGGGGCGATCGTCGTGAGGTAGCGGATGTGGCCGGCACCGCGCGCGCCGTACTCGAGGACGACGGTCTCGGTGTCGGGACGCGCGGTCGTGACGGTAAGTGGGAGGCCGTACTCGTTGTTGAGGTTGCCCGCGGGCGCGACCGTCGGCCCGGCGGTCACGAACACCGCGCCGAGCAGATCCTTGGTGGACGTCTTGCCGGCCGAACCCGTCACGCCGACGACCCGCGTCGACGGCAACCGGCGCAGCACCGCCGCCCCGAGCGCACCGAGCGCGACCGCCGCGTCGTCGACGACGATGCCCGGCGCATCCGCCGCTCGGGTCCCGAGAAACGCCACCGCGCCGGCACGGATCGCCGCGGCCGCGAAGTCGTGCCCGTCGACATGCTCGCCGGGCACCGCGACGAACAGCGACCCGTCGACCGCCGCGCGCGAGTCGAGCACGACGGGACCGTCGACGACTCGATCCGGGTCGGCACCGCCGACCAACCGACCGCCGGTCGCGCGGGCGATTTCGTGCAGTGGCAACGGGATCATCGGGGTGCCCCGCCCAGTGCCTGACCCAGCACGACGCGGTCGTCGAACGGCGTCACGACACCGTTCTGTTCCTGCCCTTGCTCGTGTCCCTTGCCGGCGACGACCAGCACGTCGCCGGGAGCCGACTTGCCGACGGCGAGCTCGATCGCGCGGCGGCGGTCCGGCTCGACGACGATCTCCGCGGGCCCGCCGGCCGCCCGCGCGCCGGCTTCCATCGCGGCAAGGATCGCGAGCGGATCCTCGGACCGCGGGTTGTCGCTGGTGAGGACCGCGACGTCGGCACCGCGCGCGGCGGCGGCGCCCATCAACGGCCGCTTGCCGCGGTCCCGGTCGCCCCCGCAACCGAGTACGACGACGACCCGACCGTCTCCGCTCAGCACCCGCGCTTCGGCGAGCAGCGTCGTCACCGCGGCGGGCGTGTGCGCGTAGTCGACGAGCGCGAGGAACGGTTGACCGGCGTCGACGCGCTCCATCCGTCCGGGGATCGTCGTGACCGACGCGATGCCGGCGCGCGCGGCGTCCGGTTCGATCCCGGCGAGCACCAGTGCCACGTAGGCGACGGCGGCGTTGCGCACGTTGAACCGGCCGGGCAGCGACACCTCGACCTCGTGCGGCGCGCCGTCCGGCGCCCGCAGCGTCGTACGCCCGCCGCTCGCCGTCACGGCTTCGTCGATCCGCACCCAGTCGGCCGGCGCCTCCCCCACCGACGTCACGTCGACGGTCGCGGTACCGGCCAGCCGCCGGCCCCACTCGTCGTCGACGGCGACGACGGCACGAGCCGCGTAGGCCGGCGTGAACAACCGCGCCTTCGCGGCGAAGTAGTCGTCCATGTCGGCGTGGAAGTCGAGGTGGTCCTGCGACAGGTTGGTGAACGCCGCCACCGCGAACGTCGTACCGGCGACCCGGTCGAGGGCGAGCGCGTGGCTCGACACCTCCATCGCAACGGAGTCGACACCGCGCTCGCACATCACCGCGAACAGCGCCTGCAGATCGGTCGCCTCCGGCGTCGTGCGCGCGCTCGGTACGACCTCGTCGCCGATCCGCGTCTCGACCGTGCCGACGAGGCCGGTGCGCCGGCCGCTCGCGCGCAGGCCGCCGTCGAGCAGGTACGCCGTCGTCGTCTTCCCGTTGGTGCCGGTGACGCCGATGACGTCGAGAGCGCGCGCCGGATCGCCGTAGACCCACGCGGCGGCGGGTCCGGCGGCGGCGCGCGGATCCGGCACCTCGACGGCCGCGCCGGCACCGGCGGACAGCGCGCTCGGCACCGACGGCGCATCGGTCAGTACGGCGACCGCACCCGCCGCAACCGCGTCGGCGACGAACTCGATGCCGTGCGCGTGCTCGCCGGGACGGGCGAGGTAGAGGTCACCCGGACGTACTGCGCGCGAGTCGTGCGTGATGCCGGTCACCGCCGTGCCGCCGTCGCCGTGGATGCGCGCGCCGGCGAGCCGGTCGGAGAGGCCACGGACGGGTCGACCGGGCGTCGCGCTCGGTCGAGGAGTGGGGGCCATCGGGTCGGAGGTTACCGTCGGCTACCAGGTGAGCCGGGCCTTGGGCGGGACCGTCCCCGTGGGCGCGATGCCGAGCGTCTGCAACGCGAACGCCATGACGTCGTGGAACACCGGCGCCGCGACGACGCCGCCGAAGTGGCCGCGCCGCGGGTTCTGCAACACGACCTCCACGAGCAGCCGCGGCTTGTCCGCCGGGGCGAATCCGACGAACGACGCGGTGTAGCCGGAGTACCCGCCGGTGCCGTTCGGGCGCTGCGCCGTACCGGTCTTGCCGGCGATGCGGTACCCCTCGATGCGCGCGGCCGGCGCGGTGCCCTGGTCGGTGGTGACCGCTTCGAGCATGTCCGACAGCTGGTGCGCGACCTTCGCGCTGACCACGCGCCGGTGCGCCGGCGGCGCGGCCGGGTGCAGGTGACCGCCCGCGTCGGTGGTGCCGAGGACGAGGTTGGGCGTCACCCGCACGCCGCGGTTGGCGAGCGTGGCGTAGACGCTCGCGACCTGCAGCGCGGTGACACCGATGCCCTGGCCGAACGCCACCGTGGGCAGCGTCGTCGTCGACCAGGTCGGCAGCGGCGGCAGCAGCCCGTCTTCCTCGCCGGGCAGCCCGACGCCGGTCGGCCGGCCGAAGCCGTAGGCCTGCAGGTAGCGGTAGAGCCGCGGCGCAGTCAGCCGGTCGGCGACCTCGATCGTGCCGATGTTGCTCGACTTGGCGAGCACGCCGGTCAGCGTCAGCCGCTCGCGGCCGTGGCCCTCGGCGTCGTGGAACGTCGTACCGGCGTAGTGCAGCACCGGCGGCACGGTGAACGGCGACGTCGGGGTGACGACGCCTTCCTGCAGCGCCGCCGACATCGTGATGACCTTGTTGACGCTGCCCGGTTCGTAGACGTCGGTGATCGCCGGGTCGGCGCCGATCGCGGTGCCGGTCGGCGCGTTGGCGTCGTAGCCGGGCGCGACGGCGAGGGCGAGGATCTGGCCGGTCGTCGGGTCCATGACGACGACCGTGCCGCTGTCCGCCTTCACCTTGCGCACCTGCGCCGTGATCGCCTGCTGGGCCTCCCACTGGATGTCGCGCTGCAGGGTCAGCCGCAGCCCGCGCCCGGGCACCGCCGGGGTGAGCACGTCCCGCCCGTCCGGGATCGGCGAGCCGGACAGGCCGGTCTCGAACGTGCGCGCGCCGTCGTGGCCGGCGAGCAGCTTCTGGTAGGAGTACTCCAGCCCGGCCGCGCCGCTGCCGTCGAGGTGCACGAAGCCGACCACGTTCGAGGCGAGGGTGCCGTCGGGGTAGACCCGCCGGGTCGTCGGCAGCACGCCGATGCCGGGCAGCTCGAGGTCCATGATCTGCGCCGACAGCGCCGGCGTCACCGCGTGCGCCAGCGGCACGTACGACGTCGGCCGGCCGAGCATCGGCACCAGCTTCGCCCGCTTCATCCCGAGCAGCGGCGCGAGCTGCGCGGCCGTGCGCTCGGGGTCGACGACGTGGCGCGGGTCGGCATAGACGTCGCGGGCGTCGACGGTCTGGGCGAGCGGCGCGCCGTTGCGGTCGACGATCGTGCCGCGCGGCGCGGTGATCGTGACGGTCCGAAGCCGCTGCTTCGCGGCCATCTGCGTGTAGGCGTTGCGGTCCAGCCCTTGCAGCTGGACGAGCTTGCCGCCGACCAGCGTCAGCACGAACAGGACAAGGATGAGGATGACCTCGAGACGCCGCCGCGGATCGGGTCGCTTGCGGGCCGGCCGGCGCCGGGGTGGTGCCGGCGGCGGGCGGCGCGGGCCGGTGACACGTGAGCCGGCGGCACGCTGGGCGGTGCCGCGCTGGGCGGTGCCGCGCTGGCCAGTGCCGGTGCCGCGCTGGTCAGTGCCGGTGCCGCGCTGGCCGGAGGCGCGCTGGACCGGGACCCCCGACGGTCTACGGCGCGGCGCCGGGCGGGCGCGCGGCGACGCGGCTGGGGGCATGCGACCAGCCTGCCCGCTCTCCCTCACTTCGGAGGGCTGGTGACCACGACACGCCGACAAGAGTCGACAAAACTGGTCACCAGGTCTCCGAAGTCAGGGGTGGGTCGGCTTGGCGGTCGGCTTGGCGCTCGGCTTGACGCTCGGCTTCGCCTTCGCTGCGGTGGGTGCCGCGGTGGGCGTAGGGGTGGGGGTCACGACCGGGGGCGGCGGGGCGGGCGGGGCGTAGAGCAGCGCGGCCGGCCGGCCGTGCAGCGTGGTGACCGTCAGCGACGTCGCCGGGACCATGCCCATCCCGGCGGCCCGCGCGGCGAGGCTCGACGGCGCCCGGGCCTGCTCGTTCGCGATGGCCAGCGCCTGCTCCTGGTCGCCGAGCTCGGCGGTCTGGCGCTGCAGCTTGTGCACGGTGAACGCGTCCTGCGCGGCGAGGGTGTGCAGCAGCAGCAGGGCGAACAGCCCGGCCGCGAGCACCCCGGCGACCGCGAGCACGAACGGCACCCGGCCGGCGGTCGGTGCCGGTACGACGACGAGCTTCGGCCGGGCCTGCGGCCGGGCCGTAGCGGGCGGAGCCGGCCGAGCAGGCCGAGCCGGCCGAGCCGGGATCGGAAGCGCCCGGACCGGCGCAGTGGCGCTCACGCCGCCACCCGGATGCGCTCGGCCGCGCGCAGCCGCGCGGACGCGGCCCGCGGGTTGCTCGCGACCTCGTCCTCGTCGGGCGTCTCGGCGCCCCGAGTCAGGAGCCGGAGCGTCGGCTGCGCCGACTCCGGCACGACCGGCAGGTCCGGCGGCGCGCTCGACACCGCGCCGGCGGCGAGCACGCGCTTGGTCATCCGGTCCTCGAGCGAGTGGTAGCTGAGCACCGCGACCCGCCCGCCGACCCGCAGCGCCGCGATCGCGGCCGGCAGCGCCGTCTCGAGGACGGCCAGCTCGTCGTTGACCTCAATCCGCAGCGCCTGGAAGGTCCGCTTCGCCGGGTGCCCGCCGGTACGACGGGTCGCCGCCGGCACCGCCTCGCGCACCAGCTCGGCGAGCCGGGCCGACGTGGCGAGCGGCCGCTCGCGCACGATCGCCTCGGCGATCCGGCGGGCGAACCGCTCCTCGCCGTACACCCGCAGCACCCGGGCAAGCTCGGCCACCGGGTAGGTGTTGACGACGTCGGCGGCGGTCCGGTCCGACGTCGGGTCCATCCGCATGTCCAGCGCGGTGTCCCGGGAGTAGGCGAAGCCGCGCGCGTCGTCGTCGAGCTGGAGCGAGGACACCCCGAGGTCGAACAGCGCGGCGTCGAGCCGGGCCACCCCGGCCTCGTCGAGCACCCGCGGCAGCGCGTCGTAGCGGGTGTGCACCAGCCGCACCCGCGGGCCGAAGACGGCGAGCCGGGCGGCGCTGCGCTCCAGCGCCGCGGGGTCCCGGTCGAGCCCGATCAGCCGCAGCTCCGGATGCGCGGCGAGCATCGCCTCGGCGTGCCCGCCGAGCCCGACGGTCGCGTCGACGACGACGGCGGCCGGTGCGGACAGCGCCGGGCCGAGCAGGTCGAGGACGCGGCGGAGCATCACCGGGACATGGCCCGCCGGTTCGCTCACGCCGCTACTCCTCTCTATCTCCACTCGACCTCTGGACGAAGATCCGGTGAATCTGCTTACGCCGATGCTCCTGAGATCTGGTTCCCGCCCCCGCGCCTGGCGCCGGGGAAGGTGCGCCAGGTGCGGCTGTAGGGCGGGTGCGGGCGGGAGCCACACCTCAGGAACAGGGTCAGACGATGCCGGGCAGCACCTCCTCGGACAGCGAGGAGAACTCCTCCTCCTGCCCGGCGAGGTAGGTCGCCCAGGCCTGGGCGTCCCAGATCTCGACCCGGGTGTTCGCGCCGATGACGACGCAGTCGCGGTCGAGCCCGGCGTACTCCCGCAGTGGC
>Ga0207690_10000590_pt1 | contig 23475 bp, 19 predicted proteins | sample KBSC23metaG_FD_184315 | JGI IMG/M metagenome (GOLD analysis project Ga0207690, IMG submission 184315) | Corn rhizosphere microbial communities from Kellogg Biological Station, Michigan, USA - KBS C2-3 metaG (SPAdes) (version 2) | ecosystem: Host-associated > Plants > Roots > Rhizosphere > Soil ...
ACGATCTGGCGGCAGTGCTAGACGCGCTCGACATCAAGGGCGCGATGCTGGTGGGCCACTCCACCGGCGGTGGCGAAGTGGCGCGCTACATCGGCCGCCATGGCACCAAGCGCGTGGCCAAGGCCGTGCTGATCGGCGCAGTGCCGCCGATCATGGCCAAGACCGCCGCCTACCCGAACGGCCTGCCGATGGAGGTGTTCGATGGCATCCGCAAGAATGTGACCGACAACCGCTCGCAGTTCTACAAGGATCTGACCGTTCCGTTCTTCGGTTTCAACCGACCGGGCACCAAGGTGTCGCAGGGCACCATCGACGCCTTCTGGGCGCAGGGCATGACCGGCGGTGTGCTCGGCCAATACCTCTGCATCAAGGAGTTCTCCGAGGTGGACTACACGGAAGACCTGAAGAAGATCGACGTGCCCACGCTGATCCTGCATGGCGACGACGACCAGATCGTGCCGATTGACAACTCCGCCAAACTCTCAGCCAAGCTGGTGAAGAACGCGACGTTGAAGATCTATCCGGGTGCGTCGCATGGCATGTGTGTGATCAATGCGGACCAGGTTAATGCCGACCTGCTGGCGTTCCTGAACGCCTGATCGGTATGCCATCCCGCGACCCCCATGCAGGCCGGGATGGCCTGCCAACTACCGTGACGGGCCAGCCCTCGTTGTCGCTGACTCGCCGCAGATTCATTGCCGGCACCGCCGCCCTGGGCGCGGCGGCGGCCACCAGGAGCTTCGCTATGAACGCACCGACCACGCCAGACCTGATCCTGGTCAACGGCAAGTTCACCACGCTCGACCCCGCCAATCCGCAGGCAGACGCTGTCGCCATCCACGGTGGCCGCTTCCTTGCTGTCGGCACCCGCGACGATGTCATGCGGCTGGCAGGCGCTGGCACCAAGGTCATCGACCTCGGTGGCCGGCGCGCGATTCCGGGGCTGATCGACAGCCACATGCACATCATCCGCGGCGGGCTGAACTACAACATGGAGCTGCGCTGGGACGGCGTGCGGTCGCTCGCCGACGCCATGCGCATGCTCAGGGAGCAAGTCGCACGCACGCCCGCTCCGCAATGGGTACGCGTGGTGGGCGGCTTCACTGAGCACCAGTTCGCTGAGAAGCGCCTTCCCACCATTGAGGAACTGAACGCGGTGGCGCCCGACACGCCCGTGTTCATCCTGCACCTATACGACCGCGCGATTCTCAATGGGGCAGCGTTGCGCGCGGTGGGCTATACGAAGGACACCCCGAACCCGCCGGGCGGTGAAATTGTGCGCGACAGCAGCGGCAACCCGACCGGTCTGCTGCTGGCCAAACCTAACGCCACCATTCTCTACGCCACGTTGGCCAGAGGCCCGAAGCTGCCGCCCGAGTACCAGAAGAACTCCACGCGCCACTTCATGCGCGAGGTGAACCGCCTGGGTGTCACCGGCGTCATCGATGCTGGCGGCGGCTACCAGAACTACCCCGAGGACTACGCCATCGTCGAAGAGTTGCACAAGGACGGTCAGCTCACGGTGCGCCTGGCCTACAACCTGTTCACGCAAAAGCCCAAGGAAGAACTCCACGATTTCCGCACCTGGGCCGGCAAAGTCAAGCCGGGTCAGGGCGATGACCTGTACCGCCACAACGGCGCAGGCGAGATGCTTGTCTATTCAGCAGCTGACTTCGAGGACTTCCGCGTCGAGCGGCCCGACCTGCCGCCAAACATGGAAAGCGATCTCGAGCCTGTCATCCGCCTGCTGGCGGAGAACCGCTGGCCCTGGCGGCTGCATGCCACCTACGACGAGACCATCTCGCGCGCGCTCGACGTGTACGAGAAGGTGGCCCGCGACGTTCCGTTCGATGGCCTGCACTGGTTCTTCGACCACGCCGAAACCATCAGCGACCGCAATATCGACCGCATTGCCGCGCTGGGCGGTGGTATTGCCGTACAGCACCGCATGGCCTACCAGGGCGAATACTTCGTCGAGCGCTATGGCGCACGCGCGGCCGAGGCAACACCGCCAATCAAGCGCATGCTGGCGCGCGGCGTGAAGGTGGGCGCCGGCACGGATGCCACGCGGGTCGCCTCGTACAACCCGTGGGTCTCGCTGTACTGGCTCACGACCGGCAAGACGGTGGGCGGGCTGTCGATGTATCCGCAGGCCAACCTGCTGGACCGCGAAACCGCGCTGCGCCTGTGGACGGAAGCGAACACCTGGTTCTCATCGGAAGAAGGCAAGAAGGGGCGCATTGCCGCCGGCCAACTCGCTGACCTGGCAGTCCTGTCGGCCGACTACTTCAGCGTGCCCGGCGACGACATCCAGGACATCACTTCGGTGATGACGGTGCTGGGCGGCAAGGTGGTGTATGGCGACGGCGACTTCGGCCCGCTCGCGCCGGAGGTGCCTCCCGCCATGCCGGACTGGTCGCCGGTGCGTCACGGTGGCGGTTACCAGCCGCGCGCGAACGCCATGCAGGACAAGGCACAGTTGGCACGCAACGCGGCCGGCTGTGGCTGTGCCAGCGCGTGCGGGGTCCATGGCCATGCACATACCTCGGCACTGGCGGCCAATGTACCCACTTCCGATGCGCGTGGCTTCTGGGGCGCGCTCGGCTGCTCATGCTGGGCGTTCTGAGGGGGGGGCACTGCCATGCTGATCACACAACACAACCTAGGCTTGAGCAACGCAGGTGCCGACCACCAGCCGCCACGCTGGCTGCATCGGCTGGCATTGCTGCTGCTGTGTGCGGCGTACCTGCAGGGTGGGCTGGTCAAGCTCACCAACTTTGCGGGCGCGGTAAGCGAAATGCAGCATTTTGGCCTGTCGCCCGCAGCGCCGCTGGCTGCCGCCGTCATTGCGCTGGAGCTGGGCGCGACGCTCATGATCGTATTCGGCTACGGGCGCTGGCTGGGTGCGCTGGCCCTGGCGGCATTCACGCTGATGGCGACGTTTCTGGCCAACCGCTTCTGGAGCGCGCCGCCGGACGCACGTTTCATGCAGGCCAACGCCTTCTTCGAGCACATCGGCCTGGTGGGCGGCTTCCTGCTCGTCGCTCTTCAGGATTGGTTTTCCCGCCGGGCCACCGGCGCATAAGCAAGGAACACAGCATGAAACTCTACGTCATCTCACTCGGCGCCGGCATCCTGGTCGGCATCATCTACGCACTGATGCAAGTGCGCTCCCCGGCCCCGCCGGCCATCGCGCTCATCGGATTGCTTGGCATGCTGGTCGGCGAACAAGTGGTGCCGCCCATCAAGCGCCTGCTGCAGGGCGAACCCGTAACGGCAGCCTGGTTTCACCAGGAGTGCACGCCCAAGATCACCGGGCTGCCCCCTGCTGTCCTGGCCAGCACGTCAAAACAACCGCAGGACAAAGCTGAAAACTGATTTGGAGCGCGGCGCGTGCGTTCCCATACCTCGGTATGATTTCGCACGCACCGCCGCCCAAGTATCCTGAGGAATCCGCCGCCAGAACTGTCGCACTTAAAGCAGATCTTCGGCATGCCCTGAGGAACACCTCGTGAATGCACAACCGGTGATCGCCGTGGTCGACGACGACGCTTCCGTCAGACTGGCCCTTGGCAATCTCCTCCAATCGTTTGGCCTGGACGTCGCGCTTTTCGGCAGCGGTGCGGAATTGCTTGCCTACGATGATCTGGACAAGTTCTCGTGCCTCCTGACCGACATCCAGATGCCGCAGATGAGCGGTTTTGGGCTCTGCGATGCGTTGCGCGAGCGCAGTATCGGCTTGCCCATCATCTTCATGACCGCATTCCAGCGTGATGACGACCGTGAACAAGCGGAAGCGCGCCAAGCAGTCTCCTTCCTGAACAAGCCGTTCAGAGACGCCGACATCATCGACAGCATCGCGCGCGCGCTCGGTTACCCGCCGGGAACATGGCCCGACGCCTGAGGGTATGAACTCGCGCGGCTTCGGCACGGATTCCCAGCAGACCACGCTCGACAGGTCTGCATACACGTTTGAAGTCGTTCAGACCGATGGCCCACTCGTGCTGCTGCGCGGCATTCCGCAGGGTGATGGCACCGCTGTTCTGCTGGCGCAAGCAGCATCCAGCGAGCACGCCGAGACCGCCGAGAAACGGCTCAATAACGAGTTTCGCCACCGTGATTTGCTGGACGCCCAATGGGCACTACGCCCTGTCACAAGAGAGCAGCACGACGGGGCGACGGTGCTGTTGTATGACGACCTCGCCGCGCAACCGCTGTCTACCATGCGGGCGGGCGCCCTGCCACTGTCGCGCTGGCTCGATATCGCCATCCATGCGGCGACCGCGCTGGCGCACCTGCACGCCGTGGGCTTGCGGCACGGTGCCATCACGCCGACGCGCCTGTTCGTGGATACGCAAAACCGCTGCTGGCTGACGGGCTTTAGTGACTGCGCTGCGCTTGGCTCCGCCTGTACCACGGACGTCGCCGCCCGTCTGGCCTCCACTCCGGATGCAGCGGCGTTCATGCCGCCAGAACAAATCGCACACGTGCCACACGCACTGGACGCGCGAAGCGATCTGTACAGCCTCGGGGTGGTGCTCTATTGGCTGCTCACCGGTCATCTTCCTTTCAACGTCCGCGATCCACAGGACCCGCACGAGTGGGCGCATTGTCATGTGGCAAGCACCCCGACTGACCCGCGCGCGCACTACCTTGGCATTCCCTCGGCGGTCGCTCAGATCCTGCTTAAGCTGCTCGACAAGCGCCCTGTTGCTCGGTATCAGCAGGCGTTCGGTCTCGTGGAGGACCTGAAGCGAAGCCGGAGATCCTGGAACGCTGTCGGCCACGCCGATGACTTCACGCTCGGTACTCGTGACCGCCCCACCGAACTGCGCCCGGATGGCCACCTGCACGGCCGTGCAGAGCCATTGCACGCTTTGTCGACAGCACTGCACGCGGTCAGCCGCCACGGCACACCAGGGCTCGCGCTGGTGTGCGGTGAATCCGGTATCGGCAAGACCGCCCTGCTCGACGCATTTACGCAAACACTGACGCGACACACGGCGCTCACCGCGCGCGGCAAAGCCGATCAATCGGAAATCCAGGTGCCCTACGCACCCTTGGCCGAGGCGCTGGACGCCCTGCTGTTGCACGCGCTTGGGCTGCCCGCTGATGCGCTGGCCACCTGCCGCGAACGCATCCATGAGCATGTCGGCTCGCATTGGGCAATGCTGCGGGAGCTGGCTCCCTCGCTGCCCCTGGTCATGCAGGCGCCGGTGCAGGCAACCGTCGTTCCGCAAGATCAGGCCCGCATACGTTTCCTTGCCGCGGTTCGCGGGTTCATCCGCGCGTTTGCCAGCCCGGCGTGTCCGTTGGTGCTGATCGTGGAAGACATCCAGTGGCTCGACACCGCTTCGCTGGAGTTGCTTGAAGCGTTGCTCGATCCGTCCGAGTCGATTCCGCTGCTTGTGATTGCCAGCACGCGTGCGCATGCCGATCCCGCCGGCGACGGCACCCTCGTACTTCCGGAGGCTGCCGTGCGTCTGGAGAGCGCCGCAGCACGCTCGCAGCGTCTTGCACTCAAGCCGCTGGATGCCGATGTCGTTGCCGGGTTGATGGCGGAATTGCTCGGCGCCGATCGGCGTGCCCTGTATGACCTTGCCAAGCTGGTCCATGACAAGACACTGGGTAACCCATTCTTCGTGGTGCAGTTCCTGCAGGCGGCAATGGACGACCGGCTGCTCGTGTATCGGCCCGCCGATGGTTGCTGGCGCTACGATCTTGAGCAGATTCGCCAATGCGCAGACACGGACAACGTGGTCGACATCGTGCTGCACCGGCTTGGCAGCCTACCGCGTACGACGCAACGCATCCTCGGCACGATCGCGTGTCTCGGGCGTCGCGCACCCGGCACGCTCCTCGCAGAATTGCACGCAATGGAGCCGACAACGTTGCCTGCAGCACTGGCCCCTGCATTGCAAGCCGGCGCCATCCGGTACGAGGCGGAGCAGTACGCGTTTATCCACGACCGCATCCAGGAGGCGGCATACGCCGTCCTGACCGCATCTGAGCGCCACGACGTGTACTTCAACGCCGGATGGCGCCTTGCCAGTCTGGCATTGCATGAGCATCGCGATGCTCTGTTGCTGCGTGCTGCCGAGTTGCTGGCACACGTCGTCGATCGCATCGTGGCAACACCGCAAGTGCACACCTTCGCAAGCCTGAGCCTGGACGCCGCGCGCCGCGCACGCCAGGCAGTCGCCTATGATGCGGCGCGGCACTATGCGCGCAGCGGTCTTGCGGCACTGAACGCACCGGAGCTGCCGCCCGAACATGACGCATTGGCGCAGCAGTTGATGCTGGAGGATGCCGAATGCGCGTTCATCCAAGGCGACCTCGCCGCTGCATCTGAGACCGTGGAGCGCCTGCTGTGTACCGACCTGCCCTTGGCACGCTACACCGCAACAATCCAGTTGAAGGCGCAGATCCATACGCGGCGTTCGGAGAACGCGATCGCGCTGGAGACCACGCTCACCGGCTTGCGTGCCTACGGGATCGACCTGCCTGCTGCGCCCTCGCATACCGACTGTGAAGACACCTGCCTGCGCACGCACAAGCGCCTGGCCGCTACCGCGCTTGATGCACTACCGCTGTTGACCGATACGAACGCCGAAGCGGCCATCGGACTGCTCGCGGCAGGTCTGGTGCCGGCCACCTTCACCAACGAACGCCTGTTTGCTCTGCATCTGTGCGAGATCCTCAACCTGACGCTCGACCACGGCATCAGCGCACCGGCGACCGTCGCCCTGGGCTGGTTCGGCGTCGTTCTCAGCCATGATTTCGACGCCTTCCAAGAAGGCTTCGCCTATGCGCAGCAGGCACACGCATGGGTCACGCAGCACGGTTACGCAGACTGTGAAGCGGGCACACTGCTGCCGCTCGATCAGGTGAGCGTCTGGACGCAACCGCTGGACTTCTCGGTCAACTGCACCAGAGCAGCGCATACCGCGGCACTTGCCCGTGGCGACGTCAACACCGCCTGCTATGCGACCTGCCACCTTGTCGCCAATCTGCTGGCGCGCGGCGATGCACTACCCGATATCGCCGTCGAAACGGGCCGGGGTCTTGCATTCGTGCAACAAGCGGGCTTTCGCGACATCGAAGACATCCTGCGCGTCCAGCATGCATTTGTCATCGGCCTGCTGGACCCTGTGTCCGACGCGTGCATCGATGCGCTCAACATCGACTTCGGCCAGCCCGGCGAGCGCATGGCCACGCTGCATTTCTGGTATTGGCTCTTTGTCGGCATCACCCGGTACCACGAAAGACGCCACGCACTCGCGCGTGAGGCTCTTGCGCATGCCCGTGCGCTTGCATGGTCGGCGCCGGGGCATATTCACCAGCTCGATCTGCATCTGTTCAGCGCACTGGTGATCGACCCTCAAGACGCCAACGCGCATGCGGACGTGGCCGTACACGTTGCCAAGCTGCACGTCTGGTCCAAAGCCAACCCGGCTACTTTTGCCGACAAGCTCCGGCTGGTCGAAGCCAAACGCGATGCGCTTCACGGCCGCATCAGTGATGCGTTGGCCGGCTACGAAGAGGCCGCACGGATGGCGCTGCGGGGTGGATTCCTACCGCTGGCCGCCGTTGCCGCTGAAGAGGCTGCCGTGCTATGCCAAGACAGCGGGCTTGAGAGCGCAGCGCGAGCGTACGCGCAGCAGGCGTGCGAGCACTATGCACGCTGGGGTGCGGCGGGCAAGGTAGAGGCGCTGGCCGGCACCCATGGCACATTGCGTTCAGTCTCATCAGACACGCGCTCTACCGTGGGCAATGACGCCAGCTATCGCTTGCGCGACATCGACGCAGTCGTGCGCTGTACCCGCGCACTGACAGAAGAAATCCAGCTTGAGCGCCTCGTCAATGCGCTCATGACCATCGTGCTTGAGCATGCGGGGGCGCAACGCGGCCTGCTGATCCGCATGGTGGGCGACTCGCCCATCATCGAAGCGCGTGCCCGCACCACCGCCTCAGGCGTCGTCGTTGAGATGTCGCCGCACCAGGCAGATCCGCTGGACTTGCCGCTGACCATGCTCAACACGACGCTGCGCACGCGCAAGCGCCTGGTGGTCCATAACGCAGCCAAATCGAACCCGTTCGCGCACGACGCATATTTCGACCACCGCCGCGGCGGGTCAGCCATGAGCCTGCCGATGCTCAAAGGCAACGTCATGGTCGGGGTGCTCTTTGTTGAGAACAGTCTGCTGCCCGATCGGTTTTCGGGTGACGCGGCCGACATGCTCGAACTCATCGCGGGGCAGGCTGCCTTGTCGCTGGAAAACGCCCGTCTCTATCACGACCTCGTGGAAGAGAACGCGCGCCGCCACCGCATCGAGCAAGCCCTGCGCGTCAGTGAAGAAACGCTGGCGCTGGGCGAGCGTGTCAGCCAAACCGGTAGCTGGCGCTGGGACATCAAGCGCAACATATGCCGCTGCTCCGAAGAGCTGCGCTACATCTTCGATTTCTCTGGAGACCGGCTGACCGTCTCGCGCGACCTCCTGATCGCCTGCATCCATCCGGAAGACCGCGAGCACGTGCGCCAGACCTCAGACCGCCATGCCGCTGTCCGTGAACCCTTCGAGCTGGAGTACCGCGTCCTGCGCAAGGACGGCACGACGCGCCACGTGGTCGCCCTCGGCAAGCCCATCTACCACGCCAGCGGCGAGGTCGAATACGTCGGCACCGTCACCGATATCACGGCGCGCCGCCAAGCTGAAGACGCAGCACGCAACGCTCAGGCTGACGTTGCACGCGTCGCACGCGCCACGACCGTCGGCCAGTTGACTGCCTCGATCGCGCATGAGGTCAACCAGCCGCTCATGTCGATCGTGTCGCATGCGAGCGCCAGCCTGCGCTGGCTGGACCGCGATCCCCCCGCGCTGACACAGGTGCGCGAAGGCGTGGCGGCCATCGCCGTGGAAGGCCAACGTGCCGGCGACATGATCCATAGCCTGCAGGCCCTCACGCGCAATATGCCGCGCGCTTTTGCTGCAGTGGATATGCACGAGATGATCCGCCACATCCTGCAGATTGCCCGCAGCGAGTTGACTTGCCGCGATGTTTCATTGGAGCTCGATCTTGCGGCGGAGCACAGCCACGTTCATGGCGACGCCGTGCAACTGCAGCAAGTCCTGCTGAACCTCGTGCTCAATGCGATTGATGCGATGGCACCGGTGCGCGAACGTCCGCGCGTCCTTCGCCTGGCCACCACCGCCGTCGCCGGCGCACAACAACAACTGCAGGTCTGCATTGAAGACAACGGCCAGGGGCTCGCCAGCGACGCCGCCAGCCGCATGTTCGAGCCGTTCTACACGACCAAGGCCAACGGCATGGGCATGGGACTGGCGATCTGCCGGTCCATTGTCGAGGCGCACAAAGGCAGCATCCAGGCGGCACAGCGCCTGCCGTTCGGCGCACTGTTCATGTTCCGGCTTCCGCTGGTGCTGGCGGCCGAGCCGTAGCGCGGGTATTCAGCCACGCATCGCCTGACGCCAGCGAGCGGGCGTCGCACCGAATGCGCGTGCAAAGCAGCGGGTGAAGTGGCTCTGATCCGAGAAACCGCACACCTGTGCGATGTGAGAGATCGACGTGTCAGTGTCACGTAGCAGGCCACGTGCACGCTCCAGCCGCTGTGTCGATAGCCATTGATGCGGTGTTGAGCCGGCCGACGCATGAAATGCGCGCGAAAAATGGCTGCGTGAAAGCCCGCACGCGTCCGCGACTTCCGCAATCGACCCATCGCCATTCAGACGCGAAATCAGAACCTCCTTGGCGCGCTCAAGCATGTGGGGGCTCAAGCGCTCGCGCAACCGCGAAGACACCGGCCGTTGCCGTCCGTCGTAGTGCTCCACCAAATATGCGGCAATCGCGAGGCCCACCTGGTCAACAAACAGGCGGCTTGCAGACTGCGGCCGCGCCAGCACCGGCACGACGGCCTGTACAAGATGCGACAACACCGGATCCAGCTTCCCCGCAAACGACGGAAGCGACGCGCCTGCCGGACGCCCAAGCTCAACACTGGTTCGTTCGATCACGTCTGGCGGGAGTTCAAGCAGCACAAAATCAAAGGCGCTGTAGAAATCCGCCTTGTAGTCGTCCAAAAAATTGCGGATGTAGACCGATCCGGTCTCGAACAGATGCGTGCTTGCGTGGGTAGTGTGGAAGATGCGGCGCCGATGCCCCGGTGCCAGCGACACGCCCGCAAGAAATCCACGCTGCGATGCCGGTGTCACGACCTGGCTGAGCCGGTCCGTCCCAGAACTCTTGCGATAGAAGACGAAATCGCTACCGCTCAGAGCCTCGTCACGATGAAGCTTGTCCGACGCGCATCCAAGCGAGTCTTGCGAAAGAGCTTTCACTGACGCAAGGGAAGACATGACGTGGGCGTGATGCGCGTTGACCGAAGCGATGAGCGGGGCTTGCCGAATTGGCTGGCTGAGATGACCTGTGATGGTCTTCGCAAATTTTATCAAACGCGCGAATTCCGCGCAGTCCTACCCAGGCGATCACCGGCTAATACCATCCGACAATGGAAGCCCACCGCAGCGTCCATTACGCTTGGCATAGCTCGTCCGCTGGCCCTTGTCACCCTTGCCACAGGGCAGCCGCACCCCCAGACGCACCCGCAACCGTCGGATATTCACTCCATGTCCTTGAGCACATCACCCACATTGCAGGCGGCTCCCCGCCGAGGCGCCTTCCCGATCGTGGAAGGAAGCCTGCTGGCGTTCACCGCAGGCTACACAGACGTCGTCGGCTTCTGCGCCCTGTTCGGGTTATTCACCGCACATGTGACGGGTAACTTCGTGATGATCGGTGTAGAACTCGCGGGCTCCGGGGCCGGCGTGCTGGCCAAGCTGCTAGCACTACCTGTATTTGTCATGGCAGTCGCTTCCACCAAGCTGACGGTCTCTGCGCTACAGCGGCGCGACATCGCACCCGCGCAACCGCTCATGGCTGTCGAGGCCGCACTGCTGCTGGCCTTCATGGTGGCTGGGCTACTGGCGCTGCCCATACGGTCAGCCGATGCGCCGGCCACCATCGTCGTCGGTTTGATTGGCGTGGCAGCCATGGGGTTGCAGAACGCCAAAGGACGCCTTGTGCTTTCGGATCTGGCCCCCACCACCATCATGACCGGCAACACCACCCAGATCGTGATCGACGTGGTGGAGCTGCTCTCGCCCGGCAGCACTCAGAAGGAAGCGGCCCGCACCAATTTGCGCAAGATGGTTCCCTCACTAATCGGCTTTGCGACCGGCGCGGTATTGGGCGCTCTGGCCTTTGCGGCGCTGTCGTTCTGGTGCGTGTTGCCGCTGGTGGTGATTCTCGCCAGTCTTGCTGCTACACATCGCTAGTCCGCACCGCACCTCTTTCCCCTCCCGATGACAGGACGCCACGCACGTGGCGATGGCGTCCTGTTTCCTAGACCACAAGCAACAAGACGGATGAACACCATGCGCCCCTTGATCCGAAGCGTCCCGAAGCGGTACTTCGTCCTGATGTGTGCTGCGGCATACGGCACCGAAGCGCACGCACAAAGCTCCGTCACGCTCTATGGCCGACTCAACACCTCGATCGAGTACACCCAAGGCGGTACCGCATCCAACGGCAACAACATCGGCTCGACCACGCGGCTGACGAACAACCGCTCCGTCTTTGGCCTGCGGGGTGAAGAAGACCTTGGCGGCGGCACCAAGGCGTTCTGGCAGATCGAGAGCGCCGTATCGGTCGACAGCGGTCAGGGCCAGCTCGCGGGACGCAATACCGCAGTGGGCCTATCAGGGGACTACGGCAAATTCTTCATGGGGCACTGGCAAACGCCCTATACGGAGTCGACGGCTGGCTACGATCCGTACTTCCCCACCACGGCAGGCTACATGGCGTTGATCGGCAACGGCTCCACGTCCAGTTCCGACAACATTCAAGACACAAGTTCGTTTGACCGCCGCCAGAAGAACGTTGTCCAGTATCGCAGTCCGACCTGGAATGGCCTGAGCGGCAGCATGGCCTGGGGCATCAATGAAGAGAAGATCAGCGTGCCGCGCAACCCGGCGTTGTATTCGTTCGCGGCCAACTACGATCGCGGCCCGCTGAACGTCGTCGCGGCGTATGAAATTCACCAACACTACCAGACGGCCGGGCGCAATGACGATGCAATGAAGATCGGCGCGTCCTACCAGTTTCCAACCACGAAGATCGCCCTGATCTATGAACGGCTGCACTATCGCACCGCCACGGGTGATCTCTATCGCAACGGCTATTACGCCTCGATCATCCAGCAACTCGGACCGGGCAGCGTACGCGCGGGCCTTGCGCTGGCAAGCAACGGTTCTGGCAACGCGCAGGAAACGATCGGCTTCTTCCGCAGTGGCGCCGATACTGGTGCGATTCAGTTAACGATCGGCTACGACTACCCGCTGTCGAAGCGCACGGCCCTGTACACCTACTACAGCCGTATCAACAACCGCGGCAATGCCATCTACGACTTCGCGGTCAACCAGATTGGCGTGAAGGCGGGGGCGCATCCCCAAACGTTCGTGCTGGGTATGCGGCACAACTTCTAGTCTGGAACGCGTGTCCTAACGTACCCACTGGCGAACAGCGTAGGTGCATCATCTCAGCCGACGCACTTTCACCGGGAGTCGCGTGCTCCCCAACGTTTTGTCATGCAAAGGAGAGCACAACCATGACACACGGCACCGCCCACATCGGATCGACACCTTTCCGCACCGACATCGTTGTTGGTGGACATGCGATGACAGCGGACGAACCCCTCGCGCTTGGAGGGCAAGGGGTCGGCCCGGCCCCCTATGACCTCTTGCTGGCAAGCCTCGGGGCATGCACTGCAATCACGCTCAAGATGTACGCGCAACGCAAGGGCTGGCCACTTGAATCGGTCGATGTCTCCCTGCGAATTGTCGGGACGGATGAACGACGCATCGAGCGAACGCTCTCCATCGTGGGGCTGGATGACAGCCAGAAGACACGTCTGGCCGACATTGCCGAACGGACGCCCGTAACGCTGACGTTGAAATCCGGCTTGCCCATCGAAACGCATCTCGAGTGAAGAATGGCCTCTGTCAACCCTCGGATCGAGTCGCGCCGAGATGAATGAGGTGTTGAAACAAAAGCCTAGGTCGAATGTTGGCTGCAATAGCTCAATAGCGACCAGCGTTTGAGCCAGCACCGACAGTCGCTTAGCCAAGTGGCGCGCGCAGGTGCGCCGCTCGCATTGAGGGTGTGGGTTGGCATGGTTGTCTCCCCGTGGTCTGTGCCGATCCGCCTGTTGAACGGAGTGTCAGCCCACGCGCAAAGCCCAGCCAAGGCAACGGAGCAGCGGCCGAGCCCGGCAGCGTGAAGCGCGCGCGGCCACACTTGTCGGGGGCGCTCACGGATACCCGCGTCTCGCTGCCGAGCCGGCAGTGGTCGTACTTGCTCGGGTCGAAGAGGACCGCTTTGATGGCTGATAGGCCATGTACCAGGCACGCGAAAGCACCTGGCACATGGCACATGGTCACCGGTCAGGGCTTCGTGATCGAAACCGTCAGGAACGGATTGCTGGGGTTGGCACTGATGGCCAGATTGATCCCCTCACCCTGTAACGGTAGTTACACCACAGGGGCACAGGCACCAGCGGTGCCCGTTGTGGTCGTGCAGGCGCTCGCCGCGCATCGGCGAGCCACCGGGCCCGGCGATAGTCATCGATAGCTACCGCAACCTATTTCTTTGAAAATCAAAAAGTTACGATCGTTTTTCGATAGCTGGCGATTGCCCTCGAAGAACCCGGCCTTATTCCCACTCGATCGTCGCAGGCGGCTTGCCCGACACGTCATACACGACCCGATTCAGGCCGCGGACTTCATTGATGACCCGGTTCGACACACGGCCGAGCAGCGCGTACGGCAGGTGCGCCCAGTGCGCCGTCATGAAGTCGGTGGTCTGCACCGCGCGCAGTGCCGTCACGTAGTCGTACGTGCGGCCATCGCCCATCACGCCGACGGACTTGACCGGCAGGAACACCGCAAACGCCTGGCTGGTCAGGTCGTACCAGCTCTTGCCGACATCGCCTTCAGCACACAGGCCGGCAGCAGCGTCTTGCACCGTCGCCTTGGTACCGCGCAGCTCTTCGATGAAGATCGTATCGGCGCGGCGCAGCAGATCAGCGTATTCACGCTTAACCTCGCCCAGAATGCGCACGCCCAGGCCCGGACCCGGGAACGGATGGCGATACACCATCTCGTGCGGCAGGCCGAGCGCCACGCCCAACTCGCGCACTTCGTCCTTGAACAAGTCACGCAGCGGCTCGAGCAGCTTCAGGCCCAGCGTTTCCGGCAGGCCGCCCACGTTGTGGTGGCTCTTGATGGTCGTCGCCTTCTTGGTCTTGGTACCACCCGACTCCACCACGTCCGGATAGATCGTGCCCTGCGCCAGCCATTTGGCGTTGGAGAGCTTCTTGGCTTCGGCTTGGAATACTTCGACGAATTCGCGGCCGATGATCTTGCGCTTGGCTTCCGGGTCGGTCACGCCAGTCAAGTGACCGAGGAACTGCTCGGAGGCATCCACGTGCACGACCTTGGCGTGCAGGCGGCCCGCGAACATGTCCATCACCATCTTGCCTTCGTCCAGGCGCAGCAGGCCGTGGTCGACAAACACGCAGGTGAGTTGATCGCCGATGGCGCGGTGGATCAACGCAGCCGCCACCGACGAATCAACACCACCCGACAGGCCGAGGATCACCTCTTCATCGCCCACCTGTTCGCGGATGCGCTTGACGGCTTCCTCAATGTGGTCGCGCATGATCCAGTCCGGCTTGGCACCGGCGATCTCCAGCACGAAGCGTTCGAGCATCGCGCGGCCCTGCACGGTGTGCGTGACTTCCGGGTGGAACTGCACCGCGTAGTAGCCGCGCGCCTCGTCGGCCATGCCCGCAACCGGGCAGCTCGGCGTGGAGGCCAGCAGCTTGAAGCCCGGCGGCAGTTCAGTCACCTTGTCGCCGTGGCTCATCCACACCTTGAGCATGCCGTGGCCTTCCGGCGTGGCGAAGTCCTCAATGCCGTTGAGCAGGCGGGTGTGGCCGTGGGCGCGCACCTCGGCGTAACCGAATTCGCGGTGGTCGCTCCACTCGACCTTGCCGCCCAGTTGCACGGCCATGGTCTGCATGCCGTAGCAGATGCCGAGCACCGGCACGCCCAGATCCCACACAGCCTGCGGCGCGCGCAGCTGGTGGTCTTCGTAGGTGCTGGCGTGGCTGCCGGACAGGATGATGGCCTTGGGCGCGAACTCGCGCACGAAGGCGTCGGACACGTCGTTCGGATGGATTTCGCAGTAGACGTGGGCTTCACGCACACGTCGCGCAATCAGTTGCGTGACCTGCGAGCCGAAATCAAGGATGAGGACTTTGTCGTGCATGTTGTGGAGGAATGGAATCGGCAATCGTGTCGACTTCAGTGCCGGGGCCGTAGCCCGGAGGCGGCATGTAGCCAGGTTCTTTGCGCCGCGCCTTTTCTGCGCGTTCGCGTTCGCGAAGAGCAGCGGCGTCTTCGCGGGCCTTCTGGGCGCGCATGCGCTCATTGGTGCGCACGCGGCGCGAGGCGGGAATCTGCACGGCGGAAAACGCCGCCAGCACGGCAGCAAACGTCGGCAGCCAGATGCGGCCAGCGCCATCCACCGGCAGGTGGAAGAACAGCAGCCACGCAACCACCAGCACCGCCACGGCCAGATTCACATGGCCGACCACCTGTGCCACGGCAGCAGTCAATTGTCCGTTGACTGTGGCATGCCACAGCAGCCAGGCCACGCCGATCAGCGTAACGCCGAGCAGTTGGCCGTACATCGCCGGTTCCGGCTGCGGCAATTGCAGCGCACCGAAAATCGACGTCATGGGTGAAGCCAGCAGGACGAGACCGACGCACAGTGCGACAGCCGCATCCAGAAACAGAACGAGTCGCAAAAGCGCTTTCATCATCGTCTCCAGTTGCGGGCGGCCGCCCGTGCCTCGGCCACCTGTTGAATCGGCCGGAGCGCCCGCGCGCCCCGGCGGCAGTACTGCTTGCCTTCTATCTTGTCTGCGGTAATCGAACAGTCGATTACTCGCGGTGATAGTTCGGCGCTTCCTTCGTGATCTGCACGTCGTGCACGTGCGATTCGTTCATGCCGGCGGCGGTGATCTCGACGAACTGGCTCTTCTCGTGCCATTCGGCAATCGACGCACAGCCGCAGTAGCCCATCGACGAGCGAACGCCGCCCGTGAGCTGATGCACGATCGGCAACGCCGAACCCTTGTACGGCACGCGGCCCTCGATACCTTCGGGCACCAGCTTGTCGACGTTGGCGGTGTTGTCTTCCTGGAAGTAGCGGTCAGCGGCGCCGTCTTTCATGGCGCCCACCGAACCCATACCACGGTAGCTCTTGTACGAGCGGCCCTGGAACAGGAACACCTCACCTGGGGATTCGTCCGTACCGGCGAACATGCCGCCCATCATGACGGTGTGCGCGCCAGCGGCCAGCGCCTTAGCAACGTCGCCCGAATAACGGATGCCGCCGTCGGCGATGAGTGGCACGCCGGTGCCCTTGAGCGCTTCGGCCACGTTGGACACCGCGAAGATCTGCGGCACGCCCACGCCGGCAACGATCCGCGTCGTGCAGATCGAGCCCGGACCGATGCCAACCTTGACGCCATCCGCGCCATGATCGACCAGTGCCTTGGCAGCGTCACCCGTGGCGATGTTGCCGCCAATCACCTGGACTTGCGGGTAGTTGTCCTTGATCCAGCGCACGCGATTCAGCACGCCCTGGCTATGGCCGTGCGCCGTGTCGACGATGATCACGTCCACGCCGGCCTTGACCAGCAGGTCCACACGCAAGTCATTGTCCGGCCCCACGCCCACCGCAGCACCGACACGCAGCGAGCCTTGCTCGTCCTTGGAGGCGAGCGGGTATTCCGTGGCCTTCTGGATATCCTTGACGGTGATCAGGCCGCGCAGCTCGAAGGCTTCGCCCACCACCAGCACGCGCTCCAGGCGGTGCTTGTTCATCAGGCGCTTGGCCTCTTCCAGCGACGCGCCTTCCTTGACGGTGACGAGCTTTTCGCCCGGCGTCATCTTGGCGCGCACCGGGGCGTCGAGCTCTTCTTCGAAGCGGAGGTCGCGGTTGGTGATGATGCCCACCACCTTCTTGCCTTCCAGCACCGGGAAACCCGAGATGCCGTGCTGGGCCGACAGCGCCATCACGTCACGGATCTTCATGTCCGGGCCGATGGTGATCGGATCGCGCAGCACGCCCGACTCGAAGCGCTTGACCTTGGCGACTTCGCGCGCCTGTTCTTCCGGCTTCAGGTTCTTGTGGACGATACCGATGCCACCCTGCTGCGCCATGGCGATGGCCAGCCGTGCTTCCGTGACCGTATCCATGGCAGCGGAGACGAGCGGAATGGCGAGTTCGATCGAACGGGTGAGCTTGGTGCGAAGGGACGTATCGCGGGGCAGGACGGCCGAGTAGGCCGGGACGAGCAGCACGTCATCGAATGTGAGTGCTTTCTGGACAAGACGCATAGCAATTTCCTCTAGGCGCAAAACCGAATTATACGGGAATTCGCCCCACGGTTGTAGACAGCCGTGCTATGCTCGATAAATTTTTCTTCGCGCACGCACCTGAAGCGTCCTGCGCCGCCAGCGGCCGTCTGGGTTGGTCGTGTGCCGCAGCCTCGCGAGTGTTCGAATGGGAATTGGCGTGTTGTGCGCCCTGCTGGCCGGGGCCATGTGGGGCATGGTCTTCATTGCGCCCCGCGCGCTGCCGGCGTTCTCGCCCTGGGAACTGGCGCTCGGCCGCTACCTCGCGTACGGCGTCATCGCAGCCATTGCCGCTGCCCCGATCCTTCCCCGCATTGCCCGCAAGATCACCCGCGCCGATTGCCTGGCGCTGGTCAGACAATCCTGCACCGGCAACCTTCTCTACTACGTTCTGCTGGCGTTTGGCGTGCAACTGGCCGGCGTCGCGCCTGCCTCGCTCATCATCGGCATCCTGCCCGTCACCGTGACGGTGCTAGGGCGGCGCGACCACGGCGCCGTGCCGCTCTCCCGCCTCATCTGGCCACTGCTGGTGGTGGCCGCGGGCATCGTCTGCATCAATATTGATCTGTTTGGCCATCAGGCCACGGCTGCAGCCAATGTCCGGCCGATCTGGCAGCGCATCGCCGGCATCGCGTGCGCCGCAGTGGCGTTGTGCAGTTGGACGTGGTACGCAGTGGACAACGCCCGCTACCTGCAGCGCAACTCGCATTTCTCCAGCAACGAATGGTCGGCGCTCTATGGCATCTCGACCGGCATCTTGTCGACTGTGTTGACTACCGTTGCCCTGCTCGTGGGCGGAACCGATTGGGCGCACGGCGGAGGCCGGGTCTGGGGCACGTTCTGGGCGGTCAACGCTGCCCTGGCACTCGGCGCGTCGCTGATCGGCAACAACCTGTGGAACATCGCCTCCCGGCGTCTGCCGCTCACGCTGTCGGGGCAGATGATCGTGTTCGAGACGCTGTTCGCGCTGGCATATGGCTTTGTGTATGACGACCGCTGGCCGCGCCCACTGGAAATCGCCGCAATCGCCTTGCTGATCGCGGGTGTCGGCTGGTCGGTGCGCTTGCACGCAGAAGACAAGTCTGCATAAACTGGGCGCCTTGCCGGGGGGCGAGTCGACAGGCCAAGCGGCCATCGGCCTAGATCATCGAGTGGCGATCACGCCACCGGGCTCCCGTGCGCGTCATGGGGCCGTCGTCGGGTCGGCCAGCGCGCCGTCGGCAGTCCACGAACGAGAACTTCATGAAACGACTGCACGTCCTGCTGCCTGCCACCGCCACCCCGCTTCTCACGCTCATCTTGTCCCTCGCCTGCCCGGCGGCCCAAGCGCAATGGGCTTGGCAATGGCGCGACGACAAGGGTCACATGGTCTACAGCGACGCAGCACCGCCGCCGTCGGTTCCCGCCAGCCGCATCATCCGCAACCCGAACAGCCGTACGGCGACAGCCTATGAAGCGCTTTCCGCGCCGGCCTCGGGCGTCAAGGCAACGGATCCGAACGCCGCAGCCAAGCCTGGCCAGCCCGCTTCGGGCGTAGCCGCATCGAACCCCGACGAAGAATTGCGCAAGCGCCTGGCCGATCGCGCCAAGAAAGAACAGGACGAGGCCAAGCAGGCCGAACAAGCCCAGCGCAAACAGGCCGAGTGCCAGCGCCTGCAAGCCGATACCGCCTATCTGCAAGGCGGCCGGCGCTACGGCACGCCGCAAGCCGATGGCTCGCTTTCGTACATGGATGACAATCAGCGCGCCGCCGCCATCCAGCGCAACCAGGCGGTTCTCAGCGCCAATTGCAGCTGATCGCGCGTTACTTGAGGACGCCGTCTTTGGGCGGCGCTTCGGGTGGTGCCCCATTACGCAGCCACTTCAAGCCTTCGCGCGTGCCGGTTGCCCGCACCTTCTGCACACGCCGACGGCGCGCGGTTTTCGGATCGGCGATCAGCGGGCCCAGAATTTCCACGCGATCGCGCGCGTGCAGTCGCGCATCCGGCGTCTTGCGCTTGCCGTAAACGCCCAGCCGGCAGGTATCAATCGTCAGATCCGATCCGTCCAGCACCCCCGAGACCCGCACCGCATCTGCCACCGTCGCCTGGGTCGGCACTTGCACGGCAACCAACCGCGGCGGCGTGACCGTCGCCAGGCAGACCATCACATCCATCACGTCGAGGGACTCAGGATTCGCCATAGACCGCCTCGGCGCGCTTGACGAACGAATCGACGAAGGTGTTGGCGATCATGCTGAACACCGGGCCGATCAGCTTTTCCAGGATCACGCTGGAAAACTCATAGTGCAGGTGGAAGTTGATCTTGCAGGCGTCCGCGCGCAGCGGCGTGAAGATCCAGAAACCGGTGAACGTCTTGAAAGGCCCGTCGGCGAACGTCATATCGATGCGGGTGGGCCGTGTTTGCACGTTGCGCGTGCGGAAGAACTGATGGATGCCCTTGAAGGCGATGTCCACGCGCGCGTCGAGTGACGTTTCCGTCTGCTCATAGATTTCCACGCCGCCGCACCACGGCAGGAAGTTCGGATAGTCCTTGACGTCGGTGACCAGGTCGAACATCTGTTCGGCCGAATAGCCAATCAACACGGTTTTTTCAACGTCTGCCATGCGCTGTCCGAAAGCGTTGCGTGCCGCGCCCGAAGGTATCAGTCTTGGGTTGCGGCGGATTTGTTAAACTCGCCATTTTATCGCAGCGCATGCCGGGTTCATCACCCCAGTGCGCTCACCGCACATTCCACGCATGACCATCGCCGACAACAAGAAAGCCTTTTTCGATTACTTCATCGAAGAGCGCTACGAGGCGGGCATGGCACTCGAAGGCTGGGAGGTGAAAGCCATCCGTGCCAACCGTGCGCAGATCAAAGAAGGCTACGTCGTCATCCGCAACGCCGAGCTGTTTCTGATCGGGGCCCACATCAGCCCGCTGCTATCGGCTTCCACGCACATCCACCCCGACCCCGTGCGCACCCGCAAACTGCTGCTGCACGCCGAAGAGATCAAGAAGCTGATCGGCAAGGTAGAGCAGCGCGGCTACACGCTCGTACCGCTGAACCTGCACTACACGCGCGGCCGCGTGAAATGCGAAATCGGCCTCGCCAAGGGCAAGAAGCTCCACGACAAGCGCGAGACCGAGAAAGATCGCGACTGGCAGCGCGAAAAATCACGGCTGCTGCGCGCCAAATCCTAAAGCGGGGCTTAAGCCGACGGCCGCTGTTGCTTTACGATCGTCAACGCTGACGCAATCATCGTGCTCAGGTCGCCCATGTTGCCTGGCACGATGAGTGTGTTGCCCTGCTTGGCCAGGTTGCCGAACGCGCTCACGTACTCTTCTGCCACCTTCAGGTTGACCGCATCGATGCCGCCATCGGTGCGGATGGCGTGACCGATCTTCTGGATCGCCTGCGCATTGGCCTCAGCCACCGCCAGAATCGCCGCTGCTTCGCCCTGCGCCTTGTTGATGGCGGCCTGCCGTTCACCTTCCGATTTCTGGATCGCCGCCTCACGCGCGCCCGATGCCAGGTTGATCTGTTCCTGACGCTTACCTTCGGATGCGGCGATCAGCGCACGCTTCTCGCGCTCGGCCGTGATCTGCGCCTGCATGGCATGCAGGATTTCCTTCGGGGGCGTCAGATCCTTGATCTCATAGCGCAGCACCTTCACGCCCCAGTTCGACGCCGCCTCATCCAGCGCGTTGACCACGCTATGGTTGATGAAATCGCGCTCTTCAAACGTCTTGTCCAGTTCCAGCTTGCCGACCACAGAGCGCAGCGTGGTCTGCGCGAGTTGCGTGATGGCGACGACGAAATTGCTTGAACCGTAGGACGCCCGCATCGGGTCGGTCACCTGAAAGTACAGGATGCCGTCCACCTGCAGTTGCGTGTTGTCCTTGGTGATACAGATCTGGCTCGGCACGTCGAGCGGGATTTCCTTCAGCACGTGCTTGTAGGCCACGCGGTCGACAAACGGCAGCACGATATTGAGCCCCGGCGACAACGTTGCGTGGTACTTGCCCAGCCGCTCGAGAATCCAGGCGTGTTGCTGCGGCACGATCTTCACGCCTTGCGCGATCAGCACAATGGCGGCAAACAGGACGATGATCGCAAGGGTGCCCAACTCGAACATAGAACCTCCGGTTGTTGGAATTGTTGGTGTGGTTTGCGGTTACTTGGGCGCGACGACCAGCACGCTGCCACGCACTTCGACGATGCGGAATTCACCGCCGCTGGCTGGCACGTCCGGTGCCAGTTCGACATCCCACGCGGCGCCACGATATTGCACGCGCGCGCGGCGTTCGGGCGACCACGCATCGACGCGCAGCGCCTCGCCGATATCGAGATTGATGTTGCGATTGCGGGCCGCATCCTCACGCGTGATGCGTCCATAGCGCGAACGCCGCAGCGCGATGATGCCGAACACCGCGACGATGGCCGCCGCGATGGCCTGCGACGGAAAGGCCAATCCGGCCAGTGCCGCCAGACCACCGGCCAGCAAACCGATGGCGACCATCAACAGATAGAACGTCCCCGTCATCAACTCACCGATGACGAGCAGCACGGCCAGCGAGAACCAGACGGTCTGAGCCGACATACTCCCTCTCCCTGAATCCCAGAAAAAAACCCCCGCGACGCTGCACGTCTGCGGGGGCATGTCGCTCGGCCCCCGCCAGCGTTAGACGCCACCGGGCACTTCGCGTTCTTGTTGGCGCGCACCGTGTCAGGCGCACGCCCTTTCTACCTTACTGCACCATCAGGCCGGAGTTAAGCCGAACCCAACTTCTGCCACGTGTCGACCACCGAATCCGGATTCAGCGAGATCGACGAGATCCCTTCCTTGGCCAGCCACTCGGCAAAATCCGGGTGGTCGGACGGGCCCTGGCCGCAGATGCCGACGTACTTGTCCATCGACAGCGCCGTCGAAATGGCACGCTGCAGCATGAACTTGACCGCCGGATCGCGCTCGTCGAAGTCGCGGGCCAGCAGCTCCATGCCGGAGTCGCGGTCCAGGCCCAGCGTGAGCTGCGTCAGGTCGTTCGAGCCGATCGAGAAACCGTCGAAATGCTGCAGGAACTGCTCAGCCAGAATGGCGTTGGACGGCACTTCGCACATCATGATCAGACGCAGGCCGTTCTCGCCGCGCTTGAGGCCATACTTGGCCAGCAACTCGACCACCTTCTCGGCCTGGCCCAGCGTGCGCACGAACGGCACCATGACCTCAACGTTGGTCAGGCCCATTTCGTCGCGCACCCGCTTCATGGCACGGCATTCCATCTCGAAGGCTTCTGCGAAGTCTTCAGCGATGTAACGCGAGGCGCCGCGGAAGCCCAGCATCGGGTTCTCTTCGTCCGGCTCGTAACGCGAACCGCCGATCAGCTTCTTGTACTCGTTGGACTTGAAGTCCGACAGACGCACGATCACGGGCTTCGGATAGAACGCCGCCGCGATGGTGGCGATACCTTCGGCCAGCTTGTCGACGTAGAACGCGCGCGGGCTGGCGTGGCCGCGGGCCACGCTTTCCACGGCCTTCTTCAGGTCGCTGTCGACTTGCGGATAGTCGAGGATCGCCTTCGGGTGCACGCCGATGTTGTTGTTGATGATGAATTCCAGACGCGCCAGGCCCACGCCGCCGTTCGGGATCTGGCAGAAGTCAAAGGCCAGTTGCGGGTTGCCGACGTTCATCATGATCTTCGTGCTGATCGTCGGCATTTCGCCGCGCTGGACTTCCGTCACTTCGGTTTCCAGCAGGCCGTCGTAGATCTTGCCTTCGTCGCCTTCGGCGCACGAGACCGTCACCAGCGTGCCGTCCTTCAGCAGATCGGTGGCGTCGCCGCAGCCGACCACGGCCGGCACGCCCAGCTCACGCGCGATGATGGCCGCGTGGCAAGTACGGCCGCCGCGGTTGGTGACGATGGC
>Ga0207690_10000591_pt1 | contig 23462 bp, 23 predicted proteins | sample KBSC23metaG_FD_184315 | JGI IMG/M metagenome (GOLD analysis project Ga0207690, IMG submission 184315) | Corn rhizosphere microbial communities from Kellogg Biological Station, Michigan, USA - KBS C2-3 metaG (SPAdes) (version 2) | ecosystem: Host-associated > Plants > Roots > Rhizosphere > Soil ...
TGGGAGAACAGACGGAAGGCTGGTTCCACAATGTGGTTCCCGGCTTCCATGACGAAGGCGGCGTGATCGACCAGACCTATCTCGAAGGTCAGTTGAAGATGCAGTTCAACGACCACTTCGACGGTTGGGTGAAGCTCGCCACGGCGCATTGGGCGAACGAGGGCGGCGGACCTGGCCAGCGGACCGGCTACACCTCAGGCCCCTTTGGGACCTACCAGACCAACAGCCCGGGATTCTACACCAACGCGGCCTATGCCTGTTTCCCGAACACCGGGGTCACCAACGTCGTCACGATCGGCAACGTTCCGCTCGCCCAGGCCTGCACGAACCCCGCCGACAGCAACCGCCGCAACTACTCGTCCCCGTTCCAAGCCAGCGCCAAGCTGACCGGGGTGGCGATCTTCTCCAGTGAGTTCACCTACCACTTCGACAACATGGACCTGAAGTACATCGGTGGCGGCACTAAATATAACTATCAGGCCATCCTGCCGGGCGACGCGCCGGGGATCAGCGCCTTCACCCTACCCAACTTCGTCGGCGGCCCGAAAGCGAACGTGCTGCCGCGCGAGGCGAGCTACTACCGCGAGGACCTGACCTGGTACAGCCACGAGGTGAACCTCGCCTCCACCGGCGACGGGCCCTTCCAGTGGATCGGCGGCCTCTATTACTACGACGAGACCTATCTGCAGCCGACGGCCGGGGTGCTCCTCGACCAGCCGCTCACCGCGTTCCCGTTCTTCCTGCCCGGGACGTTCTGCGCATTCACAGGCGGCGTCTGTCCGAGCGACACGGGCGTCAGGCCCAACTCGTTCTACGACGATCGCCCCGTCATCGCGACGACCAGCGCGGCGGCCTACGGTCAGATCGACTGGAAGTTCGCCACCGACTGGAAGGTGACGCTGGGCCTGCGTTACACCCACGACCGCAAGCGCGGCACCGAAGATGGCCGCCTGCTCTGCCTAAGCGTTGCATCATGCGCGGGCGGCTTCGGGCCGGAGGTCCTCGGCAACTTCCTCATCGATCTGACCCAACTGCCGGGGATCGTCACGGCCGGCGTGACCCCCGGCTCGGCCGGAGCGCCGGGCACGCCCACGGGCAGGGGCGTCTCCTCGCTCACCACCTTCGATCCCGCGACGGGCATGGCCCACCGTACCCTGGATGATCACTGGTCGGCCACGACCGGCACCGCCGGCGTCCAGTGGGAGCCCAGCAATGACACGATGGCGTACTTCCGCTACAGCCGCGGCTACAAGGCGGGCGGGTTCAACGTCGGTGCGGCCTCGTTCTTCAACTCCAACACCGAAACCGATCCGGAGCACGTCAACGCCTACGAGGTCGGCCTGAAGAAAAACTTCGGCAGCACGCTGCAGACCAACCTTGCGATCTTCTACTATGACTATTCCAACTATCAGGCGCCAATCACCATCGTGCCGACGGGCGGCGGGGTCGGCATCGCGCAAGGCGTCTTCTTCAACATCCCGAAGTCGGTGTCGCAGGGCATCGAGCTCGAGACCACCTGGCAGCCGATCGAGCACCTGCAGATCCTGTTCAACTATTCGTACCTGGACGCCCACATCAAGCGCGCGACCGGGGTCGTCGATCCCGCCGACCCAACCGCGATCATGCCCGGCGCCGCGCCCGCCATCGTCGGCGGCACCTGCGCGGCCAACCCGACAGCCTCCTGCGACGCCTTCACCGGCAACGTGCAGCGCGGCCAGAACCTGAGCGGCAACGAGCTGCCGAACGCGCCGAAGAACAAGGTGGCCCTGAACGTCAACTACACCTGGGAGTTGCCCAGCGGGAGCCTTACGGGCAGCGCGACCTATAGCTGGCGCGACAAGCAATACGGGTCGCTTTTCAATCGTCCCTATTACCAGGCGCCGAGCTGGGATCAGGTCGATTTGCGGGCTGTCTACACGGACACCAACAAGAAATATTCCATCATTGGCTTCGTGAAGAACGTCTTTGACACCTACGGCTACGAAGCCGGGACGACCGCCAGCCGCCGCGCGGGCTTCGTGCCGGCCTATGCGGTCGGCGGCGCCGGCCTTGCCGCCACGCCGGTCTTGCAGGGCATCGCGAGCACCTACACCCTGACGCCGCCCCGGACCTACGGCATCGAGCTGCAGTACCGCTTCTTCTAGGGTCGGCGGCGACCGAGGCGAAGGCGCTCCGCTCCCGCGGGGCGCCTCTTGTCGTCTTGATGACTCAGATCAGGCTCGGTCAAGATCTGCGGCGGCGCCTGGGGCGTCCGGCCCTGCCTGCCTCGGTCAACTGACCTTGGTCTTGCAGTTGCGATAAGGCGCGCTCGTGCCCTTGACCACCACGGTCTTGCCGTCGGTCCAGAAACTGACGCTGTCGCCGGCGAACTGGACGCCGCTGGCGCTGGGCGTTCGCTTCAGCACATGCAGCTTGTTGTCGTCGCTGGTGCGCATCTTGGCGCTCTGCGGCTTGTCGGAGTCGTATGACATCATGAAGGCGCCGCCGGCGTCGCACTTGTAGAAGGCTTGACTGAAATCATTCATCGGCGGCTCAGCCGGGGGTGCGGCCAAGACGGGTGTTGCAATCGCGGCCGCTCCGAAGGCGGCGCAGAGTATCGTGACAGTTTTCATTTCGATCTTTCCCTTGTAGACGTCTCAAATCCTCCTGTCGAATATATGAGCCCGTCGGAGGCCGCAGTGAAGGCGGCTCCGCAAATCGTGAAGCTGAACCGCGAGGCGTGCGGGGCCTAAGGCCGGGGCTTCAGCCCCTCGGGCAATCCGCAGGCCTGCGGGCCGCCGACGTCAGGGCGGGATGGAACTGCGCGGCGCCGTAGCGGGGGCAGAGGCGCCCGTCGCGGGCGAAGTCGCGCATCAGGCGGAAGTAGCCCGCAGCGTAGCGGGTGGACGCCCGCTCGCCGTCGGGGCGGGTCTCGAACTCAGTCATGCCGTGCTCGGCGCCGGGGTAGACGGCCAGGGTGATGGGCCGGCGCCGCGCGATCAGGCCGTCGAGCCGGCGAACGGTCTCGGCGCTGGGCGCGTCGATGTCGAGGCCGCCGAGGATCCACAGCTGCGGCGTCGCGAGGCGCTCAAGGGTCGGCATGGGATCGTAGTCGAGCGGCGTGCCCCAGCGGTATTTCGCCCCGGCGCTTCGCAGGTCCTGCGCGCTCATGCCTAGGAAGACGTGGGTGAAGTTGCCCTGGACGTCCTTGAACCAGGGCTCGGCGCGGTATTGGTCGCGGACCGCCTCGAAGCGCTCGAAGCCGCGGGTGAAGCCGCTTCCGAAGACAGTGGCCGCCGCGGCGCCGATCCGCTGGGCCTTGGCGATCACCTGCGGGCCGTAGCCCTTGAGGCGCATCTGGAAGGCGATCGCCTCCTGGTCCTCCTGCGCCACGGAGACCGCCAGGCCGAAGCTGACGATCACGAAGTCGACGGCCGAGCGCGCCGCGGCCATCGGGGCCACCCAGCCGCCCTGGCTGGGGCCCTGGAAGCCGAAGCGGGTGGCGCGGGGGCCGGCGAGGCGCCGGGCGGCGGCTAGGGCGGCGACGGCGTCGTCGGCCAGCAGGTCGAAGTCCTGGGTGTATTCGCCGCCCGAAGCGCCCGTGCCGCGCTTGTCGTAGACGAAGGCGCCGACGCCGGCGGCCGGCAGCAGGCGCTGCAGCGGGTCGAAATCCCGCGCCGAGCTCATCTCCGAGCCCTGCAGCAGGACGACCACGGCGACGGGGGCCCGGCCGGGCGGCAGGACGAGGCGGCCCTTCAGCGTCATGCCATGGGATACGAAGCTGGTTTCGCGGCTGACGAGGGGAATGCGGCGGCCGGGCTGGCCGGCGAAATCGAGGGTCCCAGCCGCACAGGAGCCGAAGCCGACCTTCAGGCCGTCGGGGCGGTCGGTCCAGCCCAGGGTCGAGGTCCAGGCGCCGCCGGTCGCGGTGAGCTTGCCCGTCGCGCCATCGAAGCGGCGCCAGCGCAGGCCACCGTCGGTCGGGCCCACGTCAACGACCTGGCCGTCGGCGAGCCGGTAGGCGCCGACCTGGCAGGGCGCGGCGGGCTGCGCCGCGGCCGCCGTCGCGGCCAGGGCCAGGTTGAGGCCGAGAGCGGCGAGCAGTCCGGCCAGGAGGACCTGCAGGCCGCGGAATCGTTGCGTGGGAGGCTTTCCGGCGGTGGGCATGGCCGACAACTAGCCCAGGCGCCAGGACCGATTAAAGGCGCTTCATTCGCCGCGCCGCGCCAGGCCTCGCCCTCCTCATCCGGCCGGAGAACGTGTAAGCCGCCGCCATGGACTATGGCGACTACCTGCAACTGGACGCGCTGCTGGACGCGCAGGCGACGCGGACAGACGAGCACGACGAGCTCCTGTTCATCGTCATCCACCAAGCCACCGAGCTGTGGCTGAAGCTCTCGATCCACGAGATCCGGAGCGCCTGTTCGGACGTGGCGGGCGACGACCTGCGCGCGGCGTTCAAGACCCTGTCGCGGGTGGCGCGGATCCAGGCGCACATGATCCAGGCCTGGGAAATCCTGGCGACCATGACGCCCTTCGACTACGCGAACTTCCGCGAGAGCCTGGGGGCGAGCTCGGGGTTCCAGTCGTTTCAGTACCGGCAGCTCGAGTTCCTGCTGGGGGCCAAGGACGCCCGGATGGTCGAGATGCATGCGGCGGGCTCGCCGCGGCGGGGCGACCTGGAGGCGACGTTGGCTGAGCCCAGCCTCTACGACCAGGCCCTGCGGCTGCTGGCGCGGCGCGGGTTCGCGATTCCGGCGGATCGCCTGGAGCGGGATTGGTCGCAGCCCTACGAGCCCAGCGCGGTGGTGGAGGCGGCGTGGCTGACGATCTACCGCAACACGTCTGAATACTGGGACCTCTACGAGCTCGGCGAGAAGCTGGTCGACCTGGAGTATCGCCTGCAGCAGTGGCGGTTCACCCACATGAAGACGGTGGAGCGGATCATCGGCTTCAAGCGCGGCACCGGCGGCTCGGAAGGGGTGAGCTACCTGGTGAAGGCGCTGGACCGGAAGCTGTTTCCGGAGCTCCTGACGCTGCGCACCGCGATGTGAGCGGGGTCGCGAGCGCCGAGGGTTCGGGTCTGCTTTCGCCCCGGAAGGCAATGGCCATTTTCGACCCTTAGCGGACGTTCGATCTGAGGTCCTAGCCGTCGATAGCTCTCCTGATAAGCTCTGCCGATGAAATGCTCGCTCGCGCTGATCACCGCAGTCACGTTTATGATGGCAGGAGGGGCTGCGGCTCAAAGGCTGGCGACCCAACCACCGCCGAAGACAGGAAATTGCGAATGGGTCCACGGACGATTCGTGGTCGCAAATGGGAGCGGCATCCAGCGCATATGGATTGTTGGCAGCAAACGCATAGTCGCGATTCCAGACGACTACCCGCATCTCCCACAGGCGCTGTCGGACTATGAGAAAGCCTATGCTTGGCCCATGGAGCCGGGCGTAGATACTGACCTCTACGCAGATTTTCGAATTTGCGCGCTTGAGGATAGCCGGCCCGGTCATATGCAGCACGTTCGGGTCGAGGAACTGCGAAACGGGCTGGTCGCCGGAAAGCCCTTCCCGAAGCCTTAGGTCCGCTCTCCACCCATAGCCGACATTGCTCAGGTCTTCTTGGTGGCGAACCGCTCATTTTAGCGGTTCGCGTTCGCCTGAGTCCCGGCTCTCCGCTTCGCTGCGGCCGGGGTGACGTCGAGGGGGGTTGCGGGGGAGGCTCAGCCCGGGATGTAGCCGCTCGAGACCAGGAACAGGGAGAGCGCGGCGAAGCCGGTAGAAGCCAGGAAGAGGGCGATCGCCCAGGGCGAGGGCGGGGCTTTGCGGGTGGACGGGATGTGGGTCATGGCCCTTGCCTCCTCAGCCGTGGGACGTTCTGGCGAAGGATTGCAATTCACGCCTTGAACGGCCGATGAACGGTGTTGTCAGAGACCTTGCCGGGCGCTTAACCACGGCGTCGTTGGAGCGCTACATCCGCTCCGGCACAGAGATGCCGAGAAGGTCCAGCGCGGTCTCGAGCTGCTTCAGGGTGGTGGCCGCCAGCGCCAGGCGCGAGGCGCGGGTGGCGGCTTCGGCGCCGAGGATCGGGCAGGCGGCGTAGAACTTCGAGAAGGCCTGGCTCAGGCGGTAGGCGTGCTCGGCCACCGCATTGGGGGCGCAGCGGTCGTAGGCCTCGGTGAGCGCGGTCTCGAAGGCGTCGAGGGTAAGGACGAGCTCGCGCTCGGCCAGCTCGGCGACGGCGATCGGGCCGGGCTTAACGCCCTCTTCCTGGGCGCGGCGCAGCAGGGATTTCACGCGGACGGCCTGGTAGAGCAGGTAGGGGCCGGTCTTGCCCTCGAAGCTGGTGAAGCGGTCGAGGTCGAAGACGTAGGAGGTGCCGCGGAAGTTCTGCAGGTCGGCGAACTTCAGCGCCGCGACGGCGACCTTGCCGGCGATGTCCTCGAACTCGTTGGCGGGCAGGTCCTCGCCAAGGCCCGCCTCGTGGAGGCGCTCGCGGGCCTTTTCGCGAGTCATCTCGATCATGTCGGCGAGCTTCAGCACCCCGCCCTCGCGGGTCTTGAAGGGCTTGCCGTCGGTCCCGTTCATGGTGCCGAAGCCTATGTGTTCGAGCTGGCCCTCGGTCGCGTAGCCGGCCAGATAGGCCGCTCGGAAGACGATCTCGAAGTGGTCGGCCTGCCGCTGGTCGACGCAGTAAATGACCAGATCCGGCGCGAAGCTGCGCTTGCGGTCGAGGATCGTGGCGAGGTCGGTGGTCCCGTACATCGCCGAGCCCTCGGAGGAGACGACGAGCAGCGGCGGCAGTTCCTTCTTGTCCCCCTGGCGGACCACGCGGATGATCCGCGCGCCCTGGTCGTCGACCAGGAGGCCCTTGGCGTCGAGCTCGGCCACCATCGGATCGATCAGGTCCTCGACGTCGCTCTCGCCCTTCCAGAGGTCGAAGTCGACGCCGAGCGCATGGAAGTCGCGTTCCAGGGCGACCTGGGTCACGGTGCGGAAGCGTTGCCAAAGGGCGTAGTAGCCCGGCTGCCTGGCCTGCAGGCCGGCGGTGATCTTGCGGGCGCGGTCGCGGTAGGCGGGGTCGTCCTTCCCCTCGGCGGCGGCCTGCGGGTAGAGCCGGTCGAGGTCGGCCAGGGTGACCGCGTCGAAGGCGGTCGGGTCGGCGGTGCGGCCGGCGTTCATGGCGTCGACGACCGCGGCGATCTTGGGGTTCTCGTCGGCGACGGCGCCGATCAGGAGGCCCATCTGGTAGCCCCAGTCGCCGAAGTGGGCGTCGCCGACCACCGTGTCGCCGCGGAAGCGGTAGAGCCGCTTGATGGACTCTCCGATGATCGAGGCCCGCAGGTGGCCCACATGCATGGGCTTGGCGACATTGGGGCCGCCGTAGTCGACCAGCACGCGGCGGGCATGGGCGACGGTTTCGGCGCCGAGGCGCGGATCGTCGGCGATCGCCTGGGCGCGCGCGGCGAGCGCGGCGTCGGCGAGCTTCAGGTTGACGAAGCCGGGGCCGGCGACCTCGACGGCGGCGAGCCGCGGGTCGGCGGCCAGCGCCTGGGCGACCGCGGTCGCGATCTCGCGCGGGTTCCTGCCCGCGCGCTTGGCGGCGGCGAGCGCGCCGTTCGACTGGAAGTCGGCGAGGTCGGGACGGTCGGACGCGGTGACGCGGCCCAGTTCGGCGGGCAAGCCAAGCGCGACGAAGGCGGCCTCGACCGCCTCGCCCAGCGTCCTTTTCAGATCGCTCATCGGCGGGTCGTGGCGCCCCCGGACGCGACGGTGGTCGTCCCGGCGTTCACCCGGAAGCGCTTACCCAGGCGGTTGAAGTCCGCCATCTGCGGCGTGACGTCGAAGCCGATCAGCACCTCGAAGTTGGCGCCCGAGGTGGTGGCCGCGCCGCGCGGGATGACGATGTTGGCGATCGAGTCGGTGACGTAGACCCGGTCCTTGTCGCCGAAGTTCACCGGCAGGTCGAAGTTCTGGCGCGCGATCACGTCGCGGTTGCGGTCGGTGACGGCGACCCAATAGTGATAAGTCTTGGACGAGCCTTGGGCCTGCGGGCCTTTGCCGAGCTCGAAGAGGATGTCCATCTCGACCTTGATCGGCTCGTCGTCCTTGTAGGCGCAGCCCGACGAGATGCCCTGGATCTCGCCCGAGAAGCCGACATCGGCCGAGGCCTCCTTGTTGTCCTTGAACTCGACGTAGCGGCCGGCGTCGTAGAGGGTCTTCACGAAGGGGCAGGGGCCGGCGTTGCGCAGCTGCGGCAGGGCCGCCTGGCGGTCGCCCCAGTCCTTGTCCCGCTTCTTTTTCTTGGCGTCTTCTTCCTGCTGCTTGCGCTGGTCGTCGGCCTGGCGGCCGCTTCCAGGATACTGGGCGTGGGCCGCGAACGGCGCGGCGACCGCGACGGCTGCGGCGGCGAGCAGGAGGAGGCGGCGCATGACGGGCGTCCGTGGCAAGAGGGCGCGAGGGCTCGCGCGTAAGCCGCCGTACTACAGCCTGCCGATTGCGGCGGCAACGCGGCTGGCGGCCGCGCGCCGGCCTTACATTGTGTCGTCGGGCCTTATCTTGTGCGGAAGGAGCGCTTACCTTGCGCGCGATGCCGCACCCCACCGCCGTTCGACCGCCGCTGACCGTCCTGCTCGCCACGCCACGCGGGTTCTGCGCCGGGGTCGACCGGGCGATCCAGATCGTCGAGCGGGCCATCGAGAAGTACGGCGCGCCGGTCTATGTGCGCCACGAGATCGTCCACAACCGCCACGTGGTGGAGCGGCTCAGGCGCCTGGGCGCAGTGTTCGTCGAGGAGCTGGAGGAATGCCCTGCCGACCGGCCGGTGGTGTTCTCCGCCCACGGGGTGCCCAAGGCGGTGCCGGACCAGGCCAAGGCGCGCCGGATGCTCTATCTCGACGCCACCTGCCCGCTGGTCTCCAAGGTACACGTGGAGGCCGGCCGCCACTACGACGCCGGGCGTGAGATCGTGCTGATCGGCCACGCCGGCCACCCGGAGGTGGTGGGCACCATGGGCCAGCTTCCGGAAGGCGCGGTGGCGCTGATCGAGACGGTGGAGGACGCGCAAAGCTTCACCCCGCGCGACCCCGCCAATGTGGCCTTCGCCACCCAGACGACCCTGTCCGTGGACGACACGGCCGACATCGTGGCGGTGCTGCGGGCCCGCTTCCCGCAGATCGCCGCGCCGCACAAGGAAGACATCTGCTACGCCACGACCAACCGCCAGGAGGCGGTGAAGCAGGTGGCCGCGAAGAGCGACGTGCTGCTGGTGCTGGGCAGCGCCAATTCCTCGAACTCGGTGCGGCTCGCGGAGGTCGGCCGCCGCGCGGGCGCACGGGCCTACCTGATCGACGACGCGCAGGGCCTGGACCTCGCCTGGCTGGCCGGCGCGGCGGTGGTGGGCGTCACGGCCGGCGCCTCGGCGCCCGAGGTGCTGGTGCAGGGCGTCATCGAGCGCCTGGCTGGGAGCTTCGAAGTCTCCGTCGAGGAGATCGACGCCGAACGCGAGACGGTGAGCTTCAAACTGCCGCGGGTGCTGGCCTAGACCCTGTCCCGACGGGCTTGAATCAAGCCAGTCGGGATGAACAGGGTCGTCGCCTCATATCTGGAGCCCTTCTCGTCCGCTCATGATGATCCATCGTGAGTGGGAAGGGCTCTAGGGCGGATCGATTCGGCTCCTCTTGGCCCGCTCCTCTCCCACGGCGCTTCGCGCCTGGGAGAGGGGAAGACCCGCGGCGGGGCGGCGCAGCTTGGGGTCCAGGAGGACGAAGACCACCATGGCCAGGGCGATGACGGCGGTGGCGGCGAAGCGGTCGAGGTGCAGCCCGCCCTGGGCCTGCGGCTTGGTCAGGGTGTCGCCGAGGGTGGCGCCCAGGGGGCGGGTCAGCACATAGGCGGCCCAGAACAGCACCGCCGCCGGTGCGCGCCGCAGCAGGTGCAGCAGCGCCACGATGGCGATGAGGGCCGCGAAGACCACAGCCGCCACCTCGAAGCCCCAGGCGTCCCAGCCGCCCGCGGGCGCAGTGGCGATCCGGCCCATCAGGCCGGGTGTGTTTTCCGAGACGAAGTCGCCGAGCGCCGTGCCGAGCGTGTTCGAGGCCAGGATGGTCAGCCAGTAGAACATCTCGTCGGTGCGGGTGGTGATCCGGTCGGCGGCGATCCGCCCGGTGGCAGCCCGCCAGGCGATCAGGATCGCGATGACCAGGGCCAAGAGGCCGGCGGAGGACATCACGTAGCCGGCGTGCAGGGTGCGGTCGATGAAGTCGGAGGTGGTCGTCCCGACCGTCGTGGTGGCCACGACCACCAGCCAGTAGATCAGCGGATGGTAGCGCCGCGAGGCGATCTGCCACGTCACGGTGACGGCGAAGAAGGCCAGGAAGATCAGGGTGGCGACCAGGTAGCCCAGGTTGAGGCTCATGGAGACCGCGTCGCCGCCGGTCTCGCCCACCGTGGTGGCGCAGATCTTCACCGCCCAGAACATCAGGATGGCGGGCGGCGCCTTGCTCAGCGCCTCGTGGCCCGAGCCAGGGCCGTGGCCGCCGCGGGAGGGATCGCTCACGGCTTCACTTCACCGGATCGAACATCATCAGCCGCAAGGTTCCCGGCCTGACGCGCGGTCGGGCGCCGGGCGTGGCCGGCGGATCGGTCTCGGCGGCGGCGACGAACAGCCGCCCGCTCTTCGGATCGACCGCCATGGTCCGGCCGCTCACGGCCGAAGGGATCGTCGCCAGGGCCTGGTAGCGATCGGCCGAAAGCTGCTGGTAGACGCTGATGGTTCCGTCGAGGCCGTTGGCGCTGAACACGCGCCGGCGATGCGGATCGAAGGCGACCGCGTCGCTGCCGCGGCCGATGGGAAGCTCGCTCACCACCTTTCCGGAACGGGCGTCGACCACCATGAGCCTGGCGTTGAGGCAGCCCATGAACAACCGGTGGCCGGCGTCGTCGTAGGCCAGGCCGTGCGGGCTCGCGCAGTCGGGCGTGGGCCACCGCGCGACGACGGTGTTGCTGCGCGCGTCGATCTTGAGCAGATCGCCCTTCGCTTCGCCGGCGACATAGACCGCACCGCGGTCGTCGCCGACGGCGTATTCCATCTTCTCGCCGGCCTTGATGGTCGCGACCGGCGCGTCGGTGCGCGCGTCGATCACGCTCACCGCGCCGGGATCGCCCTCGATGACGAAGACATGGCCGCTGGCCCTGTCGGAGACCATGGCGTCGGCATCCTTGTCGGCCGGGATCGTCCTCAGGACCTTCAGGGTCTTGAGATCAAAAGCCACCGCCACGCCCGCGCGGCCGTCATCGGTGAAGCCCTGGCCGGCCGGGGCGGCGATCGCCACGCCGTGCGTCCCGCCGGGGATCCCCTCGACCTGGCCCAGCAGAGCGCCGGAGCGGCCATCGACGACCGCAAGCCGGTCGCCGTGAGCCACGTAGGTGCGTCCGGCGGCGGCGTCGAAGACCACGTAGTCCCAGCGGTCGGGCGGGCCGAGCGGGGTGCTCGCGGCGAGGACGTAGGCCGGTTGAGCGACCTGGACGGCCGCGGCCGCGATGAGGGCGAGGATCATGCCGACGCTCCGGGCTCAGGCGAGCTGCCGGTTGGCAGCGACGGCGGGGATCGCCAGCCCCGGCCAGCGCGGGCTGTCGGCGGGCCGTTTCGCGGGGGCGCGGTTGCGGACCACGGGATAACTCTACATAGGTCGCCTGGCCACACAATGGCGCTGGAAGCCATGACGACATCGACGGTGAAGCTGGCGCCGGCGTTCGCCGCGACGCTGTTGGCCCAGGCGCTGCTGGCCACGACGCCGGCTTGCGCCGGGCCGCCGTTCCTCACCGACGATCCCGAGCCCACCGACACGGGGCATTGGGAGATCTACGCGCCGTCGGCCGACGCCTCCGGGCGCGGGCGAGACTATGAGGGCTCGTTCGGCGCCGAGCTGAACTATGGCGCGGCTCCGGACGTGCAGGTCACGGTCGGGCTGCCGGCGAGCTTCGTCCACGACGACGCGGGGTTCCGCAGCGGACGCGGGGACCTGGAGCTGTCGGTCAAGTACCGGTTCTTCCACGACGAAGCTTCCGGGATCTCGCTGGCGGTCTTCCCAGGGATCACCGCGCCGACCGCGAGCCGCGGCCTGGGCGCAGGCCGCGTCATCGCCCTGCTTCCCGTCTGGGCGCAGAAGGACGCGGGGCCCTGGTCGGTGTTCGGCGGAGGTGGCTATGCGATCAATCCGGGGCCTGGCGCGCGCGACTACTGGACGGGCGGGATCGCGGTCAGCCGGCAGGTGACGCCGCGCCTGCTCGTCGGTGTCGAGGCGAACCGCCAGGGGGCCGACACGGTGGGCGGACGTCCGTCGACGAGCCTGGGCCTGGGCGCGATCCTCCAGATGAAGGCCCCGCTCCGGCTGCTGGGCTCCGCCGGCCCGACCTTTGTCGATGGCAGGGGCTCGGCCGGCTTCCACGTCTTCGTGGCCCTGGGCGTCGATTTCTAGAGGCGCGCCACGCGCCTCAGCCTTCGGACGGGTCGGCGGCCGGCGCGGCGGCGTGCAGGCCGTGGAGCGGATCGCCCAGCAGCGCGGCGCGCGCCTTGCCGGCGGCGCGCATGAACGAGAAGTCCCGCGCGAAATAGGCGCGCGGCGGCATGCCCATGAAGTAGCGGAAGTCGCGGACGAACTGGGACTGGTCGACATAGCCCGGATCGATCATCCGGCCCCAGAGACCCGGCGGGTGCTCGCGGATGGCCGCGAAGCTGCGCAGGAAGCGCTGGCGGCGCAGCAGCGCCTTGGGGCCCATGCCGAAGTAGGTCTGGGCCAGCCGTTCGAGCTGGCGCGGCGAGCGGTCCAGGCGCCGGGCCCACTCGGCCACCGAACGGACTTCCGGGTCGAGCATCGTCTCGTGGGCGGCGACGAGCATGGTCTCGGCCGCCTGCCGGCCCGCCATGTGCGCCAGCAACCAGGCGTCGAGCGCGGCGACCCTCGCCGCGTCGTCGGACGCTGCCAGCACATCGCGCAACAGCTCGTCGGCGGCGGCGCCGATGAAGTTCGAGAGCGGGATGATGTCATCGACGTAGTCGCAGGCCGGCAAGGCCGTGAACACCGCCCAGCCGGCGGGCAAGAACCCAACCCCCACCAGCCGGCCGGGCGCGCCGCGCACCTTGGCCGTGCGGCTGATCACTCCGCTCATCACCGCCGCCGGCGGCGAATGGGTCACGACACGGCCGTCGCCGAAGGTCTGGCTCCACTCCCCGTCGAGCAGCAGGCGGATATTGGCCCATTCGGGAAACAGGAGTTCCTCGACCAGCCCCCCGCCGCCGACCTCGAGCACATAGTAGGTGGTGATCATCGCGCGCAGCGCCGGCGCGGGCAGGAAATAGCGAAACGAAACATTCGTCTCAGCCATCACGCGCACAGGATCCGTAGGGGCCGCCACCGTTACAGTCTAGGCGCTCAATCCGTCCGGCGAAAGCTCAGGAGGGCCAGGAGCCCCGCTGGAGCACGACGCGATAGCCGTCGGGGTCCTCGAAGGTGTGACCCTGGCGATCCCAATAGGGATTGAAGGCGGGAACCGGCGGGAAGCCAGCCCGGCGCATCCGCTCGACCGCCTGGGCCCACTGCGGCTCATCGGCGATGTAGAAGACGATCAGGTTGTCCTGGGTGGGCGCCTTGCCGGCGGGGTGGCCCTTCGAGTGGGTGAATTCGAAATGATAGGCGCAGCCGGTGCGGCCAAGCATCATTCCGTCAAAGCCCTGATGGTCCTCGAAGCGGAACATCAGCTCGAGCCCCAGGCCCTCGCGATAGAAGGCGAGCAGGGCGTCCAGGTCGTCACTCGGCCTGGCAATGCGAATGGGCGCGCCGCTATCCATCCCAGCGATCTAGGGCGGGCCGAGCGGCCGGACAATGTCCGCGGCGCCCTGAAAGGCCTGGAAGCCAGCGCGGGCGGCCGCCAAATCGGGTCGTTCGCTTGACGACTCCGCGAGCCTCGCCCATCCGGGGCACATGGCGGTCTACACCGACATCACCGACGAGGAGCTGGCGGGGCTGCTGGCCGACTTCGACCTGGGCGCGGCGCTCAGCCTGAAGGGCGTGGCCGAGGGCGTCGAGAACTCCAACTTCCTGCTGGAGACCGAGGCTGGGCGATATTTCCTGACCGTCTACGAGCGGCGGGTGAAGGCGGCCGACCTGCCGTTCTTCCTGGAGCTCTTGCGCTGGCTGGCGGCGCACGACTTCCCAAGCGCCACGCCAATCGCCGACCGCCGGGGCGAGATCCTGAAGGCGGTGCGCGGCAAGCCCTGCGCGATCGTCTCGTTCCTTTCGGGGCTGGCGGTGCGCCGGCCGAGCGCGGCGCATTGCCGGGAGGCGGGCGCGGGCCTGGCCGAGCTGCACCTAGCGGCGCAGGGCTTTCCGAAGGCGCGGGCCAACGACCTGGGGCATGCGGCCTGGGCGGCGCTGTTCGCACCGCTCGCACCGGCGGTCGAGGGGCTGAAGCCGGGGCTGGCGAAGACCATATCGTCCGATCTCGAACTTCTGGCTTCGCGATGGCCGGGCGCTCTGCCGGAGGGGGTGATCCACGCCGACTTCTTCCCCGACAATGTGTTCTTCAAGCAAGGGAAATTCGCCGGCGCCATCGACTTCTACTTCGCGTGCATCGACGCCTTGGCCTACGACATCGCCATCGCGCTGAACGCCTGGTGCTTCGAGCCGGACGGCAGTTTCAACATCACCTCGGCGCGGCAACTGGTGGCGGGCTATGAGAGCCGCCGACCGTTGTCCGATCTCGAACGATCGGCCCTACCGGTCCTGGCGCACGGGGCGGCGATGCGCTTCTTCCTGACCCGGCTGGCCGACTGGGGAGCCACGCCCGACGGCGCCTTGGTGCGGCCGAAGGACCCGCTGGAGTACGAGCGCAAGCTGGCGGTGCATCGGGCCTCCCCGGACCTGGTGCTGTTCGGGTCATGACCCCGCAGGTGATCATCCACACCGACGGCGCCTGCTCGGGCAATCCGGGGCCCGGCGGCTGGGGCGCGATCCTGCAATACGGGGAGAAGGAGCGCGAACTGAGCGGCGGCGAGCTGGCCACCACCAACAACCGCATGGAGTTGATGGCCGCGATCCAGGCGCTGGAGGCGCTGACCAAGCCCTGCCGCGTCGAACTGCACACCGACAGCCAGTACGTGATGAAGGGCATCTCGGAGTGGATCCACGGCTGGAAGCGGCGCGGCTGGCTGACGGCCGACAAGAAGCCGGTGAAGAACGACGACCTGTGGAAGCGGCTGGATCAGGCGCGGCTGCGCCACGAGGTTGACTGGCGCTGGGTCAAGGGCCACGCGGGCCACGAGCTGAACGAACGCGCCGATGCGCTCGCGCGGCAGGGCATGGCCGACACCCTGGCGGCGCGGGCGGCGGGCTGAGCGCCTAGCGGTCGGCCTGGACCGCGGCGGCGACGTCGATGGCGAAGGCGCCGGTCATGCCCTCGATGGCAGTGTTGGTCATGACCACGACGCTCAAGGCTCGCGCCGGGTCGACAAACCAGCTGTGGCCGTAGACGCCGCCCCACAGCCACACGCCCTTGGAATGGACCGAGCCCGACAGCGCTGGGTCAAGGTGGACAGCGCCGCCGAAGCCGAAGCCCCAGCCCGGACCGTTGGTGACGATGGCAAGGTCGCCGGTCTGGTTGGACATCATCTGGCGCGCGGTCTCGGGGCCGATCACGCCGCCGCCGCCGGTGCGGATCGCCTCGAGGAAGGCGAGGAACTCGCGCGCGGTCCCGACCATGCCCGCGCCGCCAGAGGGGAAGGACGTCAGGTCGAAGGCGCGACCCGGCGCGAAGCGGATGCCGGAAAGGTCAAAGAAGGGAACGGTGCAGGCCTCGCCCATCGGCACGGGCGGAGTCCCGTCGGCGTAAGGGACGGCCAGGCGCGACGGGTCGGTGACGGCAAAGCCGGTGTCGGCCATGCGCAGCGGCGCGGCGACACGCTCGGCCACGATAGCGGGGAGCGACTTGCCGGCCGCGTTTTCGAGCGCCGCGCCCAGCACGTCCATGGCCATCGAGTAGAGCCAGGCCGCGCCCGGCGGATAGAAGAGACCGGCCTGGACGATGCGCTGCAGTTCGTCGCGGAACGACAGCCCCGGCTGGTCCATGCCGTCGGAGACCCTCAGCTTCAGGTAGGGGCCGTCGTCCGGCTGCATGAAGCCATAGGAGAGGCCGGCGGTGTGGGTTAGCAGCTGGCGGATCGTGATGGCCGGCGCCCGGCCTTCGTACTGCGGCTGGAAGTCCGGCAGCCAGCGGGTGACGGGATCTTCCAGGGCCATGACGCCCGCCTCGACGAGAGCGAGGGCCGCGGCGGTGACCATGGGCTTGGTCAGCGAGGCCAGGCGGAAGATGGTGTCGTCGGCCACCGGACGGCCCGCTTCGCGGTCGGCGAGGCCGGCGTTGCGGCTGTAGGCCAGGCGTCCGTCGCGCGAGACCAGCACGGTCGCGCCCACGATGCGCTGCTCGGCCAGGGCCTTGTCGATAGTCGCGTCGATGCGGCCCGCCAGGCCCGCGTCCGTCGTGTCGTCCATGGTCCCGCTCCGCGCCGCCTGCCGAGCTTCCGAGATAGACCGGCGGGTGCGCAGATCAAGCGCTGCGTGGTGGGCCTGCCATATAGTTCGATATCGAACTTGATTCTCTGGCGCGGTGGGCGTAGATTGTTCGAATCTGAACCAAGCTAAGCGACCATGGCTGCCGAACCGGAAGACCACCCTGACGTCCAGGTGTTCGACGAGATCCGCTACATCGAGCATCTGGTGAGGACGACGATCGCGCGCAAGCTGCCGGTCGGGCTGACCTACCCGCAGTTCGAGGTGATGAACCTGCTGTCGCGGCGCGGCGACGGGATCACGCCGCTGGACATCGCGCGCGCCCTGCAGATGACCAAGAGCGGGCTGACCAACACCCTGCAGCGGCTGCATGCCCGCCAGCTCGTGCGGGTGGAGATCTGCGCCAACGACGGGCGGCGCAAGCGGATCTGGCTGACGCCGGAGGGCCGGCAGGCCTACGGCAAGTCGATGGCCGCGATCCGCCCGAAGATGGAGGAACTGCGCGACGGCTTCACCCAAAAGGAGTTCCGCGAGGCGCTGCCGTTCCTGAAGGCGCTGCGCACCTGGCTGGGCGAGAAGCCTTAGGCGGAGGGGCCGCGGGTCTCCCTAGTCCTGCAGCGCCGCTGCGATCGGCAGCGCGCTGGCGGCGACGGCGGCGGCCAGCACCACGAGGGCGAGGCGCCAACCGGCCGCGCGCTTCAGGCGCCGGACCGCGATCCGCCGCACCGCGCGGCGCCGAGGGCGGGCCTGACGGCCGGCGCGGCGGCGGCGGGGGTCGAGGTCCGCCGCGCGCGCCGTGAGGCGCGGGACGCTGCACAGGATGGCGTGCCGGACCGCCGGCTGCGCGGCCAGCCGCGGGTCGTCCCAGAGCGCTTCCTGGAGGCGCGCTTCGGCCTCCATGCGCCGCGCCAACTCGCCCGTGGCGAGGCGCTCGGCCGCGACGCGGCGCTCGAACTCAGCCGCCAGGTCGAGCGGTGCGCCGGCGGGCTGGGGCTGGGCCAGCACGGCCTCGCGGATGGTCTCGCGCGGCCGCGTCCCGCAGGCGTCGCCCTCGAAGAGGAACATCGCGCCCTGCTGCAGCGGTGTCGCCCCGCGGTCGATGTCGCGGGCCGCGGTCTCCAGGGCCAGGCTCAGCACCTGGTCGCGCGCGAACGGCGAGGCGGCCAGCTCGGCCGCGTGGCCGCGTAGCAGGTCCGCCGCCAGGCGCGGCGGCCGGCGCGACAGCAGGTCGGCGCACTCCCAGCGGGCGACAAGCACCGCCTCGATCGCCGAACGGGCGACCAGGTCGTCGCCATCGGCCGAGGGCTCGATCACGACGGGTTCGCGACGCTGATCACGATCAACAGGCACGGCCGGCCGTCGTCGGCGGTCCAGGCAAAGGTCTCGCCCGGCGTCAGCCCGAACAGCGCGGCGCCGACGGGGGTGATCAGGGAGATCCGGTCGCGATCGATATCGGCGTCCTGCGGCAGCACGAGGGTGACGGTGCGGGCGCGGCCTGAGAGGAGATCGGCGTATTCCACCGTGGAGTTCAGCCGCACGAAGACCTGCGGGCCCTCGTCGGGCATCACGATCACGGCGCGATCGACCTCCTGGCGCAGGAGCGCGCTGCCGGGCCCCGTCGCCTGGTGAGCGAGGTTGGTGAGCTGGTCGAGCTCCGCGTCGGCCACATAGACGATGGGCTTGCTGTGGGTGCGGTCGGCGATGAACATCGGATAGCCTTCTATGGCCGATTTGGCTCGGCGCTGGGTGGTGGGGAGATATCGCGGCGGTCGGAGCGCGCCCGCGCCTTACAGTACCGGCGAGGCGCATGACCTTGCGTCGACAAACACCGTATGAGTGTTCGCGACATTTGCGAATGACCGCCAGAAAATTGTCTTCAAACGTATCGGCGGTTGGAAGCTCGGAAGAAGACTTCCTCGCGCGCGCTGAAGAGTTTCCCCGAACCCGAAGCTTCTTGCACTTCGCCGTCCGGGGCTAGTTGCCTGCGACGAGTCGACCGGCGTGGGGCAATAGCCGCCTATGTGTGTGGGAATTACACATGGACGAGAGATGGGCGTCTCAGCTTCCGTTGTCAAATGAGCCGCCGCGGCAAACCGGCGCCACAGCGCCGCCGGCCGCCTCATCGAGTTGAAGCAGGCCAGCGAGGCCTTGTAAAGAACCGGATCGTACCTAGATCAAATGAAGTAAACAAAAGAAATTCGGTACTCGCACAGAGTATGACGTTGCCCATCATGTGAGTGGTCAGGCGGTCACGAAGTTGTGACGGCGGAGACGGATGCCGAGACGGCGTTGTTGCTTGAGGGCTTGATCCAGGACTCGTTGTGCGTGGAGCCGTTACCTGAGGACAGGAGTGGCGTCGTGAACGACATTGGCAAGTTGGAACGGGCTAGGCAGGACGGAGCGCCGCCGGGGCAGCTTCCGCCGATCTACCTTCTGGAGAGGGAGTACGACATCCTCGCCGACGCCGTCTGCGGATCGGCTTCGGCGACGCCGGGCATCGAGCTGCTGTGGCAGGAACTGCAACGGGCGGTGATCCTGCGGACGGACGAGGCGCCGCGCGATCTGGTGCATCTGAACTCGCGGGTTTCCTACACCGACCTCGCGGCGCCGGAGCGCCGGACGGTGGACATCGCCGGACCGGCCGAGCCGCCGCGCGGACGCCGTGCGCTGTCGGTCACCAGCCAGGTGGGCGCGGCGCTGATCGGGCTGCGGGTCGGCGACCGCTTTTCGTGGCCTTCGGAGACGGGGGTGCGCAGCCTGCGCGTCGACGGGGTGGACGCCGATCCCCGGGTGGCGGTCCGCCGCGCCATCGCCCGCGCCAAAGCCCGGCGGCGGCGCCTGGACGAGCTTCTCTCGCTGAACTGACCCTGGCCGGCTTGTCGATGAAGTCGCCGCGCTGGTAGAGCGGGCCAGCGCGCCGGCGGCGGCGAGACAAGGGCCTTCGAGATGAGGGCCTTGGGGGGCAGACAGAGTATGACCGACGCGATCGCGCCCACCCTCCAGGCGACCCTGGGGCAGGTCAGGGTGGTGAGTTCCGAAGCCGGCCGCTCGGTCATCGAGTACGAGGTTGGCCCGCAGATGTGCCACTCCGGCGGGGTGGCGCAGGGCGGCTTCGTCTGCGGCTGGATCGATGCGGCCATGGCGCACGCCTCGCTGACGCTCGCGCCCGAGATGACACCGATGTCGCTGGAGCTGAAGGTCAGCTACTTCGCGCCGGCGCGGCCGGGCCGGGTGACCGCCGAGGGCTGGATCGAACGCCGCGGCCGCGCGACCTGCTTCGCCGAGGGCCGCCTGCTGGGCCCGGCTGGCGAGGTCTTGGCCAAGGCCAGCTCCACCATCCGCCTGATCCCGCGCGACGTGGTCGAGGCCGGCGCGCGGAGGGCCGCCAAGGACTAAGCTTCGCCGTTGCGGCGGCCAGGGCGGCTGATAGGTTGCTGCGCCTGGGGGAAGGCGATCTTCATGCGGGTTCAGCTTCCAAGGCCGCTGCACGGGTGGCGCGCCTTCCTGGGCGAGGTGGGGATTATCGTGCTGGGCGTGCTGATCGCGCTCGGGGCCGGGCAGGTGGCCGAGGGGTTCCATCGGGCCGACCAGGCGCGGCTCGCGGAGCGGGCCATGCGACTGGAACTCGCCGAGGACGATGGCCCGCAGGCCTACGCCCGGGTGGCGATCGGACGCTGCCTCGATGCGCAGATCGCGCGCATACACGAGGGCGCAGCCACGGCGCCGGCCGAGCAGCTGCGCAAATGGGCGGGCGCCTATGTCCCGCCGTTCCGAACCTGGGACAATGAGGCCTGGAAGGCCGTCGTCTCCTCGGATGTCGGCGACTACATGGGCGCTGAGCGGCTGGTCGGCTGGTCGTCCGCCTATCGGATCGTGCCAGGGATCAGCGAGTCGAACGCGCGCGAGACCCAGCTTGCGTCGGACTTGCGCGACGCGCTGCCGCCCTCAGGCGACGCGTCGGCGGCCGACCGCCAGACCCTGAGGCGCGTGGCGGGGCAGCTTCGAATGTCGAACGACCGGATGGCGCGGGGTTCGGAGCTGTTCCTGGCGCGAACCCGCTCGCTGGACGCCACGGTCTCGGCCGCGACGCAGCAGACCTTGCTCAAGGAGGCGCGGGCGATCTACGGCGACTGCGTGGTCGCCCCGGACCTGCAGGCCCCGGCGGCGGCGCAGAACCCCCGCGCGAACCTCATCGGCTTCGTCCACTAGCCGCAATGGCTAGTGTCCTTCCTCAATACCGCTCATCCCCGCGCAAGCGGGGACCCAGATGAATACGTACCGCCAATATGAGCGGTTCCGAGACTGTGGCGGTGTCGTCGGGTTTTTTAAGTCATCCCGCGTTCCAGATCGCTGGGGCGCGTGGGCATTTCTCGATGTCGGGATCGATCGTCAATTCCCAACGAGGCGGCCAATGCTCAGCGTACGAGCGATCGCTGTCAGCCAGGAGTAGCAGAAACGCGCCGAGCGACGACCCTGCCGCCCATTCGGGTTTCTCGTAGCTGCGCTCATGATCGAAGAAGTAGACGGCTGGCGCATCGGCGCCGGACGTCAGATCAAGACCGTAGAGGTTTCCGCAACCGTCGTCGAAGATCGGGACGGCGTCGGCATGCAGCAGTTGCGTCACAAGGCTGTCGGGCGAACGCCAGCCCACTCGATCGTTCCACTCGGGCGTTTGAGAATAAAACTCGCCGAGGCGGGCGATCCGCTCGCGATAGAAGCTGACCAAATCCGGCGGCAGTTCGCGGCCGAGAAGATGTCCCACGTGCTCAATGATCCGCTCGGAGTGGTCATGACGCTCCCGCTTGAGCAGCCCTCGCGCTTCGAGCTGCTTTGTGGCTTCTGACACCGGCACCCTCATAGCGGCCCTCCTTTCCCGGGCGGCCTGTTTGACCGCGGCAGGCCGGCGCGCCGAATATAGGGCGCGACCAAGCGATCAATCCGAAGCTTTGCATCCATAAGCTCCGCTTGCGACGGAAGGCGGCCCTCCAGCGATTTGGAGAATGCGGCCCACTCCCGGTTGGGGATCCCATGCGCTTCTTTTCGGAGCCCCCATAGGTTCGCCAATCTGTTCGGATCCGCGTCCGGTTTCAGGTGCGCCCATTCGAGTGGATCGCTGTGGTGGACCTCCGCCTGCATCTCGCTTGCGGAAATACCGTTTGCGCGCGCGAACCTCGCCCGGGCCGCAGCACGAAGGGCGGTCTTCTCAGCGTCACTCAAGGCCTGCACGGCCTTCTGAGCACCGCGCTGCCAAGCCTCGCGGTCGACAAAGTTGGCCACCACCCGTCCCGCTGCCGGCGCGACCTCCCCCGTGGCCCATTCGCCGGCAGCGCCAAGGCCCAGGGCGACAACTGCAGGCGCCAATGCCGGCACGGCGGCCCAGCTATTATGGATGTCGATCTGACGCGCGGTGTTCGCGAATGCCGCTTGCTGCCGTCGAAGCTCCGCCAGCTCCTGGTCTGAGGGAGCCGGCGCGTGCAGCGCGCCGTAAGCGATCGCCTGATCGGCTCCGGACCGAAAAGCCGACATGCGCTGACGCCCCGGCTGCATGGCGGAGGTTGGCCCCGCTGTAGCGGGAGCTCGCGCGGCGCGACCGAAGGCAGACGCCTGGGGCCTGCCTTGACTGGCCGGGTGCGGGGGGCCGAACCTTGCGGTGGGCGGACCTATCAGTTGTCCGTCCAATTGGGCTACCGGCTGCAGCGTCAGATCGGGCTCGAAGCCAGAGACCTCTAGCGGGCTGGTGTCTTGAGATCTGGCGGTGGTGCTCAGGTCGCTATTGGACGCCGCACCGCCGTACGACACGGCAAAGCCAGGGTCCACGTCATGATCCATGCTGGGCATTTCGCGCGCGAACCCAGGATCGGGATCTGGTCCGAAGGCGCCATAGAAGTCCTGATACCGCTTCGCCGCTGCCGCTTGGCGCTCCTGCTCAATGTCGGCGGGCGACCTCAGGTACCAGCGGGTCAGCGCGTCGCCTTCAAGACTTCCAACATCGATCGATCCGTCAGGCATGTAGCTCTCCTAGTGTCGAAGGGGCATCCGCCGCGCAGGCGGATGGTCGCGGCGGACGCGCCGCCGCGTGCTCAGTCGTGGAGATTGCGTGGTCTTGCTGCCGCGCCTTGCAGCTTTCCATCAGGTCCCGTTTGAAAGACAGGCGTCTGGGCAGAGCTTGTGTGTCCGGAACAAAACACGTACATCCCCGGCAATGAGTTCAACCCTATTTCTTGTCGAGATACGAAGCTGGGACTGGCCTCTCCACGTAGGGGTGAGGCCGCGCTTCGCTAGCGCAGAGCGCGACCCCGACGGAGACTTGCTGTGCGTGGAAACGGTAACAATCGACGGGCTTGTCCTTGAGCCGGAAGAGCACCGATCCAAGCGCATACACCTTAGGCTGTCCCCTTTGCCCCGCGAGATCATTTTCGGAGATCGCGACGAGCTGGATGTCGGCCGGCTGTATAAGGACCCCGTCGAACGAGCGGACCTTGGCTTCTACGCAACATTATTTTTGCCGGCGGACACCCTGCAGAGGGTTGTTTTTTGCCTCGGCTTGTCGTGGCGCAGAATTCATATGTGGGTCGATGACAGTGCCGAACCCGGTGCCATCACCGACTACGGATTTTCCGTGGATGCCGAGGTGAAGCCTTGAGTCCGGATGGATCAAGCCGGAGTGCCTCATCTAACTCAGGTTCGGAGAGGTCCAATACCGTCCGAAGAGACTGAAAATTCAGGGCCGACGACCTCCCCTGGTCTCCAGATGAGGAAAACCGATCGTGCCATCGGGCCTGCGGCAATAGGCATACCGGTCAGACGCGGTTCCACGACAGATTGCGATGTCATCACGACGTCGTAAGCGCCCGCAGATCTGGGTGTCTGATTCCAATTGCTGCTCGCATTCCTTCTTATCCCGCCGATCAGGCTGAGAACC
>Ga0207690_10000594_pt1 | contig 23425 bp, 27 predicted proteins | sample KBSC23metaG_FD_184315 | JGI IMG/M metagenome (GOLD analysis project Ga0207690, IMG submission 184315) | Corn rhizosphere microbial communities from Kellogg Biological Station, Michigan, USA - KBS C2-3 metaG (SPAdes) (version 2) | ecosystem: Host-associated > Plants > Roots > Rhizosphere > Soil ...
GATGAAAAACACGCCTTTATGCGTTTATGGCCTTTCTAAGGTAATAAACGAGTAGCTAAAGGCGTGTTTTTCATCGGCTTGATGGTCTTCGCGGGCGGTCTCTTTCCAGTCTTTATAGTCAATTTCCGGAAAAAACGTATCCGCGTCGAAACTATGGTGAACAATGGTGAGATAAATCCTGTCGGTAAGGTGCATAGCCTGCCTGTAAATTTCGGCACCGCCAACAATAAAAACCTCATCCTCAGTTTTACACAAGGCTATCGCGTCTTCTATCGATTTTACCACCTCGCAGCCTTCAATCTCAATATCTTGTCTTGTTATCACGATATTCCTCCGCTTAGGCAAAGGCCTCCCTACCGAGTCAAAAGTTTTGCGACCCATAATAACCGTACCACCGGCGGTAATATCCTTAAAGTGTTTCAGGTCCTTGGGTAAGTGCCATAACAACTGGTTGTCTTTACCGATGGCGTAATTTGATGCTATTGCGACTACTATGGTGATGATTGGTTTCATTCAGGATATTGTCATTTTCATAACCACATACCCCAAAACAGGTTGGGTGGTGGGTAAAAGTGGTTATTTTTAGGTCTATTTTTTAAGTTCAATTATCAATTTCGTAATTCCTTGGTTGCCACAGCTGCCGTTTCTCGCCGTTGTTGGTGTTGTCACCAACAACCTACAGGGTGGTAAAAGGTGGTATTTTAAACTTTATTTCCCCACCCTCTTTCCTGCGCAACAGAAGAGAGGGTCGACCAGCGCAGCGTAGTTGGGGTGAGTCAACTAATCAGGGTGGTAAATGTGGGTATTTTTAAATATCATATTGCCACTGTCCCTTCATTACCAGTCTCAGTGATTGCTTCGTACCTCGCAATGGCAAATTTAAAAGTCATGGAAAATATGGGTATCTTAAAAAATACATTACCCACGGTGTTATTACGACGCATTCACTCTTACAAAGATACGAAATTTCACGCACCAACCGGTCGCAACGGGCATCTCAAACTCTTATTCCCCCTTCAGGGGGTTAGGGGGCTTACACCGCCACTGCTCCCTTAATATGCGGCCACGGATCATAATTCTCCAGCTCAAAATCCTCAAACTTAAACCCAAAAATATCCTTCACATCCGGGTTTATCTTCATAGTCGGCAATGCCCTCGGCTCGCGGCTCAGTTGCAGGTGCGTTTGTTCGATATGGTTGTTGTATAAATGCGCGTCGCCAAAGGTGTGGATAAAGTCGCCATAGTCCAGGTCGCATACCTGCGCCATCATCATGGTGAGCAGCGCGTACGACGCGATGTTGAACGGCACACCCAAAAATATATCCGCGCTGCGCTGGTACAGCTGGCAGCTTAGTTTACCTCTCGTTTCTCCTTTGGCAGGATCGGCGGGCTGCACATAAAACTGGAATAAACTATGGCAGGGCGGCAGGGCCATCTGGTCAACATCGGCCACGTTCCAGGCCGAAACCATAATGCGGCGCGAGTCGGGATTGGTCTTCAAAGTTTTTACCACCTGGCTTATCTGGTCAATATGCCCGCCATCGGGTTTTGGCCAGCTGCGCCATTGGTAACCATACACCGGGCCCAGGTTGCCATCGGCATCGGCCCACTCATCCCAAATGCGTACGCCGTTCTCTTTCAGGTAGCGGATATTGGTATCGCCGCTCAAAAACCAGATGAGTTCGTGGATGATGGATTTGAGGTGCAGTTTCTTCGTCGTCACCAGCGGGAAACCTTCCTGCAGGTTAAAGCGCATCTGGTAACCAAATACGCTGATGGTTCCGGTTCCGGTACGGTCGTGTTTTTGCGCGCCGTTCTCCAGCACATGGCGCATCAGGTCTTGGTATTGTTTCATGGGATTTTTTTAAAAGTCCATAGACCATGGTCGATAGTCCATAGTTTCCTAAATTCCCAACCATGGTCCATGGACTATCGACTATGGTCTATTCCAATACAAATAAAAATGTTCTAATTTTGATTTCCTACGGATGTGCAAAACTAAGGTCCGTGTTGATGATACTTGATGATAAATTTCCCGAACGCTAAGATCAATATCGGTTTAAATATTACCGCCCGCCGACCTGATGGTTACCATAACCTCGAAACTGTTTTCTACCCCATCAAACTGAACGATGTGCTCGAAGTGATCATAGCCGACGAGTTAAGCTTTACCTCGTCGGGATTAGGTATCCCCGGCAAGGTTGAAGATAACCTTTGCGTGAAGGCTTACCACCTGATGAAACAGGATCATGATATGCCGCCGGTAAAAATTCACCTGCACAAACACATCCCCATTGGCGCGGGGCTGGGCGGTGGCTCGGCCGATGCCGGATTTTTTATCAAACTGCTTAACCAGGTTTTTAATTTGAATTTGACGGCAGACGCGATGATGGCCTACGCCCGGCAGCTTGGTGCCGACTGCGCCTTCTTCATCGAAAGCAAACCTACCTTCGCCTTCGGCAAAGGCGACGAGTTTGAACCCGTAGTACTCGATCTGTCGGCCTACCACCTCGCGCTGGTTATGCCGCCCACCCACGTATCCACTGCCGAAGCTTACCGCGGTGTAAAACCGGCACCGGCAAAGGCCTCGTTAAAGGATCTTATCAAACTTCCCATCGCCGAATGGCGCAACCATATCAAAAACGATTTTGAAGAACACATCTTCAAAGCCCACCCCGAGATAAGAGGAGTGAAGGCCGCCCTCTACCAGGCTGGCGCCCTGTACGCCTGCATGAGCGGGAGCGGCGCCTCCGTGTTCGGGATATTTGACTCGAAGCCGGAGCTTGGATTTTTGGAAGAAGAGAACGAAGTGTTTTACAGACTATAGACCGGCATCCTCACTCACGCCCTTACCAAACGCTTCCACCCAATCTTTGTCGCCATCGCCCTTAGAAACGGCTTCATATAAACGGCCGTGAGCGAGTTTCGCAAGCGGCATGGGAGTATTTGTTGTTTCGGATAATTCGAGGGCAAGGCGGGCGTCTTTTAAGCCCAACTTTGCTTTGAACCCTACCGGCTCGTAAATTTTGTTTGCAATCAGCCTGCCATAGTTCTGGTAGATGGGCGCGTTGAAAATTGTCGAGCCAAAAAACTCCGCCACCTTCGCGCGGTCCAGCCCGCTCTTTTCAGCGAGGGTAAAAGCTTCGGCCATCAGCTCCAGCGAAGCGATGATCATAAAGTTGCCGGTTATCTTTAACACATTGGCCGCGCCAACCGCTTCGCCAAAATCGTGCACACTTTGGCCGAGCGCTTCAAGTACGGGTTGCGCCAGTTTTTTAGCCTCCGTGTTTCCCGAGGTACATACAAATAATTTCTTCGCCGCGGCAGCTTCCGGCCTGCCGAAAACAGGGGCGGCAATGTAGTGGCTCCCGGCGGCTTCATGCGCCCCCGAAAGTTCGTCAGAAGTGTCCGGCGAAATGGTGCTCATCGAAATATGGACTGCGCCCCTGGCCAAAGTTTTCAATACACCATCTTCACCCAAAACCGCTTCCTTCAAAATATCATCCTGCGATAGCATGGTTACTACCAGCTTTACATTTTTGGCAGCTTCGGCAGGGCTGTTGCAGATGGTGGCAAATTCCGGGTCGAGCGCTTTTGCTTTGTCGGCGGTACGGTTATAAACCTGCAGGTGGTAACCTGCCTTTATTAAATTTTGAGCCATTGGCAAACCCATGTTGCCTAAACCTATAAATCCTATTTTATTCTCCATGGTGTTAATTAATGTAGTCGCGATCTTCGTCGCTTAGTGTATTGGGTTTTATTCTTCTCGGTTCATCCCCTTCCTCGTCTTCATCGTCCTCGTAATGGCTCGTATCAATTTTATATTTCTTCGGCTGGGCAATCACAATGCCCGCTACAAAACTTACGACGGTAACAAACAGCAATACCGAAAGTTTGGAAACGTAAGCTCCGTAAAAAAACAGGATGTTAAACTTTGCCGGTTGGTTGTTCTGCATAATAAGCACCGTGAGCACAATGGCGACGGCCAGCAGGAAGATAGTTTTTACACGCATGGTTATGAGTTAAAATTTTTGATGTGTTGATCCTGATCGTTAAAAATTGAATAAGGCAATTTACCATTTTTAAATCAGTGACCGGGAGCAAAGCACCGAAGAAAATCGGGCAATTTTCCGGCTGTTTATTTTCCGGCTCAAAATGTACCTGGCCTGGGTATCATCCACCATCAGAAAAAACCGCGTCCGCCGACGCGATTTTTCGGCCAATTTTCCGAAATCAAAAACATGCGCTCGCATCCCCCGATTTTTCGTCGAATTGAATTTCCTCAATTCGGTACACTAACAAGTTAAATTTTACATCAAAATAGTTTTTATCGAAATAACCTACTGTAATTACCTGATTATTAAATAATAAAACCAGATATTCATGCAGGTAAATAAATAGTGCTAAAATAATTAGTTTTACAGAGTTTAAGTTAAGTTTTATATCATCAACAATCACTTTCATTAATACAAATAAATACCTGATTATAAATATTTTATTTTTCCTAAAATTTCTGTAATAAAACTAAAATACCACACTTAAAAGGCATTAAAACACGCCATTTCACAAGGTTTTTAATAATTTAAAAATAGCTGAATCTACTACACTAAGTCAATGTTGAAATTTGGCCTGTATTTCGTTCATTTTTGGAAAATGTATACAGATACCCCTTGAATTTTAAAGCGCTTATATCGCTTTAAAATGCGTTGTATGTATATGGATTTTTATCCCCTCCCCTGTTGAGGCATCAGGAATATATCAGTAAAAGGAATTAAATTTTTATTTACGGCGCCTGGCTACCTGTGTTTGCACCACAGGAAACAGGAAGATGGTTGACAGGATAATGAGCGCGCCGGCCCAGAAACCACCCGTCATTTTACCCAGGTCGCCAAAGAAAAAGAAAGCCATGATGATACCGTATACCGGCTCTAAATTGGTGATGAGCGCCACCCGGAAAGCCGACAATTCTTTCATTACCGACACCCCTGCAACGTAGGCAAGCGAGGTGCAAACGGTACCTAAAATGAGCAGGTAGCCGATGTCGGAAGGAATCAGTTTCATGTTTTTATCGAAGCCACCGGTAACTAAAAGGTATACGGATATCCAAAAAAGAGCACCCAGTAATTCGTAAAAAGCGATCACCGGAGCCTCTCTTTGCTTCACCTGTTTTGAGTTTATGATAGAAAAAAGGCTGGCAAAACAAGCGCTCAGCAAACCAAAAAAAATACCCATAGTGTATTGAGTTTCGAACTTAAAGATAAGCACGATGCCACTGATGATGAGCAGCCCGGCCACGATCTCCAGCTTCGATATCTTCTTTTTACTGAGCAAAGGTTCGAAGATGGCGGTGAACAAAGTAAGGGATGAGAGGCATACCAGGGTAACCGAAACGGTAGAAGATTTGATGGATTGGAAGAACAATATCCAATGCCCGCCAACCAGCGCGCCGGTAAAAAACAGCTTTAAAAAAGTATCGCGACTAATCTTGATCTCGGTACTGTTAAACTTAAAATAAAGGAACAATGTACTGAAGGCGATGATGACCCTATACCACACTAAGTATACCGCATGGACGTGTATCAGCTGTCCCAGGATGCCTGTAAAGCCCCATATAAAAACCGTAAAATGAAGAATGACGAGGTTCTTGTTCAGTTCGTTTTTGGGGCTGGTGACTGCCATTATTTGGGTGCTTTACGTAACAGGTAGTACCCCAATAAACCGAATACAATGTTGGTAATAAACACCGCTAAAATTGGCGGAAGTCCGCCCTTGGTAGCGAATACATCGGCAAATCTGTCGACCACGATATAGGCGAAACAGAGGAAGAAACCGATCCCTAAAGGCAGCCCCACACCTCCCCTAACCTTGCGCGACGACAGTGAAACACCGATCAAAGTGAGCACAAACGAAGCGAACGGATGGGTAAAACGCTCGTATTTTACCAGCAGCATATCGTTCAAAACACCGGTACTTCTTACTCTTTCCTTACGGATATTGGTGTTCAATTCATTCATCGACATGGCTGTATAGATGTTGCTATGCAGTACAAAATCGGCAGGAAGCATATCCAGAACGGTGTCTTTTTGGATGCCCGGAACCATTTTTTCCCGCAGTCCGTTAACATATCGTACGCTGTAATCATGGATGGTCCATATCCTTTTTTGTGTTTTTACCGACTTTACAGAGTCAAAAACAATGCGGTTGGCGGTTAATTTCTCCTTCATTTCGTCACCTTTAAACTTCTCCAGAACAAACTGGTAACCCGTGCGCGTGTTCGAATCAAACGAAGCCATATACACAAAAGTTTGCTTGTCCAACTGTATATGTACATCGCTTTTTGTAGGATCATCCAATACAATATAGCGGTTTTCGAAGGTTGTTCTCAGCTTGTTTGTATAAGGGATCAGGAATAATTCGCTGAATAAAGCGATGATAAATATGAGCGATGAACAAATGAAATAGGGCCTTAAAAAACGATTAAAGCTTGCTCCGCCACTTAATATCGGTACAATTTCCGTCTGGTTGGCCATCTTGGCGGTAAAGAAAATTACTGATAAAAAGTTAATGAGCGGGAACAGCATATCCACATAAAACGGGATAGCGCCGGCATAATATTCAAACACGATCTCCTGCAGCGATACGTGATTTTTCAGGAAATTATCCAGCTTTTCTGATATGTCAAACACCACGATCACCACCACAAAAATGGCTACTGTAAATATAAAGGTGCCAAGGTACTTACGTATAATATACCAATCGTAAACCTTTATGTATCTATTTAACATGCTTATAAACGTTGTGCTAATGTTTTAACCATTGTATTTTTCCAGGTATAAAATTCGCCCGATAGTATTTTTTCACGGGCTTGTTTTACCAGCCACAAATAAAAATGCAAGTTGTGCAAGGTAGCTATTTGCGCGCCAAGCATTTCGCCCGAGTGCACTAAATGCCTAAGATAAGCTTTTGAATAGCTTATATCGGCAAAAAGGTCGCTATCTGCATCAATTGGCGAAAAATCGTTCTTCCATTTTTCATTTTTTATATTGATAATGCCATTCCTGGTAAATAACATACCGTTCCGGCCATTCCTTGTAGGCATTACGCAATCAAACATATCAATACCCAAAGCAATGTTTTCCAATATATTAACCGGCGTACCAACTCCCATCAAATAACGGGGTTTATCCTTTGGCAGTATATCGCAAACCACTTCGGTCATGGCATACATTTCTTCGGCAGGTTCACCTACCGAAAGGCCGCCAATGGCATTGCCTTCGCGCTCGAACGAGGCGATAACCTCTGCCGATTTCATCCGCAGATCCTTATAAACCGAGCCTTGTACAATAGGGAAAAGCGTTTGGCTATAGCCGTATTTAGGCCCGGTAGCATCAAACCTGTCGCAGCAGCGTTTCAGCCAGCGATGGGTCATATCCAACGATCGGCGCGCGTAACCATAGTCGCAAGGGTAAGGCGTACACTCATCAAAAGCCATAATAATATCGGCCCCAATGGTGCGCTGTATATCCATTACTCCTTCGGGTGTAAACAGGTGTTTTGAGCCATCAATGTGTGAGCGAAAGGTAACACCCTCCTCCTTTATCTTACGTACTTCGGTGAGCGAGTACACCTGGTAACCGCCACTATCGGTCAGTATCGGCTTGTCCCAGCCGTTAAATTTATGCAGGCCGCCAGCCCTTTCCAACGTATCTAAACCCGGGCGCAGGTATAAATGGTAGGTGTTACCCAATATAATTTGCGCCTTAATATCAGCTTCAAGCTCGCGCTGGTGTACCGCTTTTACGGTGCCGGCGGTGCCAACGGGCATAAAAATGGGCGTTTGTATAGTGCCGTGGTCGGTAGTTATCTCACCTGCTCTGGCTTTCGAAAGGGGGTCGGATGCTGTTAATTGAAATTTCATTTAAGTATGCAAAAATAGAAAATAAAGCCCTTATTTAGGGTGTCGAATTATTTCATTAATAAAAGCTTAATTTCATTGATTTTTAGGAAATTTGCAGCTTTAAACTTGTACCCGAATTGGAAATTTATATTCAGCTGTCGCTCTTCGTTATCTTTCAGATATGTTTTATACTCCAGCTGTACTATCTCATCGCAAACCATAAACGCTTAGCCAATCATCATCCGCAGGAAGAGTTGCCCCAGGTAAGTACACCCATATCGGTTATCATTGCGGCACGCAACGAGTATGAAAACCTGAAACAAAACCTCCCGCTCATATTAGAGCAGCAGTATCCCGATTTTGAGGTTGTGGTGGTAAATGATTGCTCTTATGATGAGTCGGAGTTTTTGCTGGAAGAATACGCGAAGCAATATGCTAACCTTAAAGTAGTTACTATAACCGAGCATGTCCGCTTTAAAACCGGTAAAAAATTCGCTCTCACTTTGGGGATAAAAGCCGCCAAAAACGAACACCTTTTATTTACCGATGCCGATTGTTACCCTGCTTCGGTAAACTGGATAACCCGCATGGCCGCCCGTTTTGAAGGTAATACCCATATCGTTCTGGGCTACTCACCTTATATTAAAACTAAAGGCTTTTTAAATAATTTCATCCGTTTCGAGACTATAAAGACGGCCATTAACTACCTGTCGGCAGCCCTTAAAGGCGATGCTTATATGGGTATTGGCCGTAACCTGAGTTATACAAAAACGCTGTTTTTTGCCAATAAGGGCTTTGCGGCACATATGCACGTACTATCCGGCGATGACGATCTGTTTGTAAACCAGAATGCCACGCATGATAATGTAGCTATCGAAATACATCCCGAGGCACATATGTGGACCACCTCTAAAGAGGGTTTTGCGGCTTACTACAAACAGAAAAAACGGCACATGGGCGTAGGTAAGCTATATAAAGCAACACATAAACGCCTTTTAAGTGTTGATGCTTTAACGGGCTTTTTGTATTATGTAATGTTAGTACTTTGCCTCGTATTTAAATTTGAGCCTTTGTTAATGCTCGGATTTTTTGTACTGAGGTTGATTTTACAGGCATGGCTGTATACACGCCCCTTCAAAAAACTGCGCGGGGTTGATTTAATTTGGTGGCTGCCGTTTTTTGATTTGATTTATTACTTATATTTAAACATATTTGGGCTTATAGGTACTTTTACTAAAACCACTAAATGGAAGTAAACGCTAATTTTTCTGATAACGCTAAAAACGACTTTAATTTAGTTATCAAAGCCAAAGAGGGCGACCAAAAAGCTTATGCCGATCTGATGCACCGGTACAAGGACTCTATCTATTTTATGGCCCTTAAAATGGTGAACAACAAAGAGGACGCTATGGACCTTACCGTTGAAACCTTTGCCAAAGCCTTCGAAAAACTGGATAAATACCAGCCCGAATTTGCATTTAGCACCTGGCTGTTCAGGGTGGGAACGAATAACTGTATCGATTTTATACGTAAAAAAAAACTGAACACCCAATCCATTAACGGGATGGTTGATGATGAAGGAGATGAGCGCCCGCTGCAAATTAAAGCGGATACGCTGAACCCCGAAGAGGCTTCCATGAAGAAGGAGCAAACCCAAACCCTGAAGGTTTTGATAGATAGTTTGCCATCGCGCTACCGTAACCTTATTGTACTGCGCTATTTTGATGAGCTATCTTACGAAGAAATTGCCGAACAGCTCGATCTGCCTTTGGGTACGGTTAAAGCGCAATTATTCAGGGCGCGTTATCTGTTGGGCAACATTGTAAATACCCGTAAGCGCGATGAGATCTGACCTGATAACCAAATATTTCCCCCATCTCAATACCCAACAGCAACAGCAATACGAACAGTTATTCGACCTGTATACCTATTGGAACGAACAGATCAACGTAGTATCCCGCAAGGATATCGACCTGCTTTTTGAGCGCCATGTGCTGCACTCGTTAGGTATAGCCAAAGTGATGCAATTTTTACCCGGCGAACATGTACTGGATGTGGGTACAGGCGGCGGTTTCCCCGGTATTCCCTTAGCCATTATGTTTCCCGAAACGGAGTTTCATTTGGTTGATTCTATCGGGAAGAAGATAAAAGTGGTGAACGAAGTAGCATCGGCATTGGGCCTGCAAAATGCCAAAGGCTCACACATGCGTGCCGAACAAGTGCCCGGTAAGGTTGATTTTGTTGTATCGCGTGCGGTAACACAACTGAAGGACTTTTACCCCTGGGTGCGCAATAAATTCAACAAAACATCACGCAACACCCTCGCGAACGGCATCCTCTACCTAAAAGGCGGCGACCTGGCGCAGGAGATATACGAATCGGGCCTGAAGGTTCAGCAATTTTACCTCAAAGATTATTTTAAGGAGGAGTTTTTTGAGACCAAGCAGGTGATCTACGTAAAGAGTTAAGGCTACTTTTTAGTGGGTTTAATTTCAACAGTACCTATTACCATATCAGGCTTTGCATATCCATTCAATTCGGATGTATTAATAGCATCATAACCAAATTTGAATATTAACGAATAAGAACCGTTCCTAACTTTCACCTCATTATCGTATAATAGAACAAGGTTGGTGAGGGCCTTATTTAACTCATCAGATACTCCTTTGCTGATATGTACATCCGAAATGTGGTTCTTAACGAAATTAATATCCATCACAACTAAGCCCGCGCCCGAATTGTTTTTTAAAGCATCGGGATAATTGGCGCTATTGTTTAAAAAACTCATCAAACCCGAAAATATCTGGTCGTCGTTACCGCCGCCTAATGAATAGTTTACCGGAATTGTATATTGCACCCTTACAGGTACATTATTTTGCAAGCCTGGCGACCAGTTAGTGCTCAATTTAAGTACACGTATAGTCTCTTCGGCTAAAGTGTTCGATGGTGAACGTATTATCTTCATATCGCTTAGGCTGCCATCTTTCTCAACAACAAAAGTAACAATAACACGTCCCTGGATGTTGTATATTTTATCTGGTGAGGGGTAACGTATTTTATTAGCCAAAAAACGGTAAAATGCGCTCATTCCGCCAACGGGTACCGGCTCGGTCTCAACCGCGGTAAATACTTGGGTCGTCCCGTTAGGCGACGGCTGTGTTATTGTAACTTCCTGGGCGCATGCATGGCCTGCACTGCACGCTAAAGCAATAGCCAAAACTGAAGTTAAACAATAGCTGCGGGTTTTATCAGGTAACATAAGGTATATTATTTGCCCTAAATATACAGCAACAAACCATTAAAACAAAAGCCGGGCTTGTAACCAAACCACGGCTAAATTATAACTAAACTGACCTTAAATTAATTTTTGTAGGATGTTATAGTAACCTGGCTAAGCGAAAAGTATTTCGGTTCGGGCGGCGCGGTATTTTCAACATAGTCTTTATCTTTTTGCGTGGTTCCGATGTATTTCCCGTTAGCATCCTGCAACGCAAAGAAAACAGGTAATAAATAAGTTGTACCGGGTTTGCCATTTGGTAACTCTTTACAATTTTGTACATTTTTTATCACTTCGTCGTCTAACACTTTACTAAAACCCCGAAGTACCCTGACATCCTTGATCTGCTTATCAGCATCCAAACTAAAAACAACAAGCATCCGGCCTACATTTTCTTTTTCTTTAGCTTCTTTAGGGTATTTTATTTTATTGCCCAATTGCTTGTAAAAGGCATCAAAGCTACTACCATCATCACCTAATGAAAAATTAACCGGGATAGTATACTGCACCCTTACCGGTCGGCCATTTTGTACACCAGGTATCCAGTTAGGTGCTAATTTTAATGCCCTAACAGCCTCTTCTCCCAAAGTTGCCGATGGGGCACGCATTACCTTCATATTGCTTAACGAACCGTCTTTCTCAACAATAAACTGAACAATTACCCGGCCTTGTGTACTGTTCTTCCGGTCTTCTGCAGGGTACCTGATGGTACTGCCCAAAAACTTATAAAATGCAGCCATCCCCCCGGCAGGGGTAGGTTCAATTTCAACTGCGGTAAAAACCACATCCGAACCCAGTTCTTTTTGGCGGACGGCATCTACTTCCCTTTTAATGGCTCCGGAAATAACTTTATTGGTATCGGTAATAGCTGTATGATCCTTTGTGGTGATCAAAATAACCCCATTCGCCCCCGCGTCACCATAAATGGCAGTGGCACTTTTATCTTTTAAAACTGAAATACTTGCAATATCCGCCGGGTTGATATCAGCTAACCTCGAAATTTTATCACTCAGTTTATACTTACCATCCAAAACAGTTTTATCCGACGGTGGCAGCACTTTGCCATTTACAATAATTAAAGGCTCTTTCTTAGCTTTAACGGTATCGATGTTTATAGTATCAGGTTTGTCCGGTGCCACAGTAGTTATAGGGCCATTATCAATCTGTGCCGGATCAGCATTTTTAATACTGATGTTTGTATCGCGCCTGGCAAATATTTTATGCAGTTTAAAATGAGCCAGCTTCATTTGCACATGTTGCGGTAAAATGTCAAAACCATAACTTTTATCGGTAAATGCCATGGTAGAGAGGCAAAGCAAACCACATATCAGAGGCAAGGCCAGTAAGTATTTGAGCTTTGCCAACCTGCCCGAGCGCTCCCGGTACAGCATAATAATGCGTTTACGCAGCATGTTTTTACCCGAAAACGAGTTGGTTAAACCGCTTTGCGCCATACCATAAGCGTTACTTATTAAAAACGAGGCATAGTTATCATGGCTGTTTTCAAGTTCGGCGGTGTGCTCATCGGCAATATACTCGTGTACTTCTTTAATGCTGTTTTGCAGTAAATACACAAAAGGGTTAAACCAGTTGATCACCTTTAACAGTTCCAGGTAAATAATATCCCATGAGTGTTTTTGGCGAATGTGTACCTCTTCATGGCGTATAACCGTTTGCGACGAGGCCAGTTTTGTGTCGATAAAAAGATAGCTGAAAAATGAGAACGCGGCGCTCTCACTGTCGATCTCAATTAATATAAACTCACCATTTGCCTGCCTGGCATTTTGTTTTGACAGCCGGATGAGCTTAAATATTTTGATACCCAGATTAATCAATAGTACAGCGGTAATTATACCATAAACCAACAGGCAATAATCAAAAACCGACCACACATGCACCGGTACCGGGGCGGCCACAACAGCAAGGTTCTGAAACTCCCGCGGATCAAAAGCAGGTACCACAGATACTGTTGTAAAATTTTCCGGTTTTAATATACCCAGTTGCAACAGCGGAATAACAAAGGCTAACATGCTCGAAGCCAGTAAATAGGCACGGCTCAACTGGTAATAAGTTTCTTTTCTCAGTAAAAACAAATACAGCAGATAGAAGGCCGCCAAATACAGGTTGGCTTCTAACAGGTAGCGCATTAGGTTCATTTTTTGTCGTTTTTAAGTTTTTCGGCCAGCTTGGTAATTTCTTCCAACTCATTAATGCTCAGGTTTTTCTCTGTTACCAGGAAAGAAACCAGGCTTTGGTACGAGTTGCTGAAATAGTTATTCATTACCTTATCAAACGCGAATTTTTTATAATCTTCTTCGGCTACAATAGGAAAGTATACGTATGAATTTCCATAAGCTTTATGGTCAATAAATCCTTTGGTTTCTAATACCCTTATTACGGTAGATACCGTATTATATGCAGGCTTGGGCTCAGGCATTTGTTCTATTACATCTTTAACGATGCCTTCGTTCAATTGCCACAATATGCGCATTACCTGCTCTTCGGCTTTTGTCAGTTCTTTTATCTGTTTCATTGTGTGTATTGGGGAAAACGTTTTGCTTTAATAAAGTTATAAACTATATTTTTAGTTTCAAAACTATTTACATAGTTATTTTAATAAAGTTAAAATCAGCTGTTTGCATACATCAATTTTTAACTAAAATAAAAAGAAAAGCACATTATTTAAATTGCTAATATTTTGAGTATTTTTTATATTTTTGGCTATCAAAGTATATGTCGACACTCCACCAGCTTGCCCTAACCTTTACCCGCCACATTGGCGATCATCTAACAAAAGTGCTGGTAAGCTACTGCGGCAGCGCCGAAGCGGTGTATGAAGCGTCGCACCAAAAACTATTGCAAATACCAGGCATAGGCGCAAAGGCCATTGAGCAATTACGGACGAGCGAGCCCATGATACGCGCCCGTGAAGAATTGGCTTTTATTGAGAAGAACGATATAAAAGTGTTGTTTTATACAGATGCAGCTTATCCAAAACGCTTAAAATCATGCCCTGATGCTCCGGCTTTGCTTTATTATAAAGGCACTGCAGACCTGAACCATCCGCGCGTTATCAATATTGTAGGCACCCGCAATGCTACCGAATATGGCAAACAGCTTTGCCGTGAGCTGGTGGAAGACCTTAAAGCCTACGATGTGCTGATCATCAGCGGCCTTGCTTATGGTATTGACGTTTGCGCCCATAAAGAAAGCCTGCGTATGGATATACCAACTGTTGGTGTTTTCGCGCATGGGCTTGATAGGATATACCCGGCCCAAAATCGACCAACAGCCGATAAGATGTTGCAAAACGGCGGCTGGCTTACCGATTTCCCATCAGGTACTATCCCCGACAGGGAAAACTTCCCGAAACGGAACCGCATTGTTGCGGGCATTGCCGATGCCACCATTGTGGTGGAAGCCAGCATAAAAGGCGGCGCCCTTATTACCGCCGAAATTGCCAACAGCTATAATCGCGATGTTTTCGCCTTCCCGGGAAGGATAACGGATGAATATTCTACAGGTTGTAACTTCCTTATCCGTAATAATAAAGCCGCTTTGCTTACTTCGGGTGCCGATCTGGCCTATATTTTAGGTTGGGAAAAAATGGACGGAGCAACGCTGCAGAAGCCACAGCTAACCTTACCGATAGATTTGAGCACCAACGAAAAACTGATATATGATACCATTCAGCAAAATGCAGGACAATTGGGCATTGATGACCTTGCTATTAAAACAAACCTGCCATTGAGCCAGTTAGCCATGAATTTGCTGAACCTGGAAATGCAGGGTTTTGTACGCTCGCTCCCCGGCAAAACCTATAGCATTAACCATTAATAAAAGCGTGTGTCATGCTGAGCCTGTCGAAGCATAGAGCAATGGTAGTATTAACTAATCCTCACTTTTAGGATAGTCATAATAGGTAACCTTGCCCAAATCGCCACTTACCATCTTCCATTCGGAGACGTTAAAACTTACAACAGCCACAGCGCAGGTTGGCATATCGGCCATGTCGCCGGTTAAACCGTACAGCAGATCGCTCATGCCGGGGTTATGGCCAAACAAGGCTATAAAATCATAGTCATCGGGCAATTCATTAATTACTTTAAGCAAGTCGGAATAACGGGCTTCATATATGGAACGTTCATAACCGGGCTCAGCCAAGCCCAATGCATCAGCAAATATTTGAGCGGTTGTTTTGGCCCTCAATGCCGGGCTTGATACCAGGCACTGTGGAATAATGCCCTTTTTTAATAACCTGACGGCCATTTCCGGTGCGCTTTTAAGTCCGCGGTAATTTAAGGGCCTGTCAAAGTCGGCTAATTGGGCATCGCCCCAATCAGATTTTGCATGGCGCACCAGCATTAATTTCTTCATAGTATATTAAAAGATAAAACCCAGGCCAACCGAAAAAACCCTGTTCTTAACACTAACAGTTCCCTGCGAAATTGTTTGGTCGCCGGCAATATTATTTAGCCCGAAACAGTAATTGAGGTAAAAAGTGAGGTGGTTATTCAGTTCAACACCGCCATTGGCATTGCCACCGTATTCGGTTTTTTTATAATCGCCGGTATCTTCAAATGTTATACTTTGGCCCGATGTTACGTTGGTATTCTGGGTTTCATCATTTCCGCTCAAGCCAAAACCTATATAAGGGCCGCCACCAACAAACAGCTTGCCGAAGCGTTTTACATTAAAACGGTATATGATGTTTACCGGAATATCCAGGTAGGTTAATGATATGATATCTGTTTGGGCATTTTGGTAAATTTTGGCGCCCTTGCCCACCAGGCTGATGCCTGGCTCAATAAAAAAACCGCCGCCAATGGCTTTATCAACAAAGCCGGTAACTTTTAAGGTATTAATAGAAGTGGTAGAAAGAATATCAGGGTCGTCAATAACCTGCGATGAAAAAGATAAACCGGCCCTTATACCAAATTTGAGTTCCTGGCAAACAGCGCACTTACTTATCATCATAAAAAAGATGGGGAAAAGGAAAAGCTTTTTCATGTATAATAAATCAATAAAATCAACTCCCTATATTACGTATTATTAGCAAAGTTAACAACTGCGTTCTCGGGTATATCGTTCATGCATTTAAAATGGCCCAGCGGACATTGCTCTAATCCAAATTTTGAGCATGGCCTGCAAGGCAATTCAATGCCAATAACTTCGGCGTCTTTTACTTTATAGGGTTGTACGCCCAATAACTCAGGCACAGTACCTCCCCAAATTGATGCGATGGGTACATTAAAAGCCTCGGCAATATGGGTTAACCCGGTATCAAAGCCGATAACCTTTGCAGCCTTTGATACCATAAACACCGATTCATCTAACGTAGTTTTTCCGCAGGCATTATAAATTTTATCACCCAGGGTCAATTTTATTTCGTTGGCATTGGCTGCTACATCATTGCCACCCAGCAAAACAATGGGCGCGTTAATTTGCCTGCAAATGTTTATGATCTTAGCATTCGGCATCCGTTTGGTAAAATGCGTTGCCCCTATAATGAAGGCGATATAGCCATTTTGATGCGACAAAGGTAATAAATCGCTCAGCCGGTATTCATTTTTGATGAAGTAATCTATCGGCTTGTCATCATTCTTCACACCCAAAAAATGTACGGCCTGCATATAACGCTCAACAATATGGGTGGAGGGTACCAACTTTTTTTTCAGCTTAAGCGATAACCATTTGCGTACCGTAAATTTAGGGAAGGTTGACGACCTGATACCCGTTTTAAACTTGATGATAGCCGTACGCAGGTTATTGTGCAGATCGATAATATAATCGTATTGTTCGTTTTTTATCTCCTGTATGGTATCTGCCAGGTTCTCTTTCAGCAGTAGCACCTCATCAACATAAGGGTTGGCATCGTATATATATTTAAAGGCAGACTTGGTTAAAAAGTGAACTTGCGCACCGGGCAATTGCTGTTTTAAACAACGCACTACAGGCGTGGTATAAATAATATCGCCCATCGAGCTAAAACGGATCACCAATATTTTCAAACCTTCTTTCAATAGAATCGGGATAAATTATGTGGTTGCTATTTTTGCTTTGCGGCTCTCAAAGGCCTTTTTTATTTGCTCTGCCGATAAGGCGTTCAGGCAGCGCTCTTTATATAAACCACCTTTGCGGGCCACTAAAGTACCATAATGCATATCCAAAAAGCCTTCCACACGGTGCGCATCGGGATTAATGGATAGCCAGCAGCCTTTATCCAAAGCATATTGGTGCCAGCGCCAGTCCATATCCAAACGCAGCGGGTTGGCATTTATTTCTATCACCACGTTATTGGCGGCGCAGGCGTCTATCACTTTTTTATGGTCTATCGGGTAACCGTTACGGCTCAATAACAGCCTGCCTGTGGGGTGGCCTAATATGGTAGTGTATGGGTTTTCTATCGCTTTTATTAATCGCGCGGTAGCCTTATCCTCGGCCATTTTGATATTGCTGTGCACCGATGCCACAATAAAATCAAAGCGCTGCAATATCTCGTCCGGGTAATCCAGTGAGCCGTCGCCCAATATGTCCGACTCGATACCTTTAAATATCTTAAAGCCATCCAGTTTTTTATTCAGACTGTCAATTTCTTCGTGCTGCTGTAATACCTGCTCAATGCTCAGGCCCTTGGCATAAAAAGCGCTGCGGCTATGGTCGCACATGCCCAGGTACTCCAGTTTCAGCTCATCGCGGCAGTACAGCGCCATTCCTTCAATGGTATTCACGCCATCGCTCCAGGTGCTGTGGTTATGGAGGGTACCTTTCAGATCGGTAAATTCGATCAGCTTGGGCAACTCATTGTGTTTAGCTTTCGCGATGATATCGGCACCTTCACGCAATTCAGGCTCAATATATTGCAAACCCGCTTTTTGGTAAACGGCCTCTTCGCTATCAGCTTTAAAACCGGCATCGCTTATCAGCGCGAGCACCGCTTTTACATGCTCCTCATTACCGGTTTGTATAAATACCTGTTTGTAATAATCTGTATCTTCAACTACAATGTTTACCTTAATACCATGCTCGGTATCGCCGCTGATGGTATTTTGAACCAGGGTAACATTGCTTAAAAAGTCGCTGTCCTGTAAAGCGGCAATGGCGGTATCCGGGTCGCTTTCTATCACAAAACAAAGCGAGTTGACAATCTCACAACGCCTTCTGAACTCGCCGCATAAGGTGATTTTCCTTTGCGGGAAGAGTTTTTCGAGGTGTTGCTCCAAATGCCCGGCTACCTGTTCTACCTGCGCGTACAAAAATTTGCCGCTGCTTGCCATCCTGAACTCGATCACCTTGCGTATCTCGTCCTGTGTTTTCAGTCCGAAACCTTTGGCCTCCACCAGTCGGTTCTCGTTACAGGCATAATAAAGTTCGCCAACGTTCTCAATGCCCAGATCGCGCCAAATGATACTGATCTTTTTAGGGCCAATGCCCTTTATAGCCAGCATTTCTACAATGCCCGGCGGGGTGGCATCTACCAGTTCCTGCAGCTCCGCCATCGTGCCGGTTTCAAAAAGCTCAATCAGCTTAGATGCAGTGCTTTTGCCAATTCCGTCAATCTTTTCCAGCTCTGCCAGCGATTTTCCCGACGCTTTAAAAGGCAGCTTATCCACCTTGAACGCCGAATTGGCGATGGATTTCACCTTAAAAGGGTTAACCTCATGCAGTTCCATTAACTGCGATAAGAGGCGAAGGGTACGGGCTGCAGTTTTATTTTCCATGTTTGTAACGAGCTTATAAAAATACAAAAGACATGGGTAATTACGGGTGTATTTTTTTTCGAATTTCGAATGTTCAATTTTGGATTTGTATGTTTGGGTAAATGACGACCATATCTCCCATCAAAATAACCGAATGTCCCCGCGATGCCATGCAGGGCCTGCATAATTTTGTACCAACCGATATAAAAACAGCCTACATTAACCTGCTGCTACAGGTAGGTTTTGATACTATAGATTTTGGAAGCTTTGTATCTGCGAAAGCCATACCACAAATGCAGGATACCGCGGCGGTTTTGGCTAAACTTGATCTGAGCAATAGCCGATCGAAACTGCTGGCCATTGTTGCCAATTTGCGCGGCGCCGAAGAGGCGATGAAATTTGAGGAGATCACTTACCTGGGTTTTCCATTCTCTATATCCGAGACCTTTCAGCAGCGCAATACTAATTCGGGTATTGAAGACTCTTTCAATACGGTGAAGCAAATACACGCTCTTTGTGGGCGGCACAACAAACAGCTTCGGATTTATTTATCTATGGCTTTTGGCAATCCTTACGGGGATGAATGGAACGCGGATATTGTAGCGCATTGGGCCGAAAAGATGGTTGGCGAAGGCATTAATATCATTTCGCTGGCAGATACGACCGGCGTTTCCACGCCTGAAAATATCGGCTATTTGTACCGGCACTTGTCGGCAAATTTCCCGGAAACGGAATTTGGCGTACACCTGCATTCTATACCGCAAACCAGTATCAGGAAAATAAAAGCTGCCTATGTAAGCGGTTGTACCAATTTTGACAGCGCGCTAAAAGGATACGGCGGCTGCCCCATGGCCGCGGATGATTTGACAGGCAACATTGCTACTGAAACACTTATGGGTTATTTAACCGAACAACGGGTCGAACTGAACTTTGACATGGATAAGTGGGCTGAGGCTATGGCGTTTTCGGAGAAGGTGTTTAGGTAATAATTTCTAAACTCTTACAGCAATGACGGATTTTCACTTACTCCTACGTTCCATAGTAAAATGCTGTATCCCTGCCTCTTCAAACTGCTCTCCTACTTTAACAAAGCCAAAACGCTGGTATAAGGTAACTGCCTGGATCTGGGCATGCATGTATATATACCCGGCATCGGTAGGCAGGTCATCCAATACGGCTTGCACCAGGGCCTGCCCTACTCCATGGCCGCGAAAGGGCTTGAGTACGGCAAAGCGCTCCAGCTTATAGCCCTTATTGGTTTTGCGCCAGCGCGATGCACCGGCAGGCACACCGTCAGCTTTGGCTAAAAAGTGGGTCGACTCATCTTCATACTCCCATTCCAGTTCGGGCGGGCAATTTTGCTCGCCAACAAAAACTTCGCGACGAATGGCAAAAACAGTTTCCAGCTCGGCGGGGTCTGTTACTTTATTTACTTGCACTTGCATTTGTTTTTTTGCGTTTAACCGGGTTTGACTGGATCATTTTCCATTTGGCGGAGTGGTTATCGTCTGCCGCGTCAATAGAATGTGTGCAACCCAGGTCATCTTCCTGTTTGGCTAATATAGATAAACGCACGTAAAATTTATGCAACTGATCAAGTTCCGTTTCAGTAATGTCTTCAATATTTACCATTCGGTTACTGGCGCCCTGGTGCGCGGCTATCAATTCGTTCAGCTTTAAGTGCAGCGCCTTCGAATCTTTATTCTGCGATTTTTGGATGAGGAATACCATTAAAAAGGTAATAATGGTAGTACCTGTATTAATGATGAGTTGCCATGTTGTTGAATATTTAAATACAGGCCCTGTTGCTGCCCATATAATAATGGTTGCCGAAGCTAAAATAAATGCCGTGGAACTACCGGTAGCATTAGTTGCCCAATTGGCAAAATTTTCGAAAAAGTTCTTTTTTTTAGTACTCATTACACAAGGTTTTAACTTTATATATAGTACTAAACAAAAAAAACGCCGTGTGTTTGCACGGCGTTTCAATATGAGGTTAATTTTACTTACAGTTTGCTGTAAACGTCAAGGCAATTCAAATCTTCAAAAGCAGCAGTTAAGCGCTTAACAAATGTTTCTTCGCCTTTACGTAACCATACACGCGGGTCGTAATATTTTTTGTTGGGCGAGTCTTCACCATCGGGGCTGCCAATTTGTGTTTGCAGGTAACCTTCTTTTGATTTATAGTAGTCTTTTATACCTTCCCAAAATGCCCATTGCATATCGGTATCTATATTCATTTTGATGGCACCATAAGAGATAGCTTCGCGAATCTCTTCCTGGCTTGAGCCTGATCCGCCGTGGAATACAAAGTTGATAGGTTTTTCGGCGGTAAGGTTAAATTTCTTCTTTACATACTCTTGTGAGTTATGTAATATCTTTGGTTCTAATTTTACGTTACCCGGTTTGTATACACCGTGCACGTTACCAAAAGCAGCAGCAACGGTAAAACGAGGGCTAACTTTTAACAAATGCTCATAAGAGTAAGAAACCTCTTCGGGTTGGGTATATAAACGTGAGCTATCTACATCAGAGTTATCAACGCCGTCTTCTTCGCCGCCGGTAACACCTAATTCAATCTCAAGTGTCATACCCATTTTAGCCATGCGGGCCAGGTATTTGGCAGATATTTCAATATTTTCTTCGATAGGTTCTTCAGAAAGATCGAGCATGTGCGATGAGAACAGCGGCTTACCTGTTTCTGCAAAGAATTTTTCGCCGTAATCCAACAATCCGTCTATCCATGGTAATAACTTTTTAGCGGCGTGGTCGGTATGCAGTATTACACCAACACCATAATGCTCGGCCAATAAATGCACGTGGCGTGCTGCCGATACCCCACCTAAAATGCAGGCCTGCAGTTTTGAATTATCTAATGATTTACCGGCGTAAAATTGCGCGCCGCCATTTGATAGCTGTATAATAACCGGCGAATTAGCTGCTTTGGCAGTTTCCATTACCGCGTTGATAGAGTTTGTACCTATAACGTTTACTGCAGGTAATGCAAACTGGTGCTTTTTAGCAGCCTCGAAAAGCTCCTGAACCTGATCGCCATGCAGAACGCCTTTATAACTTTTAATGTCCATTGTTTTATGTGTGTTGGTTTTTGTGCCGAAGTTAAAAATAAAGTATTACTTATAAAATGATAATGGTCAACAATTAACCCGCCTTGTTGTTGCAATAAGATGAGAACATAAATGAAAAAATTTGTTTCTTTGCAGGATATTGAAAGAGAAAGAAATAGTAATGGCGTGGTTTAAAAGAGAAGAAAAAGGTATAAGTACAACTACCGAGGAAAAGAAGGAAGCACCCGACGGCATCTGGAACAAGTGTCCATCGTGCAAAAAGCCGCTTCACTACTCCGAAATGGTAGAAAATCAATACGTTTGTCATTATTGCGGATACCATTTGCGTGTAGGCTCAAAAGAATATTTTTCGGTTCTTTTTGATAATAATGAGTTTACCGAGTTATTTCCGAACCTGACATCGGGCGACCCACTGAACTTTACAGACACTAAAAAATATACAGACCGCATACAGGAAAGCATGGCTAAAACCGGCTTAAAGGATGCCATCCGTTCTGCACATGGTAAGATTGACGGGCAGGACCTGGTTATTGCCTGTATGGATTTTAACTTTATCGGCGGTTCAATGGGCTCGGTAGTGGGCGAAAAGATAGCACGGTCTATAGATTATTGTATGGCTAACAAGATTCCTTTCCTGATGATATCCAAATCGGGCGGTGCGCGGATGATGGAAGCCGCCTTCTCATTGATGCAGATGGCCAAAACATCGGCTAAACTGGCATTGTTGTCTCAAGCTAAAATACCTTACATATCGTTATTAACCGACCCTACAACCGGTGGTGTTACCGCGTCGTTCGCTATGCTGGGCGATGTAAATATTGCCGAACCGGGCGCTTTAATAGGCTTTGCCGGCCCCCGTGTTATTAAAGAAACCATAAAGAAAGACCTGCCTAAAGGATTCCAGACCGCGGAATTTGTCCAGGAGCACGGCTTTTTAGATTTTATAGTTGATCGCCGCGAAATGAAAGATAAACTATCAACCTTTTTGAGGTTAATGGCAAATTAGGTTGGTTCATTAGTTCACTGGCCATTAGTTGATTGGTGAAAAAGATATTAAAATGGGTGTCATGGTGAGCTTGTCGAACCACGATACCCATTTTTGTTTTTAGAATATCTTCTTCCGCTTTAAGCGTAACGAGTTACCGATAACCACCACATCCGAGAAAGCCATCGCGAAAGCGCCCACCATGGGGTTTAATAAACCTATAGCCGCTATCGGTATAGCCACCACGTTATAGGCAAATGCCCAGAACAGGTTTTGCTTAATGGTGATGAGCGTATGCCTGCTGATCTGTAAGAACTTCACTACCGAATACAGGTCGGTATTTAAAAGCACTACCCTTGCCGATTGTATGGCTACCTGGCTGGCATCGTTCATAGATACACCTACGTCTGCCTGGGTGAGCGCCGGTGCATCGTTTATACCATCGCCTATCATAATGGTTTTACCTTTTTGCTTATACAG
>Ga0207690_10000602_pt1 | contig 23326 bp, 21 predicted proteins | sample KBSC23metaG_FD_184315 | JGI IMG/M metagenome (GOLD analysis project Ga0207690, IMG submission 184315) | Corn rhizosphere microbial communities from Kellogg Biological Station, Michigan, USA - KBS C2-3 metaG (SPAdes) (version 2) | ecosystem: Host-associated > Plants > Roots > Rhizosphere > Soil ...
TGTCCCAGGTCTGCGGGTTCATGGCGACCATCAGGTCGACCCCGCCGCGGCGGCCCAGGTGCCCGGCTTCCGTGACCCGCACCTCGAACCAGGTGGGCAGGCCCTGGATGTTGGAGGGGAAGATGTTGCGCGCCGCCACGGGCACGCCCATCCGCAGGATCGACTTGGCGAACATGCCGTTGGCGCTGGCCGAGCCGGAGCCGTTCACATTGGCGAACTTGACCACGAAGTCGTTGACGACCACCGACCCGGCCGCCTCTGCCGCTTCGGGCTCTACCGAGACTGACATGCCGCCCCCGCGTGGGTCATTTCCAGGGTGAAGCGCTGCATGTCCCACGCCCCCGTCGGGCAGCGCTCAGCGCAAAGCCCGCAGTGCAGGCAGACGTCCTCGTCCTTGACCATCACCCGCCCTGTCGGCAGCGATCCGGACACATAGAGCGGCTGGTCGAGGTTGAGCGCCGGCGCCTTGAGGCGGGTGCGAAGGTCCGGCTCCTCGCTCTCCTGGGTGAAGGTGATGCAGTCGACCGGGCAGATGTCGACGCAGGCGTCGCACTCGATGCACAGGTTGTCGGCGAAGACCGTCTGGACGTCGCAGTTCAGGCACCGCTCGGCTTCCTTGTAGCCGGTCTGCGGGTCGAACCCGAGCTCGACCTCCATCTTCACGTTCTTCAGCGCCACGGCCTTTTCGCGCAGCGGCACGCGGTAGCGGCGGTCGTTGGCGATGTCGTTGTCGTAGCTCCACTCGTGAATGCCCATCTTCTGGCTGACGAGGGAGAAATCCGGTGGCGGTCGCTCGGCGACATCCTGGCCCTGGCAGAACTTGTCGATGGAGATCGCGGCGTCATGCCCGTGCGCGACCGCCCAGATGATGTTCTTCGGCCCGAAGGCCGCATCCCCACCGAAGAAGACGTTGGGGATCGTCGACTGCATCGTGACCGGATCGACCTTGGGCATGTCCCACTCGTCGAACTCCATGCCGACGTCGCGCTCCATCCAGGGGAAGGCGTTCTCCTGGCCCACCGCCACCAGCACGTCATCGCAGTCGTAATGCTCGTCCGGTTCGCCGGAGGCCACGAGCCTGCGGCGGCCCTTCTCGTCGTACTCGGCCCTGACCACCTCGAAGGTGACGCCGGTTAGCTTGCCGTTCTCATGGGTGAATTCCTTGGGCACGCGGTAGTTGAGGATCGGGATGTCCTCGTGGATCGCGTCCTCCTTCTCCCAGGGGCTGGCCTTCATTTCCTCGAAGCCGGAGCGGACGATCACCTTGACGTCCTCGCCGCCCAGCCGGCGCGAGGTGCGGCAGCAATCCATGGCGGTGTTGCCGCCGCCCAGCACGATCACGCGGCGGCCGATCCTGTCGATGTGGCCGAAGGAAACGGACGAGAGCCAGTCGATGCCGATGTGGATGTTGGCGCGGGCCTCCTCGCGGCCCGGCAGGTCCAGGTCGCGGCCGCGCGGGGCGCCGGAGCCCACGAACACCGCGTCGTAGCCTTGCGCCAGCAGGCCTTTGAGGCTGTCGATCCGCTCGCCCAGCCGTAGCGTCATGCCGAGGCCGGTGATGTAGCCGACCTCCTCGTCGATCACAGTTTCGGGCAGGCGGAAACGCGGGATCTGGCTTCGGATCATGCCGCCCGCCTTGGCGTCGGCGTCAAAGATGGTGATCTCGTAGCCCAGTGGCGCGAGGTCCCGCGCCACCGTCAGCGAAGCGGGGCCGGCCCCCACCATGGCCACCCGCTTGCCATTCGTCTTCGCCGCGGGTTCGGGCAGGCGCGCGGTGATGTCGTCCTTGTTGTCGGCCGCGACCCTCTTCAGCCGGCAGATGGCGACCGGCTCCTCCTCGACGCGTCCTCGCCGGCAGGCGGGTTCACAGGGACGGTCGCAGGTCCGCCCAAGAATCCCAGGGAAGACGTTGGACGTCCAATTGACCATGTAGGCGTCGGAGTAGCGTCCCTCCGCGATCAGGCGGATGTACTCCGGAACGCGGGTGTGCGCGGGACAGGCCCACTGGCAATCTACGACCTTGTGGAAGTAGTCGGGAGTCCACGTACTCGTACGTTGCAAAACCCTGATCCCTTCGCGCGACGCTCTACTCCCGCGGCGGCCCAGGCGAACTCAGCAGCTTACTGGCGCCGCCTGAGTGGGTCTTTGAGCCGTCACGACGCGGCGTTCGGTCAGAGGTTAGGCCCCGTTCCGTGGTGAAGCCAAGCCGATTCCTGATCGCTGATCTGTCGTTTCAGCTCCGGTCGGGCGCGAATAGGCGATTTTTCGCCGATCGGCTCGGTTCGCGCCTCAAGCGAACATGAGAACCGCCGCAGCATTTCTGGCAAGCAACATCGACCCCTAATGATACCTTAACCAGGGGAAGCCCTCGCCGGGCCTGGGAGACACGCGATGACCACAGCGACCGACGCCGTACCTGCGCCAGAGTCCTTCGCCGAATCCCTCGCCGACCCGCTCGACGAGGAGCTGGGCGCGATCAGCCTCTTTCAGGAAATCAACGAGCGGCGCGCCCGTGTGGAAAACGCCGAGCTGCTGGCCCACCTTCGCGGGCTCTGAGAGCGCAGCACAGTCTCTGTCGTCCCGGTTCGCGGCACGCGAAGACCGGGACCCATGAACACCGCGGATAGAACGAGGGCGCGACGTCGCCGCCGAGCCCCTTTGTGCGCCGACGGCGCGTATGGGTCCCGGACAAGCGCTTCGCGCTTTCCGGGATGACACCGGGGACGAGCTACTCGCCGTAGCCGGCAGGCAAGTCGTCGTCCTTCAGGAGCTCGTCCTTAGAGACCTTCTGGTCCTTCACCTTGGCCTTTTCGACGATCAGGTCGACGACCTTGTCTTCGAAGATCGGGGCGCGGAGCTGGGCCTGGGCATTGGGGTTCTGCCGGAACAGGTCGAAGACCTGCTGGGCCTGGGGCCCGTACTTCATGGCTTCCTGGCGCATGGCCTCACCCAGTTCCTGCTCGGTGACCTGGACATTGTTGGCCCGGCCGATCTCGGCCAGCACGAGGCCCAGACGCACCCGCCGCTCGGCGATCTTGTGGTACTCTTCCTTGAGCTTCTTGTCGGACTTCTTGGCGTCCTCGGGCGGCAGCTGGCCGGCTTCCTTGTCCTGCTGGACCTGGCGCCAGATCGAGTCGAACTCGGCTTCCACCATCTTCGGCGGCAGCGGGAAGTCGTGCTTGGTGTCGAGCTGGTCGAGGAGCGCGCGCTTCAGCTTGAAGCGGCTGGCCCCGGCGTATTCCTTTTCAAGATTGCCCTTCAGCAGCTCGCGCAGCTTCTCCAGGTTCTCGATGCCCAGGCGTTCGGCCAGCGCATCGTCGGCGGGCGCGTCGACCGGCGCCTTCACTTCATGCACCTTGACCTCGAAGATCGCCTCTTTGCCCTTCAGGTTTTCGGCCTGGTAATTCTCCGGGAAGGTGACCTTCACCTCGACGTCGCCCTCGGGCTTTGCGCCCACCAGCTGCTCTTCGAAGCCCGGGATGAACTGGCCCGAGCCCAGCACCAGCTCGGCGCCTTCCGCCGAGCCGCCCTCGAAGGCCACGCCGTCCAGCTTGCCCACGAAGTCGATGACCACGAGGTCGCCGTCCTTGGCTTTCACGGCCTTGCCGGTCTTGGCCTCGTAGGTGCGGTTCTGCTTGGCGAGTTCGGCCAGCGACTCGTCGACTTCCTTGTCTGTGGGCTCGTAGACCGGGCGCTTCAGCGACAGGCTGGCAGGATCCACCGGCTCGAAGTCCGGCATGATGTCGACGGCGATCTCGTAGGCGAGGTCGGCCTTGCCATCCATCACCGCGTCCATGTCGCCTTCCGGCTTCAGGTCGGGGTCGCCGGCCGGGCGCAGCTTGTTGTCCTCAAGCACCTTCTGCGTGGTCTCGGTGAGGGTCTTTTCCACCACCTCGCCCATCAGCGCCTTGCCATAGAGGCGGCGAACGTGGGCGGTCGGCACCTTGCCGGGGCGGAAGCCCTTGATGTTCAGGGTGGGGGTGATCTCGGCGATGCGCGCTTCGAGCGCCTGCGTCAGGTCGGCGACGGGGACCGTCACTCCGAATACGCGGCTCAGGCCTTCACCAGACTTTTCAACGATCTGCATCGACATTCTCGAACTTCCGGCCGCCGCGCCAATCCGCGCCGCGCCGCCGCCTATGGGATGAAAACAAACGCCGCCGAGGGCCGGCGGAGGGCGGCGGTTATGTCATGCACAACGTCCGTATCCAAGCCCAAAGGCCGGACCGCCCCGATGGTGCGGATGAGAGGACTCGAACCTCCACGCCTTGCGGCGCTGGAACCTAAATCCAGTGCGTCTACCAGTTCCGCCACATCCGCGCGGCCCGTTGCCTAGGGGAAATGGCCTTGCTCAGCAAGGGAGGCCGACGACCACGCCCGCACGCCCAGGTGACAGCCGGCCCGCGCACGGGCAGAAGACGCCCATGCCTGCGGGGGTCCTTTTCGTCCACAACAACTTCCCGGCCCAGTTCCGGGATCTCGCCACCGTGCTTCAAGCGCGTGGCGTGCCGTGCGCGGCGATCGGCGGGCCGCACGCGCCCGGCATTCGGGACATGACCATGGCGCGTTATGGCCTCAGTCGCGGGACGACGCCGGACATCCTGCCCCTGGTTGTCCGCGCCGAGGCCGACCTGATCCGGGCCGCCGGCGCCTATCGCATGGCGAAGGCCCTGAAGGCCCAGGGATTCGACCCGGCGGTCATCGTCGCGCATCCCGGATGGGGAGAGACCATCTTCCTGGAGGAGGTCTGGCCGAGCGCTCGGCAGGTGATGTTCGCGGAATTCTTCTATCGCGGCCGCGGCCTCGACATGGATTTCGATCCCGAGTTCGGCGACGTCACCGAGATGTCGGTGCTGACCGGAAAGGCCAAGAACCTCGGCATGGCGCTTGCGCTGACCGACGCTGACGCCATCGTCGCCCCCACCGATTTCCAGGCGTCGGTCTTCCCCGCGATCTTCCGGCCCCGGATGCGGGTGATCCACGAGGGTGTCGACGTCGAAGCGATCCGGCCCCGCCCGGCAACACCCTTCGCCCTGCCCGACGGCAAGGTCATCGTGCCCGGCGCGCCGGTGATCACCCACATCAACAACCGGATGGACACGCTACGGGGCCTGCATATTTTCGCGCGCGCCCTGCCGCGCCTCATGGCCGAGGTTCCCGACGTCCAGGTGCTGGTCATAGGAGAGGACTCCAGCCGGCCCTACGGGGGCTCCGCGCCGGACGGGCGTTCCTGGCGCGACGTCTCTTTTGGCGGCCTCGAGCTCGACCCGACACGCGTGCATTTCCTGGGCAAGGTCCCGCACGCCCGGATGCTGGCCGCGCTGCAGATCTCGACCGCCCACGTCTACTACAGCTATCCCTTCGTGCTCTCGTGGTCGCTGGTGGAAGCGATGGCCAGCGGCTGCTACATCGTAGCATCCGACACGCCGCCGCTGCACGACGCCATCGAGGACGGAGTCAACGGCCGGCTGCTGCCGTTCTTCGACGTAGGCGCCCTGTCGGAAACCCTGATCGAAGCCTGCCGCGCTCCGGACGCCGCCGCGCCGCTGCGAGCAGCCGCGCGCGAAACCGCGGTGGCCAGGTTCGCCAGCCGCGACGGCCGGGCCGCCTGGCTCGCGCTGCTGGCCGAACAGGGCCTGGAGATACCGGCCGCCTAGACCCTGTCCCGATTGGCTTGATTCAAGCCAATCGGGACAGGGTCGTCGCCTTATATCTGGAGCCCTTCTCGTCCACTCACGATCGACCATCGTGAGTGGGAAGGGCTCTAGCCGCAGCGGACTTGCTTGATGATCCCGGTGTCGGCGTCGAAGAAGAAGTTCAGGCGCCGCGGGCTGTAGTCCAGCGTGACCGGACAGGTGGTGCAGGCCACCCGCTGCAGGTTGGGAACGAGCGGCACGGGGATCTCGCTGCGCGGCCGCCCGACCAGCCGCTGCATATCCGCGGCCCCGCACTGATCCTCGACGGAGACCTGCGGCCCGGGAGCGGGCGAGTGCTTTGGCGGCGGCCGTGGCGTCGCGGGAGCCTCAACGGGTGGGCTGGCCGGATAGCTGGGCGCGCCGGCGCAGGCCGCCAGCAGCAGCGCCGAGCCGATCCACGCCGCGCGCCTCACGCCTGCTTCTCCCAGCCGCGCGCCTGCTGCTTCCAGTAGGAGACGGCCGCGCCGGACGCCTTGACCGCGCTCCACTGCGCCCGCGCCACCGCCAACTGCGCCTCGTCGCCGCCGTCGAACAGCACAACGCAGCGGGCGTAGCCGGCCAGGTCGCCGGGCTCCGCGCCGTCCACAAGGAAGAGGGCATCGGCGTCGTTGGCGTTGTCGAAGCCGGCGGTCAGCAGGATCGGCTGGCGCGCCGCATTGGGCTCGTCGTCGGGCGCGTGCGGCAGGAAGCTCTCGTCGCGGTAGGTCCAGAGCCAGCCGTCGAGATGCTGCAGCCGAGCGGGCTCCCGCACCCGCACCAGCGCCTTCCAACCGCGCTGGAGGGTCTTTTCCAGAAGCTCCGGCAGGGCCTGGTCCAGCCCGGTGCGCTCCAGGTGGTAGAACCACACCTCGGTCCCGACGCTCTCAGTCATCCGCGGGGTCCGCCAGACGCTGGGCGAGCGATTCAAGCGCGGCCGCCACGGGTTGCGGGTTCGTCAGCATCGCCAGATGATGCAGCGGGAGGCGCACCAGAGGCCAGCCATATCGTCCCGCAGCCTTGCCCTCGTCGTCGTAGGCGCCGCTGAGCTGGAGGTAGGCGCTCGGCGCGTCGAGCGTCGCGGGCGGCGCCGGCTCCTCGAAATAGCCGATCGGCAGAGGCTCCAGTTCCGCGATCAACGCCCCGCGGCGCGCTGCGTCGGGGACCAGCCGCTCCAGGGCTCCCGGCGGCCACCATTCGTCCCATGACGGGAGTTCGCCCATCTGGGCGCCGGCCCGCAGGCGCTCGCGCATGTCCGCCGGCGCGGTCGCGAACCAACTACGCCCCGGATGCGGCAGGATCGCATCGACGTAGACGACACCCGCCACCCGTTCGCCCAGCCGCGCTGCCAGCGCGGGCATCAGGGCCCCGGCGCCGCTATGGGCCGCCAGCACCAGGCCATCGCCACCCGGCGCGAGCGCGTTTGCCAGCCCAGCGGCCAGGCCCTCGTAGTAGTCCTCCGCGAGGCTCGACAGCGGCGGCCACGCGGGAGCATCCGCGGCGTGGCCACGTCGCCGCAGTTCGCCGGCCACCTCCTGCCAGGCGAGCGGCCCCAGCAGCGGGCTGTGCAGCAGCAGGAAGCCCGGAGCGCCCATGGAACCTCAGCCCTCGTACTTCTCCGCCACCATGCGGTTCAGCAGGCGCACGCCGTAGCCGGTCGCGCCGTCGGGGCTGGTGGGGACGGTCGAGGGCTTGCGCCAGGCGGTCGCGGCAATGTCGAGGTGCGCCCAGGGCACGCCGTTGGTGAACCGCTGGATGAACATCGCCGCCGTAATCGAGCCGCCCGGCCGCCCGCCGGTGTTTTTCACGTCGGCGATCATCGAGTCGATGTTCTTGTCATAGGCCGCCGGCAGCGGCATCCGCCACAGCGGCTCCCCCTCGGCGTTCGAAGCCGCGATGAGGTTCGCCGCCAGCTCCTCGTCGTTGGCGTAGCAGCCGGCGAGGTCATGCCCGAGCGCGATAATGATCGCGCCGGTCAGCGTCGCCAGGTCGACCATGAACTTCGGCTTGAAGCGGTCCTGGCAGTACCAGACCGCATCGGCCAGCACGAGGCGGCCCTCGGCGTCGGTGTTGATGATCTCGATCGTCTGGCCGGACATGGAGGTGACCACGTCGCCGGGCCGCTGGGCGTTTCCGTCAGGCATGTTTTCGACGAGGCCCAGGATTCCAACGGCGTTGACCTTGGCCTTGCGGCCCGCCAGCACGTGCATCAGCCCGGCGACGGCGCCCGCCCCGCCCATGTCCCACTTCATGTCTTCCATGTTTTCCGCCGGCTTGATCGAGATGCCGCCGGTGTCGAAGCAGACGCCCTTGCCGATAAAGGCGATGGGCTGGGCGTTCTTATCCGCCGCGCCGTTCCACCGCATGATCGCGAGCTGGCTTTCGCGGATCGAGCCCTGGCCGACCCCCAGCAGGCTGCCCATGCCGAGCTTCATCATCTCTGGTTCGCCGAGGATCTCGACCTCCAGCCCCAGAGTCTCCAGGGCTTTCACGCGGCGGGCGAATTCGGCGGGGTAGAGGACGTTCGGCGGCTCGGAGACCAGGTCGCGGGTGAAGCTCACCGCGTCGGCCAGCGCCGCCGTCGGCGCGAAGGCCTCCAGCGCTGCGGCGTTGTCGGTGACGACGACCTCTGTTTTCTGGATCGACGGCTTCTTCTCGGCCGGCTCCTTGGTCCGGTACTTGTCGAAGCGGTAGCTCGCAAGGCGCACGCCGAGCGCGGCGCGGGCGGCGAGTTCAGGGCCGTTGTTCGGAAGTTCGATGCGCAGCGTCGTCAGGCCCGACGCCTTCACGGCCGCATAGGCGCTGGCCGCCGCATGCTCCGCGCCCAGCGCGTCGAACCCGTCCTTCTTGCCGGCGCCCACCAGCACCAGCCGTGCGGCGTCCGTGCCTGCGGGGGCCAGGATGTCGAGGGTCTGGCCCTTGGCGCCGGAAAAGCGACTCGCCGCCGCGGCCTGGCCCAGCGGCCCGTCGAGGCTCCCGCCCTCGAAGACGATGCGGGCCAGCGCTGTCTTCGGCGGCAAGGCCTGGGCGGCGGCGACGAACTGGATATCCATGCAAGGTCTCTTGAAAGCGCGAAAGGATTCGCCGCCCCGAACGACCGGCCCGGGGCTCACGCCCCGCGGTTGTCTGATACGGCGACGCATGGTTTAGATCAGCTCCGCGGCGGGGGCGCGGCAAAAACTCCGAGCGAGCCCTATTTCTCACCGATGCGCCTGATCGACCGATATCTGCTCCGCCAACTGCTCGGCCCGACGTTCCTCGCCACCATGGCGCTGACGGCGGTCGTGCTGTTGAGCCAGAGCCTTTCGGTCCTCGACCTGCTGGTCAACCAGCGGCAAAGCGCCCTGGTATTCCTGAAGGTCACGCTCCTCTACATGCCGCAGCTGATCAACATGATCCTGCCGTTCGCCGTCTTCGTGGCCGCGCTGGTGGCGCTGAACCGCCTGCATACGGAACAGGAGATCGTGGTCTGCTTCGCCGGCGGGATGAGCCGGTGGCGCGTGATCTCGCCGGCGATGCGGCTGGCCTGCACCATCGCCTTCCTCGCCCTGCTGCTGAACCTCTGGGTGCAGCCGATCGCCTACCGCGCGCTGCGCGAGGAACTGTTCCAGGTGCGCACCGACCTCGCCGCCACCATGGTGCGGGAGGGCGAGTTCACCGAGCCGGTCCCGGGACTGACAGTCTACGCCCAAAGTGTTGACGGCAATGGCGACATGCACAACCTCTTCATCCACCAGATGAAGGACGACGGCACGGCCACGACCTACATGGCCAACTCAGGCCGGATGACCAATCGCCAGCGAGAATCGGTGCTGGTCCTCCGCGATGGCTCGATGCAGGAATTCTCCCCCCGTGGCGTGCTCAACTACCTGACGTTCAACGAATATCCGTTCGCGCTCGGCACGCTGAACAATCCCGACGAGATGGTCCACTACAAGCCCTCCGACCGCTATCTGCACGAGCTGTTGTTTCCCGACCTGCAGCAGACCTGGGAACAGAAGAACCGCAAGAGCCTGCTGGCGGAGGGCCATGCCCGCCTCGCGACGCCGCTCTACAACGTGGCCTTCATGGCGCTTGCGGTGTCGGCCATCATCGGCGGCGGCTTTTCGCGGCTCGGCTACGCCCGCCGGATCGCGATCTTCTTCGGGATCGCCGCGGTGGTGCGGATCCTGGGCTTCGTCGCCCAGTCCGCCGCCGAGGCCAACGTGTGGCTGAATACCCTGCAGTACGCCGTACCGCTCGGAGCCACTGCTTTCGCGTTTCGCGGCATCTTCCGCCAGCGGGTCAGCCGGTTCATCGACATCCGTCGCCGCCCGGCGCGCATCGCTCCGATGCCGGCGTGAGCGCGTCGCGCCTCCAGAACTACGTCCTGGTCCGGACCCTTACGGGTGTCGGCGCCGTGCTGGCCGTGATCTCCACGGTGATCCTGCTTGCCCAGTTCGTCGACCTCTCGCGCTCGATCGGCGTGCGCGCGGACGTGAATGCCGGCGACATCTTCGGCCTGACGCTTCTGAAATCGCCCTCCGTGGTCGAAATCGTGCTGCCCTTCGTTTTCCTGGGCGGCGGCATCAGCGCCTTCGTGGGCATGAACCGGCGCAGCGAGCTGGTGGCGATGCGCGCGGCGGGCCTCTCGGCCTGGCGGTTCATCATGCCGGCGGCCCTGGCGGCCTTCGTCGCCGGGCTGTTCGCGGTCATGGCGCTCGATCCCATCGCCGCCGCGCTCAGCGCACGCTTCGAGGCCGATCGCGCCAAGCTCATGTCCAACTATCTGGGCGATATCCCCAAGGACATCTGGCTGCGCCAGGGCGATGAGCACACCCAGATGGTGATCCACGCCAAGTCGCGCGACACGGTGCAGGGCGAGGTGCGGCTGCGCGGCGTGTCGCTGTTCATCTATCAGAAGAACAAGGCCGGTCAGCCGGAGTTCAAGCGTCGGCTGGAGGCCGCCGAGGCGCTGCTGCGCCCCGGCTTCTGGCAGCTCAAGGACGTGCGGGAGGCCTCCGCCGGCGAGAGCTCCGTCCGCTCCGACAGCTTGTCGCTGCGCTCGACGCTCGATTCGGAGGCCGCGGTGGAGCGCTTCGCCTCACCGGACACCATCGCCTTCTGGCGGCTGCCCGCCGCGATCCGCCTGACCGAACAGGCGGGCTTCTCCGCGTCCGGCTACCGGCTGAAGTTCCAGCAAGGCTTGGCCACGCCCGTGCTCTTCACGGCGATGACGATCCTGGCCGCCGCCTTCTCGCTCAGGCTTGCCCGCCTCGGCGGCCTGGCAGGCCTGGCGGGGGCCGGCGTCGCCCTGGGATTCGTGGTGTTCTTCTTCGATAAGTTCGCCGGCGCTCTGGGCCGGGCCGATGTGATCCCGCTGTTCGCGGCGGCCTGGGCGCCGGCCGTTGTGGCGTTGCTGTCTGGCCTCACCCTGCTCTGTTACACCGAAGACGGTTGAATCGTCCGCCTGCCGGGCTATGCAGTCGGCGAGGCGCGTCGCGAGAAGGATCGGGAAAGCGGAACATGAGCTCGCGTCGTCGCAGACCGCCCGCCACGGCCAGCCGGCGCGCAATCAAGCGCGCCCTGCTCGCGGGCGCGGCGATCGTCGCGCTATGGCCGGCGGCGGCGTTCGCGCAGCCGGAGGGTCCCGGCGCGGCGCCCGGAAGCCCGCTCGACCGGCACCGCGGCCAGGTCATCAACGCCGCGCCCAAGCTCAGCCATACGCCCGCGACGAAGGCCGAGCCCGCTCATAACGACGGCCTGAATCCCGGTGAACTCTACATGGAGGCCGATCGGCTGATCCGCGACGAGAAGGCGGGCGTCACCACCGCCGAGGGTTCGGTCGAGGTCCGCTACGAGGACCGGACGCTTCGCGCCGACCGCGTCGTCTACAAGGAAGCACCCCCGCCACCCGAAGGCCAGCCTCCCGCTCCGCGCGACAAGGAGGCGCCCGCCCAGGGCGTCATCCGCGCCTACGGCCACGTCCAGATCATCCACGACAACGGCGAGGTCGAGTACGCCGACGAACTGACGCTCGACGACAAGATGCAGGCCGGCGTGGCGCTTGGCTTCGCCCTGAGGATGCACGACCAGCGCCTCAACCAGGACATCAAGATCGCGGGAGCGAGCGCCGTGCGCCGCTCCGAGGACATCCAGGAACTGAACAAGGCGATCTATACGCCCTGCGCCATCTGTGTGGGGGACAAGCCCAAGTCCCCGACCTGGTCGATCACCGCCGACCGTGTCGTCGAGGACAAGGTCCGCCATCTCATCTACTATCGCCACGCCCGCATCCACGTTCTGGGCGTGCCCGTCCTCTATCTGCCGGTCTTCTGGCACGCCGACCCGAGCGCCAAACGCCAGTCTGGCTTGCTGGCGCCGCGGATTGGCGTCTCCAACCGCCGCGGCTTCTCCTATGAGCAGCCCTATCTCCTGGTCATCAGCCCCTCCGCCGACCTGACGCTGAGCCCGCAGATCAACACCAAGGTCAATCCGCTGCTGAACGGCCGATACCGGCAGCGTTTCAATTCGGGGGTCGTGGACCTGCGCTTCGGCTACACCCACGAAGCCGACGTCGACGGCAGCGGCAACCGGTTCGGCGACAACACCAACCGCAGCTACATCCTGGGGCGCGGCGCCTTCCAGATCGACGACCATTGGACCGCCGGATTCACTGCCGAGCGGACGTCCGACCCTCTGCTGTTCGACAAGTACGACATCGGCCGCGTCTACGAGGCGCGCGGCCCCTACATCGCCGACGACCGCCGGCTGATCAGTCAGGTCTATGCGATCCGCCAGGATGAACAGTCCTACGCTTCGGTGGCCGCCTTCAGCATCCAGGGCCTGCGGCCCGGCGACAACAACCGCACCTTCCCGGTCGTGGGTCCGTTGATCGACACCCGCTATGAGCTTCCGGGCGACGTGTTCGGAGGGCCCCTGCGCCTGACCGCCAGCGCCGTGGCGCTGACCCGAGACCAGTCCCCCGACAACCAGGCCGCCAACCTGCCCGGCATCGACAGCCGCCGGGTGACGGCGGGCGCCGACTGGCAACGGACCTTCACCTCTCAGGCAGGCCTGCGCGTCGCGCCGTTCGTGAACCTGCGCATCGACGGCTACAGCCTGAGCGACGTCCCGACCGGGATCGGGACCTCGACCAGATCCGAATCCGTTTCGCGCGCCCTGGCCGTGGCGGGCGCCGACATCTCCTACCCGGTCTATCGCCGCTGGCATGACGCGACGGTGATCCTGGAGCCGCTGGTCCAGGTGGCTGCGTCACCGAAGGCCGACCAGGTGGTCATCGGCAAGGACGCGACGGGCAACCCCGTCTATCTGGACGAAGACAGCATCGCCTTCGAGTTCGACGAGACCACCCTCTTCCGGGCCGACAAGTTTCCCGGTTACGACCTCTATGAGGACGGCGTACGTCTCAACGTCGCAGGCCGCGGCTCAATCCTCTGGGATGATGGGCGCCGGGCGAGCCTGCTGATCGGCCGCAGCTTCCGCGACAAACCGAACAGGGTCTTCTCGCCCGGATCGGGACTGGCGGGCCGCCAGTCGGACTGGATCGTCGCCGGTGACGCCCAGCCCTGGCAGGGCTTCTCGGTCTTCGCCCGCACCCGGCTGGACGCCGACACCCTCGAGGTCCATCGCCTCGAGGCCGGCGCCAACGTCAATATCAAGTGGGGCTCGGGCTACATCCGCTACCTGTCGGACGACCAGGGCATCAACGGGACCCCGATCAAGAACCTCGACGTTGGCGGCGACGTGAACCTGACCCAGCATTGGGGCGTCAGCGCCTACGGCAACCGCGACCTCCAGCGCAACGACTGGGTGATCCGCGACCTGGGCGTCTTCTACAAGGACGACTGCGTCCGCGTGGACGTTTTCTATCGCCATGAAGACGTCACTCTGGGTCGGCTGGGCTCCAGCGACCAAGTGTCCGTGCGCCTAACGCTCGCCACATTGGGCGGACCACTTTATGGGAGGTAGGAATTGCGGCCGGACGCGGCCGAACGAGGGAATGAACTCATCCATGATGCGCGCGCGTAACGTCACGGGCCGAGGGGCGCGCGGCGCTGTTGTCGCAACAGCCCTGCTTGCGGCGGGCTTGCCTATGGGAGTTTGCGCCCAAAGCGCGCCGGCCAAGGCGCCGCCGCCGCCGACCGCTGTCGCCGCCACCGCACCCGCCCCTGCCGAGGCGTCGCCGCCCAGCGCTTCGGCCCCGGCAAACCGACCGATGACCGAGGCCGTCGCGGCGATCGTCAACGACGACATCATCTCGACCTACGACCTGGCCCAGCGCATGCGCCTGCTGATCGCCACCTCCGGCGTGCAGCCGACGCAGGACACCCTGCCCGAGTTTCAGCGGGAAGCGCTGCGCTCGCTGGTCGACGAGCACCTGCAGATCCAGGAGCTCAAGCGGGTCCAGAAGGATCAGAAGATCACCATCATCGCCACCGACGACGAGATCCAGGAGGAACTCGCCGGCATGGCCCAGCAGAGCAACCTGAAACCCGAGGGCTTTCTGGCCGCGCTCAAGTCCCAGGGCATCGGGTCGGAAACCCTGTTCGAGCAGATCCGCGCGCAAATGAGCTGGCAGCGCTGGATTCGTGGCCGTTACGGCACCCGCCTGCGGATTGGCGAGGATCAGATCAAGGCGACGCAAGCCAGGCTCGCCGCAGCCGCGTCCAAACCGCAATACGACGTCAGCGAGGTGTTCATCGACGCCGGCCGCGCCGGCGGCATGGACCAAGCCACGAAGGGCGCGACACAGCTCGTCGCCCAGCTGCAGCAGGGGGCGCCTTTCCAGGCGGTCGCGCGGCAGTTCTCCTCCTCGCCCACCGCTGCCGCCGGCGGCGACGCCGGCTGGATCAGCCAGGGCGAGATGCCACCGGAGGTCGATGCCGTGCTCGACCAGCTCCGTCCCGGCCAGCTTTCCCAACCCATTCCCGTCAAGGACGGGGTCTACATCATCTATCTGAAGGACAAGCGGTCCGGCGCCGGCAAGACTCTTGTCAGCCTGAAGCAGGCCGCCATCGCCCTGCCGCCGACCGCCAGCGCAGCGGAGGTCGAGGCGGCGCGCGTGAAGCTGGAAGGGGTCAGGTCGCAGATCAAGGACTGCGCGACGCTCGAGGCCACCGCCGGCAAGACGCCGGGCGTGGTCGCCGGCGACCTGGGCGAGGCCGAGGTCAGCGACCTTTCGCCGGAGTTCAAGGAAGCCGCGCAGACGTTGAAGGTCGGCCAGCTTTCCGCGCCGATCCGCACCAAGGTCGGGCTGCACGTGCTGGCCGTCTGCGGCAAGCGCGCGGCGGGCGAATCTCAGCCCGACCACGACCAGATCGAGAGCCGCCTCACCGGCCAGCAACTCAGCATGATCTCGCGGCGGTACATGCGCGATCTGCGCAACTCCGCGACGATAGAGACCAGGTGAAACCGGCGCCGCTCGCGCTGACCCTTGGCGATCCGGCTGGCGTCGGTCCGGAAATCATCGTCAAGGCCTGGAACGAACTGCGGGACGGCGGCCCGCCGTTCCTCGTTGTCGGGGACTCGCAAGCTCTCGCCGGCGCCGGCGGCGCCTCGGTGCTGAAGAAGGTCGTCTCACCGTCTGAGGCCATGACCGCATTCAGCCGAGCGCTGCCTGTCCTCGACCTGCCGCTCCGCGCGCCCGTGGTCGCCGGCCAACCCTCCTCCGCGGCTGCGCCGGCTATCGTCAAATGGATCGAAACCGCCGTGGGTCTGGCGCTCTCCGGCTCCGTGGCCGGGGTCGTCACCGCACCGATTTCCAAGGCGCCCCTCTACGAGGCCGGCTTCAAGTTTCCCGGCCACACGGAATTCCTGGGTGAACTTACCGCCACCGAGCGCTTCGAAGGCGCACGCGGTCCGGTGATGATGCTGGTCGCGGGCGATCTGCGGGCCGCCCTGGTCACCGTCCACGAACCCCTGGCGAAGGTGGCCGGCCTGCTCACCACGGAGGCTATCGTCAACACCGGCCTTGTCACAGCCCAGGCCCTGAAGCGGGATTTCGGCATCGCAAAGCCGCGGCTGGCCGTCGCCGGGCTCAACCCGCATGCCGGCGAAGGCGGCGCGATCGGGCGCGAGGAGGCCGAGTTCGTCGCCCCGGCGGTCCGAACCCTGGCGGACCTTGGGATCGAGGTCACCGGCCCGCATCCGGCGGACACGCTCTTCCCCGAGGCCATGCGCGCGCGCTTCGACGCGATCATCTGCCTCTATCACGACCAGGCGTTGATCCCGGTGAAGATGCTCGACTTCTGGGGTGGGGTGAATGTGACCCTGGGCCTGCCAATCGTGCGCACGTCGCCCGACCATGGCACGGCGTTCGACATCGCCGGCCGCGGGCTGGCCCGCGCCGACAGCCTGGTCGCCGCCGTCCGCCTCGCGGACCGGATCGCCCAGGCCCGGGCGAAAGAGGCGCGCGCGGGGTGAGCCTCGCGGACCTGCCACCGCTGCGAGAGGCGTTGGCCGAGCATGGTCTGATGGCCAAGAAGGCCTTTGGCCAGCACTTCCTTCTCGACCTCAACATCACCCGCAAGATCGCGCGCCTGGCCCAGGTAGGCGACGGCGAACGGGTGCTCGAGGTCGGGCCCGGCCCCGGCGGTCTGACGCGCGCACTGCTGGAAACCGGCGCCCAGGTCACAGCCGTCGAGAAGGACGAGCGTTTCCGCCCGCTGCTGGAGGACCTGGCGCGGGCTGCGGCGCCCGGCGCGCTGGCGCTGCGCTTCGCCGACGCCCTCGCCGCCGACGAAGCCGAGCTGCTGGGCGGCCCCGGCCATGTGGTCTCCAACTTGCCCTACAACGTCGGCACCGCCCTGCTCATCAAATGGCTGACGGGCCCATGGACGCCAAAGTCCATGACGCTGATGTTCCAGAAGGAGGTCGCCCAGCGCATCACCGCGCCCGTCGACGGCGACGCCTATGGCCGGCTGGCGGTCATCGTCCAAGCGGCATCGGACGCGCAGACGCTGATGGACGTCCCGGCCCGCGCCTTCACCCCGCCGCCTAAGGTCGAGTCGGCGGTCGTACGCCTGACGCCGCGGCACGACCGCCCTGCCCCGCAACGCCTCGACGCCTTGCAGAAGCTCACCGCGGCGGCCTTCGGCCAGCGACGCAAGATGCTGCGGGCGAGCCTGAAGGCCCTGGGCGGCGAGCCGCTCATCGAGGCGGCCGGGCTCGACCCGCAAGCCCGCGCCGAAACCGTGGATGTCGCAGGCTTCCTGCGCCTGGCCGACGCCTGGATGGCGGCGGGCTTGCGATAGTTCACTCGGCCTTCGGTTCATCGCGCCGGGGCGCGACCCAAGAGGGTGGGTCGCTTGCGGGGAAGGACTCCTCGCCGGCCTGCTGCACCGGATCGAGGTCTTCGCCTTGCGGATCGCACGGCTCGCTCATGGTTCGTCCTCCACAGGACCCTGAGGCTACGCCGTTGCCTAGACGGCCTCCAGACGGTCCTATGGGCTCCGCCGTCGCAAGGGAGACCGGATGCTGATTCTGCTGGGCGTCGCCGTCATCGTCGTGGGCTTCGCCATCCGTCTCAACCCGCTTCTGGTGGTGGTGCTGGCCGCGATGACCAGCGGCTGGTTCGCCGGGCTTTCGCCGCTGGAGGTCGTCGCCGCCTTCGGCAAGGCGTTCAACGACAACCGCTTCGTCTCGACCGCCTATCTGGTGCTGCCGCTGGTGGGCGTGCTGGAGCGCGCCGGCCTGCGCGAACGCGCCGCGGCGATCGTCACCGGCCTGCGTGGCGTCTCGGTCGGGCGGCTGCTGGTCAGCTACATGGTCTTCCGCCAGCTCACGACGGCTGTGGGCCTGGCGCCCATCGCCGGCCAGGCCCAGACCATCCGCCCCATCGTCGCGCCGATGGCGGAGGCGGCCGCTGAAGCGCGCGATGGGCCGCCGGGCCCGTCCGCCCGCTACGCCATCCGGGCCATGGCCGCGGCGACCGACAATGTGGCGGTGTTCTTCAGCGAAGACATCTTCGTCGCCATGGGCTCGGTGTTGCTGATGGTCGGTTTCCTGACCTCCGCCAACATCGTGCTTGATCCCATCCACCTGTCGGTCTGGGCGATCCCGACCGCGCTCTGCGCCTTCGCGATCCACGCGACGCGCCTGCTGTTCTTCGACCGCCGCCTACGCCGTAAGCCCGCGCCGTGATCAAGCTCGGCTTCGTCTACGTCCTGGCCGGGCTGATGTTCGCGAGTTTCGCGCTGTTCAGCGCGCTCGACCGTGGCAACCGCAAGCGAATCGGCAACGCCGCGTTCTGGGCTCTGGTCGCGATGAGCTTCCTGGCCGGAGACCGGCTGGGCGACCTCGGCAACGGGGTGCTGGTCCTGGGCCTGGCGCTGCTCGCGGGCTTGGGCCTGATTGGCCGAAGCGACCCTACGACCACCTCGCAGCCGGAGCGGATGGCGCTGTCGGAGCGGTTCGGCAATCGGCTCTTCGTCCCTGCGCTGCTCTTGCCGCTGGTGGTGGCGATCGGCGTGCTGGCGCTGAAGCCGGTCCAGTTCGCCGGCATCCACCTGATGGATCCACGGCAGGCGACGCTGATCTCGCTGGCGCTCGCAGTGCTGGCCGCGCTCGCCGTGGCGCTGATCCTGCTGCGCCAGCCGCCGGTCGCGCCCCTGCAGGAAGGCCGCCGCCTCGCCGACACGATAGGCTGGGCGGCGCTGCTGCCGCAGTTCCTGGCGGCCCTGGGCGCAGTCTTCGCGCTGGCCGGCGTCGGCGACGAGATCGGACGCTTGGTCACCGCCTACCTGCCGGTCGACACGCGCCTGGCCGCCGTCGCCGTCTACTGCGTCGGCATGGCGGGCTTCACCATGCTGATGGGCAACGCCTTCGCGGCCTTTCCCGTGCTGACCGGCGGGGTCGCGATCCCCATCCTGATCAACCACTTCGGCGGAAATCCCGCTGTGATCTCTTCGATCGGCATGCTGTCGGGGTTCTGCGGAACGCTGATGACCCCGCTGGCCGCCAACTTCAACCTCGTCCCGCCGGCTCTGCTGGAGATCCCCGACCGCTATTCGGTGATCAAGGCACAGATCCCGACCGGCCTCCTGATGCTCCTCGTCAACACGGTGCTGATGTATGTCCTCGCCTTCCGATAGCCGGGTCACGCCGCAGATCGCCTCCAGCTTCGCGCGGATCGCGCTGGGGCATGTGACGCGCGAATATCCCAACAAACTCGACCACGTGCTGGAAGGCCCGGCTGACGCCCGCGGACCGCGGGACCTGCATCCGATCTTCTTCGGCAGCTTCGACTGGCACTCCTGCGTACACGGCTACTGGCTGCTGGCGAGTCTCCTGCGCCGCGAGCCCGGCATCCCGGAGGCGCCCGTCATCCGCGCGCTGTTCGACGACGCCTTCACCGAAGCCAAGGTCGGCGCGGAAGTCGCCTACCTCGCGCGTCCCTCGTCACGTGGCTTCGAGCGTCCCTATGGATGGGGCTGGCTCCTCAAGCTGCAGGCGGAACTTCTGGGGCACGGCGATCTGCGGTGGGCGCGGACCTTGCAGCCGCTCGCCGACGTCTTCGCCACGCGTTTCCGCGACTTCCTGCCCAAGGCCCACTATCCGATCCGCACCGGGGTTCACTCCTCGACCGCCTTCGCGATCGCGCTCGCCCAGGATTACGCCGTGGCCGCCGGCGACGCCGCCCTCACTGCGCTCTTCGTCGAAAGGGCGCGCGCCTGGTATCTCGCCGACCGCGACGCCCAGGCCTGGGAGCCTTCCGGGGATGAGTTCCTCTCGGCCACCCTGATGGAGGCGGAGTGCCTGCGCCGGCTCTTGCCGCGCGACGAGTTCATGCCCTGGTTCAAGGCCTTCCTGCCACGCGCCGCCCAGCGCCAGCCGGCCAGCCTGTTCACCCCCGCCGTCGTCACCGACCGCTCGGACGGCAAGATCGCCCACCTGGACGGGCTCAACTTCTCGCGCGCCTGGTGCTGGCGCGAGTTGGCCGCCACCCTGCCGCCGGGCGATCCCCTGGCGCCCGTCGCAGAGGCCGCCGCGCGCGAGCACATGGACGCCAGCCTGCCCCATGTGGCGGGCGACTACATGGGCGAGCATTGGCTTGCGTCCTTCGCATTGCTGGCGCTCATCGCCGCAGAAACCGTTCAATAGATTACGGAATTTTCAGAAACCCGCCACACGCGGATTTCCGTCAACGAGACGCGCAGAACGCCGACAACAGGCGCGTTCGCTCACATCAAAGCGCCAAAACCGCAGCCGGGTCGACCTACGCTTTGCGTCAGTGAACCAAGTTTCCTGTCGAGGACGCCTATGAAACTTTGCGGTCAGATCTCCGTCGAGCTCAATGTCGGCGACTACATCGAAGCGGCCGACCACCAGAAGCGACTGGAGGATATCCTGAAGCTGGTGCGCGACGCCTATCCCGACGCCACCCTGGCCATGCGAGAGCGCCGCCAACGCAAGGCGCTGCCGTTGACACGAGCTGCAGCGCGCCTGGCGCCTACCGGCGCCCTGAACAGCTATAGCGACGACTAGCTTTCAGGATGCGTCCCAGGGATTCCCTGCTCGAGGCCCTTCTCGCCTTCAAGGCGCTGGATCCGCGGATCAGCGTCAACGAGATCGTGGCCTTCCTCTACACCTGCGAGAACGAGGGCCTGTCGGTACAGGAACTCGCCCAGGTGTCCGAACTCACCCAGTCGACCGCCTCACGCAGCCTGCGTTCGCTGGGCCGGCCGGGCTCCGACTGGGCCCAAGCGCCGGCGCTCGGCCTGGTCGACGCCTTTCTCAACCCTACCGACGGCCGAAGCCATGTGGCGCACCTGACCAACCGGGGCCGCGCGCTGCGCGATCTTCTGGACGAAATCATCAAGCGGGCGACGCCGATCGACTACAGCGCCCAATAGAGAATTCCTCGCACCATCCGGGAGAAAAATCCATGCATAGTCGCAACAAACTCGAGTTCGAATACGAGAAGTGACGTTGTTACACCAGATGAACGCAAGTTAACTGTCGAGTTCGCGAATCCTGTGGTTGGCTTCGCCCACTTTGGGGAACGCCGACCGCCATGGCTTACGCACTCGACCGCCTGGATGTTCAGATCCTCGCCGCCCTGCAGGAGAACAACCAGGCCACGGCGCAGGCCCTGGCTGACCGCGTGCCGCTCTCGCCCTCGGCGATCCTGCGGCGCATCCGGCAATATCGCGACGAGGGCGTGATCGCCGCGGACGTCTCGATCATCGAGCCTGGCCGGGTGGGCGAGCGCATCTCGGTCATCATGATGGTGCAGCTTGAACGCCATTCGCCGGCCGCAGTCGGCGAGTTCCGCGCCCACCTTTGCCGTTCGCCACACGTCCAGGTGTGCATGGAGATATCTGGCGCCTACGACATCTCCTGCATCGCCATCTTCCGCGGCATGGAGGAGTTCAACGCCTTTACCGACGCCAATATCGCGGGCCATCCGGCGGTGCGCCGCTACGAAGCCAGCTTCGTCAAGAAGCGCGTGAAATTCACCACCGCCATTCCTCTCTAAGGTCGATCTCGCTTCATCGCCGATATTTCCGAACCACCGCATTCAAGTTCGACTACAGCATACGTCATATCGATTACTTCGATCTTTGTGTCCAATTCGAGACATTGTTCCGACATAACTGCATAGTTGGCCAGAACCGCGTTGACCATCTCCGGCGGCGCTAAGTAACTCCTTCGTAACCGGCGTTTCCAAGCGTGCGCTGGGACCGAATTTGTTTGGGGGCTGGCCGGCTCCGTCCGGGCCCGGCCGCTGGAGGAGTTGACCTTGAAAATTCAAACCATGCGGGAGCGCCTGCTGGCCTCCTCGATGATCTGCGGCGTGGCCTTCCTTGGCCTTTCCGCCACTCAGGCCGCCGCCGCAGACGCGGCGGGCGCGGAAGTCTCCGAAATCGTGGTCACCGGGACACGCATCCCGACACCAAACCTGACCAGCGTCGCGCCGGTGACCTCGGTCGGCGCGGCCGACATCAAGGCGCAAGGCGTGACTCGCGTCGAGGACCTGCTGAACAGCCTGCCGCAGTCGTTCGCATCGCAGGGCTCCAACATCTCCAACAACGCCAATGGTATCGCCACGGTGAACCTGCGCGGCCTGGGCGCGACCCGGACCCTGGTGCTGATCGACGGGCGGCGGCTGATGTCGGGCAACCCGACGTCGAACGCGACCACGCCGGTGGCGGCCGACCTGAACTTCATCCCGACCGCGCTCATCGAGCGGGTCGATATCCTGACCGGCGGCGCCTCGGCGGTATATGGCGCCGACGCCGTGGCCGGCGTCGTCAACTTCGTGATGAACAAGAGCTTCGAGGGCGTTCGCGTCGACGCGCAATATTCAATCTACCAGCACAGCCAGCACGCCGACGGGATCCAGGCCGTCGTCCGGGACGCGCGCAGCCGCGCAGCGGTGCCGGACAACTTCATTGTCCCGGGCGACTTCACCGGCGGTGAAGGCTCGGAGGTCTCCATCGTGATCGGCGCCAACGCGCCGGACGGCAAGGGCAACGTCACCGCCTATGCGACGCACGTGCAGATCAATCCGGTGCTGGCGTCGAGCTACGACTACACCGCCTGTACGCTGAACTCGGGCGCGACCTTCCTGCAAGCCCGCTGCGGCGGCTCGGGCACGGCCTTCCCGACCCGCTTCGGCAGCTTCATCGTCGACCCGTCCGGCCCCGGCAACACCTTCCGCACCCGCACCGGCGCCGACGTCTACAACTTCTCGCCGACCAACTATCTGCAGCGTCCCGACCAGCGCTACGGCATGGGAGCGTTCGCCCACTACGAGATCAATCCGCACTTCCAGGCCTACGCGGACCTGATGTTCATGGACGACAACTCCACGGCCCAGATCGCGCCCGGCGGCATCTTCGCTTCCAGCGGCCCGGGGCCGGGCGGCACGTTCGCCATCAACTGCGACAACCCGCTGATGTCGGCCCAGGAAGCCGGCTCGCTCTGCACCCCGGCGCAGATCGCCAGCGGCGCCAACGTCAACGTTGCCGTGGCCCGGCGGAACACCGAAGGCGGCGGCCGCCTGACGATCTTCGACCACAAGGAGCAGCGCTATGTCGTTGGCCTGAAAGGGGAGCTCGGCGGCGACTGGAGCTATGACGGCTATCTGCAGTACGGCAAGACGTCACTCAGCCAAGAGCAGGACGCCAACTTCCTGACCTCGCGGATCAATCGCGCCCTGATCGCCAAGCGCAATGCCGCCGGCCAGATCGTCTGCCAGTCGGTGATCGACGGGTCCGACCCCGCCTGCGTGCCGATCAACTACTTCACCCTCGGCGCCGTGACGCCGGCGGCCTTGAACTACCTGCAGGCGCCGACCTTCTCAAGCGGCAACATCATCGAGCAGGTCGCCAGCTTCAACGTCGTGGGCTCGCTGCCGGACGGCATCAAGAGCCCGATGGCCAACGACAAGATCGGCGTCAGCCTCGGCGCCGAATACCGCCGCGAGCACCTCGACTCCAAGTCGGACGTCCCGCAGGCGACCGGCGACGTCAACGGCAACGGCGCCGCCAAGCCGCCGGTCGACGGCGGCTTCGACGTCTACGAGCTGTTCGGCGAAGCCCGCGTGCCCCTGGTGCAGGACGCCCCGTTCGCCAAGGACATCACGGCAGAGCTGGCCTATCGCTACTCGGACTACTCCAACGCCGGCGTCACCCACACCTACAAGG
>Ga0207690_10000603_pt1 | contig 23221 bp, 17 predicted proteins | sample KBSC23metaG_FD_184315 | JGI IMG/M metagenome (GOLD analysis project Ga0207690, IMG submission 184315) | Corn rhizosphere microbial communities from Kellogg Biological Station, Michigan, USA - KBS C2-3 metaG (SPAdes) (version 2) | ecosystem: Host-associated > Plants > Roots > Rhizosphere > Soil ...
CCCCCGGTCTGGAAAGCCGATCCATCCGCGCCAGCGGATGCAACGTATCGCCGGATGCATCGCGTTCGGCGATCACCATCAGATCCATGTCGAACGCCTGCATCGCGCGCTGCACCAGCACCGGCAGCCCGGCCGCATCACGCGTCGGCTGCAACAACCCGGCGATCATCTGCAGCGTCGCGTCCGGATCGACCGGCAACGGCTGCGGGGCGGCAACGGGTTCATTGCTGTGTGCGAGCGAAGGCGCCGGCGGCGCGGGGGCATCCAGCACTTCACGCACGCGCACGGCCGCTTCCGTCGCGTCCACCGGCGCGCGCAGCCATGCCTTCACGTTGCCACAGGAAGACGGGCATGCATGGCCATCCTGCGCACCGAATTCCGCACCGAACAACCCGATCACCGGAACGTCGCCGAGTTCGCCGCACAAGATGCGCGATTGCGCGGGCGCATGCGCAAAATCCAGCACCGCGAGGATCGGGCGCGGCGAGCGCCTGAGCAACGCGCGCGCATGGATGGCATCGCGTGCACTGAGGATTTCGACGACCCGCATGCCGTCCAGCGCATCGAACAGGACGCGGCGATCCTCGCGCGAAGATGCCACCACCAGTACCGGACGTTTTTCCTCTCGCATCATTGCGCCCACGCCCACACGCCCTGCCGCAGGCGCAATGGCGGAACCACGGGACGGCCCCACGCAAGCTCGCGAGCGGGCAGCGAAGGCGGCAATTCCGCGAGCGTACCCGGCAACACCAAACGTGCCGATTGGCGCGGATCGATTTCGGTGATCCGGCGCAGCAAGGCCACGAGATCCGGACCCCACGCCCGCGGGGATTCGTCCAGAAAATACACGCCGAAGTGCGGGTTGCGTTCGACAAAACGCAATACGTCGGCCGGACGCACCACACCGGGCACCGTTTCGTCGCGACCGCGCAATCGCCACAAACCGGCATGTCGGCGCCAGACGTACATCGCCTTGCCGGTTCGTTGCGCAATGCGCCTCAGCGCATTCGTCACCGCTGCGGTGTCGTCGCAGCGCAATGCCACCACCACACTCTCCGCCGCAAGGATGCGGTCCAGCAGGTTGTTTTCGACTTCCTGTGTTGACGATTCCATATCGGCCATGTATCCCTTCACCCGACGTTGACCGCGATCCCTGCGCGATCAATCATGATGCGCAAACAGCGATTACAGGATTGAGAAGTGTTCGACGGTTTGCGATTCAGCCATTGGCATGCCTCGATGGGCGCGGATGGCGTCCTCGTGCTGTGCCTAGATCGTGCCGGCAGCGGCGTGAACGCACTGTCACGATCATTGCTGGACGAACTGGACAGCATGCTGGAACGCATCGCGATCGAATGCCCCGCCGCGGTCGTGATCCATTCAGGCAAACCATCCGGGTTCGCGGTCGGCGCCGACCTCAAGGAATTCGAAAGCTACGATCGAAAGGGCACCGTACGCGAGGAAATCGAGCACGGCCAGCGCGTATTCGAGCGTCTCGCGCGCCTGCCGATGCCGACCGTGGCCGCGATCCACGGCGCCTGCATGGGCGGCGGCACCGAACTCGCGCTGGCGTGCCGGATGCGCATCGCCGCGCGTGCGCCGGAAACCCGCATTGCGCTGCCGGAAGTGCAACTCGGCATCCATCCGGGCTGGGGCGGTACCGCGCGCCTGCCGCGCCTGATCGGTGCACCCAAGGCACTTGCGATGATGTTGACCGGACGCGCGGCATCCGCCGAGCGCGCGCTCGCAGAAGGTCTGGTCGATCGTCTCGCTGCGCCCGATGCGTTGCTCGACGAGGCCCACAAGTTGGCGTTGCGCCCGCTCACGCGGCCATTCGCGCAACGCGCGCGGGCGTGGTTCAGCAACTGCTGGCCCGCGCGGCAAATCCTTGCGCCGATCATGCGCAAGCAGACCGCGGCGAAGGCTCCACCCAAGCACTACCCCGCACCGTTCGCATTGATCGAAGTGTGGCGGCGCGGCGGCGGCGACGTCGCGCAGCGACTCAAGCTGGAAGCACGTTCGGTAGCAAAGCTCGCGGGCACGCCCACGGCGCACAATCTGATCCGGATATTCTTCCTGCGCGAAAGGATGCGCGGATTGGCGGGCGACACCGCGCACGGCATCCAGCATGTGCACGTGATCGGGGCCGGCGTGATGGGCGGCGACATCGCCGCGTGGAGCGCGCTACGCGGCTTCGAGGTGACGCTGCAGGACCGCGAGATGAAGTTCGTGAAGCCGGCGCTGGCGCGTGCACGCAAGCTCTTCGAGAAGAAACTCAAAACCCGCGAGCGCATCGCGCCGGTGGAGGCGCGCCTGACGCCGGATGTCGAAGGTGCAGGCACCGCGTCATCGCAGCTCGCGATCGAGGCGATCTACGAGAATCGCGAAGCGAAGGAAGCCGTGTATCGCGAAATCGAACCAAGAATTGCGAACGACGCGCTGATCGCCACCAACACTTCGTCGATTCCGCTGAACGAACTGCGCGGCGCGGTCGTCGAACCGCGGCGGTTCCTCGGACTGCACTTCTTCAATCCGGTCGCGCAGATGCCGCTGGTGGAAGTGGTGCGTCATGACGCGCTCGACCCGACGCTGGAAAAACGCGCATGGGCGTGGGTGAAAGCCATCGGCAAACTACCGCTGCCGGTGCTCGGCACGCCGGGCTTCCTGGTCAACCGCATTCTTGTGCCCTACCTGCTGGAAGCAGTGCGCTGCCATACCGAAGGCATTCCCGATCCCGTGATCGACCGCGCGGGCAAACGCTTCGGCATGCCGATGGGCCCGATTGAACTGATCGACACCGTGGGGCTGGACGTCGCGCTTTCCGTCGGCAAGGAACTCGGCCCGTTCCTCAACCTCGAACTGCCCGCCGGCATCGCCGACAAGGTCGAAGGCGGCAAGCGCGGCAAGAAGGATGGCGCGGGTTTCTACGTGTGGAAGGATGGCAAGCCGGAGAAACCCAAGGTCGATGCCGGCTATCGCGCGCCCACCGATCTGGAAGACCGCCTGATCCTGCCAATGCTCAACGAAGCCGTGGCCTGCCTGCACGACGGCGTGGTCGCGGACGCGGACCTGCTGGATGCGGGCGTGATCTTCGGCACCGGTTTCGCGCCGTTCCGCGGCGGCCCGATCCGGTACGTCCGCGCGACCGGTGCGGGTGTACTGCGCGAGAGACTCGAAGCGTTGGCGCACACCCACGGCGCGCGCTTCGCACCGAAACAGGGATGGTTCAACCCCGCGCTGGCGGCCGAATCACACTGAAGGGGTTCTGCGCAACCGGATAACGGCAGGATTAGTCGCACCGTCCATGATGCTCACCCCTCACTTGTACTCCGGACTCGCCTACGGCGGTTCGAATTAGTTCCCGACGCATCTGTCACGGCGCTGCTCCAGCCTTACCCGCCGATTCTCGTCACCACATCAAATCGTCGGGGACACCATCGTCGTTCGCTGGCGCATCCGGGTCGACCAGCAAGCCCACGGCTTCCGGCGCGACGGTCTGGGTCTCGAGGGCCACGTCGCGAACTACTAGCACCGCACGTCCATTCTGCATCACGACGCCCAACTCTCCGGCGTTGATCGACCGCAGTTGATCGGGCGTGACGTACACGCGGCGAATCTTGCCGGCGAATTCGAAGTTGCGAACCTGCTCGGCGTCCTCGCGATTGAGAGCCTTGCCGGCCAACAGCGCCTGCAGCTTGCGCTTGCGTTCCTTTTTCGCGGCGGCCTTTTCACGCGCTTCGCGTTCGGCCGCCTCGCGCTCACTACGATCGGCTTGCGCGCGCAACGCGAAGGCCTTGGCGAGATCGGGCTCGGCCGGTTCGCGGGGTTTGCGTGGTTCCGGCTTGTGGCGCACGTGTTGTTTCGGCTTGACCGAGGGTGAAGGCTTGAATCCGGCCTTCAGCAACTGATCGCGCAGGGATTCACTCATGGGGAACGAACGATGTTCTTGTTGACCGGATGTTGGGCTTCGCGTTGCTCAGCCCAACCTACGATTTCGCCTTGAGCGAGGATGTTGTCAAACTCAAATCGAAGCGGCTTTTGGTGAGAAGTCAGGCCGCGGATGGCCGTTCTGGAGTCGGGTGATTTTCCAATTCTTCCGCCGTGCGGCAACCCCCAACGAAACAGCATTCATGGAGGAATGCACTAATAATGCGGAGGCGGCGGTTCGTCCTGCACGTTGTCGGCCAAACTGGTGCGCAGCGACGCCAATTCGCGGCGCAGTTCGGCCAGCGCGTTTTCGAGTTGCAGCAACCGGCGCGTCTGCTGCGCCTCGCCATCGTTCAACGAAGCGACCGCGTCATCGAGGAAGGTCAACTTCAATTCGAGCTCGTTCATCCGCTCGTCGTTCGGTGTGCCCATCGTCGTTCATGCCTTTTTTGCCGCAACGGCACTGCGCCCGCGGCCGATGCCGTAGTAAGCGAGCCCCGCGGATTCGACCATGGGCGGATCGTACAGGTTGCGACCGTCGAAAATCACCGGGGTCTTCAACATCGATTTGATCCGCGCGAAATCGGGGCTGCGGAATACCTTCCATTCGGTCACCACGGCCAGCGCGTCGGCGCCTTCCAGCGTCGCCCACGGGTCGTCGCACAACACCAGGTCATCGCGCTGCCCGTAGATGCGCGCGGTTTCGCCGCGGGCCTGCGGATCGTAGGCACGCACCTTGGCGCCGGCCTGCCACAGGGCTTCCATCAGCACGCGACTCGGCGCTTCGCGCATGTCGTCGGTGTTGGGCTTGAAGGCGAGGCCCCACAACGCAATGGTGGTGCCCGACAGGTTGCCGCCGAAATGGCGCGTCAGCAGTTCGAACAACCTGCGTTTCTGATCGCGATTCACCGCTTCCACCGCACCGAGCAGGCGCGCCTTGTAGCCGTTCGAATGCGCGGTGCGTTCCAGCGCCTGCACATCCTTCGGGAAGCACGAACCGCCGTAGCCGGTGCCGGGATAGATGAAGCTGTAGCCGATGCGCGGATCGGAACCGATGCCGTGACGTACCATTTCGACATCCGCACCGACGTGCTCGGCAATATTGGCGATTTCGTTCATGAAGCTGATCTTGGTGGCCAGCATCGCGTTGGCCGCGTACTTGGTCAGCTCGGCCGAGCGCTCGTCCATCACCACGATGCGATCGTGGTTGCGGTTGAACGGCGCGTACAGCGATTTGAGCAGGTCGATCGCGCGCGAAGACGACGAGCCGATCACGATGCGGTCGGGCTTCATGCAGTCATCGACCGCGTTGCCTTCCTTCAGGAATTCGGGGTTGGAGACCACGTCGAAGGCGATTTCCACGCCACGCTTTTTCAATGCCACGTCGATCTCGGCGCGCACCCGGTCCGCGGTGCCGACTGGTACGGTGGATTTGTCCACCACCACGGCGTAGCCGGTGAGGTTTTCGCCGATGCTTCGCGCCACCGCCAGCACGTATTTGAGATCGGCGCTGCCGTCCTCGTCGGGTGGCGTGCCGACCGCGATGAAAATGGTGTCGCCGTGCGCGACCGCCGCTTTGGCATCGGTGCTGAAGGCCAGCCGGCCCGCTTCGTAATTGCGCTTGACCAGCGATTCCAGGCCCGGCTCGAAGATCGGGATCTCGCCGCGCTCCAACCGCGCGATCTTGTCCGCGTCCACGTCCACGCACAGCACGTGGTTGCCCATTTCGGCAAGACAGGTTCCGGTGACGAGGCCAACGTAGCCCGTTCCGAAAATGGTCACTTTCATGCGCGCATCCTGGCAAAAGGCGCAATCTTAACAGCCAGAGATGGCGGCGCCGTGAACGGCAGCGCCCGTTAAAACCGGTCCAGAACAAAACGCAAATCGTCCGGCAGCGGCGCGGAAAAACTGTAGGCCTGCTCGCCCAACTCGAACTCGAAACGCGCCGCGTGCAGGAACATGCGTTTCAAGCCGAGCTTGGCGAAGCGCTTGTTGGCCTCGCGCTCGCCATACTTCGGATCGCCCGCCAGCGGATACCCCGCGTGCGCGGCGTGCACGCGAATCTGGTGGGTGCGGCCGGTGGCGAGCGTCGCCTCGACCAGACTGCAATCCGGGTAATGCTCGATCTCGCGGAAGAACGTGAGCGCCGGCTTGCCGTCCTCGTCCACCCGCACCATGCGCTCACCGCCCGACAGCACCGATTTCCGCAGCGGCGCGTTGACATCGAACTTCACGCGACGCAGCTTGCCGGTCATCAGGCACAGATATTGTTTCTTGGTTTCGCCGGACCGGATCAGATCCTGCACGCCGGTCAGCCCACGCCGACTGCGCGCGAACACCAGCACGCCGGAGGTATCCCGATCCAGCCGATGTGCCAGTTCCAGATGATCCTTCGGCCGCGCCGCCCGCAGCAACTCGATCGCACCGAACGTGATTCCGCTGCCTCCGTGGCTGGCGATGCCCGCCGGCTTGTCGATAACCAGGAAATCCTTGTCCTCGAAAATCACGGCCTGGCGAATCTCGTCCAGCATCGCCGTGGGAGGGGTGCCTGGCTCGGCGCGTTCAGCCACCCGCACCGGTGGAATCCGCAGCTGATCGCCCGCTACGAGCCGCGTATCGGGCTTGGCGCGCTTGCCGTTCACGCGCACCTGGCCGGTCCGCAGTAACCGGTAGATATGCGTCTTCGGCACCCCCTTCAGAAGTGCCGCAAGACAGTTGTCCACCCGCTGGCCATCGCGCTCGGACCCAACCTCCACGATTCGCACCGAACTGAAGTCCTTGGCCGAAGTTGCCGTCCCCATTGAAAAAAATCCTTTTGCGATGGTAGGATTGCCCAGCGTCAAACAGGCTCTGGCCCCTCATGGGCGACCCTGTACTCGTTCGCCGCGCGGACAAGGCTTCCGCCTGCCATTCCTGACCGGGAGCAGCCGGTACCTCGCCATCGTAACGTTCGGGTCGATGTTTGCCCACCATCGGCAAGACGGTGCGGGGACTCGGGACGTGAACATTCCCATTCATCACCAGCCGGGGCCAGTGATCGGACCCGGCGACTGCCGCCAGGCGCGGCACGTCATCCGGCCGGCCGCCCCCTGAAGGCGCCGCCGACGACGCGCGCAGCAAAGGCGACTTCAAGGAATCCACAATGAAACGCATGTTGATCAACGCAACTCAGCGTGAGGAGTTGCGCGTGGCCATCGTCGATGGCCAAGCCCTGTACGACCTCGACCTCGAAATCCCCTCGCGCGAACAGAAGAAGTCGAACATCTACAAGGCCCGCATTACGCGGGTCGAACCTTCCCTCGAAGCCTGCTTCGTCGATTACGGCGCAGAACGCCACGGCTTCCTTCCCCTGAAGGAAATCGCCCGCGAGTACTTCACGCAAGGCGCCGACCACAACAAGGCCGGCATCCGCGAACTGCTGAAGGAAGGGCAGCAGCTCATCGTCCAGGTCGAGAAAGAGGAACGCGGCAACAAGGGCGCCGCGCTCACCACTTATATATCGCTGGCCGGCCGCTACATGGTGCTGATGCCGAACAGCCCGAACGCGGGCGGCGTATCGCGCCGCATCGAGGGCGAGGACCGGCAGGCGTTGAAGGAAGCGCTGCAGCACGTGACGGTCCCCGAAGAAATGGGCCTGATCGTGCGCACCGCCGGCGTCGGCCGCGACGCCGAGGAACTGCAGTGGGATCTGGATTACCTGCTGCAACTCTGGAAAGCCATTTCCGAAGCCGCCGCGGCGAAATCCGCGCCGTTCCTGATCTACCAGGAATCCAAGTTGTTCATCCGCGCGCTGCGCGATTACCTGCGCGCCGACATCGGCGAAATCCTGATCGACGAGCCGTCGCTGTACGAAGACGCGAAGCAGTTCATGCAGCAGGTGATGCCGAACAGCCTGCGCAAGCTCAGGTTGTACGACGATACCGTGCCGCTGTTCACGCGCTTCCAGATCGAAACCCAGATCGAAAGCGCCTACGACCGCAATGTGCGTCTGCCGTCCGGCGGTTCGATCGTGATCGACCCGACCGAGGCACTCACCTCCATCGACATCAACTCCTCGCGCGCCACCAAGGGCAGCGACATCGAGGACACCGCGTTCCACACCAACTGCGAAGCCGCGGTGGAAATCGCCCGCCAGCTGCGCATCCGCGATTTGGGCGGGCTCGTGGTCATCGACTTCATCGACATGGAAAACTCGCGCCACCAGCGCGAAGTCGAGGAAAAACTGCGCAATGCGCTGAAGCTGGACCGCGCGCGCGTCCAGCTCGGTCGCATCTCGCGCTTCGGCCTGATGGAGCTTTCCCGTCAAAGGCTGCGTCCGAGCCTGGAAGAATCCACGCAGATCGTGTGCCCGCGTTGCGACGGCCACGGCCGCATCCGCGGCATCGAATCGCTGTCGCTGTCGGCATTGCGCCTGATCGAAGAACACGCGATGAAGGAAAATACCGGGCAGGTGCTGGTGCAGGCACCCGCCCGCGTCGCCAACTTCCTGCTCAACGAAAAACGCTCCAGCGTGGTCGAGATCGAACTACGCCACAAGGTGCACGTGGTGATCGTCGCCGACGAGAACCTGGAAACGCCGCATCTCGAAATCACACGCATCCGCGAAAACGAGATGGGCGAGCACGCCAAGCCGAGTTACGAGCGCCTGACCGAAGTGGCCGCTACGCCGCAACCGCGCATGGGCGTGGTCGTGCACGGCGAGGAGCCCGCGGTCAGCGGCATCCAGCGTGCCATGCCGATGCCGCAGCGCGAAGAAGTTGCGCCTGCGCCGGCTGCAGCGCCCGCACCGGTCGCATCCGTGCCCGCCGCAGCGCCCGGCGGCTTGCTGGGTCGCCTGTTCGGCTGGTTCCGCAATCAGCCCGCGCCGGAAGCGCAGCCGTCCGAACGGACACAGCCGAAGCGCGCCGCGGAATCGTCCGACACGCAACGCCGGGAACGCTCCACCGAACGGCGCTCCGAGACTCCGCGCAGCAACGGCGGACGCCGCAACGGCCACGACCGCGATGGCGATGGGCGCCGTACGCGCCAGCAGGGCTCGCAGGCATCCAAATCGCCGCAATCCAAATCGGGCAAACCGCGCGGTGACGATTCGCAACGTCAGGCGCGCCCGGCTCAGAAAGCCGCGGCGCCCGCAGCGCCGAAATCTCCCGCCGAGTCCCGCGCCCAGGAAACCAAGTCCGTGCGCGGCGATTTGACCGCGGCACCGCATCACGACACGCAGCATCCGCATCATGACGCGCCGCGTCCGGCGGCTGCGAAACCTGTGCCAGCAGCGGGCCCCGAGGCCGAAACCACCAAGCTGATCGAGAACATCGCCACCGGCGCCGAGGCACCGGTCACACCGACGACCGCCGATGCCACCGGCACCGGCAAGCGTCGCCGCGGTCGCCGCGGCGGACGTCGTCGCAAGCACGCGAACGCAGCCGCCCAGAATGATGCCGCGCCCGCTGCACCGCACGACATCGATGACGAGGATGCCGACCGCAGCGACCTCACGCCGCCTTCGGCGGAATCAACGACTCCGCGCGACGAATCGCCACGCGCTTCGGATGCCGCAGAAGTCGCCAGGAATCCGGCTCCCGCAGCAGCTTCGACCGCGTCGGTAGAACACGAGCAGGCGCCCACCATCGCGCCGCTGTTTGCCGTTCCCGAACACAAGCCCGCGGCGACCGCGCCCGCCGCGCCTGCGCCGCAGCCCATCGCGGCCTCCGCGCCCCGCGAAAACGTGCCACGAGCGACCACGCCGCCAATGGAAGTTTCCACGCCGGTGAAGCCCACGTCGGTCACGCCGGCGCCAGCCACGCCGCGTGCGCCGGAACCGCACGCACCTGCCGCGGCCTCGGCGATGCCTGCGTCGCCGCCGGTCTCGCCTGTGCCTGCCGCAATCCCGGTCGCACCCGCGGTGCCGAAACCGGAACCGGTCACGCCCTCGCTGTTCGCGGCGCCGCCCGCGGCGCGGCCGTTGGCGCAGCCGCTGCCGCGCCATCCGGCGATTCCGACCCCGCGTCCTTTGTCCGGCGCGATCCGGCCGATCCTGGCGCCGAGCATGCTGCCATCCAAGGCGCCAACCGCGCCCGCGGTCCCAGCTTCCGAGCCTGACAAACCGCAGGAATGATCGCGCGCAACCCTTCGATTCTGCAGCACTTCGTGCCGACCGGTTACCGGGGGTGACCCGCTCTGGAAGCGACCATGTCGCTTCCAGGGGTCCGAAACCAAAACCGTTTACACCTCGCCCAGTTGCTCGCCCAGGAGACCGTGCGCCGTCAGCACGTGGGCGAGCGCGATGGTGTGCTGCACGCTCAGCTTCTCGAACAGGCGCTGCTTGTACGTCGACACGGTCTTGGCGCTCAAGTGCAGGCGGGCGGCGACTTCGTTGACGGCCAGCCCGCGCGCCAGCATCAGCGCGACTTCCATCTCCCGCGAAGAGAGCGATTCCAGCGGAGAAGCGTCGCCGTCGACCGCGGCCAGCGCCATCTCGCGCGCGACGGTGGCATCGAGGTAGCGATGGCCCTGCGCAACGGTGCGTACCGCACTTACCAATTCCTCGGCGGGGCAACCCTTGGTGAGATAGCCCAACGCACCCGACTGCAGCAGGCGGCGCGGGAATTGCGCGTCCTGCACCACTGTCAGGATCACGATGTGGGTTGGCAGGCCGGATCGCTGCACGCGTTCGGTGAGTTCGATCCCGCTCATGCCCGGCATGTGCACGTCGATCAGCGCGACATCGGGTTTCATCGCGCGCACCAGCCGCAAGCCGTCTTCCGCGTTGCTGGCCTCGCCCACCACTTCGATGTCGGGCTGCCCGGAAAGGATCAGGCAAAATCCCGAACGCACCAGCTCGTGATCGTCCACCAAAACCACGCGAATCATGCGGCGCTCCCCTGAGTGTGCCGATGCGGGCTTCGGCCAACCCTAGACCGCGGTGGCGGCGATTGCAAGTCACCGCCCCCTACAATGCCGGCATGCACACATGGACCCGCCAGGCGATCGCCGCGCTCGAAGCCGAGGCCGCACGTTCGGCCGACACCCATCTGATCCGTCTCGACCTGCCTGCGTTTCCGGGCATTCCGCTGTACTTCAAGGACGAGTCGGTGCACCCCACCGGCAGCTTGAAGCATCGGCTGGGGCGCTCGTTGTTCCTGTATGCGATCTGCAACGGCTGGCTCGGTGAGGACCGTCCGGTCATCGAAGCGTCCAGCGGCAGCACCGCGATTTCCGAAGCGTACTTCGCACGCCTGCTGAACCTGCCGTTTTTCGCGGTGATGCCGAGCAGGACTTCGAAACAGAAGATCGCGCAGATCGAATTCTTCGGCGGCCAATGCCATCTCATCGACGACACCGACGTGTACGGCGCGGCGCAGCGACTGGCCGAACGTTGCGGCGGGCACTACATGGACCAGTTCACCTACGCCGAGCGTGCCACCGACTGGCGCGGCAACAACAACATCGCCGAGTCAATATTCCGCCAGATGCAGCGCGAGGCCGATCCGGTGCCACGCTGGATCGTGGTCAGCGCCGGCACCGGCGGCACTTCGGCCACGCTCGGCCGCTACATCCGGTACGGCAGCGCACAGCGTGGCGAAACGCGGCTTGCGGTGGTCGATCCCGAGAACTCGGTGTTCGCGGACTACTACGAAACCGGCGATGCCGGGCTGACGCTCGAACGCGGTTCGCGCATCGAGGGCATCGGTCGTCCGCGCGTCGAACCTTCATTCCTGCCCGGCGTGATCGACCGGATGACCCGCGTCGCCGACGTCGACAGCATGGCCGCATTGCGGGTGCTGGAGAAACTGCTCGGCCGCCGCTGCGGCGGTTCCACCGGCACCAATTTCGTCGGCGCCCTGCAGTTGATGTCGGAAATGAGGGCGACCGGCGAAACCGGGCCGGTGGTCACGCTGATCTGCGACAGCGGCGAACGCTACGCCGGCACGTACTACAACGACGCGTGGCTTGTGGCGGAAGACCTGGACATCGCGCCCGCGCTCGCGCGGCTGAAACGGATTGCCGATACTGGCGGTGCCTGAAAACATCCGGCAACCTTCGCGCATGAGCGCCTTGGCCCGCCTGCGCGACGATCCTTTGCTGCAAACGCTGCTGCACACCGGCAAGCGCGACGTGCCGGTGACGGTCGCATTGCGCAACACCGCGGCGATCGTGTTGCCGCTGCTCATGGGGGCGCTGACCGGTCACCTGTTCGCGGGCCTCGGCATTTCCGCCGGCGCACTCAATACGATGTTCGCCGACCAGCCGGGGCCTTACCGGTTGCGCCTGCGACGCATGCTGTTGACGGCGATTGCAGCCGGCGTCGCCGCGTTCGCTGGCGCGGTGCTCGGCCAATGGCCTGTGGCGCTGCTGTTCGCCGCGGCGTTGTGGGGTTTCGGTGCCGCCCTGCTGGTCGCCGTGGATGCGCACCTGACGCGCGTGGGTTTGACCAGCCTGATCCTGCTGGTGGTGCTGGGCGCCGAACCGCAGACAGTGACCCACGCGATCCCGGTGGGCCTGCTGATCTTCGCCGGCGGCCTGCTGCAGACGCTGTTCGCGATCGCGGCATGGCCGCTGCAACGTTACCGGCCCGAGCGTCTGGCGCTCGCACAAGGATTCCGCGGGCTTGCCGATTTTGCACGCATCGACGATGACGACGTCACGACCGCGCTACCGCCATCACTCAACGATCTGCAGGCAGTCCTGTTCGGCGCCGGCCGCGCGCGCGGCCGCGCGGTCGAAGCCTTCCGCGTGCTTGCGGAACTCTCGGAACGGATCCGGCTGGAGTTGTTCGCGCTTGCAAGTCAACAAGCCGCATGCGAACAGCCGGAGATGCGCGCAATCCTGGCGAGCGCGCGCAGCGCCGCGGCAGAGGTGTTGACCACCATCGCGAATGCGCTGGAACAGGCGGTGCCACCCGCCTCCACGGCGGCGCTCGAGGCCTTTGCGCAGGCAATCGCGCGCATCGAATCGGCGCCCACCTCGGCCGACGCGGAAATCGCGAATGCCCGCATCGCAGCGTTGGGCGGGCAATTGCGCGCCGCCATCCGCAACACCGACACCGCCGGCAGCCGCGGCGAGATCCGTGCGCTGCGTTCGGAATTCCGCCTGCCGCGCGCGTTGCAATTGGCCAATCCGATCCCCACCCTGCGCGCCAACTTGCGTCTTTCGTCGCCGGCTTTCCGGCACGCGATCCGTTGCGGCGCATGCGTCGCGATCGCGATCGCACTGGCGCGCGTGCTGCCGCTGTCACGCGGCTACTGGATGCCGATGACGGTGGCCATCGTGTTGAAGCCCGATTTCGGCGCCACCTGGCGCTACGGTTTGCTGCGCGTGGCCGGCACGCTCGGCGGACTGTTGCTCACCACGGCCGTGCTGCACTTCGGTGGACTCGGCGGCTTCTGGACGTCGCTCGCGTTGATGGCGGTGCTGTGCTTCGCCTTCCGCGAGCTTGCGAGCGTGCACTACGGCATCGCCGTGGTATGCCTGACCGGCTTGGTGGTCATTCTGCTTTCGTTCTACGGCATTCCTGCGGCGGATTCGGTGCTCGCGCGCAGCATCGACACCGCCCTCGGCAGCGCGCTGGCACTGCTGGCCTACCTGCTGTGGCCGACGTGGGAACGTGGCCGCGAACGCGAAGTGGTGGCGCACATGCTGGATGCGTATCGCGACTACCTGATCGCGATCTTGCGCGGCAGCAAGCAAGCCCGCCACGGCACCCGCATCGACGCGCGTGCCGCCCGCAGTGCCGCCCAGGCATCGCTGGACCGGCTGCGCAGTGAACCTGCCAGCCGTGCCAACGCGCCGCGCGCCGAAGCGTTGGTCGCGCAGGCCAATCGCGTGGTCCGCGCGGCGATGATGTTGGAAGCCACGCGCAGTGATGGTGAGCCATTGTCCAGTCCGCAGGCGGACGCATTCACGAGCACATGCGATGCGGCCTTGCGCGAAGCGGCCGCGGCGTTACGCGAATCCCGCGCGCCACAAGGCGAATTCCACTTGCGTTCCGGACAGCGCGCGCTGGTGGCGTCGTTGACAGAAAACACCGACGACGTCTTCGCGGTGACGCTGCGCGACGCCAGCGACCGCATCGTCGACGCCATCGACAGCTTGCTGCATGTGCTGGAGCAGCCGCACGATGCGGCGCCACCGGACAGCCGTTGATTCTCGCGTGGGCTTTTGCTCGACTTCCGGCGCGCCCATCCCAAGCTGGCCTCTGCTCGTCATTTTCGCAGCGGGAATCGGCGAGCAAAAGCTACTTCATCGCCACCGCATCGGTGGTGGTGGGCAGGCCGACCTTTTTGCAGAACGCGGCGAAACGCGGGTCGTGCCGGTAGCGCAGGATCAGCGGGTCGTAGAGCAGATAGCTGACGCCGGGGTCATGGGCTGCCGCAGCATGCTCCAGCCACTTGAACAGGTTGTCGGGATCCTTGCGCACCGCGTAGACCTCGGCGATCTGGTAAGGGCCCACATCAGCGTATTGGGCGATCAAATGCTTCAGTGCAGCATCGGCGGCTGCGCGGTCTGGACCGATCTGCAGGGCCAGCGCCATCGCGATGTCATGCCAGGGACCCGGCGGCTCCTGTTGCGCGGCAGCCAGCGCGGCCTTGGCGTCGCCGCGCACAATCGCGAGCGTCGCCAACCATTCATGGAATGACGAGCCCTGCGGTTGCAATGCGATCGAAGTCTGGACCGCCTGCTCCGCATCCGCCATGCGGCCGTCGCAGGCGAGGTATTGCGACAATGCGTAATACCAATTGCCGTTGCGCGGATCGGTCACCAGCGCCTGCTGCACAAGGTCGACCGCGCGTCCGCATTGGCCGAGCGTGGCCAGCACCGAACCGTAGAGGTACTTCGCATCGCCGTCATGGGGCGCCAATTGCAACGCGCGCCGGATTTCGGACTGCGCCCCATTCCAGTCCGACCCGATGTAGGCCAAGTAATAGCCCCGGGCGCTGTGCGCAGCCGCCAGGTCCGGCGCGAGTTGCAACGCCTCGTCGCTCGCGCGCCGCGCCTGCGCGTAGGCCTGCTGTTGCGCCGCACCGCCAAGATAAGCTGCGCCCAGCCGTGCCGATGCCCGCGACAATGCGGCCCAGGCCGCCGCGTAATGCGGATCGATCGCAACCGCGCTCTGAAAGGCATCGATCGCCTGGCGTACGCCGGGTTCATTCACGCGCGCGTATTCGGTCACGCCGCGCAGATACGTCGTGTAGGCCGCGAGGTTGCCGCTGGGCGGGCGGTCGCTCTGCACCACCGCGCCGGGGGCGGTCAGCAACTTGGCTTTCAACGCACCGGCGACCGATTGCGTGATGGCGTCCTGCAGCTTGAACAGGTCCTTGTACGGTTTGTCGTAACGCTGCGACCACACGATGCTGCCGTCACCGGCGTTGACCAGCGTGGCGGTGATGCGCACCTCGTCGCCCCCGCGCTGTACGCTGCCTTCCAGCAAGTGCGCGACACCGAGCAGTTTGCCGATCTTGGTGCTCGAATCCTTGCTGTCGCGGAACTGGAACGCGGAATTGCGGCTGATCACTTTCAAGCCCGCGAATTGTGACAGCGCGGTGATCAGGTCCTCGGATAATCCGTCGGAAAAGAATTGCTCGTCCGATTTGCCGCTCTCGTTCGCGAACGGCAGCACCGCAACGGATTTTTCGGGGATCTTCGTCGCCGCCACGAGCAGCCCGGGCGGTTTCGCGGCCTGCGGCGGCGGCGCGACAGCGGTGGCCGGCACAACGTGCGGCGCTTTCGCCACCGCGCCAAAGCGCCAGATAAACCCGCCGCCAATCGCCAGCAGCAGCGCCAGGATCATGATTTCCATGCTGCCGACGTGCTGCGCGCCGCGCTCGCCGTGGTACCACGCAAACACCAGCGCCACGAAAAACCCGATCGCCAGCGCCAGGATCAGGTAGCGCTCGACCGACGCGGGCCAGTCGAAACGCTGCGCCACGATGTCCACGCCCTGCAACAGCGCGAACGCGAACGCCACGTAGGCGATCGCCCATTGCACCAGCTTGCGCTGTCTGAGACGAGCGAGGAATCCGGCTGCGGCTTCGTTCATCGCATTGCCACCGCATCGGTACTGGTGGGCAATCCGACTTTCTTGCAGAACGCGGCGAAGCGCGGGTCGTCGCGGTAGCGCAGGATGAGGGGATCGAACAGCAGATAGTTGATCCCGGCATCGCGGCTGGTCCAGGCACGGTCCAGCCACTTGAAGGTGTTGTCCGGATCGCGGCGCAACGCGTAGACCTGGGCGATCTGGTAGGCAGCATTATCGCCATGGTCGGCGATCAATTTCTTCAATGCGGCATCGGCCGCTGCGTGGTCGGAGCCGATCTGGTAAGCCAGTGTCAACGCGATCTCGCGATAAGTTGCATCCGGCTCCTGCTGCGCGGCGGCCAGCGCGGCCCTGGCATCGCCGCGCAAGATTCCGATGAGGGTGAGCTGCTCGTGGAATCCGGTTGCGCCAGGCTGCAGGGCAATTGCGGTACCCACGGCCTCGGCGGCCTCGTCCAGTCGATCCTGTGCGCTAAGGTAAGTACTCATCCATAGATACCAGTTGACGTGCCGCGGATCGGCCTGCAACGCCTGCCGGACCAACTCCACCGCCCGCCGTGTCTGCCCGAGCGGGGCAAGGGTGCCGGCGAGGAAAAATCTGGCGTAGGCATCATTGGGCGACAGTCGGACGGCGCGCTGCGCTTCGGCCTCGGCGCCTTTCCAGTTCATGTCCGAGGTCAGCAGCAAATTGGCGCGCGCCAAATGGGCCAGCGCCAGGTCGGGATCGAGTGCCAGCGCCGTGCTGGCCGCGTGAGCTGCCTCGGCGTAGGCCTGTTTCGCCTTCGAACCACTGAGGAATTGGGCTGCAAGGCCGGTCCACATTCTGGACAACTGCGCGTACGCCGCCGCGTAGTGCGGGTCGAGCCGGATCGCCTCGCCGAAGGCCGCGATGGCATCGCGAAACGCCTGCGGCGTCAGGACCTTGTAGCCGCCAAGCCCGCGCAGATAGGCAGCGTAGGCATCCAGATTGCCGCTGGGCGGTCGGTCGCTCTGCACCACCGCTCCGGGCGCGGTCAGCAATTTCGCCTTCAACGCTCCGGCCACCGCATTGGTGATCGCGTCCTGCAGCGCGAACAGGTCCTTGTACGGCTTGTCGTAGCGTTGCGACCAGATGATGCTGCCGTCGGCGGCGCTGACCAGCGTCGCGGTGATGCGGACCTCATCGCCGGCATGCTGCACGCTGCCTTCCAGCAGATGCGCTACACCCAGCTTCTGGCCGATGACCGCACTGCTGTCGTTGCTATCGCGGAACTGGAACGCCGAATTGCGGCTGATCACCTTCAATCCTTCGAACTGCGAGAGCGCGTTGGTCAGGTCGTCCGACAACCCGTCGGAAAAGAACCGCTCATCCTTGTTACCGCTCTCGTTGGCGAACGGCAGCACCGCGACGGATTTTTCGGAGACGCTCGCGCCAGAGCCGGGTGCCGCGGAATTCACCGCCGCCCGGGAACCGGGCATCGCGGCACCGGCCATGGAAGCCGGGGCGGGCGCGGTCCGCGCAGCAAACTGCGGCGCTGCGAGCGGGTGATGATCGGCGTACAGCCGCCAGCCCATCAGCGCGACTGCCATTACCAGCACCACGATGATGACGGCGTTGATTTTTTGCCCCGCCGAACGGTGCGCGTGTGCGGGCCGCGCTTCCGGCGAATCGGAGGATTCGGTGCGGCGGACGCCCTCGGGCGTCAGCTCGAAGGCCCACGCAAGGATGAGTGCCACGGGAAAGCAGAGCACGAACAGTACGATCAGCGCCTTCAGCATCCATGCCGGCGTGCCGAAGGTGGGCAGCACGACGGACGCCACCTGCAACAGCAGCCATGCGACGACGGCGTATGCGATCGCCACCCGCCACACGTGACGGCGCGTCAGCTCTTCAAGAAAAGCGGGCCTATTCGCAGCCACTGTGCTTGGGATCCCCTGCCGGCGACAGGCCGGCTTCCGCCGCCCGCAGTGTAGCCAATCGGCACGGCGTCCGCAGGTGGCGGGCACGGCCACAGCTTGCCTAAGGTTCACGAAGTGTGCGGCGCCTGTCCTGCCGCGAGCCGCACGTCACCTATACTTGCGGCATGCTGAAGGTTGACGTCCATTCGCACATCCTGCCGCCGGACTGGCCCAATCTGGCCGAAAAATACGGCGATCCGCGCTTTCCCGTGATGGTGAACGCGGGCGGACACCACCGCATCTATCGCGGCAACAAATTCTTCCGCGAGATATGGCAGAACTCGTTCGACGCCGTATTCCGGATCGAGGAATGCAGGAAGCTCGGGCTCGACGTGCAGGTGATCTCCACCGTACCGGTGCTGTTTTCCTACTGGGCCAAACCGAACCAGGCGCGCGAACTGCACCGGCACCTGAACACGCACACCGCGGAGATCTGCCGGGCGCATCCGCAGCACTACGCCGGCATCGGTACCGTGCCGCTGCAATCGCCGCGCCTCGCGATCGAGGAGATGGAACACTGCGTCGAGCAGCTCGGGCTGCAGGGCGTGCAGATCGGCTCGCACGTCAACAACTTGAATCTCGATGCGCCGGAGCTGTTTCCCTTCTTCGAGGCCGCGGCCGATCTTGGCGCCGCGATCCTGATCCATCCGTGGGACATGATGGGCAAGGACACGATGCCCAAATACTGGCTGCCGTGGCTGGTCGGAATGCCGGCCGAGCAATCGCGTGCGGCTTGCAGCCTGATCTTCGGCGGCGTGCTGGAACGTCTGCCGAGTCTGCGCATCGCGTTCGCGCACGGCGGCGGATCGTTCCCCTTTACCATCGGCCGCATCGAACATGGTTACCGGATGCGCCCGGACCTCGTCGCCACCGACAACGCGCGTGCACCGCGCGAATATTTCAGGCGCCTGTTTTTCGATTCGTGCGTGCACGATCCGCAGGCGCTGCGCTATCTTCTCGACGTCGTCGGCGACGATCGCGTGATGCTGGGCACGGATTATCCGTTTCCGCTCGGCGAACAGCAGCCCGGCAGCGGCATCGACGCGCTCAAGTTGCAGCCGCGCCAGCGCGATCGCGTGTTCCACGGCGCCGCACTGGAATGGCTGGGCTTGCCCAAACAACGATTCAATGCTCCTTCGGAGGTTTCATGAATCGCAACACAAGTTCGCTGCTGGCGCTGTTCGGCGTCTGTGCGCTCGCGATCGCACCGGCGGCGTTCGGTGCCGATTATTCCCTGGCCGGTGGCGCGGTGAAATTCTCTGCGCCCGACGCATGGCCGATGTTGATGGAGAAGCTGGACGGCCCGCGCCAGTTTGTCGCGCTGCAGGTGAAAAATCCCGGCGACGCGAACTCGCTGGCACGCATCACGGTCACGACCGAGCAGGTCGACGGCGTGCAGGGGTTCCAGAAATTCCTGAGCGACGGCACCGCGCGCGCGCGCAAGCTGCCGGGCTACATCGCGACCACTTCATTGGGCGATGCGTCCAGCCTGCGCTACACCGCGACGGAAAACCACGAGAAAAATGCGTATACCGAGATCTACGCGTACCGTTCCAATCTGGCGATCCAGGTGCGCTGCATCCGGCCGGCCGGCGCGGCCAACGCCTGGAGTTCGACGTTCGATGCCGGATGCCAGTCGATCGTGGGCGCGGTGGAAAAATAGTTCTTTGCGATCGCCCATCATCACGGCAGCGCGAGATCGTCGCTGCGGAGAACGATCGCGTCCATGCAACAACAGAATGGATATTGACGCCCCGGCTTTTCACGACAGCCGCAACGATCGCGGCTAAAGGCTCACGTTTCACCATGTCGCATTCTTCAGATTTTCGCGCGGACGCCGAATGGGTGCGTACGCAGGACGACGGCGATCCGCTGCGCGGCTACCGCAATGAATTCCTGATTCCGCCATACGCCGGTGGCGAACAAACCTATCTGGTCGGCAATTCGCTCGGCCTGCAACCACGCGGCGTCAGGCAGGCGTTGCTCGACGAACTGGACGACTGGGCGCGGCTGGGCGTGGAGGGTCACCTGCACGCGCGGCATCCGTGGTTGCCGTATCACGTGGAAGTGCGCGAGGACCTTGCCGAAGTGGTCGGCGCCGAGCCCGTCGAAGTGGTGGCGATGAATTCGCTCACCGTGAACCTGCATTTGTTGATGGTGAGCTTCTACCGCCCGACGCCGGAACGCCACGCGATCCTGATCGAACGCCACGCCTTTCCGTCGGACCGCGACCTCGCCGCCTCGCAAATCCGCGTCCACGGCTACGATCCAGCCGAGGCGCTGATCGAGCTGGACGCCGATGAAGCGCGCGGCACGCTTTCGATGGAAGCGATCGAGCGCGCCATCGAGCAGCACGGCCGGCGCATCGCGCTGGTGTTGCTGCCCGCCGTGCAATACCTGACCGGGCAATCGTTCGACCTGGCTGCGATCACGAAACTGGCGCACGCGCAGGGCTGCATGGTCGGCTTCGATTGCGCGCACGCGGCCGGCAACATCGACTTGCGCCTGCACGACAGCGATTGCGATTTCGCCGCGTGGTGTTCCTACAAGTACCTCAATTCCGGTCCGGGCGCGGTGGCCGGCGCGTTCGTGCACGCGCGTCATGCGCGCGAGAGCATTCCGCGTTTCGAAGGATGGTGGGGCCGCAACGAAGCCACGCGCTTCGAGATGCGACCCGAATTCGACGCCACGCCCGGCGCCGATGGCTGGCAGCTGTCCAATCCGCCGATCCTTGCACTGGCGCCACTGCGGGTTTCGCTGGACCTGTTCCATCGCGCGGACATGTTCCGCCTGCGCGAGAAGTCGCGGCGACTCACGGGCTATCTGGAATGGCTGATCGAATCACAACTGCACGACACACTGGAAATCCTCACGCCCGTTGAACCTGCCCGTCGCGGCGCGCAGCTTTCCCTACGCGTGCGCGCCGGGCGCGACGCGGGCAAATCGCTGTTCGAGCATCTGGTCGCGCAAGGCATATTGGGCGACTGGCGCGAACCGGACGTGATGCGCATCGCGCCCGCGCCGCTCTACAACAGCTTCGCCGATTGCCTTCGCTACGCCGACGCCGTGCGGGTATGGCGTGACGCGCAATGAATCCATGACTACGAAGCCTCCCATCACCGTCATCGGCGCCGGCCTGGTCGGCGCCTTGCTGGCGACACTGCTTGCCCAGCGCGGGTTCGCAGTGGAAGTTTTCGAACGCCGACCCGATCCCCGCGTGCGAGGGTTCCTTGGCGGCCGCTCCATCAATCTCGCGTTGGCCGAGCGCGGACTGAATGCCTTGCGCGAGGCCGGCTTGGCCAACGACGTGCTCGCGCAGGCAGTGATGATGCGCGGACGCATGGTGCATGCGCTGGATGGCGCGACCAACCTGCAACGCTACGGCCTCGATGATTCCGAAGTAATCCGCTCGGTGTCGCGCGGCGGCTTGAACATCCTGCTGCTGGACGCCGCCGAACGCGCGGGCGCGCACCTCCACTTCGATTCGACGCTCACCCGCGCCGATTTCGCGAGTGGCGCCATCACTCTGGCCGATCACGATGGCGTTGCACGCACGCATCGCGCCGGATTGCTGTTGGGATGCGACGGCGCCGGCTCCGCATTGCGCGCGACGATGGCCCGAGCCGCCGAGCTCGGCGAGCGCGTCGAGCCGCTGGGGCACGGTTACAAGGAACTCGAAATTCCTGCGTTACTTCCCTCCCCCCGCTCGCGGGGTCAAAGACCCGCAGATGCGGGAAGGGAAATTTTCGCGATCGAACCGAATGCCCTGCACATCTGGCCGCGCGGCCATTACATGTGCATCGCACTGCCCAATACCGAGGGCAATTTCACGGTCACGTTGTTTCTTCCGAACGAAGGGCCGCATCCGAGTTTCGCGACGCTTCCAGACGCCGCTGCGGCGCGCGCGTTCTTCGAGCAGCAGTTCCCGGACGCGCTGGCACTGATGGCTGCGTTCGACGAAGACTGGAACGCGCACCCCCTGGGGCAACTGGCGACGCTGTATCTCGACCGCTGGCACGTCGAAGGCCGCGCGCTGCTGCTGGGCGACGCCGCACACGCGATCGTCCCTTTCCACGGCCAAGGCATGAACGCGGGCTTCGAGGATGCCGCCGAGCTCGCCGGCCTGCTGCAGGAACAGCCAAACGACACCGCCGCAGTGTCGGCCGAATTCGAAGCGCGGCGCAAGCCCAACGCTGACGCGATCGCCGCGATGTCGCTGGCCAATTACATCGAGATGCGCGATGGCGTTGCCGATCCGCATTACCTGTTGAAGCGCGAACTGGCGGCGGCGCTGACCGAACGCATTCCCGATCGCTTCATGTCGCGCTACCGGATGGTCAGCTTCACGTCGATTCCGTATGCGACTTGCGTCGAACGCGATCGCGCGCAAACCGCATGGATGGAATCGCTGCTGGCGGGGCGCGACAACCTGGACGGGCTCGACCTCGACGCCGCCGCCGCGCATGCGCGCCACGCGTTGCCCCCGCTGCCAGAAGGCGCCTGATCAGATGCCGTTGCCCGAATCGATCCGGCGAGCGTGGACCGATACCGATTACCGCGTACGCGTGTCGTACGGCGGTTTCGCGAGCATCCGTTGCGGCAAGCCCTTGCCCATGCCGCTGCTGGCGATGCTGCGCCACGCCGACGATCCATGGGGCTACATCACGGCGTGGAATCCCGCCGGCGTCGCGCTGCCGCTCGCCACCAACAGGATCCGGCAGCGCCGCCTGCGCGATGAACTGAGGGGCGACCGCCAACGTTTTGTCGGCGGCATCGGAGTCGGCCCCGCCGACTGGCGCGAGCCCAGCCTGTTCGTGCCGGGCATGACCTATGCGCAACTGGACGCCATGGCGCGGCGTTTCGGCCAGCTCGGCGTGGTGCGCGGAACCGGCGCCGGACCGGCGGAATTGCACGAACTGATGTGATCGCCGGTTGCGGTTCGCAACCAACGGGCAAACCGGGCTCGGCGGCGCTCAACGGCAGCTGCCCGTATTGTCGACAGGCATGGTGCGGCATTCCCCGGTACCTGCTGCGCTCGCGCAAGAAGGCTCGTATCCGAGGGGCGAAAGCATCGTCCATCCGCGGCGGCTCCGTATTGGCCAAACCGACCGACGACGATGGCCTCGACGAACCACCCGTCTCCCAAGACAGCTTTGCACATGATCGACTCGCAATCGCGACGGTCTCGGGCACTAATGCGCAACCCGAACGCATGCAAGAGAAAACCACCATGTGCACGTATCTGGCAGGTCGTGTCCGCGCAAAGATCACATCACCGTTGCATTGCAAGCGCCACGTGTTGCGCAAGCTGCCGGCTAGCGCC
>Ga0207690_10000614_pt1 | contig 23026 bp, 14 predicted proteins | sample KBSC23metaG_FD_184315 | JGI IMG/M metagenome (GOLD analysis project Ga0207690, IMG submission 184315) | Corn rhizosphere microbial communities from Kellogg Biological Station, Michigan, USA - KBS C2-3 metaG (SPAdes) (version 2) | ecosystem: Host-associated > Plants > Roots > Rhizosphere > Soil ...
CGTTTCGCATACGACCTTGTCGAGATCGTTGCTTCGCGGCGGATTAGAATTCGCGTTTTCGATCGTGGTGACTTGAGCGAGCGCCGGAGCAGTCGCGAGCAGCGTGCAAAAGGCAGAGAGCTTGAACATGTCGGTCCTCTGAAACAGTCTCGGGACCGCTCATGTTCAGCTCTTGTCGCGGGCGTCCGCTATCATCTTCTTTAGAATGTCGTAGCCGACTGCAGAGTTGGTCACTCGATTGCCGACGACGAACAAGGGCGTGCCGGTCGCGCCGAGCTGGCCCGCGAGCTGGAAATTGCGCCTGAGCTCGGCCTCGACGGCGGGATCCTTGGCCGGCTGCGGCGGGATTCCGGCTGCGCTGGAGGCGAGGGCGATGGTCTCGGGTGCGGGGCGCCCGGCGGCCCACAGGGTGTCGTGGAACTTGGCGAACCGCCCGGCCTTCGACGCTGCCAGCGAGAGCCGCGCAGCAGCCACGCTATTATCGCCTAGGATCGGCAGCTCACGATAAACGACGCGGAGCCCCTTATCCTCCTGCAGCAGGCGATCCACGGCGGGGTTGCTCGCCTTGCAGTAGGGGCAGGCGTAATCGAAGAATTCGACGAGGGTGACGTCGGGCTTCGACGCACCTTTCCACGAGCTTCCAAACGGAGTTTCGAGCGCAGTGCGGTTGGCCGCGAGCACCGGCGCGAACTGGGCGTCCCGCAGCGCGTCAGCCGTGTCCGGGAGGATCTGGGGGTCATGGAGCATGCCTTGACGGACGATCCTGCCGGCGACGAACTGCGGGATGGCGAAGATCAGCAGGGCCGCGGTCAGCAGCGAGCCGATCACTCCGCCCGCTATCGCTGTTCCGATCGATCCCAGACGCGCCGAGCCGTTCACGCTCCCCGGCATATGAGGTCCGCCGGAGAGAATTTGTCTGAGCCCTTCGGACCTCTCGTCATGGATTTGCTTTCCTCATCGGACGACCTTCTGTTCTTCTTGTTCTCGAGCTCGGCCTTCGACGCCATAACGATGTCCTGGGCGCGAAGACAATCCGGCGTTCCAGGCTTGATCCCGGCAATCGCAACCCGCGCGCTGACCATGGCCTGGCGCGGATTCCCCTCGAGGCTGTAGCGTTCCGCGCTGGCCAGCGAGGCGCGGGCCTGGTCGCCCTCGCGATCATAGATGATTCCGAGCTGGTACCAGGCGAACGGGTCCTGGTTATCGCGGCTGACCGCCGCCTTCAAAACCTGCTTTGCCTCACCGAAATTCTTCGGGTCCTCGGTCGCGACCAGGGCGTGGCCCAGCATCGCGGCGATGAGCGGCATGTCGCCCGAGCGCTGGGTCGCCTCGCGAAGCGGAGCAATGGCGTCGGCCGGCTTGCCGCCTTCGAGCAGGATCTGCCCCTTGAGCTCGAGGAAGAACGGATCGTGGGGATTGGTCGCGAGAAGGGCGTCCGCCTCGCTGATCGCTTTGTCGGGATATCCGCCCAGGTGGTAGGCATAAGCGCGTGCGTAATGAGCGGGGACGCTCTGGTTGCTTTCCGGATATTTGATGACGGCATGCTTCGGGTCGATGAAGCCGATCAGCTTCGCCTTGACCCGCTGGAAGCGGGCGTCGAGCGCTGAATCGACCGGCTTGCTCCATGAGGCGTCGGCTTTGAACTTCGCCTCCAGCGCCTGGATGCGTTCGGATGAGAGCGGGTGGGTGCGCGCGTAGCTGTCGGTGTCGTAGATCGCGAGCCGATATTCCTCGTTCTGCAGCTTGTTGAAGAAGTCGAGCATGCCTTTGCCGCTAATCCCGGCTTTGGAGAGGTAGCTCGCGCCCGCCTGGTCGGCTGTGGCCTCCTGCGCCCGCGTGAAAGAAAGGAAATTGCCCATCGCGGCTTGCTGGCCGGCCATCATAATGCCCTGTCCGACATCGCCGCCAGCGCCGGCGGCGATCGCCAGCGCTCCGAGCACCATGGTCGCGATGCTGATCATGCCGGCCTGTTTCTCGCCCTCGCCGAAGCGGATCGAGTGGCCGCCGGCGACGTGGCCGAGCTCGTGCGCGATCACGCCCTGGAGTTGGTTGACGTTATCGGTCGCCTGGATGAGTCCGGTCTGGATGTAGACCGTTTGCCCGGTCGCAACGAACGCATTGATCTCCGGGTCGTTGAGCAGGACGACCCGGACGCTGTTCGGGTCGAGGCCGGCAGCCTTGGTCAAGGGTCGCGCAATATCCTTGAACAGCAGTTCGGTTTCGCTGTCGCGCAGGATCGACGGCCCCGAGTCATCCTGGGCTGCGGCCGGTTGCCATGCCGACATCGCGAGCATCAGGGCGAGCATCAGCAGCCGCGTTAGGCGGGACAGCAGCGACGTCATCGGCGCCCGCTTAGCATGTCCCGCCCTGAACCAATGATGAAATCTAGCCGAAGGTCCGCTGCCACCAGCCGCTGCGGAGAGGCTCGCCCGACTCGTCGGTGTCGTTATTGGCCTCGGGCGTTGGGACCGGAGCAGCTTCGGCGGGTTCTTCCGCAGCCTTGCCCCGACGCTTGCGCGGCGCCTTCGCCGGCTTGGCGGGTTCGTCGGAAGCTTCGGCGGGCGGAGCAGGTTCGGCTTCGGCGGGTGGAGCCGGCTCGGCCTCGGCCACGGCCTTTTTGCGGCCGCGCTTCTTGGGTCCGTCGGCTTTGCTCGGGGCAGGCTCGGCCTCCTCCTCGGCTTCCACCTCGGCGATCGGCGGCTCCTCGGCGATCGGCGTTTCGACCATCGGAGAGCTGTCGGCCTCGACCGCAGCCGCCGTCTCCGCGGGCTCCGAACCCTTGCGGCCACGGCGCCGGCGCCGGCGCTTGCCGGGCTCAGCCGCCGCTTCTTCGGTTCGCTCGGCTTCCTGGGGCTCTTCGGCCGCCTCCTCGCGCTCTTCGCCTGTCACGGGCGCCTGTTCGGCGTCGCGACGGCCCCGACCGCGTCCGCCGCGGCGGCGGCGCCGCCGTCTGCGGCCTGGACGCTCGTCTTCACCGCGATCCTCGGCTTCGTCCTCTTCGATCTCCTCCGCGCCGATCAGTGCGGCCTCGGCTTCCTCTTCTTCGTCCTCAATGATCGGGGCCTGTACCGGACGCTCAGGTGCGATTGGCCGCGGACCCGAGCTTTCGACCGTCATCCGCGCGCCTTCGAAAGTCTCGTCGATCCCAATCTCGATCGACACGCCATAGCGCTGCTCGATATCGGCCAGCTCGGCGCGCTTTTTGTTGAGGACGTAGACCGCTGCGTCCCGGCCTGCGCGGAGGAGGACCTTCTCGCCACGGCCGCGCGCGGCCTCATCCTCGACGATCCGAAGCGCCGACAGGCCGGCGGAGGCCGCCGTTCGCATGAGGCCCGTACCATCGCAGTGCGGGCATGCCCTGGTCGATGCCTCGAGCACGCCCGTGCGGAGCCGTTGACGGCTCATTTCCATCAGGCCGAAGCTCGAAATGCGGCCGACCTGGATTCGCGCCCGGTCGTTCCTCAGCGCTTCCTTCATCGCCTTTTCGACTTTCCGGACGTGGCTCGACTGCTCCATGTCGATGAAGTCGATGACGATCAGGCCCGCCATGTCGCGGAGCCGCAGCTGCCGCGCGATTTCGGCCGCGGCCTCGAGGTTGGTGTTGTAGGCGGTTTGCTCGATATTGTGTTCGCGTGTCGCCCTGCCCGAATTGATGTCGATCGAAACCAGGGCCTCGGTCGGGTTGATCACGAGATAACCGCCGGATTTCAGCTGGACCAGCGGCTGGTACATTGCCGAAAGCTGGTCCTCGGCCCCGTAGCGCTGGAACAACGGCGTGGTTTCGTCGTGCAGCTTCACGCGCCGTACGTGGCTCGGCATCAGCAGCTTCATGAAGCCGCGCGCCGCCTTATAGCCTTCCTCGCCCTCGACGATGACCTCATCGATCTCGCGATGATACAGGTCGCGGATCGCCCGCTTGATAAGGTCGCTGTCGCGATAAATGAGGGCTGGCGCCGTGCTCTTCAGGGTGCGCTCGCGGATCTCGTCCCACAGCCGGGCGAGGTAATCGAAGTCGCGCTTGATTTCGGTCTTGGTGCGCTGGAGGCCGGCGGTACGGACGATCAGCCCCATGGTCGTGGGTAGCTTCAGGTCCGTCATGATCGACTTCAAGCGCTTGCGGTCGGCTCCGTTTGAGATCTTGCGCGAGATTCCGCCACCGTGGCTGGTGTTGGGCATCAGCACGCAATAGCGCCCGGCGAGCGACAAATAGGTGGTCAATGCGGCGCCCTTATTGCCCCGCTCTTCCTTGACGACCTGGACGAGCAGCACCTGCCGGCGCTGGATCACGTCCTGGATCTTGTAACGGCGGCGAAGCGCCTGGCGCTTCTTCCTCAGCTCGTCCGCGGCGGATTCATCGACCGGCGAACGATCCGATTCCGACCCGGCGTCAGAGGGGTGCTCGTCCTCTTCGCCGCCGCCGTTGTCATCCCTCGCGTAATCATCGTCGGGTTCGACCGCCTCATCCTCGTAGAGCTCTGCGGCGCGCAGGCGCTCTTCCTCGGCCGCGTGCTCGGCTTCCTCGCGGAGCAGAGCATCGCGATCGGACTTGGGGATTTGATAGTAATCGGGATGGATTTCCGAGAAAGCGAGGAAGCCGTGGCGGTTGCCGCCATAGTCTACGAACGCCGCCTGGAGCGATGGCTCTACGCGGGTGACCTTGGCGAGATAGATATTACCTTTGAGCTGCTTGTGCTCGACCGATTCGAAATCAAACTCTTCGATCCGGTTTCCTTTGACGACCGCGACCCGGGTCTCCTCCGGGTGGCGCGCGTCGATCAGCATGCGCATGGACATTGAAATTTCTCCGGGCGCGCGGGACCTTAATGGATCGGCGGCGCGCCATGACTTGGGCCTCGCCTGCTGGCTTTGAGCTGCTGGCGATGGCGGGATTGGTGAAAAGTGCCTCTGCTGCATGCGCCATCCCGCGTCCTGGCGCGGAAAGAACGCCGGTCGCCTCGACGAATGATCGGGCGGGGGCGTTCGATGACTTCATGCGAGCGTCAACCTCGTGAACCGCAGCCGACAGGGCGCGGTGAAAACTCACCGGCAGATCGCCGGGGATGCAATCGCGGTTAGCATTCCAGCTTGGGGGTCGCAACCGCCGTGCCCCCCCGCGCTTCATAAAAACACGGATAAAGTTCACATTAACCATGGGCGCATGATAAGTTGCCGCATTCGTTCAAGGATTTGGCGACGAGATTTGACGTACGACCGGACGAGAAAGGGCGTTGTGGCGGGGGTGGCTTTGGTGGCTGCCACGGCAATCCTGCTCGTCCTTGGAGCAGCGCGTAGTGGAGCGGTCGGCGATCGCCCGGAGGACAGCGTCCGAGTCGACCTGCCGCCCGCAGCCTCCGACCACATTTATGCAGCGCCCGGAACTGCCGCCCGCCCCATCGTGGTCATCGATGCCGGGCACGGCGGAACGGACCCCGGAGCGATTAGTGTTTCTGGCCAAGTCTCTGAAAAACAATTGACTTTGGCGCTTGCGGTCGAGCTTCGCGACCTGCTGGTGAAGCGCGGACGCGTGCGGGTTGCAATGACCCGGGACGACGATCGCTATCTGACGCTCGACGAGCGCGCGGCCGTAGCTCGGCGCCTCAGCGCCGGCCTCTTCGTGTCGCTGCATATCGACAGCGCGCCCAATCCCCTGGCTCGTGGCGCAAGCGTCTATTCGCTGTCGGATGTCGCTTCGGATGAGGAGGCGGCGCATCTCGCGGCGTCTCAGAACCGAGGTTTCGCCGCCGATGTCGATCGGGGTTCGGTCCGTAATTTGCTTTCCGACCTCGCGATGCGCGACCAGATGGATGATTCCGCCGGATTTGCCGCCCGTCTCGTCGGAAAGTCCGCCGGCCGGTTTGAGCTGAGGCCCGAGCCGCACTGATTTGCCGCTTTCCACGTCCTCAAGAGTGCGGGGACCCCGGCCGTGCTGTTCGAAGCCGGCTACATCAGCAACGCCGATGACGAAGTGCTTTTGCGCAATCCGGAGCACCGCAAGGCGATTGTCCTCGCTCTCGCCCAGGCCATAGAAACCGACGTCGCGGCCCGTTCTCGACTGCAATCCTAACTTTCCGACCCAAGCTGAACCCGCTAACGCAAGGCCGGATGAAGTTCGAGCGTCTGACCATTCCCAACTGGAAACTTCCGGCACTTCCGGAGCTTCCCGATCTTGTCGCCTTCAACGAGCGGGTCCGCGAGCGTATCGATCCGTGGTGGGAGCGGCTGTGGGTTCGCCGGCTGACCTGGGCGGCGCTCGCGGCTTTCATCCTGTTCGGCGGGACATGGCTCTATTTCGCGACTGGTCTGCCCTCGTCCGAGAAGCTGCTCGCTTATGAGCCGCCGCTTCCGACCAATGTTCGCGGATATGACGGCGACCCGGTCCAGACTTTCGCCCGCGAGCGGCGCGTCGAGCTCGCTTATGACGAATATCCGCCGATGCTCGTCCAGGCCTTCATCTCGGCCGAGGACAAGACGTTCTTCCAGCATCATGGGATCGATTACACCGGCCTTATCGGAGCGGTCGGGGACTATGCGGCGAAAACGGTGACCGGCGGTGGCCGTGCGCGAGGCGGGTCGACCATTACCCAGCAGGTCGCCAAGTATCTGCTGAAGGATTCGAGCTACAACGTCGGGCGCAAGATCCGCGAGGCGATCCTCGCCTTTCGCTTGGAATCGACGCTCAGCAAGGAGCAAATCCTCGAGCTCTATCTCAATTCCATCTTCCTCGGCCGCAATGCCTATGGCGTGCAGGCCGCCTCGCGCGCCTATTTCGACAAGGACGTCAACGAGCTGACCTTGCCCGAAGCGGCCTATCTCGCCGTACTTCCCAAAGCCCCCGCGAACTACGATCCCGAACGCGCGACGCAAAAGGCGCTCAATCGCCGCAATTACGTCCTGCGTGAGATGTACCGGAACGGCTATATCAGCGAGGATCAGTGGAAGTCGGCGGCCGCGGCTCAGCTGGGGACGATCCGCTACGGCAGCAACGAGAAATTCCACCAGCAGGGCGGATACTTCATGGAGGAAGTCCGCCGCGAGCTGATCAAGCAGTTCGGAGAAGGCGCCGACAAGGGGCCGAACAGCGTCTACGGCGGCGGCCTTTGGGTGCGAAGCTCGATGATCCCGAAGATGCAGGATGCCGCGGCCCAGGCACTTCGCGACGGCCTGACGCGCTTCGACGGCGGCCGCGGGTGGCGGGACCTTGGACAGAGCATCGATCTCGACAAGGGCGATTGGGCGGGACAGCTCGATCGAGCCGCGGTCGGTACCGGCTACCCCGACTGGAAGAAAGCGGTCGTGCTTTCGAAGTCGGACGGAGCGGCGACCATCGGCTTCTCGAACGGTTCGACCGGGTCGCTGCCGGCCTCCGCCGCGTCCATGCCCGTCCGTGGCGTTGGCGGCGCCGCGTTCGATTCTTTGAAACCGGGCATGGTCATCATTGTGAAGCAAGAGGCTCCAGGCTCCTTCCTCCTCCGATCGGTTCCGGAAGTATCGGGCGGGATGGTCGCCGAAGAGGTCCACACCGGCCGAGTCCTCGCGATGCAGGGCGGCTTCGACGTTGTCGGTTCGAGCTACAACCGGGCGACTCAGGCGTTTCGCCAGCCCGGTTCGGCATTCAAGCCGGTCGTCTACGTGACCGCTCTGGAGAACGGCTTCACCCCAGCCACGATCGTCGTCGATGCGCCTTTCTGCGTGTGGCAGGGCGCTGGTCTTGGCAACAAATGCTTCGTCAATTTCGACAAGCGCTATGCCGGCCCCAAGACGATGCGCTGGGGGGTCGAACAGTCGCGCAACCTCATGACCGTTCGAACCGCGTCCGAGACCGGCATGCCGAAGATCATCGACACGGCGAAGAAACTCGGCGTCGGCAATTTCCCAAATTATTTGTCGATCGCGCTCGGCGCGGGCGACACGACCGTGTCCCGGCTGGTCAATGCCTATGCGATCCTGGCGAACCAGGGCCGGTCGGTTAAGCCGACCCTGATCGATTTCGTCCAGGACCGCCACGGCAAGGTCATTTTCCGAAGCGACAACCGCTGCGCCGTGATGGGCAATTGCAACGCGCCGGATTGGGACGGGAAGGCGATGCCGCGGCCGCCGAGCCGTACGCGACAGCTGCTCGAGCCGATGGCCGCGTTCCAGATGGTGCATATCATGGAAGGCGTCATCGAACGCGGCACGGCAACGGTATTGCGCGATCTCAACCGGCCGTTGTTCGGCAAGACCGGCACGACGTCCGGCCCGACCAACGTCTGGTTCGTCGGTGGTACCCCCGATATCGTCGCGGGGGTGTATCTCGGCTATGACCAGCCTCGCAGCCTCGGCGGCTATGCCCAGGGCGGGCGAATTTCCGCGCCGATCTTCAAGCAATGGGCGCAGATCGCGCTCGTCGACCAGCCGAAGGTTCCGTTTGTCGCCCCGGCGGGAATCCGCTGGGTGCGGGTCGACCGCGCGACCGGAAAACGCGTCTTCGGTATCTTTCCGATCCAGGAGGATCCGAAGTCGGAGGTCATTTGGGAGGCCTTCCAGCCTCAAACCGAGCCGCGGCGCTCGTATCGCGGCACGCAGGGCGATCCGTACGGCGATCAGGCCCAGCAGCAAGCGGCGCAGGGGAGGCTAGGCCTCCGCCGTCCGCCGGGCGGCGCGCAGGAGCCGGGCCAGGTCCAGAGCAATAGCTTGCAAACGCAGAACGGCGTCTATTAGCAGGCTAGGCATGAATTCCCGCGAAAGCAGGAATCCAGAATTTTCTAAGACTAGTCTCCTGCCTTCACAGGAGCACGAGGAGCATCTTGAACATGCGCGCAGAAGCGCAGGCCCATATCGACCAGATCAACTCTGCGACCGCTCTGCTCCGCCGGTTCCTCGATTGGGACCGGGCGCTGAAGCGGCTCCAGGAGCTGAACGACAAGGTCGAAGACCCGGCGCTTTGGAACGATCCCAAGGCGGCGCAGGACGTCATGCGCGAACGCCGCCGCCTCGAGGAGGCGATCAAGGCCACGCAAGCGATCGAGAGCGAGCTTGCCGACACCGCCGAGCTGATCGAGATGGCCGAAAGCGAGGGCGACCAGGCGCTCGTCGACGACGGCGTGCGCAGCCTCGCGGAACTGGCCGAGCGCGCGGAGCGCGACAAGGTCGCCGCGCTCCTCGCGGGCGAAGCGGACGCCAATAGCGCCTATGTCGAGATCAATGCCGGCGCCGGCGGCACGGAGAGCCAGGACTGGGCCGAGATGCTCCAGCGCATGTACACCCGCTGGGGCGAGCGCCACGGTTTCAAGGTCGAGCTGATCGACCATCATTCGGGCGAACAGGCCGGCATCAAATCGGCGACCATCCTCGTCAAGGGTGAGAACGCCTACGGCAATCTCAAGGTCGAAAGCGGCGTGCATCGCCTCGTTCGGATCAGCCCCTACGACGCCAATGCCCGCCGCCACACCAGCTTTTCGAGCGTCTGGGTCTACCCGGAAATCGACGACGACATCGACATCCAGGTGAACGACGCGGAGCTGCGCATCGACACATACCGCGCGTCGGGCGCGGGCGGACAGCACGTTAACACGACCGATAGCGCGGTCAGGATCACGCACATCCCGACAGGGATCGTCGTCGCCTCCCAGAACGATCGTTCGCAGCACAAGAACCGAGCGCAGGCGATGAAGCAGCTGAAAGCGCGCCTCTATGAAGCCGAGCTCCAGAAACGCGAGGCCGAGGCGAGCGCCACGAATGCTGCCAAGACCGACATCGGCTGGGGCCACCAGATCCGATCCTACGTCCTGCAGCCCTATCAGCTGGTGAAGGATTTGAGGACCGGCGTCACCTCGACCAGCCCGAGCGACGTGCTCGACGGGGACCTCGACCGGTTCATGGCCGCGGCCCTTTCCCAGCGCGTGACCGGCGAGACAGTCGAGGTCGAGGATGTCGAGTAGGGCCGCAGCGATCGCAGCGGCACTGGCGCTGACCGCCTGCCGCGCGCAGCCGAGCGAACCGCAATTCCCCAATGCGCACCGGCCGGTCGCACCGATCGTCGGGGACACGTTCTCGACCGAGGACGCGCGCGATCGCCTGGGCGAAGCCGAGGAGGTCATGCAGCTCGCCGGAATGAAACCCGGCATGTCGGCCGCCGACGTGGGCGCGGGCGGCGGTTACTATACGGTGCGGCTGGCGCGGATCGTCGGACCGAAGGGCAGGGTCCTTGCCGAAGACATCGTTCCCGATACCCGCGACCGGCTAAGCGACCGGGTCCAGCGCGAGAATCTGGACAATGTCGCGGTCAAGCTCGGAACGGCGGACAATCCGATGCTGCCCCACGCTTCGTTCGACCGGGTTTTCCTGGTTCACATGTACCACGAAGTGGCTTCGCCATACGCCTTTCTGTGGCACCTCAGGGACGGTGTGAAACCCAACGGCCTGATCATCGTCGTCGATTCCAATCGCCAGGTGCAGCGCCACGGAATCCCCCCGGCGCAGCTCAAGTGCGAGCTTGCCGCCCTCGCCCTGCAGCCCGTGAAATTCAGCTTCCTGACCGGGGGCGAAGTCTATCTGATGGCCTTCCGCCTCGCTGGTCCGCGGCCCGAACCGGGCAAGATCAAGGCCTGCGCGGGCTAGAGCCAGCCGGTCCGGCGGAAGCGGTCGTACAGCCATAGGCAGATGGCGACGATCACGCCCAGGACGACGAAATAGCCATATTTCATGTTGAGCTCGGGCATGTTCTGAAAGTTCATGCCATAGATCCCGGCGATCGCTGTCGGAACAGCGAGGATCGCGGCCCAGGCGGCCAGCTGGCGGGTGATCGTTCCGACGCGCTGTTGCTCGAGCAGGCTGCTGAGCTGGAAGACCGAGTTCAAAGCATCGCGCAGTGCGTCGACGCGCGACTGGACTCGCCGGACATGGTCCTGGACGTCGCGGAAATAGACGCGAATATCCTCATCGATGCACGGCAATTCCTGCCGCGCGAGCTTGAGCGCGACCTCTCCCATCGGCCCTAGCATCCGCTGCAGGCGGCTGAGCTCGCGGCGCAACACGAAGATGTGGTTTACCTGCTCGCGGTTGAGGAAGCCCTCGGCCGCTCGGGCCTCCATCTCGAGCACTTCCTCCTCGATGTCGTCGACCAAAGGTCCAAAGCCGTCGACGATATAGTCCAGCACGGCGTGGAGCAGGTAATCGGTGCCGTGCATGAGGAGCTTCGGTGCCTTCTCGAGCTGCTCACGAAGCGCGGTATGGGCGCGCTCGGAGCCGTGCCGGACGGTGATGATGTGGCTATGGCCGATGAATATCGCGGTTTCGCCATATTCGATCGTCTCACCCTGGAGCCGCGCTGTCCGCGCCACCACGAACAGCTGGTCGTCATAGACGTCGATTTTCGGGAGCTGATCGGCCTTGATCGCGTCCTCGACCGCCAGCGGATGGAGATCGTAGCAATTGGCGAGCGAGCGCATTTCCTCTTGGGTTGGATCGGCGATTCCAATCCAGACGAATTCACTCTTGGCTTCCCGGCAATTGATGGGCTCGTCGATCGCGATCGATCGCACGCGATGCCCGTCGCGATAAAGATATGCGGCGACAACTGCCATCCGAGCCCCGCCCGATAGGTAGAGCGCGCTTGTAACAGCAGTCCTGCGACAAGTCTGTGAGCTTCTAGAGAAGGCCGATCCGGCGGAAGCTGGTGCATCGATCACCGGCGAAGACGAGATGGTCGAGGACCGCGCAATCCAGCGCCTCGGCCGCCGACGCGAGGCGACGGGTCGCCCGGCAATCCGACTCGCTCGGCCATGGATCGCCGCTCGGATGATTGTGGGCCATGAGGATGCCGGAGCTGCGGTGCTCAGCGGCGTCGGCGATGATGTCCCTCAACGGAAAGCCGGTGCCCGTCTCGTCTCCGTCGTGGCGCGAAAGGTGGACGCAGCGTGCCCTGGCATCGACATGCGCGACCCACAGGCATTCGCGCGTCGGATCGGATTCCGCGAAACAACCTGCGAAGAAGGCTTTGGCGGCGGAGAGGCCGTCGAGTTGAAGCGGGTTTTCGGCACGCTGATACCGCATCGCACTCCCGTACGTGCCGTGACGCGCGCAGCCGCATCCAACTTGGTCCAAAAGCCCCGATTATTGCCAGAATGGACTAATCGCCGGCGGCCTCTTGGAGGCTCAGCCCAGCCGGTTTAGGGTCCCGTTCGTGCGCCAGTATCTCGACCTCATGCAGACCATCCTCGAGCGCGGAGCCGCTCAAGAGGATCGGACCGGGACCGGCACCTTGTCATGGTTCGGAGCGCAAATGCGCTTCGATCTTGCGGACGGCTTTCCGTTGCTCACGACCAAGAAGCTCCACCTCCGCTCGATCATCGTCGAATTGCTGTGGTTCCTTCGCGGCGACACCAACATCCAATGGCTGAAAGAACGCAACGTCCGAATCTGGGATGAGTGGGCGGACGAGAGCGGCGACCTCGGCCCCGTCTACGGCAAGCAATGGCGCGACTGGGAGTCGGCGGACGGCCGCCACATCGACCAGATCGCGAACCTGGTCGACCTCATCACGCGCGACCCCTATTCGCGGCGGCAGATCGTCACCGCCTGGAACCCGGGTGAGATTCACAGGATGGCGCTCGCGCCCTGCCATTGCCTGTTCCAGACCCAGGTCGCGGCCGGGCGCCTCAATCTTCAACTCTACCAGCGCAGCGCCGACATCTTCTTGGGCGTGCCGTTCAACATCGCGAGCTACGCTCTGCTAACCCACATGCTGGCGCGCGAGTGTGGGCTGGAACCGGGTACGTTCGTGTGGACCGGGGGCGACTGCCACCTTTATTCGAACCACCTCGAACAGGCTCGGCTGCAACTCGGCCGCGAACCCAGGCCTCTGCCGAAGCTTATGATCAAGGATCGCGGCCAGGGCCTGCTCGACTATGAGGCCGACGACTTCCTGTTCGAAAGCTACGACCCGCACCCGCACATCTCCGCGCCCGTCGCGGTCTGATCGCGCTTCGCCGATAACAACGGCCTTAGGTTCGATGGTGCAATGGAGCCGTTCGCGCGGAGCCGCGTTGGTCACGCCACAACCCAGGAGAACAGACATGGTCCAGAAGGCTCTTATCGTCGTGCTCGTCGGCGCCGCGCTTGTGAGCGCGGCTTGCAACACCGTCCGAGGCGCGGCGCGCGACGTAAACTCGGTCGCCAATTGCACGGAAAATGCGATCAACGGCCAGAAGGCCTGCTAACCATTCAGGCTATAGACAATCAGCCGTCCATAAGACCATGATCGTTCCACAGGTCAAACAAAGGGAGCGATCATGGTCCAGAAGCTTGCGGTCGTCATTTTGGTAGGGACGAGCCTCGCGCTTGCAGCGTGCAACACGGTGCGCGGCGCGGCCGCGGACGTGAACTCTGCTGCGACTTGCACCGAAAATACCATGCATGGGGGCAAGTGCTGACGGTCTAGCCTTCGCGCGCGACCGAAAAAATAGCCCCGCCGGTTTGCGCCGGCGGGGCTTTTGTTTTGGATCCGCAACGCGCGGACAGGCTGCGCGCGACTAGTCCTTCAAATAATCGCCGGCGTCCGCGTCGAGGCCGTGGCCCGACGGAGCGACCGCACCGAGCGGATCGGCGTGGATTGCCGCTTCCGGTCCCTGGGCCAGCTCGGCCGCATGCTCTTCGGCAGCGCTGTTGGGAAGGATCAGCGATTCCTGGAGCTTGCGATGGGCCGCGCGGAGCGCCGTATCGCGCGCCGTGGCGGTGACGCGCAGCCGGTTCATTCCGGCGCCCGTTCCCGCCGGGATCAGCCGGCCGACGATGACGTTCTCCTTGAGACCCTGAAGCGTGTCGGTCTTGCCCTGCACCGCCGCCTCGGTCAGCACTCGAGTCGTCTCCTGGAACGATGCCGCCGAGATGAAGCTGCGGGTCTGCAGGCTCGCCTTGGTGATTCCAAGGAGCACCGGCTTACCTTCCGCCTTCTTCTGCTTCTTCTCGAGCTTGGCGTTGATCTCGTCCATTTCCTCGCGATCGACCTGCTCGCCCGGAAGCAGCGTGGTGTCGCCGCCGTCGGTGATCTCGACCTTCTGCAGCATCTGGCGAACGATCACCTCGATGTGCTTGTCGTTGATCTTCACGCCCTGCAGTCGATAGACTTCCTGGATCTCGCTCACGAGATATTCGGCGAGCGCTTCGACGCCGAGGACTTCCAGGATGTCGTGCGGATCGGGTGAGCCGCCGACGAGGTTGTCGCCGCGCTTCACGAAGTCGCCTTCCTGGACCTCGATCATCTTCGACTTGGGCACGAGATATTCGACCGGCTCCGACCCATCGTCGGGGACGATCGCGATCTTACGCTTCGCCTTATAGTCGCGCATGAAGGTGACCTTTCCGGACACCTTGGCGATGATCGCATTCTCCTTCGGCTTGCGCGCCTCGAACAGTTCGGCGACGCGCGGCAGACCGCCGGTGATGTCGCGCGTCCGCGCCGCTTCGCGCGGCATTCGGGCGAGCACCTCGCCGGCTTCGACCTGCTGGCCGTCCTCGACCGCGACGATCGCGCCCGAAGCGAGGCGATAGACGCCGGCTTCCTTCGCCTTGGCGCCGGTCAGCGTCAGGCGCGGGTGGAGCAGATCCTTCTTCGACTTGGCGTTGTCGTCGGTCACCACGCGCTGCGTGATCCCGGTCGACTCATCGACCACCTCGGTCATCGTCCGGTTCTCGATCAGGTCTTGGTACTTTACGGTACCGGCCTTCTCGGTGATCACCGGGCTGAACGACGGGTCCCACTCGGCAATACGGTCGCCGCGGCTCACGATATGGCCGCTCTCGCACAGCAGGTGGGCGCCGTAGGGCACGCGGTGCGTGGAAAGCTCACGCCCATCCATGTCGAGGATCGCGATCTCGCCCGAGCGGGACAGCGACAAGTGCCGTCCGCGCGGGTCGACGATCGTCGGCATGTCGCGGAACTCGATGGTGCCGTCGACCGGCGATTCGAGGTTCGACTGCTCGTTGAGCTGAGCCGCGCCGCCGATGTGGAAGGTCCGCATCGTCAGCTGCGTGCCCGGCTCACCGATCGACTGCGCCGCGATGACCCCGACCGCTTCACCGATGTTGACCGGAGTGCCGCGAGCGAGGTCGCGCCCGTAGCACTTGGCGCAGACGCCCTGCTTGGACGCGCAAACCAGCGGCGAGCGGATCTTCACGCCCTGGACTCCGATTTCCTCGAGTTGGGCGACCATCGCCTCGTCGAGCAAACCGCCCTCCTCGATGACGACCTTGTCGGTCTTCGGATCGACGATATCCTCAGCAGTCGTGCGTCCCAGCACGCGATCGGCGAGCGAGGCGATGACCGCGCCGCCCTGGACGATCGCCCGCATCTCAAGGGCGCGGTCGGTGCCGCAATCCTCTTCGATGATGACGGCGTCCTGCGACACGTCGACGAGGCGGCGGGTGAGGTAGCCCGAGTTTGCCGTCTTGAGCGCCGTGTCGGCGAGGCCCTTGCGGGCGCCGTGGGTCGAGTTGAAGTATTCGAGGACGGTCAGGCCCTCCTTGAAGTTTGAGATGATCGGGGTCTCGATGATCTCGCCCGACGGCTTGGCCATGAGGCCGCGCATGCCCGCCAGCTGCTTGATCTGGGCCTGCGAACCACGGGCGCCCGAGTGGGCCATCATGTAGATCGAGTTGAGGTCCGCCTGGCGGCCATTGGCCAGCTTCGGCGTCGCCGAGATTTCCTTCATCATCGCGGATGCCACCTGGTCACCGCAGCGCGACCAGGCGTCGATCACCTTGTTGTACTTTTCCTGCTGGGTGATGAGGCCGTCCTGGTACTGCTGCTCGTAATCCTTCACGAGCGCGCGGGTTTCCTCGACCAGTTTCACCTTGGCCGCGGGAATGACCATGTCGTCCTTGCCGAACGAGATTCCGGCCGCGAACGCGTGGCGGAAGCCGAGCTGCATGATCGCGTCGGCGAACAGCACGGTCTCCTTCTGGCCGGTGTGGCGATAGACGATGTCGATGACGTCGCCGATTTCCTTCTTGGTCAGGACGCGGTTGACCGTCTCGAAGGGCACTTTGTGGCTCTTGGGCAGGGTTTCGCCCAGCAGCATTCGGCCGGCGGTCGTCTCGAACCGCTTCATGTAGGTGTTGCCCTCTTCGTCGGTCTGCGGGACTCGGCTGACGATCTTCGAGTGCAGCGTCACGGCGCCGGCGGCGATGGCCTGGTGGACCTCGGCCATGTCCGACAGGAGCATTCCCTGGCCCGGCTCATCCTCCTTCTCGAGGCTGAGGTAGTAGAGCCCGAGCACCATGTCCTGCGAAGGAACGATGATCGGCTTGCCGTTGGCGGGCGAGAGGATGTTGTTGGTCGACATCATCAGCACGCGGGCTTCGAGCTGGGCCTCGAGGCTCAGCGGCACGTGCACGGCCATCTGGTCGCCGTCGAAGTCGGCGTTGAACGCCGCGCAGACCAAAGGATGGAGCTGGATCGCCTTGCCTTCGATCAGCACCGGCTCGAACGCCTGGATCCCGAGGCGGTGGAGCGTCGGAGCGCGGTTCAGGAGCACCGGATGCTCGCGGATCACCTCGTCGAGGATGTCCCAGACTTCCTTGCGCTCTTTTTCGACCCACTTCTTCGCCTGCTTGAGGGTCATCGAGAGACCCTTGGCGTCGAGGCGCGAGTAAATGAACGGCTTGAACAGCTCCAGGGCCATCTTCTTGGGAAGGCCGCACTGGTGGAGCTTCAGCTCAGGACCGGTCACGATGACCGAGCGTCCCGAATAGTCGACGCGCTTGCCGAGCAGGTTCTGCCGGAAGCGGCCCTGCTTGCCCTTGAGCATGTCGCTCAGGGACTTCAGCGGACGCTTGTTTGCGCCGGTGATCGTGCGGCCTCGGCGGCCGTTGTCGAACAAAGCGTCGACCGCTTCCTGAAGCATGCGCTTTTCGTTGCGGACGATGATGTCCGGAGCGCGCAGCTCCATCAGCCGCTTCAGGCGGTTGTTACGGTTGATCACTCGGCGATAGAGATCGTTGAGGTCCGAGGTCGCGAAGCGGCCGCCGTCCAGCGGAACCAGCGGGCGAAGCTCGGGCGGGATGACCGGAACCACTTCCATGATCATCCACTCGGGCCGGTTGCCGGACTCGAGGAAGCTCTCGACGACCTTGAGCCGCTTGATGATCTTCTTGGGCTTCAGCTCCGACTTGGTCTCGGCCAGCTCCTTCAGCAGCGCCTCTTTCTCGCCGGCAAGGTCGAGGTCGATGAGCATCTGCTTGACGGCCTCGGCGCCGATCCCGGCCGAGAAGGCGTCTTCGCCATACTCGTCCTGCGCCGACAGGAGCTCGTCCTCGGTCAGCAGCTGGTACTTCTCGAGCGCGGTGAGGCCCGGCTCGATCACCACGTAGCTCTCGAAATAGAGAATCCGCTCGAGTTGCTTCAGCTGCATGTCGAGCAGCAGGCCGATGCGGCTCGGCAAGCTCTTCAGGAACCAGATGTGTGCGACCGGAGCGGCGAGCTCGATATGGCCCATGCGCTCGCGCCGGACCTTCGAGACGGTGACCTCAACGCCGCACTTTTCGCAGACGATTCCCTTGTATTTCATGCGCTTGTACTTGCCGCACAAGCATTCGTAATCCTTGATCGGGCCGAAGATGCGGGCGCAGAACAGGCCGTCACGCTCGGGCTTGAACGTGCGGTAGTTGATCGTCTCCGGCTTCTTGATTTCGCCGAACGACCAGCTGCGGATCTTGTCGGGGGATGCGATCCCGATCCGGATCTCGTCGAAGGTCTCCGGCTTGGCGATCGGATTGGCGAAGGGGGTCAGTTCGTTCATTCTTTTCAACTCCTGGCCCCTCCCTTTCGGGGAGGGGTTGGGGTGGGTATCTCGATTACTCGGCGGCGAGGGCGGTCGGGGCGTCTTCTTCGGACTCGACGCTTTCCAGCTCGACCGACAGGCCGAGGGAACGCATCTCCTTGACGAGCACGTTGAAGCTTTCCGGAATTCCGGCTTCGAACGTGTCGTCGCCCTTCACGATTGCCTCGTAGACCTTGGTCCGGCCGATGACGTCGTCCGACTTGACCGTCAGCATCTCCTGGAGCGTGTAGGCGGCGCCGTAAGCCTGGAGCGCCCACACTTCCATTTCGCCGAAGCGCTGTCCGCCGAACTGGGCCTTGCCGCCCAGCGGCTGCTGGGTGACGAGGCTGTACGGTCCGATCGAGCGCGCGTGGATCTTGTCGTCCACGAGGTGGTGGAGCTTCAGCATGTAGATGTAGCCCACCGTCACCTTGCGGTCGAACGGATCTCCGCTGCGGCCGTCGAACAGGGTGACCTGGCCCGACGCGTCGAGTCCTGCCTTGTCCAGCATCGCGGTAACGTCCGGCTCGCGAGCGCCGTCGAACACCGGCGTTCCCATCGGAATACCGGCCGTGAGGTTCGACGCGAGGTCCATCAGGGCATCGTCGTCGCGCGCATCGATCTCCTTGGCGTAGGCATCGCCGTAGATGTCCTTGAGCTTCGCGCGGACCGCCTTGACGTCCTTGCCGGTCAGCTCCTTGCCGCGCTCATGAATCTCATCGAGCATCGCCTGGATCTGCTTGCCAAGGCCGCGTGCCGCCCAGCCGAGATGGGTCTCGAAAATCTGGCCGACGTTCATTCGGCTCGGCACGCCGAGCGGGTTCAAGACGATATCGACCGCGGTCCCGTCCTCGAGGAACGGCATGTCCTCCTGCGGCAGGATGCGGCTGATGACGCCCTTGTTTCCGTGGCGGCCGGCCATCTTGTCGCCCGGCTGAAGCTTGCGCTTCACCGCGACGAACACCTTGACCATCTTCAGCACGCCCGGCGGCAATTCGTCGCCGCGCTCGAGCTTCTCGACGCGGTCCTCGAAGCGCCGGTTGATGGTGCCGAGGGCCGCGTCATACTGGCCCTTCAGCGCCTCGATATTGGCCTGGCGCTTGTCGTCCTTGACGGCGATCTTCCACCACTCGTGCCGATCGACGTCTTCAAGCGTCGAATCGTCGAGGGTTGAGCCCTTCTTGACGCCCTTCGGGGCCGCGGTCGCGACCTGCTTCAGAAGCATTTCCTTGAGGCGCGAGAAGGTCGCACGGTTGAGGATCGCACGCTCGTCGTCGGCGTCCTTCTTGAGCCGCTCCTTCTCCTCGGTCTGGATGGCCCGCGTCCGGTCGTCGATGTCGATACCGTGGCGATTGAACACGCGCACTTCGACCACCGTGCCCTGGACGCCCGGTGGCAGGCGCAGCGAGGTGTCGCGCACGTCCGACGCTTTCTCACCGAAGATCGCGCGGAGGAGCTTCTCTTCCGGGGTCATCGGGCTTTCGCCTTTCGGCGTGATCTTGCCGACCAGGATGTCGCCCGGCTCGACCTCGGCGCCGATGTAGACGATCCCCGCCTCGTCGAGGTTGCGCAGCGCTTCCTCGCCGACGTTCGGGATGTCGCGGGTGATGTCCTCCGGCCCGAGCTTGGTGTCGCGGGCCATGACCTCGAACTCCTCGATATGGATCGAGGTGAAGACGTCGTCCTTCACGATCCGCTCGGAAATCAGGATCGAGTCCTCATAATTGTAGCCGTTCCAGGGCATGAACGCGACGAGCACGTTCCGTCCGAGCGCGAGCTCGCCATATTCGGTCGACGGGCCGTCGGCGATGATCTCGCCCGCCTCGACCGTGTCACCGACCTTCACCAGCGGGCGCTGGTTGATGCAGGTGTTCTGGTTCGACCGCTGGAACTTCATCAAGGTGTAGATGTCGACGCCGGACTCGCCGGGCTTGAGGTCGCCGGTCACGCGCACGACGATGCGCGCAGCGTCGACCTGGTCGACGATGCCCGATCGGCGGGCGGCGATCGCAGCGCCCGAATCGCGAGCGACCGTCTCCTCCATGCCGGTGCCGACGAGCGGCGCCTCGGCCTGGATCAGCGGCACTGCCTGGCGCTGCATGTTCGATCCCATGAGCGCGCGGTTGGCGTCGTCATTTTCGAGGAACGGAATGAGCGAGGCCGCGACCGATACGAGCTGCTTGGGCGACACGTCCATCAAAGTGATCTGGTCGCGCGGGGCGATCAGGAACTCGCCGTTGCGGCGTGCCGAAATGATCTCCTCGGCGAAACCGCCCTTCGGATCGAGCTCGGCGTTCGCCTGGGCGATGGTATGCTTCGCCTCTTCCATCGCGGAGAGGTAGACCACCTCGTTCGTCACCTTGCGGTCGACGACCTTGCGGTACGGGGTTTCGATGAAGCCGTACTTGTTCACCCGGCTGAAGCTGGCGAGTGAATTGATGAGGCCGATGTTCGGGCCTTCCGGGGTCTCGATCGGGCAGATCCGGCCGTAGTGGGTCGGGTGAACGTCGCGAACCTCGAAGCCCGCGCGCTCGCGGGTGAGGCCGCCCGGGCCGAGCGCCGACACGCGGCGCTTGTGGGTAACCTCCGACAACGGGTTGGTCTGGTCCATGAACTGCGACAGCTGCGAGGAGCCGAAGAACTCGCGGACCGCGGCAACCGCGGGCTTGGCGTTGATAAGGTCGTTCGGCATGACCGTCGACACGTCAACGCTCGACATGCGCTCCTTGACTGCGCGCTCCATGCGCAACAGCCCGACGCGATACTGGTTCTCGAGCAATTCGCCGACGGAACGGACGCGCCGGTTGGCGAGGTTGTCGATGTCGTCGATCTCGCCCTTGCCGTCCTTGAGGTTCACCAGCTCCTGGACGACCGCGAGAATGTCCTCCTTGCGCAGGGTCGTGACCGTGTCCTCGGCGTCGAGGCCGAGGCGCATGTTGAGCTTCACTCGGCCGACCGCCGAAAGGTCGTAGCGCTCGGAATCGAAGAACAGGCCGTAGAATAGCGCGTCGGCCGTCTCGCGGGTCGGCGGCTCGCCGGGGCGCATCACCCGGTAGATGTCGCTGAGCGCCTGGTCACCGTCCTCGGCCTTGTCGACCTTGAGCGTGTTGCGCATCCACGGACCGGTATTGATGTAATCGATGTCGAGCAGCTCGAGATGGTCGACCTTCACTTCGTCGAGCTTGGCCAGATTCTCCGGGCTGACTTCGTCGCCGGCTTCGATGAAGATCTCACCGGTCTTCTCGTTGATGAGGTCGTATGCCGAATAGCGGCCGTAGATCTCCTCGGTCGGGATGATGACATTCTTGAGGCCGTCCTTTTGCGCCTGGTTGGCGCGGCGCGGGGTGATCTTCTCATTGGCTTTGAAGATGATCTCGCCGCTGTCGGCGTCGACGACTTCGTGGTTCGGCTTCTGGCCGCGCCATTGGTCGGGCGAATAAGGGATCTGCCAGCCGTTCTTGCCCCGCTTGTAGCTAACGCGGTTGTAGAAGGTGTTGAGGATTTCCTCGCTGGTCATGCCAAGCGCATGGAGCAGCGCGGTCACGGGCAGCTTGCGCTTGCGGTCGATGCGGACGTTGACGATGTCCTTGGCGTCGAACTCGAAGTCGAGCCAGCTGCCGCGGTAGGGGATCACGCGCGCGGCGAACAGATATTTGCCGCTGGCATGGGTCTTGCCGCGGTCGTGGTCGAACAGCACGCCCGGCGAACGGTGCATCTGGGAAACGATGACCCGCTCCGTGCCGTTGATGATGAAGGTGCCGTTCATGGTCATGAGCGGCATGTCGCCCATGTAAACGTCCTGCTCCTTGATATCGATGACCGACTTGGCCTCGGTCTCGGGATCGATCTCGAAGGTCGTCAGGCGCAGGGTGACGCGCATCGGCGCGGCGTAGGTGAGGCCGCGCTGGCGGCACTCGTCGGTGTCGTACTTCGGCTCTTCGAGTTCATAGCGGTCGAAGTCGAGGTGCGCGGTTCCGGCGAAATCGACGATCGGGAAGACCGAGCGCAGGGTCTTCTCCAGGCCCGACACATATCCCGTCTTGGGGTCGGAACGGAGGAACTGCTCGTAGCTTTCGCGCTGAACCTCGATGAGGTTCGGCATCTCGGAGATTTCGTGGATGTTTCCGAAAATCTTGCGGATGCGCCGCTGCTTGTTCTTCGCCCCGACTGAGGTCTTTCGAGGTGCGTCGATCGCTTTGGTGGCCATGTGCTTCCCTGCGCTGCGCGGGGACGCGCTTGTGGCGCCCCGCAATTGTTTCCCGGCCTCAGCCGGATTTGTCTGGAGCGCTGTTCCCGGTGCCCCTCTCCAATGCGTTCGGTCCGTGCGCCGTTCGGACCCTGTCCCGGAGAGGACGGGAAAAGCCCCGGGCGCACGTCACCGTGCGGCGGAGCCGTTATTTGTTGGATTTGGCCGATATAGTCATTTGCGAAGGCGACGCAAGAGTGAACTAGCCTTCGAATTGCGCAACAAAGTCCCGTGCACGGTTATCGGCGTCGGCGACGATCGGTAGGACCTCCTCGATCTCGCGTTCAAGGCGTCGCCATTTCTCGGGGTGCGGGTGGGACACCGTGCTCTTGGACAGCGGCAGGCGCTCTCCGAGGTGCTGATCCCATTCGAGGTCCAGGGAACGCACCAGCGCCGACACTCGACTTTCGGGTTCCGCGAGAAAGTCCGCCTGGCGGATCGATCTAATCCGCTCCCGTGGCAGGGCGCCGAGGTCGTCGAGGAGAATATTGGTCGCGATCGACCATTGATGCGCGACCACGACCGGTAGCGGCTGGCCGCGAAGCTCCTGCCATCCCGGAACGAGGAGGAGCGACCATTGGTAGCCCGGCCATTGAGGCAGCCGCGGGTACGTTCGAAAATATCCCGATGCCCAGGCCTCCATCATACTGGCGAGCGTCTGCCGTACGTCTCGATACAAATAGACGAGCAGCGTATCCGGCCACAGGGTGTCGAAAAACGGGATTCGCAAGGAGTTCTTAGGCGTCTTCTCGAGGATCCGGACGGTTCCGGCGGCGCGGCGGCCGTCTCGATCCCGCAATTCGCCATAGAAATCGTCCGCAAAACGTCGTGCCGATTCTGTTCGCGCATCTTCGGTTGTCAGGCGGTTCGAGTGCCACTCGCGATCGCGCGGATGGAATCCGGGCAGGCTCTCGATGATCATATGGCTCTCGGACCCGATGCTGTAGAGGCCCGGCGCCTTTTCCATCGTCTCGAACAGCAG
>Ga0207690_10000617_pt1 | contig 23012 bp, 24 predicted proteins | sample KBSC23metaG_FD_184315 | JGI IMG/M metagenome (GOLD analysis project Ga0207690, IMG submission 184315) | Corn rhizosphere microbial communities from Kellogg Biological Station, Michigan, USA - KBS C2-3 metaG (SPAdes) (version 2) | ecosystem: Host-associated > Plants > Roots > Rhizosphere > Soil ...
CAGGCCCACCGACGTGGCCGAGCTGCTGACCTGGGTGGGCCTGGGCGGGCACATGCAGGCCATGCCCCCGACGCTGGCCGGCGGTGAGCGCCAGCGCCTCGCCATCGCCCGGGCCGTGGTCAATCGGCCCGAGATCCTGCTGGCGGACGAGCCGACCGGCAACGTCGATCCCGACATGGCGCTGCGCATCTTCCGCCTGTTCGTGGAGCTGAACCGCCTGGGGACCACCGTACTGATCGCCACCCACGACCAGGACCTGATCGCCCGGTCAGGCCGGCCGGTGCTGCACCTGGAGCGCGGGCGGATCAGTACGCGGCCGCCGCAGGGGCCGCAGCCCCCGGGGCCGCAACCGGTCGCAGCCCCATGAGCGAACGCTTCGATCCCCTGCGCTGGCGCCCGGCGCCGTTCCTGCCTGAGCGCGAGGCCCGCGACGCGGCGCTGATCTTCGTGGTGGCCGTGCTGTGCTTCCTGGCCTGCCTGACCGCCATGGGCGTGATCGCCGGCGACCGCGCGGCCCGCGGCTGGACCGAGCAGCTCACCGGCGAGGCCACCGTCATCGTGCGGCCGCGCGGCGGCGAGACGCCGGACGCCGCCGCCATCCGCGCCACCGAGACCCTGGCCGGAACCCCCGGGGTCTCCGAGGCCCGCGCGCTCGAGCCGGCCAAGGCCTACGACCTGATCCGGCCCTGGCTGGGCGACATCAGCGACCTGGAGGATCTGCCGGTGCCGCGGCTGGTGGCGGTGACGCTGGACCGCAAGCACCCGGCCGACGCCAAACAGCTCAACGCCGCGCTGAAGGCCCAGGGGATCGATGCGACCGTCGACGACCATTCGATCTGGATCAAGGACATCCGCCGCGCGGGCCGCCTGGTGCGCTGGCTGGGCGCGGGCGTCTTCGTCCTGATCGCCGCGGCGGCCGCCGCCGTCGTCGCCTTCGCCACCCGCGCCGGGCTCGCCAGCCGGCGCGACGTGGTGGAGGTGCTGCACATGTCTGGCGCGGAGGACGGCTATATCGCGCGGCTCTTCCAGATCCGCTTCGCGCGGCTGGCGGGCCTGGCCGGCGGCATCGGCGCGCTGGCGGCCGGCGTGCTGGTCGCGATCCTGCGGATCGCCGGCGGCGGCCAGGGCCTGACGCCGGCCCTGCCGCTCGCCTGGAGCGACATCCTGGCGGTCCTGCCCTGCCCGCTGCTGGCCGCAGGCGTGGCGGCCGGCGTGGCGCAGTTCACCGCCATGCGGTTGATCCGCGACATGCAATGAAGCCGCCGCGATGAAATCCCTGGCCGCCCTGCTGGTGCTGGCGCTGATCTGGCTGTCCGGCCTGATGGCGTTCGCCGCGCGGGTGCAGCAATCGACGCCGCAGCCGATGCCGCCCGCCGCCGACGGGATCGTCGTCCTGACCGGCGCCAACTCCAACGAGCGCATCGGCGCGGCCGTCGACCTCCTGGCGGCGCGGCGCGGCCGGCGCGTGCTGGTGTCCGGCGTCAACCGCGAGGTGACCCGCGAGCAGCTGCGCGCGGCCTCCAATACGGTTCGCCGACTCTACGACTGCTGCGTCGATCTGGGCTTCAACGCGGTCGACACCGTCGGCAACGCCCGCGAGACTGCCGAATGGGCAAAGGCCATGCGCTTCGACAGCCTGACCGTCGTCACCAGCGACTACCACATGCCGCGCGCCATGCTGGAGCTGCGCGCCGTGCTGCGGCCCCCGGCGGTCACCCTGCAGAGCTACGCCGTCCCGACCGCCATCCTGAAGCCGCGCGACTGGTGGCGCTCGCCGCATGCTGCGCGCTTGATGGTCGTGGAGTATTGCAAGTATCTGGCGATCCTCGGCCGCGAGGCGGTGCTGGGGCTCGGGCCCCGCGCGGAGCCTGCGGCGCCTCAGAAGGGCTGACCTTGCTCCTCGTCCGCTCCTACGCCTTCGCGCTGCTCTTCTATCTCTGGTCGGTCTTCTGGGTGCTGCTGATCCTGCCCCTGATCGTCGGGCCGCGGATCTGGATGATCCGCTCCTGGCGGTTCTGGTCGAAGGGCGTGATGCTGCTCTTGCGCGTGGTCTGCGGCATCCGCGTCGAGTTCCGCGGCCAGCAGCACATGCCCAGGGCGCGCGCGCTGATCGCGCCGAAGCACCAGTGCATGTTCGACGTCTTCGCCCAGTTCGCGGTGCTGCCCGACAGCTGCTTCGTGACCAAGAAGGAGCTGATGTGGATCCCGTTCTTCGGCTGGTACGCGGCCAAGGCCAGGATGATCGTCGTCGATCGCCAGGGCGGCTCGACGGCGCTGCGCAAGATGGTGGCCGACGCCAAGGACCGCTTCGCCGACGAGCGCCAGCTGGTGATCTTCCCGGAAGGCACCCGCGGGCCGCCGGGCGTCCCGGGGGACTACAAGCCCGGCATCGCCGGCCTCTACCGCGAGCTCGACATCGCGGTGCATCCGATGGCCACCAACGCTGGCGTCCACTGGCCGGCCCACGGCCTGATCCGCAAGCCAGGAACCATCGTCTACGAGTACCTGGAGCCGATCCCGCCGGGCCTGAAGCGCGCCGAGTTCATGCGCCTCCTGCAGGAGCGGATCGAGACCGCCTCGATGGCGCTCCTACCGCTGTAGAAACCACGGAAAACGCGGAAAAATCACGCAAGGCGCGAAGCGCGCCAAGTCCGGCTCGGGCTGAACCGCAGAAGGCTCCTTTCCGTGCTCTTTCCGTGTTTTCCGTGGTTCAAAACTCTTGCCGGCGTCGCCGACCAGGCGCTTCAGGACTTCGCTTCCACCCGCTCCAGCAGCGCCGACATCGTCCGGTCGTGGATACCCTCCGCTTCCAGATGCTCGACCAGGTCGCGCAGGTAGTCGACGTTGCGCCCGGAAAGCCCGGTCGCGCCGGCGATCAGCTCCGCCTGGCGCTCGAGCGACAGGGCGCCGGCCCACTGCGGGTGATGCACGTCGGACAGGAAGACCAGCGCCTCCACCCGCCGCCCGTCGGCCAGGCGAACGAAACGGCGCGCCTCCACATAGGTCTCCGTCGGCTGTTCGCGCTCCAGGAGGTAGGCATAGGTCGCCGCCCAGTCGGCCGGAGCGACGCGGTAGGCCATGCCGCGCACCGAGCCGCCCGGCGCCAGCCCCAGCACCAGCCCCGGGCGCGCGTAGGTTCCGCGGTGATGGACCGAATAGATGCAGAAGGCGCGACGACGGCCCGCGAGCCTGGCCGCGACCCGTTCGGCGAAGGGAAATCCCGGCCGCCACATCAGCGAGCCGTAGCCGAAGACCCAAAGCTCGTTCGACATCCCGCCCCGCGGCTATAAGAGACGCTCATGTCTGTGCACGATCCCTCGACGCCCCGCAAACCCCGCCGCCTCGGCCTCTACCTGCCATTCGTCGCCCTCGCGCTCGGCGTGGCGGTGTGGAGCGGCTTCTGGGTGTGGGCCAGGGGCCAGGTCCTGGCCCGGATGGACGCCGCCGTGCAGGCGATGAACCAGGCCGGCTGGCAGATCGCCTGGAAGGAGCGCCGGGTCGGCGGCTATCCCTTCCGCATGGACGTCACCCTGACCGACGCCCGCGTCCGCGAGCCGTCTGGCTGGGCGCTGGAGGCGCCGCGGATCGAGGGCGAGGCCTTCATGCACACCATCACCCACTGGCTGATCGCCGCGCCCGACGGCCTGACCTTCGTGCGCCCGCAGGGCGGGGCCGTCGCGGTCAGCGGCCGGCTGATCCGGGCGAGCCTGACCCACCTCGACTCCCGTCCGCCGAGCTTCTCCTTCGAAGGGGTCAAGCTGACCTTCACCCCGGCGCCGGGCGCGGAGCCCTTCGCGCTCTCCAGCGCCGACCGGGTCGAATTCCACCTGCGCGCCGGGCCCGACGACCAGGGCGGCGTCTTCGCCCGCGTCGACAACGGCAAGGCGCGCTTAAGCGGCCTCTTCGCCCGCGTCGCCGGCGACAAGCCGATCTCCATCGTGTGGAACTCCACCCTCTCGAAGATGTCGGCCTTCTCCGGGCCCGACTGGCCGCAGGCCGTGCGCCACTGGGCCGACGCCGGCGGCAGCATGACGGTGCGCCAGACCAGCGTCACCGCCGGCGACGCCCTCCTGAGCTCGAAATCCGGCAGCCTGGCCGTCGACCGCAACGGACGGCTCCTGGGGGTCCTCGACGTCACCCTGCGCCAGGCCCCACGGGCGCTGGACGCCATGGGGGCCGAAGGCGTCATCGCGCCGGAGGCCGCCCAGGCCGCCGCCGCGGTCGCCGAGGCCCGCCAGGGAACCGGCGGCATCGCCCAGGCGACGTTGAACTTTCAGGCCGGTCGCACAACGCTGGGGCCGGTGGCGCTCGGCGCCGCGCCCAAGGTCTACGATCCCCGCTAGGAGGCGACGCGATGGCTTCGTTCTACGACCGCTTCATCCTGCCCAGGCTGCTCACCAGCGCCTGTTCGTCGTCGCCGGTGATGCGCCAGCGCGCCAAGATCGTGCCGCGGGCCAGCGGCCGGGTGCTGGAGCTGGGCGTCGGGATGGGCCTGAACCTCGGCTACTACGACCCGGCGAAGGTCACCAGCGTGACGGGCGTGGATCCCGCCGCGGAACTGCGCGCCGCCGCCCTGGCCGCGCCCCGCGACCCGCGGCTCAACCTGGTCGTCGAGGACGGCAAGGCCGAGGCGCTGCCCTTCGAGGACGCAAGCTTCGACAGCGTCGTCTGCACCTTCACCCTCTGCTCGGTGCACGGCCCGCAGGCCGCCCTGGCCGAGGCGCGCCGCGTGCTGAAGCCTGGCGGACGGCTCTTCTACTGCGAGCACGGCCTCGCTCCGGACGCCGGCGTCGCGAAGTGGCAGCGGCGGATCGAGCCCGTCTGGAAGCGCATCGCCGGCGGCTGCCACCTGACACGCCCGGTCTCGACCGCCATCGCGGCGGCCGGCTTCACCCTGGGCCCGGTGGAGAGCATGTACGTCCCGAAGACCCCGAAGATCGCCGCCTGGAACGAATGGGGCGAGGCCACGCCGGCCTGATCGGCAGCCATCGCCGCCTTCAGCCGTTTGGACAGCGGTGAAGGAGCCCGCCATGCCCGACCAGCCTCCGCCGCAACCGCCGGCCAAGCCCCCGACCACGCCCGGGAAACCCGCCGATCCGTCCGTCTATGGCGGCCAGTGGGGCAACACCGGCCAGGCCAAGAAGCCCGGCCCGCCGCCACCCGACCGGCCCGGCAAGATCAAAACCCCGAAGGACTGAGGGGAAGGTGGTAGCTGGGGGCGGGATCGAACCGCCGACCTGTGGGTTATGAATCCACCGCTCTAACCATCTGAGCTACCCAGCCGCACGGAGCCTGGCCGGCCCTCGCGAGAGCCGCGGGTTATAGGGTTTCGGATTGGCCGCTTCAAGCCGGTTGCGCGCGGAGCCGTCCTGCCCGCGCGGCTAGTCGCCCAGGCCTTCGAAAAAGTAGTGGATGTCGACGTCCAGGCACCTGGAAAGCTGCCACAGCATCGGCGCGGATATGATGTTCGAGCCGATCTCGTAGCGATGGATCTGCTGCAGCGAGACGCCGCATCGCTGGGAGACCTCGGAAAGCGACAGGCCGAGTTCCGACCGTCGGGTCGCAAGTCGACGGGCGACATGGGCGCTGACCTCGTCCGGACTCGCGGGCGACTTCACAGGGGACCTCACGCTGCATCGATCGAGCATAACTATTCCTCACCGCTGCAATCTGCGCGCCGCAACCCAGGTCCCGGCGCGACCCTGAGGGGCTCGGCATGACTCGCGGATGAACAGGCGGCGCCGTCTCGAAAGCAGGCCGTCCATATCTATTCACGCGAGGCGAGAAATCCCGATTTGGCACGGAACGGCCGCCCGAAGCACAGGTTGTGCCGCAGCGGGACAGCCCTTTTTTGGATCCGGAGTTCACAGCATGCGAGTAAGATTGGCTGCCATTTCGGCTGCACTCGGCGTTTCGGCTGCCTTACCGGCCAGCGCCATGGTGATCATCGGCACGGGCGCGGGAACGGTGCAGCCCGACGAAAACGTCCTCTTCACCAACAACCCGGCGAACGGCCTGACCATTCAGGGCGTGACCAACCAGACCGCCACCGGCGTGTCGATCTTTGGCGGCGAGGTGCTGGCGGGGAACGGCGGCCAGGCCCGCGTCGAAAGCGCCGACGGGCTGATCAATACCAACTTCACCTTCAACAGCCTGGCCAACCAGACCCTGGGCTTCGACCTGACCGATCCGGCGAAGGCCTTCACCGACGCGGAGTTCCGGATCTTCGTCGGCGGCGGCACGGCCACCCAGGCCACGCTGACCTTCGCCGACACCGCGGGACAGGTGTTCCAGAACACCTTCGCCATCCCGTCGAACGGGTTCTTCAACGCCCAGGCGACCAACGGCGAGCAGATCAACTTCTTCAGCATCGCGACCGACGGCTCGGTGCAGGACGTGCGCCAGATCAGGCTCGGCGGCATCGGCGGCGACACAAGCTTCGGCGTTCCGGAGCCGGCGAGCTGGGCGCTGATGATCCTGGGCTTCGGGGGTCTCGGGGCGAACCTTCGCTATCGCCGCAGCCGGGCGCTCGCCTAGGTCGATGAGGGGCGCCGCACGGGCGGCGTCCCTTCCCGTCTCAGTTCAAGGTAGGCCCTTGTCGATTATCGAACTTCGCCAACTCGCCGCCGCGCGAGGCGCTCGCGCGCGGCCCCCGGCAGGCGCGTGGCGCAAACGCGCGCTCGACGTCACCGTGGCGGCCCTTGCGCTCCTGCTGTTCCTGCCGCTCCTCCTGCTGATCGCCGCGGCGATCCGCGCGGAAAGTCCCGGCGAGGTCCTGTTCCGGCAGACGCGCACCGGCCTGCGGGGACGGCGCTTCACAATCCTGAAGTTCCGCACCATGCGCCCCGCCGCGGCCAACGACGCGCAGGTCCGGCAGGCCTCCCGCGGCGATCCGCGCGTGACGCGGGTCGGGCGGGTGCTGCGCAAGCTCAGCCTCGACGAACTGCCCCAGCTGCTCAACGTCCTGCAGGGCGAGATGTCGCTGGTCGGGCCCCGTCCGCACGCACTCAGCCACGACGCCGTCTGGGCCGAGCGGGTTCCGGGCTACGCCAACCGCTTCGCGGCCAAGCCCGGGCTGACGGGTCTCGCGCAGGTGCGCGGCCTGCGCGGCGAGATCCACGACGAGGAGAGCCTGCGCAGGCGCATCGCGGCGGACATCGAATACATCGAGACCTGGTCCTTCGCCGGCGACCTGAAATTGCTGGCCCTCACCGCGCCGAAGGTGCTGTTCGATCCGTGCGCCTATTGAGCGGACCCTTACCGACAAGGCGGCCGGCTAGCGCGGCGCGATGCCATGACCGGCGACGCCGGAGCGCGGCACCAGCAGCTCCGACCAGCGCCACTCGCTGGAGCCCAGGGCGAGGCGGGCCGAGCCGGCCGATTCCATCGGCGAGATCAGGATCAGGCCGCGCATGGTCTGCGCGCGGCAGGCCGCCGGCGCGGAGAGGATCTCCATCATGATCGCCTCGCGGATCACGGCCAGGCCGTCGCCGTCCTCGCCGGGGCTGCGGACCCAGTCGCCGTTCCAGACCATCATTGCCTTGCTGAGCGAGCCCGGCCCCAGCGCCCCGCGGTGCAGCGCCGCCTGCACCCGCGCGTCCTTGCGCAGCCCGGCCTGCAGCCAGCGCGCCACGTCGCATTCGCCGCCACCCCCCGCGCCGGAGCCCGCCGTCGCGGCCCCGGCAATCTGCGCGTCGGAGAGCTCCATCGCCGCCGTCGTGGCCTTGGGCGCGGGCTTGACCGGCAGGGGCGTCACCTGCGGCGGCGCGGGCTTGCTGACGTGCAGCTTGGGCGGCGGCTTGTCCGGGGCCTTGGGCGCCGGCGGCTCGGGCGCCTGGGGCTTCGGCGGCTTGGGCAGCTCGACCAGGGCGACCGGTATCGGCAGGGGCTCTGGCGCGGACAGCCGCGGCGGCTCGGACCGGAACGAGAGCAGGGCCGCCAGTATGCCGAGGTGCGCCGCAATGCTTAAGGTGGCGATCAGCAGGCGATATCGCCGCGCCAGCCCATGGCGGCCCGGCGATTCGGGGACGGGCCTCACCGCCAATTCCGATGTGTGGCCCAAACTCACGCCGGTCGTCCGGCGCTTCCGGGCGGTCGCCTGTTCATCGAGGTCCCAATCGTTGGCGCGAAGCCACTCCCCGGCGAGGATTCGCACCGGCGCGCGTCAGGATCATGGCGGACCGCCGATCCCCGGGAATCTGCACTGTGGGGCGCACCCCGTCGTCGTTCCGCCATATTTCAAGGCTGAACAAGAACACGTGAACTTTAGTTAATGGGGCGGGCGCCTTGGTGAAACCACTGGCGACTGAGAGGAACGAGACGAGATGCAACAGGCGACACAACGGACTTTGGGGATCGGCGGCGTCCTCCTGCTGAGCGCGCTGGCGTTTGGCGGCTGCGCCACCAAGAAATATGTCAATCAACAGGTGGCGACCGTCGACACGCGGGTCGCCAGCGTGGATTCGCACTTGACCGACGTGGACACCCGCCTGGGCGTCACTGACAAGACGGCCCAGGACGCGCTGTCACGCGCAACCGCGGCCGGCAAGCTGGCCGAGGGCAAGTTCGACTACGCGGTGACCCTGTCGGACGACAGCGTGAAGTTCCCGACCAACGTTCACAAGCTGTCGGATGAAGCCCAGGCGCGGCTGACCGAACTGGCGACCCGCCTGAAGACCGACAACAAGAACGTCTACCTGGAGATCCAGGGCCACACCGATTCCACCGGGTCGGAGCAATACAACGAGAAGCTCGGGGAAGAGCGCGCTGAGGCCGCTCGCCTGTTCCTGAACAAGCAGGGCGTGGCGCTGAACCGGATCGCCACGATCTCCTACGGCCAGGACGCCCCGGTCGCGCCGAACAACACCAAGGACGGCCGCGCCCAGAACCGCCGCGTCGTCATCATCGTGATGTCCTGACGCAAGTCAGCTGACCTGCCGGACTTCCGCCGACATCTAAGGCGGGGTCCGGCAGACCCTTTTCGGGCGCTTGAGGTCCTAGACCTCGACGACGCCCTTGCCCACCGGCGTCAGCGACAGCATGGCCAGCTTCAGGTGCTGCCAGGCGAACGGGATGCCGATGAGGGTCACGGTCAGGCCCACGGCCAGCACGATGTGGTGCAGCGCCAGCCACCAGCCGGCCAGTACGAACCACAGGACATTCAGCAGGAAGCTCGTCGCGCCGGGGTCGCGATCGACGACCACCTTGCCGAACGGCCAGTAGCTGAAACCGGCCATGCGGAAGGCCGCCGGCGTCCACGGCAGGCCGATGACGGTGATCGCCAGGATGACGCCGGCCAGAAGCCACAGCGTGCCGGAAATCCAGCCGCCGAAGATGAACCACAGGATGTTCGCCAACAGTCGCATGGGCGCTCCGCTTCTAGGGCAAGCTCTAACATAGGGATGCGTTTGCGCCCGCGCGCGGCCTCGGCCCTCGCTCCCGCGCCGTCGAACAGCTAGGCTCGGGCCACACATGAGCGTGCTGCACCTTCTGGGAACGGCCGGGGACGGCGGGGCGGAGACCTACTTCGTTGACCTGCTGGGCGCTCTGCACCGTGCGGGCGTCGCCCAGGCCGCCGCGATTCGCCGGCACGCGGGCCGCGACGCGGCGCTGCGGGCCGCAGGGATACCGGTGAAGGTGCTGGCCTTCGGAGGGCCGATCGACATCCTGACCAGGACGGCGGCGGCGGGCTATGGCCGGCTGCAGGGCGCGAAGCTGATGCTGGCCTGGATGAACCGCGCGGCGCGGCACACGCCCAAGGGCCCGTGGGCGCGGATCGGCCGGCTCGGCGGCTACTACAACCTCAAATACTACGCCGGCTTCGACGAACTGGTCGCCAACACCGAGGACATCGCCGAGTGGATCGTCAGCCAGGGCTGGCCGGCGGGCCGCGTGCGCTGCATCCCCAACTTCGCCGCGGCCCCTCCGGACGGGGCTGCGCTGGACCGCGCGAGCCTGGAGACGCCGGCCGACGCACCGCTGCTGCTCGCCATGGGCCGGCTGCATGACTCCAAGGCCCACGACGTCAGCCTGCAGGCCCTCGCCCAGCTTCCGGACGCCTGGCTGTGGATCGCCGGCGTCGGGCCGCTGGAAGCCAAGCTGAAGGCGATGGCCGAGGCCCTGGGCGTCCAGCATCGGGTGCGCTTCCTGGGCTGGCGCACCGATCCCTCGGCGCTCTACCGCGCCGCCGACGTCTGCGTCTTCCCCTCGCGCTACGAGCCGCTTGGCAATGTGGTTATCCAGGCCTGGGCGCATGGCCTGCCCGTGGTCGCCGCGGCCAGCCAGGGCCCCAAGGCGCTGATCGAGGACGGCCGCGACGGCCTGCTCATCCCCATCGACGACGCCGACGCCCTGGCCGCCGGCGTGACGCGCGTGCTGGCCGAGCCAAGGCTCGCAGCCGGCTTCAAGGCCCGCGGCCTCGGCCGGGTCGCCGCCGAGTTTTCCGAAGCCGCGGTCGTCGGGCAGTGGAAGACTCTCTTCTCGGACTACGGGGCGATCTGATGTGCGGCATCGCGGGCCAGCTGGGCGGGACCGATCGCCGGGTCCCGGCAATGATCGCGGCCCTGACCCATCGCGGCCCCGACGGCGTGCGCGTCGAGGAGACGCCGGCCGCCGCCCTGGCCCACGCGCGGCTGTCGATCATCGACCTGGACGGCGGCTGGCAGCCGCTGCACGCCGCCGGCTCGACGGTGATCGGCAACGGCGAGATCTACAACTACGTCGAGCTGGCGCGCGACCACGCCCTGGACGGCGCCCTCGCCACCGGGTCCGACTTCGAGCCGCTGCTGCACATCTACGCCCGCGAGGGGCCCAAGGCCTTCGAACAGCTGCGCGGCATGTATGCGCTGTGCCTGATCGGCGGCGATGGGCGCACCTGGCTGGCGCGCGATCCCTTCGGCATCAAGCCGCTCTACATCATGGAACACGCCGACGGCCTGGCCTTCGCCTCCGAACCGCGCGCCTTCTTCGAGGCCGGCCTGATGCAGAAGGCCCTCGACGAGGAAGCCGCCCGCGAGCTGCTGGCCTTCAACTACACCCTGGGCGCCCGCACCCTGTTCCACGGCCTGCGCCGGCTCGCGCCCGGCGAGGTGGTGGAGGTGAGGAACGGCCGCATCGTCTCGGGCTGGCGGCAACGTTGGGCTCCTTCTCCCCTTGCGGTAGAAGGCCCACTTCTGAAGCAGTTGGACGCCGTGCTCGAAGACAGCGTGCGCGTCCACCAGCGCTCGGACGTGCCCTACGGCCTGTTCCTCTCCGGCGGCGTCGACTCGGCGGCGATCGCCACGCTGATGGCGCGGCTGAACGCGCGGCCGGTCACCGCCTTCACCTGCGGCTTCGACGTCGCCGAGGCCGCCGACGAGCGCGCCCAGGCCGAGCGGGTCGCGAGCGCGCTGAACCTCGACTGGCGCGAAACCCGCTTCGACGAGGCCGACTTCTGGCGGATCGCCCCGCAGGTCGCCTGGGCGCTGGACGATCCCACCGCCGACTACGCGACCCTGCCGACCTACAAGCTGGCCGAGGCCGCCAAGGGCACGCTCACCGTCGTGCTGACCGGCGAGGGCGGCGACGAACTGTTCGGCGGCTACGGCCGCTATCGCCGCGCGCTCAGGCCCGCCTGGCTGGGCGGCCGGCCCGCCGAGCCGCGCGGCGGCGACGAGGCGATGCTGGCCCGCTGGCGCGCCGAGGCCAAGCCGCCGGAAGGCCTCACACCCCTGCAGCAGGCGCAGTGGGCGGACATCGCCACCTGGCTGCCCAACGACCTGCTGCTGAAGCTCGACCGCTGCCTGATGGCCCACGGCCTGGAGGGCCGCACGCCGTTCCTGGACCGCGAGGTCGCCGCCTTCGCCTTCCCGCTCGCCGACCGTTTCAAGGTCCAGGGCCGCTTCGGCAAGTGGCTGCTGCGCAAGTGGCTGGAAGGCGCCTGCCCAGCCGCCGAGCCCTGGGCGCGCAAGCAAGGCTTCACCGTGCCGGTCGAGGCCTGGATCGCGCCGCGCGCCGCCGACATCGCCTCGCGGATCGGCGACGTCGAGGCCGTGCGCAAGGCCCGCCCCGACGCGGCAGCCGCCTTCAGCGCCGGCGGCGACGGCGTGCGCTGGCCGCTGCTCTTCCTGGCGCTGTGGTCCCGCATCCACCTGGAAGGCGCCAAGCCCAGCGAAGCGCTGGAGAGCCTGGTGGGGACGGTCGGATAACAACAACTGTCATCCCGGAAAGCGCGCAGCGCTTGTCCGGGACCCATGAACTCTGGTTGCGCCGGTTGGATCGCGGCCTCGCCGACGTAGATCACCTTGACGCGTCGCGATCATGGGTCCCGGTCTTCGCGTTCCGCGAACCGGGATGACACCGCGAAATTCCGTCACTTCATCCCGAAGCTGTTGTTGGCGCGGTCGCGGTCGGGCAGGCGGTGGTCCGGGTCGACGGTCGCGTCGACCACCGCGCCGCCGCCGTCGAGCGTGAAGGTGTGGGTCCCGCCCTGCATCCAGGTCTCGACGGGCACCTTGATGTCCCGCTTCTCGCCGCTCCGGTAGGTGACCCGCAGCGTCGCCGGCAGCACCAGCCGGCCGAGGTTCGCCACCGTCACCTGCGCGCCGTTCGACGGCTCGCCGGCGACGTACTTCACGTCGGTGACCGCCATGTCGTGCGTCCAGTTGTTCAGGAAATAGCCGCGCCAGAACCACGACAGGTCCTCGCCGCCGGCGCTCTCCATCGCCCGGAAGAAGTCGCTGGGCTTCGGGTGCTTGAACGCCCAGTCGGCGATGTATTTGCGGAATGCCGGGTCGAAGCGCCCCGGCCCCAGGATGTCCTCGCGCAGCAGGGTCAGGCCGAACGCGGCTTTGAAGTAGGTCACCGGGTGGCGGTACTTCTCGCGGATGGTGTCGGCCCGGCTCATGATCACCGGAGCCTCCGGATCCTTGAGCAGGGCCGCGATCTGGTCGGCCGGCGCCTCAGGCCCCGGCGCATATTCGCCGTCGCGCTTGGGGCCATAGACCCCGCCGTCGAAGTCGTCGGACTCATAGACGTCGATGAAGGTGTTGATGCCCTCGTCCATCCAGGCGTCGCGCCGCTCGTCGGAGCCGACGATCATCGGGAACCAGCCGTGGCCGATCTCGTGGGCGCTGATGAAGAACAGCGTCTTGGCCTTGTCGTTGATGCCGTCGAAGACGATGCCCGGATATTCCATGCCCGTGGCGGGGCCGGCGACGTTGATCGCGTTCGGCCAGGGGTACGGATACCAGCGCTTGGAGAAGCGTTCGACGGCGTCCTTCATGTATTCGGTCGAGCGGCTCCAGGCGTTCTCGCCGACGCTTTCCGGCGGATAGACCGACTGCGCCATCGCGGTCTTGCCGTCCGGCAGGTTGATCCGCGCGGCGTCCCAGACGAAGGCGCGGCTGGCGGTGAACGCCACGTCGCGGGTGTTCTCCATGTGGAAGCGCCAGGTCTTGGTCGCGGCCCCCCGCGCGGGCGTGGCGACCACCTCCTCCGGCGTGCGGATCACCACGGTCTTGTCGCTGGTTCGCGCGCGCTCGAAGCGGGCCCGCTGCTGGGCGCTCAGCACCTCCTGCGGGTTGGTCAGCGCGCCGGAGCCGGCGACGATCATGTCCGCCGGCACGGTCACCGCATAGTCGAAGGCGCCGTATTCCAGGTAGAACTCGTTGGCCAGGTAGGGCAGCGTGTCCCAGCCGCGCACGTCGTCATAGACCGCCAGCCGCGGATACCACTGGGCGATGTCGTAGATGTCGCCGTTCTTGTTGGTGTTCCAGGCCGTGCGCCCGCCGAACAGGCCCGGCACGGTGTAGTGGTAGCGGATGCGCAGCTTCACCTGCCCGCCACCCGCCTTCACCGCCGCCGGCAGGTCGACGCGCATGCGCGTGTCCGTGACCACGAACCGCGCGGCGGCCGCGCGCCCGCCGCGCTCCACCGAAACCGCCTCGATCTCGTAGCCGGCCGTCGACTGCGCCGGGTCGATCCGCCGCCCGCCGGACATGGCGTAGCCGCGGCTGTCCTTGCGGTAGAGGTTCTGGTCGAGCTGCAGCCACAGGAACGGCAGGGCGTCGGGGCTGTTGTTGGTGTAGGTGATCGTCTCCTCGGCGCTCAGCACGTGGGCGCGCGTGTCGATCCTGGCCTCGATGTTGTAGTCGACACGGTTCTGCCAATAGGCCGGCCCGGGCGTCCCCGCCCCGGTGCGCAAGGCGCTCGCCGGCTGCGGCAAGGTCAGAGGCGCGAAGGTCTCGAGCGGATTGTAGGGCGGCGCCGCGGTCTGCGACCTGGCCGCCGGCGCCAACAGCACAAGCGCCGCCGCCAGGGTGGTGAACAGTCGCAACGCCATGTGGTGAAACCCCCGAACGACACTGAAGGTCATCTGACCCGCGACGGCGCGCGGTGCAAGCCTCCCCCAACTGTCATCCCGGTTTCGCGAAGCGAAGACCGGGACCCATAAGCGCCGAGAGTCGGCGGAAGGACTGAGAGCGTCGTGTCCATGGATCCCGGACAAGCGCTGCGCGCCTTCCGGGATGACACGGATTTTTTAAAGCCCCAGCCTTGCCGCCACCTCTTCGCCGATCGCCAGCGACGAGGTCAGCCCCGGGCTTTCGATCCCGAACAGCGCCACCAGCCCCTCCAGCCCGTGCGCCTCGCGCCCGTCGATGCGGAAGTCCGGCTGCGGCTCGTCCGGCCCGTGCAGCTTCGGCCGGATGCCGGCGTAGTCGGGGGTGAGCGCGCCATCGGGCAAGCCTGGCCAGAACTTGCGGATGTATTCGGCGAAGGCGCCCGCCGCGGCCGGGTCGACGCTGTAGTCCAGCGTCTCGACGAAATGCAGGTCCGGCCCGAACACGGCTTGGCCCCCTAAGTCGCGGCGGTAGTGGGTGCCCAGCGCCCCGTGGATCGGCGGCGGATAGATCAGGTGGGCGAAGGGCGTCTTGCCCACCAGCCGGAAATACATCCCCTTGCCATAGTGACCCTTGGGGATCGTGGCCTTGGGGAACCCCTCAATCTCGGCGGCCACCGCCTGCGCCGACAGCCCCGGGGCGGTGACCAGGTAGCGGCAGGTGAGCTCGGCCGGCTCCTCGCCCCCGGCGCGGACCCTGAAGCCGCCGCCCGCCAGCGCCGCGGCGCCCTCGAACGGCGTCGAGGCCACCACCGCCCCGCCCGCCGCCTCGATCTCGCCCTGCAGGGCCAGCATGTAGCCGTGGCTGTCGAACACCCCGCTGTTGGGCGAGATGAGCGCCGCCTCGCACTTCAGCTCCGGCTCCAGCGCTAGCGCCTCGGCTTTCGTCAGCCACGCCATGCCCTCGACGCCGTTGGTCGTCGCCTGCTCGAAGATCGCGTCCAGCCGCGGGACCTCGTCCGGCGTCGTGGCCACCACCAGCTTGCCGCAGCGGTCGAAGTCCACGTGGTGCTTTTCCAGGAAGGCATAGAGCGCGCGCCGGCCGGCCACGCACAGCCGCGCTTTCAGCGAGCCGGTCGGATAGTAGAGCCCGCCGTGGATCACCTCGGAATTGCGCGACGAGACGCCCTGCCCGATGGCCGCCTCGCGCTCCAGCACCGCCACCGCCAGCCCGCGCCTCGACAGCGCATAGCCGCAGGCCAGCCCCACGGCGCCTGCCCCCACGACCACCGCATCGAAATCGAACTGCGCCATACGCCTCGCCTAACGCCTGATCGCGGAAAGTGAAACCGCATCCTTCCGCGCGGCGGCTCTATCCTCTTGAACCGCCAAGATCGCCAAGACGCCGGCGACGATCCAGCTTGGCGTTCTTGGCGTCTTGGCGGTCAAACGAAGCCGCTGCGCGGCGGCCTGTTGCCGTCCGCCGCGGAACGCGCTCTAGCTTCGGTGAAAGTCTCGGGGAGGACGAACATGCGCAAGATCGTTGGACTGGCGGCCGTACTGGCCTTGGCGGCGGGCGCGGCCCACGCGCAGGTCGCGCTCGACCCCTCGAAGCCGCAGGCGATCGCCTCGATCCTCACCTGGTCGCCGCAGCAGCAGGCGGTCGGCTACCGCACCATCGAGAAGATCTTCGAGACCCACACGATCAAGCGCGGGACCAGGGTCCACCCGCTGCCCAAGGCCGCCCACCAGATCGACCCCACCTTCACCTACCAGGGCAAGACCTGGACCACCGACCAATACATGAAGGCCTACCGCGTCTCCGGCCTGCTGGTCCTCAAGGACGGCAAGATCGTCATGGAGAAGTACGCGCTCGGCCGCAAACCCACCGACCGCTGGACCTCCTTCTCGGTCGCCAAGTCGGTGACCTCCACCCTGGTCGGCGCGGCCATCCAGGACGGCAAGATCAAGAGCATCAACGACCCCGTCACCACCTACATCCCCGAGCTCAAGGGCTCGGCCTACGAGGGCGTCAGCGTCCGCCAGATGCTGATGATGAGCTCCGGCGTGAAGTGGAACGAGGACTACACCGACCCGAAGTCGGACGTCGCCCAGGCCGGCAACAGGGTGCTGGAGCCCGGCGTCAACCCGATGGTCAGCTACCTGCGCAAACTCCCGCGCGCCAACGAGCCCGGGACCAAGTTCAACTACAACACCGGCGAGACGGACCTGGTGGGCGTGCTGGTCTCCAAGGCCACCGGCGAGACGCTGGCCCAATACGCCTCGGAGAAGATCTGGAAGCCCTACGGCATGGGCCAGGACGCGGTCTGGATGCTCGATCCCGGCGGCCAGGAGCGCGGCGGCTGCTGCATCTCCATGACGCTGCGCGACTACGCCCGCGTGGGCCTCTTCATCGCCGGCGGCGGCGTGGCCGACGGCAAGCACATCGTCCCGCCCTGGTGGGTCGCCGACGCCACCAAGGTCGAGATCGACAACGGCACCCCGCCGCCGGGCGGCTACGGCTACTTCTGGTGGATCCGCCCCAACGGCGCCTACGAAGCCGTCGGCATCTTCGGCCAGTCGATCACCACCTTCAAAAACGAGCACCTGATCATCGTCCAGAACGCCGCCTGGCCCCACGCCACCGGCCGCGAACTGAGCGCGGCGCGGTATGCGTTCTTCGACGGGGTGCGGGCGGCGTTGAAGTAGGCGACGAAACCCGTGACCATTATCCAGCTGCTGGAAAGCATGGGGATCACCGCCCTCATGCTTGCCGCGGGCTTGGGAATACCGGTTTCGGTCTTCCTCTACCTAAGGCGCAGGCCGCGCCGCTTTCTCATGTGGCCCATCGGATTCGCGGCCGCGGCTGGCGCGCTGGCCCCGCTGTTCAGCGTCATCTTCATGGTCGTCAGACACTTCAGCCGCTGACCCCGATTTGACTCGGCCCCTCACCAGAGATGCTTGCCGTCCAGCACCGTCACCGGCCAGTCGGCGGCCTCGAAGTCGTCGAACAGGCGCGCGTTGACGGCGATGCGGCGCGTCTTGCCGTCCCACGACCCGTCGCGCTGGAAGTCCGGGCTGTCGGCATAGAGGTCGCAGCCGCAGGCGCTGCAGAAGTGGTTGTGGACCTGCCTGGTGTTCCACCGGTAGACCGCGTCGCTCAGCGCCTCGGTCACCTTGAACCTCTCCGGCGGATAGTAGGCGTAGAGATGCCCCCGCTTCGAACAGAACGAGCAGGTGCAGCGGGTCAGCATCTGCGGCAGCTCGCCGTCCACCTCGAAGGCGTTGCGACCGCAATGGCAGTGTCCGGTTAGGGGCATGGCCCCACTACGCGCAGCGAGCGATGAAGTTGCGTGGCCGGGTTGGACGGCTAAACCTTGAAGGATGGTGCATCGAAGCCGATGGCTGCCAAGGTCGCTCAACACCTCACTATTTCTTGGCGGTCCAACGCAATGGACGAGAGGTTGGAGAAGAATTGCGACGGGCAGCGTCGAGAAGCGCTTCCTGCCTAGCAATCGCATTCTCTACGGATATCGTCGCTCCTGTTTGGACCGAATCGTCGTTGGCTCCGGCCTCGTCGACACGAGGGTCAGGTCCTAGGTTCCAAACAAGGGGCGGTGGTATGGAAGGTCCCCCGGAAATAGGGATCATTGATTGCTCTATCTCCCAAGCAATCTGCCGCATTGTAGCGAGATGTGGAAATGGGACCGGAGCGTAGGTCCCGTCCATGCGCTTGATTTCCATTCCGGTCCCGGCCTTCAGCGCCAAATCTACATATGCCTCGTCTCTCAACTCCTCATCCACGTGGGCACCGCCATCTTGGTTCCGCAAATGGAATACTAGATTCTTGCGGCTAATTGTCCTTCCCTCCCCCCAGATGTTTTGAGGGAGAGGCTTTCCGAGAGCTTGGTAGACCGGCTCATCCCACCATTCAGAAGCCGCAAGAAACCGCCCCTCATCCCGTAGCTTGGGATTGTAGAACCGCGGAAAGAATTGAACCTGTTCGTCGAGCGATCTGAACGACATGAAGGCAAGAGCGGTTTTCGGTACCGTCTCAGGGGGAACCTTGTGTGCGGTACTCAGGAATTTCATAGAATTTCTTAGCCCGAGCTGACCAAGGAGCGATCTCGTCCTTCCCGCACCATCATGCATCATCACGTAGACCGCTGTGGCCAAGCGTTTGGCCTCCGCCGATGACCCAGCATCATAGGCGGCGCTCGACTGGCGAAGGAATTCGCGCTGCTCGGCTAACGCTTCCTCAAGCTCCCCAATGGAACGGATGTGGCGCGTCATCCCCTACCGCCGGTCAGATGTGGATCGCGTGCCCGAGCGCCCGTAGCGCCGCCTCGTGGACCGTCTCCGACAGCGTCGGATGCACGTGGATGGTCCCGGCGAAATCCTCCAGGCGCGCGCCCATCTCGATGGACATGGCGAACTCGCCAGAGAGTTCGGAGACGTGGGCGCCGACCGCCTGCAGGCCGACCACGCGGTGGTCCGACTTCCTGGCCACCACGCGCACGAAGCCGCCGGTGTCGCCGGCCTCCATGGAGAGCGCGCGGCCGTTGGCGGAGAACGGGAAGATCGCGCTCACCGGGTCGTGGCCGGCCGCCTCGGCCTCCTTGGGCGAGAGGCCCGCCGAGACGATCTCCGGCTCGGTGAAGCAGACCGCGGCGATGGTCGCGGGGTCGAAGGTGCGGTTCTGGCCGGCGATCACTTCGACGGCGACGTGGGCCTGGGCGGCGGCCTTGTGCTCCAGCATGGGCTCGCCCACCAGATCGCCGATGGCGTAGACCCCGCTCATCGAGGTCTGCATCCGCGCGTTCACCTTCACGAACGGCCCGGCCATGTCGACGCCCATCTCCTCGAGGCCCCAGCCCTCGGTGCGCGGCCTGCGGCCTACGGTCACCAGCAGCTTGTCGGCGGGGATCGTCAGCGTCTTGCCGTCCTGCTCGACGGTCAGCTCGCCCTTCGCCCAGCCGGTGGCCTTGGCCGAGAGGTGCAAGGTGACGCCCGCCTTCTCCAGCCAGGCCTTCACCGGCTTGGTCAGCGGCTCGTCGTAGAGCGGCAGGATGCGGTCGAGCGCCTCGACCACCGTCACCTCGCAGCCGAACTTGCGGAAGGCCGAGCCGAGCTCGAGGCCGATGTAGCCCGCCCCGATCACCGCCAGCCGCTTGGGCAGCTTCTTGAGGTCCAGCGCCTCGGTCGATGAGATCACGTCGCTCCCGAACGGGATGTGCGGCAGGGCGCTCGCCACCGAGCCGGCCGCCAGGATCACCGTCTCGGCCTTGATGGTCACCGGGCCGTCGGCGGTCTCCACGTGGCAGGTCTTGGCGTCGCTGAACTTGCCCCAGCCGTGGACGACGCGCGTCTTGGCACGCTTCAAGAGCGCGGTGACCCCGCCGTTCAACTTGTCGACCACGGTCTCCTTCCAGGCGACGGTGCGGCCCATGTCCAGCTTCGGCGCGGCGGAGAGCGAAATGCCGTCCTTGCCCCCGTGCTGCGCCTCGACCATGCCCTCGAACTTGGACGCCACATGGATCAGCGCCTTCGACGGGATGCAGCCGCGGATCAGGCAGGTGCCGCCCAGCCGGTCGCCCTCCACCAGCACCGTCTCGATGCCGAGCTGGCCGGCGCGGATCGCGGCGACATAGCCGCCGGGGCCGCCGCCCAGGATCAGGAGGCGGGTGCTGATCGTCTCGGGTTTCTGGCTCAAAGATTTCCCCTCAATCGTCATCACCCGGCTTGTCCGGGTGACCCATCCCGATGTCGTTCGTCATCAGATGAGGCCGGCGCCTTGGGCTGGGTGGCCCGGACAGGCCGGGCCAAGACGGAAATATTGCAATTCCAGGATCTGATGGCGCCTTCACCCTAGTCCATGAACAGGGTTGCGGGGTGTTCCAGCATGGCCTTCACCCGCTGGATGAACTCCGCCGCGTCATAGCCGTCGACGACGCGATGGTCGAAGGACGAGGACAGGTTCATCATCTTGCGCACCGCGACCTGGCCGTGGCGGATCACCGGGCGGTCGACGATCTTGTTCGGGCCGATGATCGCCACCTCGGGGTAGTTGATCACCGGCGTGGTGGCGATGCCGCCCAGCGGGCCCAGCGAGGTGATAGTGATGGTGGAGCCCGACAGCTCCTCCTTCGACCCCTTGCCGGAGCGCGCGATCTCGGCGACCCGCGCCACCTCGGCGGCGCAGGCCCAGACGTCCAGCGTCTCGGCGTGGCGCACCACCGGCACGATCAGCCCGTTCGAGGTCTGGGTGGCGATGCCGATGTGGACGGGGGCGTAGCGGTGGACCACGCCCGCCTCGTCGTCGAACCGCGCGTTGATCTGCGGATAGTCCGGCAGCACGCGGACCAGCGCGCGCACCATGAACGGCAGCATCGTCAGCTTCGGCTGGTCGGCGCGCTTGGTGGCGTTCAGGTGGACGCGCAGCTCTTCGAGCTCCGTCATGTCCACCTCTTCCACGTACGCGAAGTGCGGGATGCGGCGCTTGGCCTCCTGCATCTGCCTGGCGATGGCCCGGCGCATGCCGATGACCTTCACCTCCTCGATCGCCGTGCGCTTCGCCAGGCCGGAGCCTCGCGCGGCTCCGGCGTCGCCGCCGGCAGCGATGAAGGCGTCGAGGTCCTCGTGGGTGATGCGCCCGGCCGGGCCGGAGCCCACGACGTGGCCGAGCCTGATCCCCAGGTCTTCGGCCCGGCGGCGCACGGCCGGCGAGGCCAAAGGCTTCTCTCCCTCCACGCGGCGGGGAATGGCGCGCGGCGCGGCGGCGACGGCCGGCTGCGGCGCGGCCTTGGGCTCAGGCGCGGGAGGCGGCGCAGGCGGCGGCGTCTCGGCGACCGGCGCGACCTCCGGAACCGGCGCGGGCGTCGGCGCAGCGGCCTCGGCCTTGGCGGGAGTCGGCGCATCCTTGGCGTTGCCCGCGCCTTCCACCTCGAACACCGCGATGGCGCTGCCGACGGCGGCCATGTCGCCCGCCACGCCCGCCACCTCGATCAGCTTGCCGGCCACCGGCGAGGTCATCTCGACCGTCGCCTTGTCGGTCAGCATGTCGACCAGCGGCGCGTCCTCGGAAACCAGGTCGCCGATCTTTGCATGCCAAGCCACGATCTCGGCCTCGGCGGTGCCCTCGCCCAGGTCGGGCAGCTTGAAGACGAAACGTCCCACGGGTCTTTCAGCCCTCCATCACGCGCTTGAGCGCCGCGCCGACGCGCTTCTGGCCCGGGAAGTATTCCCATTCGAAGGCGTGCGGATAGGGCGTGTCCCAGCCGGTGACCCGCTCGATGGCTGCTTCCAGGTGGTAGAAGCAGGCTTCCTGGACCAGGGCGGAGAGCTCCGCGCCGAAGCCTGAGGTGCGCGTCGCCTCGTGGACGATCACGCAGCGGCCGGTCTTCTTCACCGAGGCCGCGATCGTCTCGATGTCCACCGGCGAGAGCGTGCGCAGGTCCACCACCTCGGCGTCGATCCCGACCGCTTCCGCCGCGGCGACCGCCACGTGGACCATGGTGCCATAGGCCAGCACCGTGACCTCCGACCCCGCCCGCGCGATCCGCGCCTTGCCGAGCGGTATGGTGTAGTGGCCGACCGGGACGTTGTTGTCCTCGATCTTCTGCCAGGGCGTCACCGGGTTGTCCGGGTTGCCGTCGAAGGGACCGTTGTAGAGCCGCTTCGGCTCGAAGATCACCACCGGGTCGTCGTCCTCGATGGCCGAGATCAGCAGGCCCTTCGCGTCGTACGGCGTGGACGGGATCACCGTCTTGATTCCGGCCACGTGGGTGAACAGCGCCTCGGGGCTCTGGCTGTGGGTCTGGCCGCCGAAGATGCCACCGCCATAGGGCGTGCGGACGGTCATCGGGCACCAGAAGTCGCCGGCCGAGCGGTAGCGCAGGCGCGCCGCCTCCGAGACGATCTGGTCGTAGCCGGGATAGATGTAGTCGGCGAACTGGATCTCGACGCAGGGCCGCATGCCGTAGGCCGCCATGCCGATCGCCGTGCCGATCAGCCCGGCTTCTGCGATGGGCGTGTCGAAGCAGCGGTTCAGGCCGTGCTTCTTCTGCAGCCCCTCGGTGGCGCGGAAGACGCCGCCGAAGTAGCCGACGTCCTCGCCGAACACGAGCACGTTGGGGTCGCGTCCGAGCATGACGTCCATGGCCGAGTTGATGGCCTGGATCATGTTCATCTTCGCCGTTTCAGGCGCGGCGCCGGCGGCGGTGGGTTTGGCGATGGGCTTGTTCATGGTCAGACCCCGAGCTCCTGCCGCTGGCGGGCCAGGCGCCAGTCCATCTCCTTGTAGACGTCCTCGAACATGGTCTTGATGCTCGGCCGGTCGCCGGCGTGCAGGGTGCCGTGCCCTTCGGACTCCTTGCCCGCCGCACGGACTTCCTCGACCAGTTCCTCGTGCAGCGCCTGCTGCGCCTCGTCCGACCATTGGCCCAGCGCGATCAGGTGGCCTTTCAGCCGCTCGATGGGGTCGCCCAGCGGCCAGAGCTTCGCCTCCTCGGCGGGGCGGTAGCGGGTCGGGTCGTCGGAGGTCGAGTGGCCCTCGGCCCGGTAGGTGAAATGCTCGATCACCGTCGCGCCCAGGTTCGAGCGCGCCCGCTCCACCGCCCACTGGGTCGCGGCGTAGACCGCCAGGAAGTCGTTCCCGTCCACCCTGAGCGAGGGCAGGTTGTAGCCGATGGCCCGC
>Ga0207690_10000618_pt1 | contig 22985 bp, 22 predicted proteins | sample KBSC23metaG_FD_184315 | JGI IMG/M metagenome (GOLD analysis project Ga0207690, IMG submission 184315) | Corn rhizosphere microbial communities from Kellogg Biological Station, Michigan, USA - KBS C2-3 metaG (SPAdes) (version 2) | ecosystem: Host-associated > Plants > Roots > Rhizosphere > Soil ...
CGAGAATCGTGGAATGGCGCGCGCATCGGTCCCCCGCGCCGCCCTGCGAGGCCGCATCACCCGCGGCACGACCGGAGTCAACCGGCTGCGCAGGGTCGACCGCTGGATCGCGGCCCAGCCCGTCCTTCGCTCGACGACCGACCCGCTGGTCGTCGACCTCGGCTACGGCGCCTCGGCCACCACCACGCTCGAACTGCGCGACCGCCTTGCCGACGTTCGGCCGGATGTGCAGGTCGTCGGGGTCGAGATCGACCCGGAGCGCGTGCGGATCGCGGCCGCAGCCGCCCGCGACGGCGTCAGCTTCCGGCTGGGGGGCTTCGAGATCCCGACGCCCGAGGGGCGGCAGCCGGCGATCATCCGCGCCCTGAACGTGCTGCGGCAGTACGACGAATCCGAGGTCGCCGATGCCTGGGCGACGATGACGGCGCGCCTGCAGCCCGGTGGAATCCTGGTCGAGGGCACCTGCAACGAGCTCGGCCGGGTCGCCAGCTGGGTCGCCCTCAGCCCGGCCGGTCCGCAGAGTCTCACCATCTCGCTGCGCCTCGCCGAGCTCGACCAGCCGTCGATCGTCGCGGAGCGTCTGCCCAAGGCGCTCATCCACCGCAATGTGCCGGGCGAGCGCGTTCACGAGTTGCTCCTCGAGCTCGACCGGCTCTGGGCCGTGCACGCGCCGCTCGCCGTCTACGGGCCCAGGCAGCGCTGGATCGCGGTGGTGTCATCCCTGCGCGATGCGGGCTGGCCGGTGCGCGGCGGCCGCACGCGGTGGCGCCTCGGCGAACTCACGTTGGACTGGGCGGCCGTCGCCCCGCGCTGAACCTCAGCGCCGCACGGCTCCAACCCGCGGCAAGCGGGGCACGTTGGCCTCGGCGCCGGCATCCGGCGGCACGATCACCTGCTGCGCGGCCGCGAGCACCACCCCGTCTGCTGCGGTGACCATCAGGGTGGCGGTCGGATCCACCGAGCGCTTCAGCACGGCCAGTGCGATCGGCCCGAGCTCGTGATGCAGGGAGGCCGTCGTGACGCGTCCGACGACGGTGGCGTCGTCCCCGGCGCCGAGGGTGACCTCGTCGCCCGCGGCGGGGATCACGCCCTCCGAGCCGTCGAGGTGCAGCAGCACCAGCCGCCGCGGCGGGTGCCCGAGGTTGTGCACCTTGGCCACGGTCTCCTGCCCGCGGTAGCAGCCCTTGCTCAGATGCACCGCGGAGCGCAGCCAGTCGAGCTCGTGCGGAATCGTCGTCCCGTCGATTTCGGTCGCCGCCCGCGGCCGCCAGGCCTCGATCCGCAGCGCCTCGAGCGCCAGGGTGCCCGCCGCCGGAACGGCGCCGAGCGCGTCCAGGTTCGCGCGCGCGACCAGCGACTCGGCGTAGTCCCAGCCTTCAGCGGGATGCACCGGGATCGCCGCGTACTGGAACCCGCCCGCGACGATCGAGCGCCACGGATCGTGCCAGATCAGCGGAATCCCGTTGGCCTCGGCGGTCGCGGCCGCCAGCCCCGCGGGCACCTGGCCGAGCGAGCCGATCGTGGCGAACTCCGCCGAGCGATCGAGCACCTCGACCCGCAGCATGAAGCGCATCTTGCTCAGGAAGGCGAGGAAGCCCGCGCCGGTCCCGGCATCCATCAGCAACCAGGTGGTCTCGCCATCGTCGAGCACGCGTGCGGCGTATTCGACGCGGCCGCTCGGGTCGAGCAGCAGGGTCTCGGCCGACTCCCCCGGCGCCAGCCCGATCAGCCGCTGCGAGGTCAGCGAGTCCAGCCAGCTCAGCCGATCGGGCCCGGTGATCGAGAGCACATCGCGGTCCGACAGGTCGACGATCGCGCGGCCGGCGGCCAGCTCGCGCTGCTCAGCGAGCGGATTGCCGTAGTGCCGCGGCGGTACCCCGACGGCCCCCTCGCGCAAGGTGAAGGGGTCGACGACGGCGCCGGGCTCACTCGACACGGGCCAGCCTCCCCGAGGCGTGGGTGCGCAACTCCTGACCGAGAGCCGCGATGTCCCAGGCCCAGAGCAGGTGGTCGTCGACCAGGCCGTAGAGACGGGTCGCGGCGGCGTAGTCCTTGGCCGAGGCGGTGCGTACCACGGCATCCGTCGCCAGATCGATGCGCGGCCCCTTCACCTCACCCAGGTAGAGCTCGCTGACGCCGCCCGGATGCAGGATCGACACCTCGAGCTCGAACGCGCCGCCCGCGGTACGCAGCGCCTCGACCTCGTCGGCGGTGGTGAAGGCCGGCTCGCCGATGCCGGGGAGCATGCCCGGTCCGACGTCGGCGTCGCCCAGTGGCCGCGCCAGGCGCCAGTAGCCGATCTCGGAGAACAGCGGGGTCGGAACCGGAGCGGGGGCGTCATCCGGAGCATCGTCGTCGGCCGTGCCGAACAACCAGGTCGACGAGCTGTACTGGATGTGGGGCGTGCCGTCCTGCGTGAAGGCCACCCGCTGACCGAACTCGTGCTCGCGCATCTCGTCGCCGACCCGGTAGGCGACGATGCCGCTGCCCTCCCAGATTCCGAGCAGCCACGACAGCGGCACGATCTCGGCGGGCAGGGTGGTATCGAGTTCGAACATTCTGGGTCGAGTGCCGATGCGAGAGGTCAGGACTGGCCGCGGAACAGGTTGTACAGCACCGTGATCGAGACGAACGCGATCGCCAGGCCGGCGAGCGCGAGCAGCCCGACGAACAGCAGTTCCAGCGCGAGGATCATGCCCTCAGTCTATGTTCGCAGCAGCGCCAGGATGCCGGACGCGAGCGCGCAGATCACCAGCGCCCCGCCCAGGCTCGCCATCATCCGCGTGACCAGCCCTTCTTTGCGCTGCAGTGCCAGCTGGATCGCCATGGTCACCAGCACCGACCCGGCCAGGACGATCGGAAGCCAGGTGAGCGACGCGGATGCTGCGAACACCCCCACGGCAACCGCGCCGGCCAGCGCGACCAGCCAGACAGGGATCACGCTGCGCAACGACCAGGCCATGAGGCGATCGTATCGTCGTCAGCGTTCAGGGAAAGAAGGCTGCGGAATCGGTCGATACACTGTGCGGTAGGCGTTTTGGAGGACCCGTGGCCCAGCTGTTGATCCTGACCGGGGCGGTCGACGGCGAGGTTCTGCCCGCGCTCGGGTTGCTCAGCCACCGGGTCCGGTCCATCCCGGCCGAGCCCGCCGCCCTGATCAATGCGCCGGCCGCCGACCTGATCCTGATCGACGGGCGCCACGACCTGGCGAGCGCCAAGTCGCTGTGCAAGATCCTGAACACCACCGGCGTGACCGTCGGACTCGTCCTCGTGCTCACCGAGGGCGGCCTCACCGCCGTCTCGGCCGACTGGGGGATCGACGACGTGCTGCTCGAGACCGCGGGGCCGGCCGAGGTGGACGCGCGCATCCGGCTCGTGATCGGGCGCATGGCCCAAGACAAGTCGTCGTCCAAGATCCAGGCCTCGGGCGTGGTGATCGACGAGGCCAGCTACTCGGCCAAGGTGCATGGCCGCCCGCTCGACCTCACCTTCAAGGAGTTCGAGCTGCTGCGCTTCCTCGCTACGCACCCCTCGCGCGTGTTCACCCGCGAGCAGCTGCTCAGCGAGGTCTGGGGCTACGACTACTTCGGGGGAACCCGTACCGTCGACGTCCACGTGCGCCGCCTGCGCGCCAAGCTCGGCGACCTGGAGTCGCTGATCGGCACCGTGCGCAACGTCGGCTACCGCTTCAACGTCTACGACGACGAGACGGAGCGGCTGCCCGCGCCGGTTTCGTGAGGTGACCGCGCCGCGACCCTGTTCACCAGGCATTCATTGCGCGATGCCATGATGGGTCGATGGAGAGCGACAGCCCCCTCGGCGATGCCACCATCGCGGCGGATCTGCTCGATGACGACGAGGCAGAGCCGGTCCTGGTGGATGACGGCACGCTGCCCCCCGACCGCTTCCTCGACCGCGAACTCAGCTGGTTGGCGTTCAACCAGCGCGTGCTCGAACTCGCCGAGGACCCGAACCAACCGCTGCTCGAGCGCGCCAACTTCCTGGCGATCTTCGCCAGCAACCTCGACGAGTTCTTCATGGTCCGCGTCGCCGGGCTCAAGCGCCGCATCGCCACCGGTCTTGCGGTGCCGACCAACGTGGGCCGGGCTCCGCTCGATGTGCTCGCCGACATCAGCCAGAAGGCGCACGAACTTCAAGACCGGCACGCCCGCGCGTTCCGGCAGCTGGTGAAGCCCGCCCTCGACGAGGCGGGCATCCACATCGAGAGTTGGAGCGACCTCGACGAGAAGGATCGCGTCAGCGTGAGCGAGATCTTCTCGGCCCAGATCTTCCCGGTGCTCATGCCGCTCGCGGTCGACCCCGCGCATCCCTTCCCCTATATCTCGGGGCTGTCGCTCAACCTCTCGATCCGGGTGCGCAATCCGAAGGCCGGCAAGGAGGAGTTCGCCCGGCTCAAGGTTCCGCAGAACCTGCCGCGCTTCGTGCAGCTTCCGGATGACGAGCGCGGCCTGCTGCGCTACATCCCGCTCGAAGACCTGATCGCCAACCACCTCGGCGACCTGTTCCCCGGCATGGAGATCGTCGAGCACCACGAGTTCCGCGTCACGCGCAACGAGGATGTCGAAGTCGAGGAGGACGAGACCGAGAGCCTGATCCAGGCGCTCGAGAAAGAACTGCTGCGGCGGCGCTTCGGACCGCCGATCCGGCTCGAGATCAGCGACGACATGGACGAGGTCACGCTCGGGCTGCTGATGAGCGAACTGCAGATCACCGAGCAGGAGGTGTACCGGCTGCCGGCCCCGCTCGACCTCGGCGGTCTGTTCGAGGTCACCAAGCTCGACCGACCCTCGCTGAAGTACCCGCGCGACGTGCCCACCACGAGCATCAACCTGCTGCCCGTCGAACCGACCGAGAAGCCCGACGTCTTCGCGTCGATCGACCGGGGCGACATCCTGCTGCACCACCCCTACGAGTCGTTCGCGACCAGCGTGCAGGCCTTCCTCGAGCAGGCGGCATCCGATCCGAACGTGCTGGCCATCAAGCAGACCCTGTACCGCACCAGCGGCGACAGCCCGATCGTCGAGGCCCTGATCGACGCGGCCGAGGCGGGCAAGGCCGTGCTCGCGCTGGTCGAGATCAAGGCCCGCTTCGACGAGCAGGCCAACATCGGCTGGGCCCGCAAACTCGAGAAGGCGGGGGTGCACGTGGTCTACGGCCTGGTCGGGCTGAAGACCCACAGCAAGCTGGCTCTGGTGGTGCGCCAGGACCGCAACGGCGCCCTGCGGCACTACAGCCACATCGGCACAGGCAACTACAACCCGAAGACCAGCCGCATCTACGAAGACCTGGGTCTGCTCACCGCGGACGACACCGTCGGCAAAGACCTGACCCGCCTGTTCAACGAGCTGTCGGGCTACGCCATCGAGAAGAAGTTCAAGCGACTCCTGGTCGCTCCGCTGCACCTGCGCACCGGGCTGTTGAAGCGCATCCAGGCCGAGACCGACAACGCGCTCGCGGGCAAGCCCAGCGGCATCCGGCTGAAGGTCAATTCCATCGTCGACGAGGCCATCATCGACGCGCTCTACCGGGCCAGCCAGGCCGGAGTGCCGGTCGACATCGTGGTGCGGGGCATCTGCTCGCTGCGGCCGGGCGTCGAGGGTCTCAGTGAGACCATCCGGGTGCGCAGCATCCTGGGCCGCTACCTGGAGCACTCGCGCATCTTCTGGTTCGCCAACGACGGCGACCCGCAGGTCTACATCGGCAGCGCCGACATGATGCACCGCAACCTGGACCGCCGGGTCGAGGCGCTCGTGCGCCTGGTGCGGCCCGAGCACCTCGACGAGCTCGCCGAGCTGCTCGATCAGGCGATGAGCGACCAGACCTCGTCGTGGTGGCTCGGCTCGGACGGCGTCTGGGTGCGACACGACCTGTCGCCAACCGGCGAGCCGCTGATCGACATGCAGTCGGCGCTGATGCGTCAGATCGCCGGTCGGCGACGCGGCGGGGCCCTTCGGTGAGTCCTTCGGACACGTCGAGCCCGCCGGTGCTCGCTGCGGGGGCGGTGTGCTGGCGCGAGACGAAACGCGGCGTCGAGATCCTGCTGGTGCACCGCACTCAGCATCGCGACACCTCGCTGCCCAAGGGCAAGGTCGACCCGGGCGAGACCCTGCCCGAGACCGCCGTGCGCGAGATCGCCGAAGAGACCGGACTGGTCGTGGCACTGGGGCCGCCGCTCGGCGTCGTGGAGTACCAGCTGCCGAACGGCCGCGACAAGGTCGTGTACTACTGGGCGGCCGAGGTCGCCGAGCTGGCGATCGCCAACTCCACGTTCGCCGCCAACGACGAGATCGAGAGCCTGCACTGGATGTCGCCCGCGGATGCCCGTGCAGCGCTGAGCTACCCGCATGACATCGACATCGTCGAGCGCTTCGCAGAGCTGCACGAGCAGGGCCGCGCCCGCACCTTCGCCATCATCGCCCTCCGGCACGGCAAGGCCACGCCCCCCGAGAACTGGGACGGACCCGACGCCACCCGCCCGCTGCTCCAGCGCGGGATCGACCAATCGCTCAGCGTCGCGCACGGCATCGCGGCGTATCGCCCCGCCAAGCTGATCTCCTCTCCGGCGGTGCGGTGCGAACAGACGATCGCGCCCACGGCCCGGGTCACCGGCCTGCCGGTCAAAGAGAAGCCCGAGATCAGTCAGGATGCCTTCCGCAGCGATGCCGCGGCCGTGACGAAGGTCGTGGCGCGACGCCTTCGCAAGGGCGTGACCACGGTGCTGTGCAGCCACGGGCCCGTACTGCCGCAGATCATCGACGCGGTGGTCCGCGCGACATCCACACCGGATTCCGGCAAACTCCGCCGCGCCGCCATGCTGTCCACCGGCGAATACGCGGTGCTCCACGTGCCCGTCGACCACCCCGAAACCGGCGTGGTGGCGGTCGAGATCCACAGCCCGACCGCCTGAGTCGAAATCACTGCCGCGCGGCGAGTTCCCCATCAGTTCACCTTGCGTTCACCGACCGCCCCGAGGCTGGTCACGCGGCGTTCGTAGCGTCGGCTTCGGCCCGCTCCTGGGTCGCCAAGACAACCCCACATTCCCGAAGGGAACACAGTGAAGATCACGCGCTCTGGCAGCATCGCTGCCTTTGCACTCATCGGAACGCTGGCACTCGCCGGCTGCGCCGCCACCGACAACCCCGGCACCTCGAACGCTCCCTCGGCCTCCGCCGACACCACGGTCGCGGGACCGAAGATCGACCCGTCGCTCGCCGGCACCATCACCGCCGGTGGATCGAGCGCTCAGGCGAACGCCGAGAACGCCTGGAGTGCCGCCTTCAAGGCGCAGGCCAGCGGTGTCACCATCAACTACGACAAGTCGCAGGGTTCCGGCGGCGGCGTCACCAACTTCCTCTCCGGCAGCTACGACTTCGCCGGCTCGGACGCGGCCCTCAAGCCCGACCAGTACACCGCGGGTAAGACGCTGTGCGCCGGTGGCGCCCCGATCGACCTGCCCGCGTACCTGTCGGGTGTCACGCTGGTCTACAACCTGTCCGGCGTCTCCGACCTGAAGCTGAGCTCGGCAACCATCGCCAAGATCTTCACGCTGCAGATCAAGACCTGGAACGACCCGGCGATCGCCGCCGACAACGCGGGCACCACGCTCCCGTCGACGCCGATCACGGTCGTCACCCGTTCCGACGGCTCCGGCACCACCGCCAACTTCACCAAGTACCTGAGCGACACGCAGAAGAGCATCTTCACGGTCGCGCCGACCAACGCCTGGCCGATCCCCGGCACGAGCGGTCAGCAGGGTGGGTCCGGCGTCGTGGCGGCGGTGACCGCCGGCGCGGGCACCATCGGCTACGCCGACCAGAGCTCGGTCGGCACGCTGGCCCAGGCGAAGATCCAGGTCGGCACGGGCAAGGACTTCGTCGCGTACTCGGCCGCTGGCGCCACCGCCGCGTTCGCTGCGGCTGCAAGCACGCAGGCCCAGGGCGACGCCGACATGACCCAGGTGATCGACTACTCGAAGATCACCGACAAGTCGGCGTACCCGATCCCGCTGCTCAGCTACATCATCACCTGCACCGTGCACAAGGACGCGACCCAGGGCGCGCTCACCAAGGCGTACCTCGGCTTCCTCGAGAGCACGATCGGCCAGGCCGTCGCCGCGAAGAACGCCGGCTCGGCGCCGCTTCCGGACTCGGTCCTGAAGGACGCGCAGAAGAGCATCGCGCTCATCAAGTAGGTAACCATCACCCGGCTGCAGGCCATATCCTGCTGCCAACCCGGTCACGTCGGCGCGACGCACCCTGAGCGAGAAGGAAATCAGTGAGTACTCCTACGACTGGTTCCTCCGCAACGGGTACGTCGCCCGGCGTGACCGTTCGGCGTTCTTCCGGCCGGTCGAAGGGCCGACCTGAAGACCGCATCTTCTTCGGCTTGAGCATCGGCTCAGCCACGCTGATCATGGTGATCCTCGCCGCGGTCGCCCTCTTCCTGATCGTCAAGGCGATGCCCGCCATCGTCGCGAATTGGCAGACGCCGGACCTTGCCGGCGGCACCACCGCCGGACACAGCACGTTCTGGGGCTACGTCGGCCCGCTCATCTGGGGCACCGTCTGGATCTCGGCCATCGCTCTGGTCATCGGCGCCCCCATCGCGGTCGGCATCGCTCTCTTCATCTCTCACTACTCCCCGCGCCGACTCGCCGGAGTCCTGGGCTACCTGGTGGATCTGCTGGCCGCCGTTCCGTCTGTCGTGTTCGGCCTCTGGGGCATCTTCGTCATCCGGCCCTTCCTGCTCCCGCTCGAGCAGTGGCTCAACACGCACCTGAACTGGATCCCGCTCTTCTCCGGACCCCCGACCAGCACCGGCTCGACCGTCCTGGCCGGGGCGGTCGTGCTGGCGGTGATGATCCTGCCGATCATCTCGTCGATCTCGCGCGAGATCTTCCTGCAGACCCCGCGACTGCATGAGGAGGCCGCCCTGGCGCTGGGCGCGACCAAGTGGGAGACGATCCGACTCGCGGTCTTCCCGTACGCGCGTTCGGGCGTCGTGAGTGCGATCCTGCTCGGCCTGGGCCGCGCGCTCGGCGAGACGATGGCGATCGCGCTGATCATCTCGCCGTCTCCGAAGGTCTGGCTCACCATCCTCACCGACACGCAGAACTCGCAGACCATCGCCGCCAACCTGGCCCTCAACTTCCCGGAGTCGAACCCGCTGCAGCGCGAGGCGCTCATCGGCACCGGGCTCATGCTGTTCGTCATCTCGCTCGCCGTGAACTTCGCCGCCCGCGGCATCCTCACTCGCACCGGTCGCGGCACCTCGAAGCGCAAGCTGCGACGAGAGGGCGTGGTGCTGGTTCCTGGCGCCTCGCCGATCGTGGTGTCCGAGACCGCCCTGTCGGCGACAGAGCCCGGATCGCCCGCCGATCACGCCGCCCGAGAGGCTCTCTCATGACCACCGCCGTGACCCGGCCAACCAGGCCACGACCGCAGGGCAACAGCCTGACCAGCGGTCAACTGCCGCGGTTCTTCGAGCTGTACGCGCTGCTCGGCTCGCTCGCCGTGGTGGCCGGCGTCTTCATGCTGATGGGTTTCAACGTCGTCGGCTGGCTCGTGCTCAGCGCGATCGTCGACCTGGTCGCGGTCGGCGTCTTCGCCAGCATCGTCGAGAATCGGCGGCGCGCCACCGACCGCGTGGTGCGCGGGATCGTCGTGCTCGCGTTCCTGCTGGCCTTCATCCCGCTGGTGTCGACGCTCGGAACGGTCATCGTCCGGGGCATCGGAGCGCTCAACTGGACCTTTATCTCGCAGAGCTCCGGATCGCGCTTCGACCCGGCCACTCTGGTGGTCACCACCACCCAGGGTGCCCTGCACTCGATCGTCGGCACACTCGAGATCACCGGCATCGCCGCGCTGATGTCGGTGCCCGTCGGCCTCCTGACCGCGATCTACCTGGTCGAGTACGCGCAACCGACCCAGTGGATGTCGCGCACTGTCACCCTGCTCGTGGATGTCATGACCGGCATCCCCTCGATCGTCGCCGGCCTGTTCGCGTTCTCACTGTTCACGATCATCGTCGGACCGAAGGCCTTCAGCGGATTCTCCGCCTCTGTCGCCCTGTCGGTGCTCATGATCCCGATCGTGGTGCGTTCGAGCGAAGAGATGCTCAAGCTGGTCTCGTCCGAACTGCGCGAGGCCTCGTACGCGCTCGGGGTGACGAAGTTCGCCACGATCACCCGCATCGTGCTGCCGACCGCGATCGCCGGCCTGGTGACCGGCATCATGCTCGCGATCGCCCGCGTCATCGGCGAGACGGCTCCGATCTTCATCGCGGCGAGCTTCACCAACGACTTCAACGGCAATCCGTTCAACGGGCCGCAGTCCACGCTGGCCGTGCAGGCGTACGCCAGCTACAAGTTCCCCGGGACCGACATCGCGGCGTCGACCGCCTCCGCATGGGGGGCTGCGTTGCTGCTCGTCCTCCTGGTCGTCATCCTCAACCTCATCGCGCGGATCGTCGCGCGCATCTTCGCCCCCAAGGGCCTGCGCTAGCGCGCGACCCACCCGAGACGGAACGGAACCCAGTGTCCAAGCGCATCGAGGTCAACGACCTCAACGTCTACTACAGCGACTTCCTCGCCGTCGAAGGCGTCTCGATCCTGATCGAGCCCCGCACCGTGACCGCGCTGATCGGCCCCAGCGGATGCGGCAAGTCGACCTTCCTGCGCACCCTGAACCGGATGCATGAGGTGATCCCGGGCGGCCACGTCACGGGCGAGGTCATCATCGACGGCAACGACCTCTACGCCCCCGGCGTCGACCCGGTGCTGGTCCGTCGACAGGTGGGCATGGTGTTCCAGCGCGCGAACCCGTTCCCGACCATGTCGATCGCCGACAACGTGCTGGCCGGCGTGCGTCTGAACAACCGGAAGCTCTCGAAGTCGGATGCCGACGACCTGATCGAGAAGTCGCTTCTGGGCGCCAACCTCTGGAACGAGGTCAAGGATCGTCTGTCCCTGCCGGGCCAGGGCCTCTCGGGTGGCCAGCAGCAGCGGCTCTGCATCGCCCGCGCCATCGCGGTGTCGCCCGACGTGCTGCTGATGGACGAGCCGTGCTCGGCCCTCGACCCGATCTCGACCCTGGCGATCGAGGACCTGATCGAGGAGCTCAAGCAGGAGTACACGATCGTGATCGTCACGCACAACATGCAGCAGGCGTCGCGGGTCAGCGACAAGACCGCGTTCTTCAACATCGCGGGCGCGGGCAAGCCCGGCAAGCTCATCGAATACGACGACACCACGACGATGTTCTCGCGGCCGAGCGTTCAAGCCACCGAGGACTACGTCTCGGGCAAGTTCGGCTGATCGGCCCGCCGGCTACGCGGTCGCGACGACGGCGATCGGCGCCGTCGTCGGGGCGCTCGAACCGCCGGACGGCTCGACCGTGATCCCGACCGTGTCACCGGGCTTCATCGCTCCGGCGAGCACCACGCTCTGCGTCGCACCGCGCGCGTCGAAGGTGCCGGCCGGCGTTGCGCCCGCCTCGTCGAGGTACCAGAGCTCGTAGGTCTTGCCGCCCGGCAGCGCGTCCATTCCGTGCACGACGATCGCCGAGCGCTTCAGTTCGGCCGACCAGATCAGGGTCGCGGTGCCGCCGGTACTGACCTGGACGGTGGCGTGCCGGCTGTCGGGCGCGGCTTGAATCCTGCTGACCTCGGATGCCGTCGCGCTCACCTGCTGCGCTTGGATCACCGCATTGACGGCGATCCCGCCCCCGAAGAGCAGCCCGAGCACGGCGGCCGCGGCGAGCAACGTGGACACTGGCCGCAGGGTCCATCGCCGGCGGGCGCGTTCTTCGGCCGACTCGGGGCGCGCCGACCCGGGGCGCGCCGACCCGGGGCGCGGCGCGACGGTGCCGTCGACGGGAGCCTCCGCCGGAGCCTCGACGGCCGCGAGCTGCGGAGTGGTGGCCAGCCGGTCGAGAATGCGTCCGCGCAGCGCTGCGGGCGGCTCGACGGGCGCGATCGAGAGCCCCAGCTCCACCGCCGTGTCGGCCAGCTCGGTGACCTCGGCACGCGCCGCTTCGGAGTCGGTCAGCGCGGATTCGAACCGCGCGCGCTCGTCGGCGCTCAGCGCGTGCAGCACGTACGCGCCGCTGTCGTGACCGATGTCATCCGACGGCTTCGGGCTCACGATGCCACCCCCAGTTCGTCGCGCAGACGGATCATCCCGTCGCGCAGCCGCGTCTTGACGGTGCCGATCGGCACGCTGAGCATCGCCGAGACCTCGCGGTGGCTGTAGCCGCCGAAGTAGGCCAGCTGCACGGCCTGCCGCTGCAGTTCGGTCAGTCGCAGCATCGCCGCCTTGACCCGCTCGCTCTCGATGAGCACTTCGACGTTCTCGGTGACCGAGTCGAAGGCGGGGGCATGATCCCGGATGCCGATCCGCACGTCACGGTCGCGGCTCGCCTGCGACGCCCGGACCCGGTCGACGGCCCGCCGGTGCGCCATGGTCATCATCCAAGCCATCGCGCCGCCCTTGGTCGGGTCGTAACGGGTCGCGGTCTGCCAGATCTCGAGGTAGATCTCCTGAGTCACTTCTTCGGACTGCGCGTGGTCGCGCAGCAGGCGTTTGACCAGGCCGAAGACCCGCGGCGCCGTGGCGTCGTACAACGCCGCGAAGGAATCCCGATCGCCGGTCGCCACCCGGCGCAGCAGCTCCTCGTTCGACAGCGTGGACGCATCCGCGTCGACACCATCGAGATCCCGGGGCACGAGCGCAAGCATGTCACGGCCTTTCACGATTGGATGAGCCATCAGGTATTCGGCGCCCGATCCCACGCGGATTGGGCGGCGCGGTGTGAGAGAGGAGCCCGGAGATGGGCCGTCAATTGATCAGTTCCGGTTCGACCTTCGAAGAGCAGATCGGGTACTCACGTGCGGTCGTGGTGGGCGATTGGGTGTTCGTCTCGGGTACGACCGGATTCGACTACGGAACCATGACGATCTCAGATGACGTGGTCGAGCAGACCGCGCAGGCCCTCGCGAATATCGCGTCAGCGCTCGCCCAGGCGGGATCGAGCCTCGACGAGGTGGTGCGCGTCACCTACGTGCTGCCCGATGGCGCGCTGTTCGAGCAGTGCTGGCCCGCGACGCGCGAGGCGTTCTCGTCGGCCAAGCCGGCGGCGATGATGATCGAGGCCGGGCTCTCTGACCCAGCGATGAAGATCGAGATCGAGGTCACTGCGTTGAAGGGCTCGGCGCTGACGGCCAAGGCCGCGACGGCGATGTAGTGCCGGACCGCGGAACGCCTCTCGGCAAGAGGCCGCTCGAAGCGGCGGAAATTGGAGCCCGGGGTTACCGCGGCCCGGCTCGAACAGTTTACCCGGTGCCTCGCTAGTCGAGCGAGCCGTCGCGCGCCATCCGCGCGCACCAGGCCAGCTCGTCGGCGGTCGTCGTCAACCGCAGCGCGCGCGTCGTGAGCTCGCTGGCGCGGTCGGGGCTGGTGGCATCCTGATCGTCGGCGATGCTGGATGCCCCTGCCGCCTCCACCCGGCAGAACGCCGCGGCGCGCTCGAGAGCGATCGCGAAGTCGCCCTCGAACAGACCGCGCAGGATGAGGTCGGCCAACTCGGTGACCTCGTGCGGCCCGGCCGGCGATGGGGCGCCGGCGACCACCGGATCGATGGTGCGCAGCACCTCGGTGCCGCGCTGGAACAGCAGGGCGACGCCTTCCGGATCCTGCCGGATCATCACCCGAACCAGGTAGATCCGCCACAGGGCGCCCGGCAGGCTGTGCGCGGCCGAGCGCGCCCAGAGTTCGGCCAGGGCATCGATCCCGTGCTCGTCGGTGTAGCCGACCAGGCGGTCGACCACCGCCGGGTCGTCGCTGTTCTGCGCCCGTGCGAGCAGGGCGTGCGCGCTCTCGTGGGCTGCCCGCATCACCGCAGCCGGATCCTCTCCACCGGCAAACGCCTCGAACTCGTCGCCGCCGAAGAAGGCGGGGCGGTGGAAGTCGTCGGCCATGGGTTCCAGCGTAACCGCGACCGCAGCGGAGGTCAGGCCGTGGGAATCCACACCCGCATCGCCGATGGGCCGCGTTCCGCCCAGTCGTGGTAGGCGATCAGGGACACCTCGACCCCGTCCGTCTCGACCGGGACCGCCAGCTCTCCGATCGGTTCGTACGGCCAGGGATCCGCGGGGGTGACCGCATCCCGCACCCGTATCCACACCCGCCCATCCCGTTCGTACGGTCGCTGTGAGAGGTCGATCACGAGATCGCCGAAGGCCGTGGGATCGGGCAAACCGGTCAGGTCGATGGTCTCGAGGCACAGCACCTCCGGTCCGCGCTCGATGGCCACCGTGCCACGCACCGCGTCGATGTGACGGTCCGGAGCGGTGACCCGCGGCTGCATCGGCAGCTCGAGTTCGATGACATCCCCGACCTCGTACTCCCGCTCGATCGGCACCGAACCAGGGCCGACATCGAATGACTCGCCGTCGCCGCCACCGGCAGCGTGCGCGGCGCGACGCACCGTGACCCGCGCCTCATCGGCCCACGGCGGCACCCGGAGCGTGAGCGTCCAGGCATCGACCGGCGTCTCCCGCACCACGAATCGCACAATGCTGTCGCGCGGGTAGGCGGTGTCGACGTCGATGCCGATCACGCGTCCATCGGTCAGTGTCGTGCGGATCGACGACGTTGCGTACTGGTGCACCTGGATGCCTCGCTCATCCGCCGTCGCCAGATACCCCGCCAGGCTGGCGAAGGTGCGGGCCACGTTGGGCGGGCAGCACGCCACCTCGAACCACGGAGCGCGCTGCGACGACGCCGCACGCGGTGACACCCGATCCATCGAAACCGGCGGCGCAGGTTCGCGGCGGTGGAGCGTGTTGGCGTAGAAGAACGAGCGCCCATCGGCAGCAGGCGACGTGGCCACCACATTGAACAGTGTGCGCTCGATCAGGTCGGCGTACCGCGCGTCCCCGCCGGCAAGGAGCAGGCGCCAGGTGAACATCACCGAGCCGACGGCTGCGCAGGTCTCGGAATACGCCCGGTCGGGAGGCAGCACCCAGTCGTCGCCGAACGCCTCGTCCTGATGACGCGAGCCCTGACCGCCGGTGAGGAAGGTGCGTCGAGCCACCGTGTTTCCCCACTGCCCGACGAGCGCGTCGAGCAGTTCGGTGTCGCCCGTCTCGACCGCGACATCCACCGCTCCGGCGCTCAGATAGTTGGCGCGCACCGCGTGACCGCGCAGTACGGTCGCGTCACGGACCGGCATGTCGTCCTGGTAGTAGGCGCGCCCGAACTCGATGTCTTCCAGGGTGCCGTGGCCGCGCCGCTCGATGAAGAGCCGGGCCTGCTCCAGGTATCGAGGGTTGGAGGTGATCCTGCTCAGTTCGACGAGACCGGTCTCGACCTCGGGATGCCCGCAGAAGCTCGGGATGCCCTCCGCGCCGAACACCGCGCAGACGAGATCGGCGGCATCGAGAGCAATGCCGAACAAGCCGTCGTCGGCCTCCGGCGCCGTGCGCGCTCGAGCGACCGCCGCCTGGAACAGGTGTCCAAGGCAGTACAACTCGTGTCCCCACTCCATCGCCGACCAGCGTGGCTGCTGCCCGTCGCGGCCGAACTGCGTGTTCAGGTACCCGTCCGGTTCCTGGGCGGCGCCGATCCGCGAGACGAGGGTTCGGAACTCCGACTCGAGCCCGGCGTCGGGCGAGCGGCCGAGCTCCCAGGCGAGCGCCTCGAGGTACTTGTAGACCTCAGAATCCGAGAACTCGCGCCCGCGGCGCCCGGCCGGCAGGCCGCCCGTGACGGCCAGATCGAAATTGTCGATCCATCCCTCCCGATCGAGCCAGGAGCGGATGTGGCCCAGCGTCGCGTCACGGTTGACTCTCTGCCGGTCGGCCCAGAACCCGCCGGTGATCGTGACCTCGTCGAGGCCGAGCGGGCGCAATCGTCCTGTGCCGGGCAGCACTGGCGCGGACGGCTGCCTGGTCTGGGGCGTGGCGGTCATCCCTTGAACGCTCCCGACAGGAAGCCGCGCACGTAGTGGCGCTGGAGGATCAGGAACAGCACCACGCAGGGCAGGGCCAGCACCACGACTCCCGCTTCGGTCGCGCCGTAGTCGACGACGCCCTGCACCTGTCCCCGCAGATTGGCGACGGCGAGCGGCAGGGTCTGCAACCGCGAGTCGGTGATCAGGATCAACGGCGCGAAGAAGTCATTCCAGGAGGCGAGGAACGCGAACAGGCCCACGGTGATCAGCCCCGGCTTCACCGCGGGCAGCAGCACGCGCCAGAGGGCACTGAACGAGGTGCAGCCGTCGACCATCGCAGCCTCATCCATCTCGCGAGGAACCGCCTCGAACGAGATGCGCATCATGAAGGTGGAGAACGGCAGCTGGAACATCGTGAGCACCAGAGCCACACCCAGCAGGGTGTTCTGCAAACCGACTCGGGTCAGGATGACGTAGAGCGGGATCAGAACGGTCGCGTACGGCACCATCAGGATCGCCAGGGTGAGCAGGAAGAGCGCGTTGCGGCCGACGAAGCGGAACCGGGCGAACGCGTAGCCCCCCAGGGTGGAGACGACCAGGGTGATCAGCACCGTCAGTCCCGACACGATGACCGTGTTCAGGAGGTAGACCCAGATGCCGGCCTGGTAGTTGCCCAAGGTGATGTAGTTGCCGAAGCCCCACCCGTCAACCTGGTTGGTTCCGGGATGCGGCGACACTGACGACACGCCGGTCCAGATCAGCGGGTAGAGGAACATCACCGCGAGCGCGGTCGTGAAGACCCAGTAGGGAGTCCTGATCGCGACGTCACGGAAGCTCACGCGTGCACGCCTGGTCATCGGCTCAGTCCTCGCTCTTGCCGCGGAAGGCGCGGATCTGGCCGATATTGATGATCACGAGAGCCGCGAGCACGATCACGGAGAGAGCTCCGGCGACCCCCAGGTCGTTCTGCCCCTGGAAGGCGACGCTGTAGATCAACTGCACGACGGTGATGGTGCTGTTGTCGGGTCCACCCTTGGTCAGGATGTAGAACTGATCGAATGCGAGCAGCGACCCGGTGACGCACAGCACGGTGGTGAGAGCGAGCGTCGGGCGCAACAGCGGCAGCGTGATGCCGCGGAAGGTCTGCAGCGGTCCGGCTCCATCGATGCGAGCCGCCTCGTAGACCTCGTCGGGGATGTTCTGCAGGCCGACCAGCATGAGCAGCATGTAGAACCCTGCGTATCGCCAGACGATCAGAAACAGAGTCGAGCCAAGCGCCGCATCCGGTGTCCCGAGAAAGCTGAGTCCGGTGCCCGCGAGCAGATGAGCGAACGGGCCGGCGAAGGGCGAGTACAAGACGTAGAACAACAGGGATGCCGACGCCAGACCCAGCGCCGATGGGACCAGGAAGGCGATGCGCAGCACCGACTTCCATCGGGTGGATTGCTGCACAAGCAACGCCAGACCGAGGCCGAGCACGATCAGCAGGACCGTGGCGAGCACCGTGTACTTGACGGTGAAGCCGACGGAGTCCCAGAAGAATCGATTCATCACCGCCTTCTGGTAGTTCAGCGGGGCGTTGATGCCCAAGTCGCCGCCGAGCAGCGGCCAGTTCGAGACCGACATCTTTCCGACGACCAGTAGCGGAACGATGAACAGCAGGAGCACGAAGAGCGCAGTCGGCGTGGCGTAAAGCCAGCCGGCAGCGCTCCGTGCGCCCCGCCGCGAGCGGCGCGCGGTCGGGGTTCGACGGGCAAGGGCGGCGACGGTCATGGTCGAGTCTCTCGATGGGGTGCGGGTGACGGGAAGAGGGCCGGCGCGCGGGCCGCCGAGGGCTGACCCGCGCGCCGACCGACTGGTGATTACTGGGCGAGAACGGCCGTGATGCCGTCGTTGTCCTTCTTCACCGAACTTCCGTCGTTGAAGACGGCGTTGCGCACCAGCGTCAGCCAGGGGCTGTTCGCGGCATTGAACGCCTGCTGGAAATTCAGCGACAGGGGCGTGTCGCCCTTGCCCGCTACCGTGTTGACGGCGAGAACCCGCGGGTCCTTCTCGGAGTACTGGTTGTTCGCCAGATCCGAGCGCGACACCACGTCGCCATCCTTGGCGAGCACGTCGACCTGTGCATCCTTGGACATCATCCAGCTCAGGAAGTTCCAGGCCTGCGCGGCCTTCTTGGAGTCCTTCGAGACGCCGATGCCGTCTCCGCCGACGAAGGTGGACTCGCCGCCGTTGACGCCGGGCAGGCCGCCGACACCCACGTCGAATCCCGTGGTGGACGACAGCAGGCTCGCGGGATACGGCTGGATGCCGATCTTGCCCGAGGTGAACGCGGCGGTCCAGGTCGGCCCCGTCTCATCCTTGGATCCGGGCAGCACGGCACCGTCGGCCCAGAGCTTGTGCCAGATGTCGTAGACCTTCTGAGCATTGGCTCCATCGAGCAGCGACTTCGTCCCATCCGGGTTCATGACCTGGTCTCCGGAGGCCCACACGCTGGGGAACCAGGTGAACACCAAGCAGCCGCCGCAATCGAGTCCGGCCGCCGTCCCATAGGTGTCCGGCAGGTGCAGGGCTTGGATGGCCTCCGCGTCATCCGCGAACTCCTGCAAAGTGGTCGGCCCCTTGTCGGGGTTGAGGCCGGCCTGCTTGAACAGGTCCTTGTTCCAGAACATGGCCGACAGGTCGAGCACGAACGGCAGCACGTAGTTCTTGTTGTCGAGCGTGCCGGCGGTCAGGTGGCCCTGATTGATCGACTTCTTGAACGAGAGTCCGTCGATGTTCTTGGTCAGGTCCTGGAAGAGGCCCTGCTTCACCCAGTTGGGCACGTAGACGATGTCGGCCGCGAACAGGTCGGGCAGACCGTTGGCGCCGGCCGCTGCGCCCACCTTGGCGACATAGTCGTCGTTCGGCACGACGGTGAGGTCGACCTGGTTCTTGTGGCTCTTGTTGTATGCGGCCACCAGGAGCTTGGCCTGCTTCTCGAGCGGTGCGCGCGTCCAGAGGGTGAGGGTGCTGCCGTCGTCGGTTCCATTGGGACCGGCGGTGGCAGCGCTGTTCGCGGGCGTACCGGAACTGCAGGCGGTCATGCCGGCGAGAAGCAAGCCGGCGGTGACCAGCCCGGCCAGCAGGGGCAGGGGGCCCCGGCGGCGACTGATGTGACTCATGGTGCTCTCCTTGTGCTCTTCGTTGAGTGGGCTCCGAGAAGCCCGACGAGGGAAGTGGATCGGCCGGCGGCCCGAAAGACGAAACTCACCGAAATCCATTTCGGAGGTTATGGTGGTGCGAATAGGGTCGTCAACGAATCGCGGCAACAAAAGTTTTCGAAAATATCGGAGGGCGTGGATGCCGAACTCGAGCCCCAAGCGGGCCGTCACCCTGAACGACGTGGCGCGCGCGGCCGGTGTCTCGCTGTCGACCGCGTCGAAGGCCCTGAACGGGCGGGACGAGGTCGCGGCGATCACCCGTCAGCGGGTGGTCGACGCCGCCAAGGAGATGTCATTCACTCCGAGCCAGGTCGCGCGCAGTCTGCTGGCCGGTCGAACCGGAACCGTCGGATTGCTCACCAGCGACCTCGAGGGTCGATTCGTCATCCCGATCCTGATGGGCGCGGAAGACGCATTCGGTGCGGGCGAGGTCAACGTCTTTCTCTGCGACGCCCGTGGCGATGCGATTCGCGAGCAGTACCATCTGCGTGCCCTGCTCAATCGACGTGTCGACGGCATCATCGTGGTCGGCAGCCAGACCGACCCGCGCCCATCGCTCGGCCACGACCTGCCGGTTCCGATCGTCTACGCCTACGCGCCGAGCGACGACCCCACCGACGTCTCCCTCACGCCCGACAACGAGGGCGGCGGTCGCACCGCTGTCGAGCACCTCGTCTCGGTCGGACGCTCCCGCATCGCGATCATCACCGGCGACCCGACCTACGCCGCCGCCCAGGACCGCGTGCGTGGCGCCCTCTCGGCAATCCGCGCCGCGGGCCTGGAACCGGTCGGCGACGTGATGTTCTCGAACTGGTCGGAGCGGTGGGGCCGCGACGCTGCGGCCGCGCTGCTGACGCGTCATCCCGAGATCGACGGCATCGTCTGCGGGTCGGACCAGATCGCGCGCGGCACCCTCGACACTCTGCGCGACTTCGACCGTTCGGTGCCCGACGACGTCGCCGTGATCGGCTTCGATAACTGGGAGATCCTGGCGACGAATGCGCGTCCAGAACTCACCACGATCGACGCCAATCTGCAAGAGCTGGGGCGCGCCGCGGCACTACGCATCTTCGACGCGATCGCGGGCACGCAACTGGTCGACGGCACGACCTCGTTGCCGGTGCGGCTGGTGATCCGCGGCTCGACGATCGCGCAGCGCTGATCCCGAGCTGCGGTCAGGCGCGGTCGCTGGGCGCGGTCCCCTTTGCCTGACCCCGCGCCACCGCCTGCCGCGCGAGCAGCAGGTAGGCGCTCGCCGTCCAGGTGTATGCCCGGTCGCGCAGGCCGGCGCCCGAGAGCGCGTCGAAGTTCTCGGCGAACCCCGATGCCTCGCAGAGCCGCCGGAACCGGCTGCTCACCTCGTCGGCGAGCTCGGCGTGGCCGCTGACCCGCAGACCGTCTTCGATCAGCACGGTCGACGGCGCCCAGATCGGGCCGCGCCAATAGCCGTCGGCCGCGTACTCCGCCGAGTCGACCAGCTGGGTCGCCGGCCCGAACTCGGTGAGGTGCCGCTCGATCTCGGACGCGAGGCGCTCGGTCACCGCGGCCGGCAGGGCACGGCCGGCCACGATCGGCAGCAGGTTGAGCAGGCTGCCGGTCTTGCTGATCCGGCCGCCGCTCGCCGATCGGGCGACGAACTCCTCGCCATTCCACAGTTCCGCGAGCAGGGCGTCGGCCACCTGGTCGCGCCGCGCGCGCCAGTCGGCCGCGTCGAGCCCCAGCTCGTCGGTGAGAGCGATCAGCACATCCAGCTGCACGACCAGGAACGCCGCGAGGTCGGGCGACTCGATCACGCGGTCGTGATCGAAGGTGGTCGAGTTGTCCCATCCGCTGTCGTTGCCGTGCTGGTAGTGCGGCAGCGCATGGCCGGGCACCCGGCGGTAGTCGAGCCAGAAACCGGTCCAGGCGGCGAGCCGGTGCTGGATGCCGACCAGCGTCTCGCGGTCGAGCCCGGCCTCCTCGCGCAGCTTCGCGAGCGCCCAGCCGTGAATCGGCGGCTTCACGAAGTTGTAGAGGATCTCGGAATGCGTGACCGAGTCGGGCATGGCGCCGGAGGCCTCCTGGTGGTCGAACGGGGTCAGGAACTGGTCGAGCGCGAACGCCGGATCGCCCGGACTCAGCGCCAGCGCGTTGAAGCAGTGGTCCCAGCTCCACACCTTGTCCATCCAGTGCTTCGACATCAGCACCGATTCGCGCTGCAGGAAGCCCCGCGGCGAGACGGTTGCCGACCACAGCACGTAGGCGGCGAGCTGGGCGGCCGGCGTGGAGGCATCCCGCCATCCGGCGACGGTGTCGGCGAAGGAGGCGAACTCGGCGGCCGTCTCGGCGACCAGCTCATCGAATCCGCCGGTCGAGCGATACGGCTGCCGCGCCGTCTCGAACTCCTCGATCGCGACCTCCCAGCCCCCCGACTCGTCGGCCGCCGCGCCGCCCACCACGACGGCCCGGGCGCTCTCGCCCAGCGCTTCCGATCCCTCGACCCGCAGCTCGCCGCGCAGCGCAGTGACCCGGTACCGGCGCCCGGACTCGTAGGAGGTGAACACCGCCGATCCGTCGATCGGATCGGTGAACAGGTACGTCCCGGTGAAGGGCGTGAGCACCTCGGCGGCGTCGGCGATGCGCAGCTCGGCACCCTCGCCGGCCAACCGCACCGCGTCGAGGCGTTCGAACACCGCGCGGATCACGGGCCGGCCCGCCTCGGTCCAGGCCAGCACCGACGGCGAGGTCTCGAACTCGAGGGGCAGCCGCGCGCCGCCGCGCTCGGGGACCAGCCGCAGCACCGCGTGCATCCCGGTCTGGTGCGTCACCAGGTGCAGGTCGTCGCGCACGCTGTGCAGCCCGACCACCGGCGAGATGTCGAGCCACGAGCCCCGTCGGCTGAACGGGATCTCGCGCACGTCGAAGCGCAGAGGAGTCATCTCGGCCATCTCGCGCGTCAGTCCTTGACCGCGCCGGCCGTGACACCGGCGGCGACGTAGCGCTGAGCGATCACCAGCAGCACGGCGGCCGGTATCGACGCGACGACGGCGGTCGCCATGATCGCGTTCCAGTCCTGCGTGTTGTTGCCGATGTACCGGTAGATGCCGATGGTGATCGGCTGCAGATCGCCGCCGCGGTTCAGGGTGGAGGCGAAGATGAAGTCCGACCAGGCCCAGAGGAACGCGAACAGCGAGACCGTCACGACCGAGTTGCGGCTGATCGGCAGCACGATCGAGCGGAAGGTCCGCCAGGCGCTTGCGCCGTCGATGCGCGCCGCCGACACCAGCTCGTCGGGGATGCCCGACATGAACGCCGTGAAGATCAGCACCGCGAACGGTACGGCCAGCGTCGAGTCGGCCAGGATCAGCCCGGGGATCGTATTCAGCACGCCCCAGCTGTTGAAGATGAGGTAGAACCCCATCGCCATGATGATGCCGGGGATCATCTGCGCGATCAGCAGGATGAAGTTGAGCGCCGTGCCGCCGCGCGGGCGCAGCTTGGCCAGCGCGAAGGCGGCCGGCGCCGACACCGCGAGGGTCAGCAGCACCGTGCCGAGGCCGACCAGCAGGCTGGTCCCGAGGTAGGGCAGCTGCTCCCCCACCACCTTCGAATAGCCGTCGAAGGTCGGATTCACCGGGAAGAAGTTGGGCGGATCTTTGCGCAGCTCGTTCGGCTGGGTGAGCGACACGTTGATCATCCAGTAGATCGGGAAGAGCATCGCCCCGGTCAGCAGGATGCCGACCGCGGTCTTCCACCACGAGCGCGGGTTCCTCATGAGCGCACCACCCGCTGCTGCACCCGGATGTAGACCAGGCCGAAGATGAACGCCACC
>Ga0207690_10000619_pt1 | contig 22970 bp, 21 predicted proteins | sample KBSC23metaG_FD_184315 | JGI IMG/M metagenome (GOLD analysis project Ga0207690, IMG submission 184315) | Corn rhizosphere microbial communities from Kellogg Biological Station, Michigan, USA - KBS C2-3 metaG (SPAdes) (version 2) | ecosystem: Host-associated > Plants > Roots > Rhizosphere > Soil ...
GCGGAAGTCGGCGCACTCGTCGCACTCGCGCAGGTGGCGGCGCACCGGCGCCGAGACCTTGCGCAGGCCCTCGGCTGCTTCGGAGAGCTCGATCCGGACCTCGCCGCAGGTGAGCAGGCGGGCCTGGCTCGCCTCGGTGAGGGAGATCCGCGCCCGCACCAGCAGCGACTTGACCGAGGGCACGGTGGTGTCCATCGCGGCGGCGATTTCCTCGTAGGAAAGGGCGTCCATCTCGCGCAGGAGGAGGGCGGTGCGCTGGGTCTCGGGAAGCTTGTTGACGTCGCTGAGGATCTGGCGGAACTCCTCGCGGTTGTGGACCTTCTCAGCGGTCGAGGCGGCGTCGACCTCGGGGACCATGTCCATCGATTCCTGCGCGTCTGCCTTCGGCTTGCGCAGGTAGTTGAGGCTGCGGTTGCGGGCGATCCGGTAGAGCCAAGGCCGCAGGTTGATCTCGCGCTCGTCAGCCAGCATCGCTTTGTAAGCGTTGACGAAGACCTCCTGCAGAACGTCTTCGGCGTCCTCGGTCGAGCCCAGCATCTGACGGCAGAAGCCGAGCAGTCGGCCCTGGTAGCGGTCGACGATCGTCTCGAAGGCGCCCGGGTTGCCGGCCCGTGCCATCGCGATCAGCTTCTCATCGCCCTGCAGCTTGAGCAGGGGCGAACGGCGAGCGAGGAGCCCGCGGCGACTGGCATGAGTTAGAGCTGATGCCTCCAAAGAGATCTCTCCTGGCGGAAGGACGGTTCCTGTCTACATGGACACCGTAACAAGGGCAAGGTTGCGCCCCTAGAAGTATTTATTGCCGCTTAAGACGATGCAGAAACCTCCTACGCCGGGATCAGCAGACCCGCCGATGCGGTGCTCCACGCGCAGTCAAATAAGGCCCAGGAGCAGGCATAACCGGCCACCAGGCGGGTAAAAGCGAGGCGTTCGGCGGGTCTTCGGACAGAAAGGAGATGCGATGCCCCCTCGCGGAGTCAAAAAAGGCAGCAAACGGGAGCGCCAGTACAAGCACATAAAAGAGAGCGAGAAGAAAGCGGGTCGCTCGACGGAGCGGGCCGAGGAGATCGCCGCCCGCGCCGTCAACAAGGAAAAAGCCCGCTCGGGCGAATCGCGCAGTTCCTCGCGCAGTTCGACCAACGGGCGCTCGGCTTCCAGCCGCGGTGGCAAACAGTCGGGCAAAGGCCCTGGCGGCCGTACCCGCGAGCAGCTCTACAACGATGCCAAGAAGCTCGGCATCGAAGGGCGCTCGAAGATGAGCAAGAAAGAACTCCAGCACGCGGTAGCGGGCGCGAGCTGAGCCTAGTGCCCGGGGCGGGACTCGAACCCGCAAGCCCCGTGAGGGGCAGCGGCTTTTAAGGCCGCCGCTTTTACCAGTTTCGCCACCCGGGCTCGGCGATGGTAACTCGGTTTGGGCGGAGCTATTAGGCTGCGCCGATGGCTGAGCACGGCGGCAGGCTGGTTGCGAAGGCGTTGAAGTCGCGCGGGGTGGACCACCTCTTCACGCTCTCGGGTGGGCACCTCTTCTCGATCTACGACGGCTGCAAGGAGGAGGGGATCGGCCTCGTCGACGTGCGCCACGAGCAGACCGCCGCCTTTGCCGCCGAGGGGATCGCCAAGGCGACGCGGAACGTGGGGGTGGCGGCGCTGACCGCCGGGCCCGGCGTCACCAACGGGATGAGCGCGATCGCCGGTGCCCAGGCCAACAACTCACCGGTCTGCGTGCTCGGCGGGCGGGCGCCGGAGATGCGCTGGGGCTCGGGCTCGCTGCAGGAGATCGACCACCTGCCCTTCGTCGCGCCGCTGGTCAAGTCGGCGGAGACGGTCAAGGACCCGGCCCAGATCGCGGCGATGACGGCGGCGGCGCTGGACCTGGCTGCCGCGGCGCCGAGCGGCCCGACCTTTGTCGACTATCCGCTCGACGTGGTTTTCACCGAGGCTGAGGTGGAGATCCCGGCGCTGTCGGCGGCCGGCACGGCGCAGCCGGCGGCGGGGGTCGAGGAGGCGGCGGCGCTGCTGGCCGCGGCCGAGCGGCCGGCGATCATGGCCGGCACCGGTCTTTACTGGGGCCGCGGCGAGGAGGAGCTGCGGGCGCTGGCGGAGGCGCTCGGCGTCCCGGTCTTCCTCAATGGGCTTGGGCGCGGCTGCCTGCCTGCTGACCACGAGCTCGCCTTCAGTCGCGCCCGCGGCACGGCGCTGAAGGGGGCGGATGTGGCGCTCGTCGTCGGCGTGCCGATGGACTTCCGGCTCGGCTTCGGCGGCAGCTTCGGCGAGGAGACGAAGATTGTGCGGCTCGACGTGGCGCCGAATGCGCTGGTTGCCAACCGGGCGCCCGTGGTCGACCTGGTGGGCGATGTGCGCGCGACGCTGGCGGCGCTGCGCGAGGCGGCTGGCGGCGGCGAGCCGCGCACGCGCCCTTGGCTCGAGCAGCTGCGCAATGTCGAGGCGGAGAAGCGGGCGGCCGAGCAGGAGGAGCTGAACGACTCGCGCTCGCCGCTGCACCCGGTGCGCGTCTACAAGGAGCTCGGCGAGGCCCTCGACCGCGACGCGATCGTCGTCGGCGACGGTGGCGACTTCGTCTCCTACGCCGGCCGCTTCATCGAGACCTACCAGCCGGGTTGCTGGATGGACCCGGGTCCGTTCGGCTGTTTGGGGGCCGGGCCCGGCCAGGCGATCGGGGCCAAGATCGCCCACCCCGAGCGCCAGGTCTGCCTGCTCTTGGGCGATGGCGCCTTTGGCTTCGCGGGCATGGAGTTCGACACGATGTCGCGTCATGGTTTGGGCGTTGTCGGCGTGATGGGCAACAACGGCATCTGGGCGCTTGAGCACCACCCGATGAAGTTTCTTTACGGCTACTCGGTGGCGGCCGAGCTGCAGCCCGAGACGCGCTACGACCAACTGGTCGAATCACTCGGTTGCGACGGCATCCTGGTCCGCGAGCCGGGGGAGTTGCGGCCAGCGCTGGAGGGGGCCTTCGCCTCGGGGCGGCCGACCTTGATCAATGTCCTCACCGATCCCGAGGTTGCCTACCCGCGCAAATCGAATTTGGCTTGATTTGCTGCCAAAAACAGAATCGGCCGCCATTGCTGGCGACCGATTCGAGTCGGCCCCTCAGGACGGGCAGGGGTACGTCTTCAGGGACCTTTTATTTGGTGGGCCCAGACGGCGGGAGGCGCCATGATGCGGCAATCGCCTAAGCCCTATATACCGGTGACAAGGTGAAGCGAACCCCACCTCTTGCCCGGTCGATTCAGTATGTACCCAACTGTCCTTTTCGTCTACCACCCTTTGTCGTAAGTTAATCAAAAGGCGGTACTTGCTCCTACCCATTTTTTGGGTTTCCGTATGAGAATTCGCCCGTTCGGCCGTCTTTGATCAGACACTCTGTCCAGTTAGTACGGCAAAGCTTTCCGACGAATCGAATCGCCTTCAGCTAAGGGCAATTGCTGCCAGCGCGGTCCCGTAGAGGATGTCTTGCTCGGAGACGGTGATCTCGGTGAGCTCGAAGGCGCGCATCGTCTCGACGAGGATGACGACGCCGGCGACGATCGTTGGGGCGCGGTCGGGGTGCAGACCGGGGATCTGCACCCGTTCAGCGAGAGGGAGGGAAGCGAGGCGAGAGAGCATCCGCTGGATCAAAGGGAGGGCGAGAACATGGCCGTGGACCTGTGTCGGGTCGTAGGGCTCGAGTTCCATCTCGACCGCGGCGAGGGAGGTGGGGGTGCCGGCGACGGCAATGCCCTGGTGGGCTTGGAACCCGTTCCCGACCGAGTTTTCAATCAGGCCGCGCACGTCGGCGGCGAGCGCTTCCAGCTCGCTGGCGGTGGGTGGGTCGCTGGTGACATGGCGCTCGCTGTGGCGGACGACGCCGGCCTGGAGCGAGTCGTGGAAGGCGATCTCGCTGCCTGTGCCGACGACGAGCTCGGTCGAGCCGCCACCGATGTCGATGACCAGGGTCGGCTCGGTGGGCGGGTTCTCGGAGGTGGCGCCGAGGTAGGTGGCGCGCGCCTCCTCCTCGCCGTCGAGCACGCGGGCCGAGAGGGCGAAGCGCTCCCGCAGCTCGGCGATGAAGGCACCGCCGTTGTCGGCGTCGCGGACGGCGCTGGTCGCGATCGCGTCGACCGTCTCGGCCCCCAGCTCCTCGAGGATGCCGACGTAGTTGCCGATCGCGGCGCAGACGTCCTCGATCGCCTCGCTGGCCAGGTGCCCCGACAGATCCACTCCTCGGCCCAGCCGCGTCACCGTGCTGCGCCGGTCGACCGGCGAGACCCGGCCCCCCTCGACGTCGGCCACCAGCAACCGCGTCGAGTTAGTCCCCACGTCGATCACCGCGACCCGTTTTCCCCCCTCAGCCACCGGCCCACTCTAGACCGCTCGCCCCCGCCAAGCATGCGCGGCGGCATCGCCAATCCCTAGGAAGACACCCGCCAAATTGCTACCATCCACGGTCCGCCGCGGGGTGGAGCAGCCAGGTAGCTCGTCGGGCTCATAACCCGAAGGTCGCGGGTTCGAATCCCGCCCCCGCTATAGGATAAAAGGCCCGCAATTGCGGGCCTTTTAGCTTTGTGGTCTTACAGACAACAGGGTGCAAAATCGGCCGTGGGGCAAGCTGTGGGGCAAGGTGAGCTCTGGGCGAGGTCGATCCAGCCCTTGAAATGGGGCTGCTGGTCGCTCGGATCTCCCTGGAGATTTCCCGCGCACGGATGAGTGCAGCGCGCATTAGCCTCAGGTTCGCCCCTTCAACAGCAGCATCGATCCCGCACAACGACGTCGCGATCGACGTCGTCGTCCTGGGAGGACGACAAGTCGCGACGTTCCTTAACTAACTCGCACATCAATAGTGCAGTAATCCGGTCATGGTCATATTCATCTGTGGTCCCTTTACTCGTGCCTTGATCACGAGATGATCTTTTTGGGCGTGGGAAAATTCCCCGGTACCAGAGATGCTTACGGCTTCAGCAGCGAATACGGAACCTGATGGGATCGGAGTTAACTGTGATATTTCAAAGATGCATTTGAGAGTCCCGGTGGGAGTCTCTCCGGTAAAGGTAAAATTACGTTTGGCCTGGTTAAAGCCCATGGTTACCTTCAACTTCAGGGTGCCCGACATTCGCCCGTCCGCCAGAACGACATAATCAGGCTTATGGATTAGCCGAAAGCTTCCTTCCTCCCTGATAGCGTGGCCCTTGGTCTTCGTGGACGACGTTGAGTTGTCGGCGGCTGAGGAGCCACCGCAGCTAGTGAGCATGACCGCGACTAGGGCAAGCACTAGAAGGGCCACGGATCGGCGAGCGTTCTCGGAAAATGAGGTCATGCAAAGCCGGTCTTTTGCTGGTCGAAGCGCAGGCGCCACGCCGCGATGAGAGCAAAGATCGCAGCGAATCCGAGCAATACCAAGATCGGCACCAGCTCGCCGCCGCTTTCACCCAGGATGGCCCGGCGGAAGCCGGTCATTGCCCAGTAGCTTGGCACCAGCGGCGATAGGACCGTCGCCCAATGCGGCAAGAGGCTCCCAGGCACCAAGGCACCCCCCAAGCATGCGAATAGCAGTGCGGAGATGTTGATGATTGCGTTGACCTGCAACACGGTGCGGCACGCTGCCGTTACCGCAAGGCCCAAAGCCACAAGGCACAGGCTGAACGCGCCGGCGACTATCGGCAGCTGCACCCAAGATCCCCGTACGTGCAATTGCAGCAACAGGCCACCCAACCCAAACAGCACGATGAACTGTACAGCCGCCTCGAATAAGGGCACGACGAGCTTGCCTAGAAGGATCGCACTCGCACTCGCCGGGCTGGCACGAAGCCGGTCCCAAGTCGCCCACGCGTGTTCGCGGTAGAACCCAAAGCTGACCTGGCTCGCGAGATAGAACCCGAACATGACCTGCATACCTGGCACGGCCTGCTCCGCGCCATTCGTGCCCTCAACGCCTTCTGCTTGCATGGTGAGGTGAAACGCTGCCTTCACAAACGGCATAACGATGAGTGGCATGACAATGAGCATGAGCATCGGGATCGAGTCACGTCGCAGAACGCGAAGGTCGTTTACCGCTATTGCAAGGCTACTCATGTGAACTGCCATCCTGACTCTGTCGGGCCCCGTCCAAGCCTGCTCGCTGTCCCGTCAGCGCGGTGAAAACGCTCTCGAGGTTCGGCTGTACCAACTCGAGGGACTTCAAGCGCTCAACTGCAGGACCTAGTTCAGCCAGGATTGCTGCCACTTCGGTTGCCGGACTGCAGTCGGTGGGGACGTGAAGTGTCGATTCGCGCAGAGTGCTTACCCGGTGTTTTAGCTTGGGCGGGGCGCCCTCGAATTCCAGGTCTACCGCGTAGTGACCGTGGTCTGCCATCAGACTCCGCAGGGTGCCGTAGCCCACGAGGTGGCCTTCATTGAGGATTGCTGCCGAAGCGCCCAGTTGTTCGACCTCGTTCAGATAGTGAGTCGAATAGCAAACGCCGTGTCCGTCGCTTGCGAGTGATCGGATGATTGCGAGCAGTCGGGCTCTGTTCTCGACGTCCACTCCGGTGGTCGGCTCGTCCAGCACGAGCAGTGGCGGTCGGTGCATCAAGGTCATCGCCACATGCAACCCTCTACGCTCGCCGCCAGACAGGGTTCTCGCAGGGCGGTGCATCCTGTTGGTGAGCCCAAACGCCTCTGCCACTTCACCCACGCGCCGGGTGAGTCCTTTTCCTCGCAGCCCAGAGAGTTCGCCGAAGAAACGAAGATTCTCCTCCACGCGAAGCGTTGGGTACACGCCGGTCTCCTGTGGGGCAAACCCGAGCCGGCGTCGAGCAAGGCTGCCAGTTGAAAGAACGTTGGTTTTTTCGACCCACACGCTTCCGCGGTCTGGCCGCAGGATCCCGGCGATGATCGATACCAGCGTGGTCTTGCCGGCCCCGTTGGGACCGAGGAGCGCGACGATCTCCCCTCGTTCTATCGCGAGACTCACACCCTTGAGGGCATGGATCGAGCCGTAATGCTTTTCAACCTCTTCGACAGTGAGAACGGGAGCGGCTGGACGCGCCTCCTTGGTACCTGGCTGCTGTGCGTGTGCTAGCAGTGTCATCTGTATTGACCAATGTTCGGGATGGCGGTAGAACCTGGCATAGGGTGGGAAGGTCTTGAAGTCGCGGCACTCCAGGCAGCATCGCGGCGCTCGGCGCGACGGCAGGAGCTATCCGACTGCACGAGGACGGCCTCCTCGGGACGCCAGCCAACTACCAGACGTTGGCCCGGGGCGGGTTGCTGGCCCCCGCGGGAACGGGGTATGCGCACGAGCGTCTTGCCAAGGGAAGAGGCCGCTGCGATAAAGAGCTCGCTGCCACGGAACTGCGCTCGGCTGACGCGGATGTCGAGCTTAGATAGGCCTCTCTCCGAGTCGGCCGGATCAAGTCTTAGCCACTCCGGTCGAATGGCGACGAGCACTTCGGGTGCCAAGTCGGTGTCTGGGCCACGATAGAGGACCGTTTCATCAGCTCCGGCCAAGACTTGCATGCACGCGTTTGCCCACTGCGTCGTTCCGGCCCAGATGTTGCATGCGCCGAGGAACTGGGCCACGAAGGCCGAGGTAGGCGTGTCATACACCTCACGCGGACTCCCGACCTGCTGCAGGCAGCCGTCACGCATGACGGCCACTGTGCTGCCCAGTGAGAGCGCCTCATTCTGATCGTGCGTCACGTAGATAAACGTCGTTTCGAGTCGTGCGTGCAGCTCTCGAAGCTCTTCCTGCATCGCGTCTCTGAGTTCCAGGTCCAGGGCGCCCAATGGCTCGTCGAGGAGCAGTACGGGTGGCGAGTAGACGAGCGCGCGGGCGAGGGCCACACGTTGTCGCTCGCCCCCGCTGAGCTCCACTACCTGCCGATTGCCCAAGCCATCGAGCTCGACCATTTCAAGGGCGTCTGCCACGCGTGTGCGGACAGCCTTGCGACTGATTCTTCGCATCTCCAAGGGGAAGCCGACGTTCTGGGCGATAGTCATGTGCGGGAACAACAGATGGTCTTGGAAGACGACACCGACGTTGCGCCTGTTGGGCGGCACGTGCCTCAAATCTTGCCCCCCCATCGACACCTCTCCGGCATCTGCCTCGATGAAGCCTGCGATCAGGCTCAATAGCGTTGACTTGCCGGCTCCGCTCGGACCGACCAGCGTCAGGAACTCGCCGTCGGCCACGTCGAGCGTGACATCCCCGACCGCGGAGACTTGCCCGAACCTCTTGCGCACTGCTCTGAGCCTGACAGCCGGCGGTGCCACGGTCATGCCACCGCGTTATGCCGTGGCATGAGGACCGCGGCCAGTGCGCAGAACAAAAGGAGTCCGGCGACGATCATCGATCCCACGACGGCCAGTTCCGGGCTCAGATCCTGTTGGGTCCCGGCCCACATTCGCAAGGGGAGGGTTTGGAACCCGGTCCCGGCGAGGAAATTCGTGACTACGAACTCCTCGAAGGATATGAGGAATGCGACGCCGAAGGCGGTAATAAGCGCCGGCCTGAGCATCGGGCCCTTTACCCGGCGAAATCTTTGGAACCCGGTGGCTCCCAAGCTGGCGGCTATCAGCGATAGTCGTTTGTCATAGCTTGCAAGTCCTACCGCCAAGTACGCGAAGGTAAAGGGCAAGCCGAGTAACGCGTGGGCAGCGGCAATCGCCACGAACTGCCCGATAAGCCCGAGTGAGACGCAGACCGCGTACAAGCCCGTCGCGAGAACGATCGCCGGTATGGCGAGCGGTGCAAACGAGGCGAAAGTAACGACTGAGCGCCCGAGGATGTTGCTGCCGTACGCGAGCCAAGCCGCGATGTAGCCGATGCTCAGCGCTATGGCCGCCGAGACGACCCCGAGCTCGATGCTGCGCGTGCCGGCCGCGAGCCATTCGTAGTTCGCTAGGACGTGGGCATACCATTGGAGCGACAGCCCACGGGTGGGTAGCGCGAGGATCGGCAGCGGCTGGAATGAGACCGCGAAGAGCAGCAGCAACGGCACGTCGACGAGGAGGATCGCGATAGCGAGAGACATGCGCGTGGCGAGACGCGGAAGCACACTTGGCACCCAGCTCGCGATCCGCCCCAGAGTACGCATGATCAGGCTTGAACTCGACTGTCGCGGGGGCACCCGTCTCCGGTCACGTTTCGGCCCTCGCCGGGCGCCGACGAGCCATGCGCCGGCCGCGAGGATCAGCGCGGCTCCGACAAGCAGAATGACGGCAAGCGTTGAAGCCGCTCTCCAATCAAGAACTCCGAGCTGATCGAAGATAAGCATCACAATGGTGTATTGGCTTGGTCCTCCGATTAGCGCGGGGGTCACGAAGGCGCCAGCAGTCCCCAAGAACACCAATGCGCAGCCAGTGGCGGCACCGACCGCAGTCTGAGGCAAGAAGACACGTATGAAAGCCTCGCCACGCGAGGCCCCAAGACTCGCGGCGGCATCCATCTGCCGAAGATCAATCGTCCGCATGGAAAGGTAAAGCCCGAGAATCATCAGCGGAAGGTAGACGTGAACCAGCACCACGAGAACGCCAACCGAGGTTCCGATCAAGCTTTCATGCTCCACTCCGATCCGCCGCAAAAGCCAAACTATGGGGCCGTTATAGCCGAGGATTGCCATCCACACATACGTACGTACCAACAGCGAGGTGAGGTAAGGAAGAACCAGTAGCGCGATCGCCACGTTGCGGTGGCCCCTTCTCATACGCGTGATCGCATACGCTGCCGGGTATCCGAGCAAGAGCGTGATCGTCGTAACGGTCGCGGCGGTCTCCAGCGTTCGCAACATGATGTCCCTGGTCGCGGGCGTGGCTAGCTGCGTTGCGTAGCTCGACCATGGTGGGCTGCCGAGACTGTGCATGAGCACCACCGCCAGGGGCCAGACGAGGATTACACCAAAGAACGCCAGCAGAATGAACGATGCGACGATCCTTCTAGAGTGTCGATGCAGCCAGGCAAAGGGCGCCAGGAGCGGCCTATCGGCCCAGAGAAGTTCGCTTCGGCTACGTGCTAAGGCTGCGCGAGCCAAGTGATGAACCGTTTGTTTAGTGGCAGGAGGTTCTTCCTCCAATATTCGTCATTAAAGGGAATCTCCTTGGCTACGTTCTCCGGTGCGGTGGCCATCAGCGAGCGACGATTCGGGGGGATTAGTGGCTGGGCCTTCGTATTGACCGGCGCAAGCCCGGTCAGGGCGCCGAAGCGCGCCTGTACTGGGGGACTCATAATGAATCTGAGGAACGCCAACCCGCCGGCCTTGTTCTTGACCCCTCGGAGAAGGGACGCGCTCGTAGCGACCGATAGGCCCTGGTTAAACGACACGCCGAGCTCAATGCCCTGGTTCTCGGCCAACACAACGCGGTTGATGAAGGCCAGCGAGTACTCAACCTCGTGCGTCGCTAGGAGGTTAATTTGCTGGGCCCCTGACCGGAAGAAGAGAACCTTGGTGTTGTTCCGAAGTTCCGTCAACTTCCGTAAGGCACGGTCAACGTCGAGCGGGTACAACCTTGCAGGGGGTACCCCATCTGCTAGTAGCGCCACCTCGAGCGTTCCGGAGGGGTAGCCGAACAGGCCCCTGGCCCCGGGAAATTGCTGCACATCCCAGAAGTCGCTCCAGCTTTGGGGCATCGGTGCCTCTGGATCGCTCGAGGCGATGACCCAAGCGTAGATCTGAGTCGCAAGCACCGAGGGGTTCCAGTAGCGCTTGGGGACATTCGATTCCTTCTCGATCTGGAGAAGCTGTTTATCTGGCACCACCCAGCCCTGATCTGCGTACAACAGGTTCGGGCCGTAGTCGTTTCCGACAGTGACGTCTCCTGCGTACTGATCCGCTGCCATGACAGCTTGGAGCTTTTCGCAACAGCTGTCATCGACGACCACCTTGGCCCCCGTCTGAGCTTCAAACGGCTCGATTACGTCTTGGTCGAGCGCTTCGAGGTAGGAGCCGCTATAGGTCAGAACATGGATCGTCTGCCCCGCGAGAGATCCACCATTCCCCTGACTTGCGGAGTTAGACGAACCGCAACCACCGCCGACTATTCCTAATGCGACCAAGAGAACAGCTACCAACACGGGGCCTATCTGGTTGCCTCTCTCAAACATTCATGTCATGTCAGCAAAGCGGTGCGACCGTTGCAAGTTTGCGCCCGACGAGCCCGAATCGGCGGATTGGCATCAATGCGCTTGGCCCCTAGACTCTGCTCATGGGCAGGAAAGCGGCTGTGCCTGATCGTCCTAGGCTGGATGGTCTCGAGCAGAAGTGGGCGCCTCAATGGGAGAAGTGGGGTACCTACCGCTTTGATCCCTCAAAACCGCGAGAGCGAATCTTCGCGATTGACACTCCGCCGCCGACGGTCAGCGGGTCCTTGCATATGGGCCACGTGTTCTCGTATTCCCAGACGGATGCGATCGCCCGCTTCCGGCGAATGCGGGGGTACGAGGTGTTCTATCCAATTGGCTGGGACGACAATGGACTTCCGACCGAGCGGCGAGTTCAGCTCCACTATGGGGTTCGCTGCGACCCCTCTCTTCTCTTCGACCCCTCATTCGAGCCCCCACCGGATCCGCCGAAACACCCGATTCCGATTTCCCGCCCGAATTTCGTGAAGCTCTGCGGCCAGCTCACGATGGAGGACGAGCGCGTGTTCGAGGATCTCTGGCGCTCGCTTGGGCTATCGGTCGATTGGACCCATAGTTATACGACCATCGGCGAGGAGGCTCGGCGGGTGTCCCAGCACTCGTTCGTGGGGTTGATCGAACGGGGGAACGCGTATATACGCGAGGCCCCGACCATGTGGGATGTCGACTTCGAGACGGCTGTGGCGCAGGCTGAGATCGAGGACAGGGAGATACCGGGGGAAATCTTCGGGATCAACTTCAAGGGGCCGGGGGAAGTTGCGATCCAGGTCGATACCACTCGTCCGGAGCTTCTCTGCGCATGCGTGGCGCTCGTCGCTCATCCCGATGACTCCCGTTACAGTCCGCTTGCTGGCGAGGAGGCGGTGTCTCCCTTGTTTGGCGTCCGGGTGCCGATCGTGCTGCACGAGCTCGCAGATCCTGAGAAGGGCACGGGTATCGCGATGGTCTGCACTTTCGGTGACGTTAACGACGTCACCTGGTGGCGCGAGCTGAACCTCGCCATCAGACCTGTGGTGGGTCCTAACGGCCGGCTGCGGGATGTCCCGTGGGGTAAAACGGGCTGGGAGTCAGACGAACCTGACCGCGCACGAAGTATCCATGGCGAGCTTGTTGGTCTGACCGCGAAACAGGCGCGGAAGCGGATGAGCGCGCTGCTGGAGCAGAGCGGCGACCGCATAGGAGAGCCCAAACCGATAGTCCACGCTGTCAAGTTCTATGAGAAGGGCGATCGGCCCCTCGAGATCTTGACGAGCCGGCAGTGGTTCCTGAGGACGCTGCCCTTTCGCGAGGAGTTGCTCCGGCGGGGACGCGAGCTGCGCTGGCATCCAGAACACATGCGAGCGCGGTACGAAAACTGGGTCACCGGTCTGAACATGGACTGGTGTGTAAGCAGGCAGCGGTATTTCGGTGTGCCAATTCCTGTTTGGTACAAGGTGGACGAGCAGGGCGCCGTCCTTCACGATGAGCCTCTACTGCCGCAGCTGTCGGCCCTCCCGATCGATCCCACCGCCGACGTGCCAGCGGGGTATCGCGAGAACCAGCGCGACCTACCCGGCGGTTTCACGGCCGATCCTGATGTGATGGACACTTGGGCCACCTCATCGCTCACGCCCCAGATCGTCGGTGGTTGGCCGGAGAGCACGGAGCTCTTTGGCCAGACCTTTCCGATGGACCTGCGGCCGCAAGGTCACGACATCATTCGGACCTGGCTTTTTTACACGGTGTTGCGGAGCCATCTGGAGCACGACCGCCTACCCTGGAAGAACGCGACGATCTCGGGCTGGGTGGTGGACCCGTCGAAACGCAAGATGTCCAAGTCGCGGGGCAACGTGGTGAAACCCGCTGCGCTGATCACCGAGTATGGGGCCGACGCAGTTCGCTATTGGTCTACGAAGGCCCGTCTCGGTGCCGATACCGCATTCGATACGGAGCAGATGAAGGTCGGGCGCCGGCTCGCGATAAAGATCCTCAACGCAGCGAAGTTCATCCTGGCGCGAGTGGGCTCCGCCGGTCCGATCGAGTGGGCGGTGGACCGCGCGATGCTGAGCAGGCTTGCGGACCTTGTCGATGCTGCAACGCCAGCGTTCTCAGATTACGAGCACGCCCGCGTTCTCGATCGCGCCGAGGCCTTCTTCTGGGACTTCTGCAACCACCACCTGGAGCTGGTGAAGTCACGGGCCTATGGGGATCTTGGAGCCGAGGCAGCGGCCTCGGCCAACGCGGCGCTTGAACTCGGCCTGATCGTTCAGCTCAAGCTATTCGCGCCGTTCCTCCCATTTGTCACGGAGGAGGTGTGGAGCTGGTGCCAAGACGGTTCCATACATCGAGCGAGTTGGCCTGACGCGACTGAACTGCGTGCCGCCGCAGGCGACGGCGAGCACGATGCTGTTCACCTCCTTGCCGTCAGCGCTCTAAGCGCTATCCGCAGGGCGAAGTCCGCGAAGCAGCTGCCCACTCGTGCCCCGGTCTCGGTACTCACCGTACGTGGGCCCGCGCGGCAACTTGATGTCCTGCACGTCGTCGAACCCGATTTGTGCTCGAGTGGGAACATCGCGCGGGTAGAGGCAGAGGAGGACGAGGTCCTCTTGTTCGATGTCGCGTTCGCGTAATCGAGCGCCTCCCAGCGTTGCTCAGGGTCGCTTGAGTATTAAGAGGACTGGACGTAGTGTTGGCAGCTATGCATGCTCTGCGACAACGGCAGCTCACCATCGAGGCACTTTGGTGGCAGTCGCGAGTCGGCGTTGCCGCTCCCATTTACCTTCTGACCGGAGCGGGTTGGCTGGTCGGCAAGGCCCCTCACGAAAGTGAGCTGGGTTTTCTCAGTGTTCTCGCCTGCCTCATCTGTGCCACTGGATCGCTGGCTCTACTGCACGCCGTTCTCGATGAAGAGGAGGACCGGCTAGTGGCGCCTATCGGGCCGCTCCCAGCCGGATTGCTCACTCGAGCACAGGTGTTACGTGGGTCTGCTCTGCTGGCGCTGCTCGCCGTTTTCGCCCTGGTAAATGTCGCCGCGGAGGCCTCACGCTTCCTCGGGCTACTCGGCGTCCTGGTGCTTGCCGGATTGCTCACCATCTCCTATTCCTTCGCAAAGCACAGTGGGGGCATCGCCTCGGTAGTGATGGCCACTGTCTGGACCATCGCGACCGTAGGTGGCTGGTTGGTCGCCGGGGCCCACCACCCCCTACCGGCGTGGCTCCTCTGTTACGCGTTCGCAGTCGGGCTGGCCGATAACATCATGGGCGGGATCCTGGACATCGACTCAGATCCCATGGTGGGAAACGCGACCGTAGCGGTTCGCCTGGGAGCTCGGCATGCCCTCCTGCTGACCGTCATCCTCGACGCAGGTGCCACCCTCCTTCTGCTCATCGTCGCAATTCAGGAGCCGCTGCTCCTCTCCGCCTTCGGAATCGGACTGGCGGTCTTCGCCGTAGGCTGGGGCGCGTTCGCCGCCCGGTCTCTACGGTCCTCGCTTGATCGCGGCCTCGAGGGCCGGACCGCCTACATCGCCGCCGCGCGACCTTATATCCGTGCTCTCTGCCTGCGGGACGTCGGTCTGGTGAGCGCACTCTCGCCGCGCTTCGGCCTCACCTTCGGAGTCGGGCTCTGGATGCTCCAAGGCGTCGCCTTTCGCGGAAGCGCGCGAAGGGTCCGCGAGGGAGGGCTCCACCGTGATTTCGCACGCCTACACGTCCAGACGGACGCGACATGATTCTCGCCGCCACCGTGATCATCTGCTCGATGCTCGCCGGTGGCGCGGTGAGGCTTCGTGCGCTCACCGTGGATGGCGCGGCGGCCACGGTCGGGATCGCCGCCGCTGTGGTGGTCGGGCTTGGGATCGGCTGGCTGGTCGTGGTCGCTGTCCTGTACTTGCTGGTCCTTGTTACGACGCGTGTGGTGCAGGGACAGCGGCCGGGGTCGCGGCGGCCGCGACAGGCTCGAGGCGCTCTCGACCTCGCGCCTGGAGGTGGGGCCGTGGCCATTTGCGCGCTGGTAGTGCATCCGGATTCGAGGGCTACCGTCGCCCTGACGGCGGTACTCAGCTTCGTTCTTGCCGATGTCTTCGCGAGTGAGATCGGGCCACTGCGTTCATCCTCGGCCGTTATCCCGCTGACCGGTCAACACGTGCCTCATGGGACTCCGGGTGCCATGTCTCTTTCAGGTCTGATCGCAGGCGCCGTCGGGAGCGCCGTCTGTGCCCTGACCGCGGCGATTGCGAACGGAGAGAAGGCTGGGCTGGCCGTTTTCGTCGGTGGGCAGACTGGCGCACTCGTCGATGGATTGGCCCATGCGCAACTCCCTTTGCTCCGCTTCAGGAACGACCTCGCGAATCTACTGGGGGTGACGGTCGCCGTGGCGATCGCACTGGCCATCTGGAGCCTCTAGGTCGATGATGGACGCTCAAACACCTATGCCGACGACTGCCGAGCTGGATCGGGTGGTGTCCGAGATGGCAAATGCCGGCAGGGAATGCGCGCTGTTCGGATCCGCCGTGACCGGCGAATGGTGGGAGGGCTCCGATCTGAACCTCCTCGTCGTCGAGGACTCGCCGAACCGGGTTACCTCGAGTGCAGTGAACTACGTCTTCGGGGACTGGGCACTCGATACGCCGAGGATCACCAAGATGGTGGTTGCCGGTCGGCTCTTCCAGGTCGACGTCTACCCCTCTCCCTCGCTTCAGGCGGCGCATCTCGATTGGGTTTTGTGCGACAGGCTCTACCACGCCCGTCCTCTCGGCCACGGAAGCGGGAACCTGACGCAAGCGATCAAGGACGTCCGGGACCGGCGTTTCGACCCGAGCGTGAGGGCAAGCCGCGCGCGCTGGTACCTGCAGACGAGCGAACGGTTGCTCCGCGTGGCATCAGGCCGGCCGCGCGAGGAAGTGCTTGCGACGCGGATCGCGGCGATGCTGCTGGGCTGCGCGCAACTCGAGCTGGTCGGTCAGACCAAGCGGAGCTACAAGCGGCTGTACCGACAGTGCGAACGTGCGTACGACGACGAGCGGTCGCGCGAGCGATATTTGCTCCTTTACGGACTCGAGGAGGTTGGTGGATCTGAGGTTCAGGGGTTGCTGGAGGGCGCGATCTATGCGATTGAGCGCCTTCGCTCCTATGTCGTCGAGCACGACGACCGCCTCGGAGTCTGCCCGCCAGGCTTGCGTGAGAGTTTGACGACGACGTTGGGGATAACCGTGGGAGTGGATTTCCCGCCGGGCAAAGGCATCGTGGAGAACCTGGGCCTCGGAGACCACGGCGCGGCCCTCGATTGCATCCGCAAGGCGACGCTTTGGCTCGCGAATGCCGTCTTGCGGATCGAAGTCGCGGCGGGAAGCCTGCCGCCTCGACCTGGGTGCTATCTCGAGGCGCTGCTCAACCTTCCGGCTGCCGATCGCACCATCGAATGTTTTCTAGTCGACCTCTTCGGTCTGGAGGCCGCGAACCCTCGCGAGCTGCGGAGCGCGATCGATGAGCAGGCCGTGAGCCTCCGCGATTTCAGCTCCCGTCAATAAAGGCGGTGGCCGCACTTGGGGCACACACGTTGAGGCAGGGGTTGCCCCGCGGCGTTCAGACGCCTGCTCCCGCTAGAGGGCTTTTGAGAGGCGCGAAGCTCCAAGCGCAGGTCAGACACCGAGAGTCCGTTCTCGATCGCATGGTTGAGCCAGTATTCCTTTTCCTGCCGACTCAAAGGGGCGAGTAGGGCATGGTGGCTCCACGTCAACTTGTCACTACGCAGTGATAGAGCAAAGCGCGCGGCAACCCAGGCCATGTTGCGCAAGCTGGCAACGTCGTAGCCGGTGATGCGCGATGCCGACGCATATTTTTCTCCCCACCTGGCAGTGCCGTAGTGGATCCAGTCGCCGATCCACCACTGGCTCGCCCTCCCGATCTTCCCAAGCCGATGGCCCAAGGTGACCCACTCCTGGGCATTTAGCTCGGTTGTCGGCTTCCAAGCTACCGAGGACACCGCGACCCCCCCTCCTCGCCCTACATGGAAGGGCTCCGGAGGTGAAGATCCTGGATATTCCGAGGAGAGCTTCGTTGCCATCACAAAGATCATCGCCGCCGAGTTACAAATAATCAAATTCTTAGGAGTAATGAATAGGCCCCAGATGCGCAACCTGTTCTTGCGCTGGGCGCTGGCGCTCACCCTTGTTGAGGGTTTCGGTCTTGCCCTGATCCACCCCCATCTCGAGCATCTGCCGTGCTGCGGTCGATGGCAGAGGCGACCGGTCTGAGTTCTGGGGCTGAGTAAACGCGCTGTGTTAGGCGGTTCGGTGTGTCCGTCGCTTCGGCGGCACCCAGTCAGCTATGCAGAGCGGATGTCTGCAGGGAGGATTGCGAGGCCCTTTGAGACTAGATCGCGCTCATCGCAACTGACGAGGCGATGTCCGACATCGCTGGCGGCCGCTGCGTAGGCGGCGTCATAGACGGAGATCGTGTGGAGCTCGGCGAGCTCGGCAGCACGTGCCAGGAGGGTGTCGGTGGGCGCGAGGACGCCACCGTCATCGGCGAGCCTCTCGATTGCGGTGAGCAGCGGCGCCACCGACTCCGGTGCTCGCCAGGCCCGTACGACGACGTTGGCGACCTCATAGCGGGCTAAGTCGAGCGTGGCCAGAGTGGTCGCCTCGTCTTCCAGCAAGCCTCGAGCCGGTTTGTGGTGATCGTCCTCGGGATCGAAAGCAGCGAGCAGGACGCTCGCGTCGAGAAGCATTGTAGTCACGGACCGGGCCGCGTCGCCTTCACTTGCTCCGCGGCACGACCGCCATGGGGCGAGGCGTCGCTGAGCAGCGACCGCATTGCTGCCGCCCTGCTCTCACGGCGCCGGCGCAGGGCCGCGTCGGCGAAATCCCGCATGACGGCGCTGCGGGTCGTGCCGCCGCGCCGCGCCTCGGCGTCAACCTCGGCGAGGAGATCGTCGGGAAGAGAGACCATGACCTTTGCCATGCGGTGAGTATACCCAGGTATATCAGCGGCTCTTGTGGGGCAAGGATTGGGGCAAGAAGCCCCACAGATTCCAGCCGATCTCCACCTAGTTCGATCTAGCGAATTTGGCTTGAAACCAAGCTCCACGTAGTCCAGCCGACCCAGCGGATCAATCTCATAACCCGAAGGTCGCGGGTTCGAATCCCGCCCCCGCTATGGCCTTAGTGGCACCAATGTCACTCAGGGCACTCGCTTGACTGAAGGCGCTCGACACGAGCGCCTTCAGTCGTATTAGGCCGGAATTGCGGTCGATCTCGACGCGGAGGCGGAAGGCCTCGAAGACGGCGCGGCGCAGCTCAGGGTCGGCCTCTTTCAACGCCTTCGAGAGGTCGGGAAGGGAGTCGAGAATCGCCGCGCCCTCCTTAGGGTTCAGGTGCTCGCCATCGCCGTTGTTGTGGTCGAGCTGGCTGACGAGCGTCTCGATCTCCTGGCGCTCTGCCTTCAGGGCGCGGATGCGCTCGCCGACGATGGCGGGATCGACGCCGGCCTCGATCGCGGCAAGCTGCCGCTCGATCCGGCGCTCTACATCGGCGAGCTGGTCGCCTGCCCGCGCCCGCTCGGCGTTGCCGTTGCTCTCCAGTTCCGCCGTGAGGGCGGAGGCCTGCCCGCGGAAGTGCTCCAGGCGCTCGGGGCCGAAGACGCGCGTGCCGAAGAAGGCGTCGACCAGCGCGATCACGTTGTCCTCGCGGACGTACTGCCATTTGCCGTGGCCGGTCGCCTCTGCGGCGGTGTCGCCGTAGGAGCGGCGGTAGCCGCAGGCGTAATAGGTGTGGCCCTTGCGGCTCTTGCCCTGCATCCGCAGCGGGTTGTGGCCGGTGGCACAGTGGACGATCCCGCGCAACAGGTAGAAGCGCTTCTGCTGTCGGCGTCGGCGGTTGCCGCCGTTGCCGGTACTGCGCGCCTTCATCTCCATCTGCACGCGCTCGAAGTCCTCCTCGGAGACCAGCGCCTCGTGGCGCCGCTCGGCCTCGACCCACTCGTCGGCGTCGCGGCGAATCAGCGGCCCTTCGCCCTGCTTGACGCCGCGGAAGTCGAGCCGGTTCCAGTAGAGCCGGCCGGTGTATACGGGGTTTTCGAGCATCGCCCGGATCGTCGTCTTCGACCACTTGCCGGAGGTGTTGCGCTTGGAGTCGACGTGGCGGGGTGGCGCCGGGCCGCCGGGCCGGTTCAGGTGGTTAGCGATCTCCGCGTAGCCGGAGCCGGAGAGGAAGCGCTGGAACATCTCGGCGATCACCGGCGCCTGCTCGGGATCGGGAACGAGCCTCGACTTCGTGTCGCCGGCTCGCGCCCGCGCCGGGTCGGGATGCGGCTCGTGGCGGAGGCGGTAGCCGTAGGGCGCGCGGCCGCCGTTGCGGTAGCCCTGCTTGGTGTTCTCGGTCTGCCCGCGGCGGACCTCGCGGCCGAGCTTCTCGACCTCGAACTGGTCGAGTGCCTGGAACATGTGGCGGATCAGTCGCCCCTCGGGGCTCGTCTGGTCGCCCGCGGTCAACGCGTAGAAGACCTCGACCCCGGCCCGCGTCATCTCCCGCTCGTAGGTGAGCGCGTGGAAGAGGTCGCGGCTGAGCCGCGAGGTCGCGTAGATGATCACCGCGTCGAAGCGCCGGGCGTCCCGCTCCTTGGCCTCGCGGACCAGCTCACTCCAGCCGATCCGGTCGTCTCGGCGGCCGGTCTCCTGATCGGTGAACTCGCAGACGATCCGCCCGCCCAGCTCGGCGACTTTGGCCTCGCACTCCCGCCGCTGGGAGGGGAAGGAGAGCGTCGGGTCCTGCTTGTCCTTGGTCGAAAGGCGTCCGTACCAGGCGAATCTGCGCATCATTGCCTCCTCGTCGAGTTGGCGGAAGCGGTCGGGATGGCGGCTAAACTGGCGGGCATGGCAACGCGTGACCAGCTGCACCGTGAGGTCGATGCTCTCAGCGAGCCCCAGATTTCGAGGGCGCGGATCATCGTGGTTGATGAGCCGGAAGCCGATGACGACATCGTCGGGCTGCCGGAGGAGTGGAAGACCTTCGAGGACGGAACGCCGCAGCCGAACTGGGTGGCGCTGCTGCACGAGGCACGTCGCGGTCGGCGTTGACCCTCGTCGTCGATGCCACCGTCACGATCGCCTCGGTCGGTTCGGCCGATGGCTTCAAGACGCTGGGAGACGCGGATCTCGTCGCTCCGGCCCTGATGTGGTCCGAGGCTCGCTCGACCCTTCATCTCGGATTGCTGAAAGGAAAGGTCGGCGCCCAGCACGCGAGACTCCAGCACGAGCATCTCGAAAGCTGCCCGGTCCGCCGGGTCGATGAGCCTGACCTCGGGCGTACGGCCTGGAAGATCGCCGAGCAGTTCGGCTGGGGGCGGACCTACGACGCCGAGTACGTCGCGTTGGCTCAGATCCTCGGCTGCCGGCTGGTGACGCTCGACGGGGCGCTGCGGCGGGGTGCCGATCGGCTCGGCTTCGTCGTGTCGCCTGCAGAGCTTTGAGATAGCGCTTGCCGGGCGTCTCATTCCGGTCCCTCCAGGGTGCGCTCGATCAGCTTGCGCGCTCGCGCCGAGCCGCGGGTCGCCGCGGTGCGCAATCGCCGCGGCGTCGTCAGCCCCCGCTCTAGGGCCTGGCGGATCGCCATCTGAATCTGCTCTGGCTGGGTGCCGGTCGCGATCGCGTCGAGGATCGTGCGCTCGGGCCGCGTCACCGGCAAGCCGGCGACCTCGCAGATCTCTCGTTTCGCCGGCGGCGCGTTCAGGGTATGGAGCCGGACGCCGGGGCGCGGGCGCTGGCCTCGCCCCGAGCGCGGCAGCGAGAGGTGAATGGTGTCGGGGATCACGTCGGAGAGGCCATGCAGCTCTAGGGCGCTCTCGTGCGAGACGACAGCTCCGGCGTCCCGTAGCGGAAGCCAGGCAGCCACCACGTGCTCGTGGGGGCTCGGGGGGAAGTGCCGCAGGCGGTAGAGGCCGCGGCCGAGCCGGAGGTATCTGCCGCCGGGCCGCGCGTGGTGGCTCAGGGTGCTGCGGTCCATGCTCGCCGCCAGGGCCTGCTGGGCAGTGAAGTAGCCGGCCTGCGCCTCGGCGACCTGGTAGAGCCCATCGTGATCTACGTCAGGCATATATAGGACTTTAGCGGATAATTTAGTGACATATTCTTATCTATTGCGGTAGGCGCGGAGGAGGTCGAGGATGGCTTTGGCCTGCTCGCGACGGAGCTGATCGTCCAGGGCCGATCCGGGTTGCGCCTGCTCAATCGACATATGGGCTTCCAGGTCTCCGACCGGGTTGGCGGCGGGGCGGCCGTGGCTGGGCCGCCTGCCCTGCCCGCTTCCGACACGTCTACCTCGGCCAGCTTGGGATCTCAAGCCGTGCTCCCATTTGGAGAGCAAATTTGCTCTATGAAGGAGAGCAGCGGGCTCAACCTCTCAGCCAGTCGACCGGCTGCCCCGGATCGCGAACGTCGCGGAAGATCGGCGCGAACGGACCCTCGGCTTGCAGATCCTCGAGCAGGCAGATGGAGATCGAGACCTCCGCGGCGCGGGCGAGTCGCGGATCGCTGCGCAGCAGGGCGATCGTGGTCGAGCGGCGGCGCTCCAGCACGGCTCGGCTGCCTCCCGTGAGGACGCAGTGGACCGGCGGGAAGACCGGGTAGCGCGAGCGCCAGAGTGGCTCGCCGTCCCCGCTGGCCAGCCGGAACAACTCTGCATAGCGCGCCAGCTCGGCGGCGAGGCGGTCGATGGTGAGGGTGGCGCGATCGATCTCAAGGAAGCGCTGCTCGACCGCCACTCCCTCGCCTTCGAGCCGCAGATAGGTGAGGACGGCGTCGGCGACCAGCGCTCGGCGGCGGCGTCCCCGGCCGCGGGAGAGCGGGTGGGAGACCTCGTGGCGCCAGGCGAACGGCCCGAACTCGTCGCCCCGCTCCCGCGCCGCTTCGAGGAAGCAGATCGCCGCGTCGTTGACGGCGAGGGTGTGGGCCTGTAGGGGGCCGGCGGCGTCCTCGGGGCCGATCAGGCGGGGCTCGCCGTCGAGGACGCCGGCTTTGCGCGCGATCCGCGCGCCTCGCTCGGTCACGTGCCAGAGGCGGCGGTGGGAGCGCGGCGAGCGCACGTAGCCAGCGAGCCCGGCCTCGCCGAGGCGGGCGAGCAGGCGCTGCGCCCAGCGCTCGCCGCTGCCGGGCAGGTGGATGGCGCGAACCTGCGCCGCGGTGAGGATGCGGTGCTGGGCGAGCGAGGCGACGATCTCGACCCCGACCTCGCTGGCGGCCGATTCAGGGCTGGCCGATCCGCTCACCCTTGGCCGTCTCCTCCCGGCACGAAGAAGGAGCGCTGCGGCTTCGCGCTCGCCTCGCTCGACGGTTCGCCTGAGGCATCCGAAGACGCTTCGCTCCCTTCCTTCCGCCGCTTCCTCAGCGCCGCGAGGATGCGCTCGTCGAGCGTCTCCAGGTGCTGGATCACCTCGCTCGCCTCAGTCCGCGTGACCGCGCCCTCGACGGGCTCGGCGACGTGGCCATCCGGCAGCTTGGCCACGTCCTCGACCCTGATCCCCTCCAGCGCGAACGGCTTGCTCAGCTTGCCGCGGTCGGTGACCTGGGCGATGAAGCGGTAGCGGTCGAGCTGGGTCACCGCCTCGGGGTCTATCCGCCGGCCCCACTCCTTCGTCAAAAGCGCGGCGGCGTGGGAGTTGAGGGCGCTCGTCAGCAGGTGCGAGCGATTGGTCGTCAGCGCGTTCAGGGTCTGCGGGTTCAGCCGCTCGGGGTTCTGATTCAGCACGACCGCCCGCAGCCCGAACTTGGCGCTCTGCTCCAGCAGCGCGGCGAGGTTCCCCGAGGCGACGCCGTCGTAGGTCTGGACCTCGTCGAGGAAGACCCAGAAGGGCTTGCGCTCCTCGCTCCCGATCTCCGAGCGCCCCTTCGC
>Ga0207690_10000625_pt1 | contig 22896 bp, 19 predicted proteins | sample KBSC23metaG_FD_184315 | JGI IMG/M metagenome (GOLD analysis project Ga0207690, IMG submission 184315) | Corn rhizosphere microbial communities from Kellogg Biological Station, Michigan, USA - KBS C2-3 metaG (SPAdes) (version 2) | ecosystem: Host-associated > Plants > Roots > Rhizosphere > Soil ...
GCTCCCAGCCGAGTCGCTCCGAACTGGGGGTAGACCTGCTTCGGGAGTTCCTGAGACTGTCGTACGCCCGACACCTCCGCACGTTAGATTTGGTTCAAATGATTTCGATCGGCATGAGCACGACCTGCGTCTTTCCCGCCTCGGTCGACACGGCGTTCCGCATGGCCCGACTCGCGGGATTCGACGCGATGGAGATCATGGTCACCAACGACCCGGTCACCCAGGATCCGACCGCCCTGCTCGAGCTGAGCGAGAAGTACAGCCTGCCGATCATCTCGATCCACGCGCCGACGCTGTTCCTCACCACCTTCGTCTGGGGCCGCGATCCCGCCGTCAAGCTGCGCCGCTCGGCCGAGCTGGCCGCGGCGGTGGGTGCGCCGAGTGTTGTCGTGCACCCGCCGTTCCGCTGGCAGTCCGGCTACGCCGAGAACTTCGTGCGCATCGTCGCCGAGACCCAGGCCGAGACCGGCATCGAGATCTGCGTCGAGAACATGTTCCCGTGGAAGGTCGGCGGCAAGCAGCTCAAGGCCTACGCTCCGAGCCCCGATCCGCTGGACATGAACCCGGATGCCATGACCCTCGACTTCTCGCACGCCTCGCTCACCGGCCGCGACAGTCTCGAATACGCGATGGCGATGGGCGACCGGCTGCGCCACATCCACCTGTGCGATGGAACCCGCTCGGTCGACGAGGGCAACATGTTCGACGAGCACCTGGTGCCCGGCTACGGCAACCAGCCGGTGGCCGAGACGCTGACCTGGCTCGCCGACAACCACTGGACGGGCAACGTGGTCGCCGAGGTCACCTTGCACAAGATCCGCGACGAGAAGGTCAAGCTGCGGATGCTCAAAGAGACCGTCGCCTTCGCCAAGCTCTACCTCGGCCAGGAGCACGAGGAGCGCGAGCCCCTCGCCGTCGGCGGCCCGAAGGTGCGCCAGCAGAAGCGTGCGGCCCGCCGCAACCTGCGCTCGGCGCGCGACGAGCAGGGCTAGGCCAGACCCGGCACCAGCCCGAGAGCGGTCGCCCGGCGCGTCCGCCGGATGGCCAGGTTCGCCAGCACGACGCTCGCCAGTCCGAAGGCGAGCAGCGCGACCGCCGAGCCGATGGCCGAGGCGGCACTGCCGCCGGTGACGATCTGCTGCATCCCCGTGACGGCCCAGCTCAGCGGCAGGAACGGGCTGATCGCCTGGAACGGCGTCGTGAGCACTTGCAGCGGTGCGATGCCGACCGCGGCGATCTGCAGCGCCAACAGGAACAACGAGATGATCAAGCCCGCACGCCCGAGCCCGATGGTCAGCAGGTAGTGGAACGCCGTGAAAGCCGCGGCGGTCACCAGCGTGAAGACCAGCGTCGCGGGCAGGAGGGTCCAGCTGATGCCGACCGCGGTGTGCAGCAGCACGACCAGCAGGATCGCCTGAGCCGCGGTGAGCGCGCCGGCACGTGCCAGCACGGCTCCGACGACCCGGCTGGACGCCGCCGTCGACGCCAGGATGCGGCGAGTCACCGGCCGCATCACCAGGAACAGCGCGAGCGCGCCGATCCACAATCCGAGCGGCAGGAAGAAGGTCGCGACGGCCTGCGCCAGCTGCGAGATGCTGTGCGCGGTCGAGACGGTGAGTCCGACCGGGTTGCTCGCCACGTCTGCCGAGGTGCGGGCCGAGGCGGAGTCCGAGCTCGGCACCTGCGCCGCTCCCCTGGTGAGCCCGCTTGCAAGCGAGGTGGCACCCGACGACAGTTGATCCGCGCCGCTCGCCAGGGCGCGGGCGCCCGACACCAACGAAGGGCCGGCTCCGGCGAGCTTCGTGGCGCCGGCGGCGCTCTGCGCGATCCCGGACTGGATGCCGTCGATCCCGGCCGCGGTCTGGGCGCTCAGCGCGCTCCCCTGTCCCGCGGTGGCAGCGAGTTGCGCCGTGAGCGCCTGGATCTGCGCGGTGTCGTTCGCCGCGACCGCGGCCGAGAGCGCCGCGGACAATTGCGAAACGCCGCCGGTGTACGACGCGACGCCCGAGCTCAGCTGGTCGAGCGACGCCGCGCCGCCGTTCAGTCGCGAGAGCCCAGAACTCAGGGAGGTGACGCCGCCCGAGTAGCTGCTCAGCCCGGACGCCAGCGACGAGGCGCCCGCCGAGGTCTGACCCGCGCCGGACGCGAGTGAGGTCGCACCGGCCGCCGCCTGCGACAGCGAGGCGCCAAGGGTTCCCAGGCTCGCGTAGACACCCGAGATGTACTGCTTGGTGATCGCCGTGCCGAAGGTGCGCACCATCCCGTCGCCCAGCGACTGGGCCACCGATCCGGCCAGATAGGAGTGCGCGTCGTCGGTCTTGATCGAGAGGTGGGCCTGGACCGGCGAGGCCCCCTGCAACGAGAGCACCGACTTCGAGAAGTCGCTCGGAATGGTCAGGATCGCGTACACCGAGCCATCGGCGAGGGCCTTCTTGGCGTCGGCGGCGTTGCTCAGAGTCCAGCTCATGCCCGGCGAGTGATCGCCGGTGAGCTGGGTGACCAGTTGACGGCCGGCCAGCACGTAGTTCGTCGTGCCGTCGGCATTGGTGGTGGTGATCGCGGTGTCCTGGTTGACGATGGCGGCCGGGATGCGGTCCAGCCCGTTCTTGGCATCGCCGATCGAGGCCACGTACAGCCCGACGAACGCGAGCGGGATGAGCACGACGCCCACCAGGCCGATCAGGCGGAGCTTCTTCATCGTGGTGCACCTTCTGTGTGGAGAGACGAATCATGGGCGCGGATGCCGAGCACCCGGATGCGGGCGCCGGGCGCGGCCACCCTGTGCAGTCCCGGCATGCCGACGACAACGGTGGTCGCCGACGGCGCGAGCCGGTCCAGTGCGAGCAGGAAGGCCCGGGCGTCGAGCGGATCGGCGAAGGGATCCAGGGCGTCGAGCAGCACGACCGGGGTCCGCTCGCTCAGCGCGACGGCAGCCAGCGCCACGGCCCGTTCGAGCTGCGGCAGGGACTCCACGCGGGTCGACGCGTCGACCGGCACGGTCTGCCTGCCGGATCCCTGCAGCGCGCCCGTGACGCGCCCGGCCCTGGCCTGCGCGCGACGCCGCGCAACCGGTGCCAGGTACCACGGACTGGTGAGGCGCATCCGCTCCTCGAGGAGGTCGCCGAGGGTCGCCGTCACGCCCGCGCGCGACGGACCGGAGAGATCGGCGATCGCGACCAGTCGCGAGACCCGTGCAGACTCCGAGGGGACCGGATGACCGGCGACCTGCGCGCGCCCGGCGCGGGGCAGGAGCCGCCCGCCGACGACCGCGGCGATCAAGCGGCGCGCGACCGGGTCGCCGCCGAGTCCGGTCTCGTCGATCAGGGCGATGGAGCCGCTCTCGACCCGCAGATCGACCGGGCCGACGGTCGCCGAGCCGGCGCCCGATCCGCTGGTGACCACCAGGGCATCGACAGAGACCGCCTCGCCGGCGGCCGCGCGGTCGAGCGCCCAGGCGGCGGCGTCACGGTGGTGGCGCAGGCCCTCCCCCTCGATGTCCACGTTCGGCAGGATGCGGTCGAGCCAGCGCGGCAGGTACCAGGCGGCGCGACCGGCGAGGGCCATGACCGCCGGGACCAGCGTCATCCTGATCAGGAAGGCATCGACGAACACGCCGACCGCCAGGCCGAGCGCGATCACCTTGATCACGGCGGAGCCCTCGGGCACGAAGGCTCCGAACACGAAGAACATGATCAACGCGGCGGCCGTGACCACGCGCGCCGCCCCCGAGAAGCCGCTGACGATGGCGCGCTTCGCGGCGGCGTCGCGTTCGCCGGCCGGGGCATCGGCGGGCAACTGCGCGACGGCGCGCACGTACGCCTCGCGCATACCGGACACCAGGAACACCTCGTAGTCCATGGCGAGCCCGAACAGGATGGCCATCAGCAGCACGGGCATGAAGCTCAGGATCGGGCCGGGCACGGCACCGAGCGCCTGGCCGCCCCAGCCCCACTGGAACACGGCGACGACGACGCCGAACGAGGCGAGCACCGACAGCAGGTATCCGATGGCGGCCTTCAGCGGCACCAGCACCGAACGGAACACCACTGTCAGCAGCAGCACCGACAGCCCGACCACGACCAGGCCGAAGGGAAGCAGGGCCGAATCGAGGCGCGACGAGATGTCGATCGCCACGGCGGTCGCGCCGGTGACCGCGATCGGCGTGCCGTACTTCGCGGCGATGGCCGGTTCGAGCGCGCGGATCCGCTCGACCAGCTGCGTCGTCCTCTGGTCGCTCGGGCCTGTGGTCGGGATCACTTGGATGACGGCCGTGTCGAGGGTCGCGTTGGGCGTTCCGGGGCTCACCGAGTCGACGCCGGGCAGCTGGGAGATCCGGTCGCCGATGGCGGTCAGATCGCTCATCACCCGTGTGGTCTGCGTGATGTCGACGGTCACGATCAAGGGTCCGTTTCGACCGGGGCCGAACTCGCTGCTCACCAGGTCGTACGCAGAGCGGGCCGTGGTGCCGCTCGCCTGCGAGCCGCCGTCCGGCAGGGCGAGCGCGAGGCTGGCGGCCGGAATCGCCACGACACCCAGCACGCCGACGACGGCGATCACCGCCACCACCGGGGCCTTGAGCACCAGGGTCACCCAGCGCTGGCCGATGCCGAGCCGCGCGGGGCGATCGGCCGCCGCGCGATCGGCCGCCGCGCGATCGGCCGCCCGGCGCCGGAGCGGGCGCCGCACCCTCGGAGTCAGCCGGCGGCCGAGCAGCCCCATCACGGCGGGTAGCAGGGTCGTCGCGGCGAGCATGGCGAGCAGCACGGCGATCGCGGCCGCGATGCCCATCAGGCCCAGGAACGGGATGCCGACGATCAGCAGTCCGAGCAGCGCGATCATGACGGTGACGCCCGCGAAGATCACGCTGCTGCCTGCGGTGGCGACGGCCGTGGCCGCCGACTCGGAGGGATCCATGCCGGATGCCAGCTGGGTTCGATGCCTGCTCAAGATGAACAGCGCGTAGTCGATGCCGACCGCGAGCCCGATCATCAGGGCGAGCAGCGGCGTGGTCGACGAGATGGTGACGAAGGATGCCGTGGTCAGCACGACCCCCATCGAGACCGCCAGCGCGATGATCGCCGAGAGCAGCGGGAGCCCGGCGGCCAGGAGCGAGCCGAACGTGACGATCAGGACGACGGCGGCGAAGAGGACGCCGAGGGCCTCGGTCCATGAGATGCCGACGTCGACCTGCTGGTAGACCTGGCCGCCGAACTCGACCGTGAGGCCGGCGTCCGACAGCGGAGCGGTCGCCCGCTGCACGGCCGCCAACTCGGCGTTGCTGACCTTCTCGGCCGTGTCGGTGAACTGGACGGCGATGATCACCGTCGAGCCGTCGTGGCTGACGGCCGCCGTCGCATAGCCGCTGTATGGAGACAGTGCCTGCTCGACACCGGTCACGTCGTTGAGTCGGGTGACGACCTTCTCGATCAGCGGGCCGTCCGCGCTCTTCAGGTCGGCGCCGTGCCTGTCGTGAACCACGATCTCGGCGCTCGCCCCCGCGGTCTGCGGAAACACCGCTGACAGCAGGTCGATCGCCTTCTGCGACTCCGTACCCGGGATGGCGTACGAGTCCTGCAACTGGCCGCCGAGCGCGACCCCGCCGGCCAGGGCGCCCGCGGCGAGCATGATCCAGGCGATGAGCACGGGCACCGCGCGGCGATATGCGAAGCGCCCGAGGCGGAAGAGCAGGGTGGCCATGTGATTCCCCCGAATCAGTCGGCAGCGGCAGTGGTGGCTGTGGTGGTGGATGCTGCGGTGGTGGTGGATGCGGATGACGGCGCGAGCAGATCGCCGAGCACCGTGATCAGGGCCTCGCGCAGCGCACCCAGATCCGGCTGGGGCATCGAGACCGGGGCGCCCGCGAGCAGGTAGGCCGCGCCGCCCAGGGCGACGCCGAACCGCACCTTCTCTTCGACCGACCCGACGTTCTCTTCGAAGTACCGCGAGATCAGTTCGATCTCGGCATTCGCGCGTTCGACGACCGGGATGTCGACCAGCGAGGTGGCCTGGTTGACGAAGATGTAGACGGCGGAGCGATGCTCGAGCAGGAAGTCCACGAAGCTCTCCAGGAACTCGGTGCGCGCCTGGCCGCCACGCTGAAGTCCGGCTAGTCCGGCCTGACCCAGGATGCCGTCCAGCTGGTCGAGGGCGGGCGACAGCACCGCCTCGAGCAGCACCTCCTTCGAGCTGAAGTGGTACAGCACCGTGGCCTTCGACACGCCCGCGCGGTCGGCGATCTGCTGCAGCGAGGTTCCGAGGTAGCCGGCGGCGGCGAACTCCTGCAGGGCGACACGACGGAGGTCGTCAGCGGTGGTGGGCATGTCATCGACGGTACCTGACCGATCGGTCAGGCATTGACCGATCGGTCAGATTCCCGGCGGATACCCAGGCGACTCCCGGGTAGGGAGCGGGTCTGGTGCGGCCCACCGAGCGGCGCGGTAGCGTGGAAGCCGACCCCGTTGGAGGATCCGTGCGCAAGTTCCTGTTCAGCCCCAGCATCTGGAGTTCGCTCTTCGGTGCCATCGGCGTGATCCGCACCACGACCAGCGGTCCGCGAGACTGGCGGCTGGTTCTGCAGTGGATCGTCTTCGGGGCGACGGTGGCGCTCGCCGTCGGCACGGTCATCGAGCGTTCGAACGAAGCGGAGGACTACTGATCATGTACGGACCCATCGGACACGGCTTCGGCATGCTGGCCGGCATTCTCGGTGTGATCGCCTGGGCGATCGGCATGCTCATCCTCCTGGCGATTCTGATCGTGCTGATCGTGCTGCTCGCGCGCTTCCTCTGGGTCGGCACGAAGGCGGCTCAGCGCTACCTCGAACTGAACGGATCGCCGACACCGCGCCCGAAGGCGGCGCCGCCGGCGACGACCTCGTCGGCCGCTGCTCCGACCACCACCGCTTCGACCACCACCGCGCCGAAGACGACTCCGGCAGCGGGGGCGAAGACGACCCCCGTGACGACGACGCCGGCCACGAAGCCGCGCACTCCGAAACCGCCGGTCGCCTAGCCGACGCGACCTGCCCTCGGCTGCGGAGCTACCCCAGGAACCCGCGCAGCAGCGCGCCGGACCCCTCGAGGTGCTCGCGCATCGACGCCGCAGCGCCGTCGGCGTCGCCGGCGAGGATCGCCATCACGATCGCCTCGTGCTGACGGTTGGAGTGCTCGATGTTGCGCGGCAGCAGCGGGAAGCTGTCGAACAACTCGTTGATCCGGCTGCGGTTCTCGGCCAGGAGCGTCACCAACGACGGGACCCCGACCACCTCGGCGATCGTCAGGTGCAGACGGGAGTCCATCCTGCGGTAGTCGGCGGCCTCGGCGGTCGCGGCCTCCCCGAGACGGGCCCAGAGGGTCGCGCGATCCGCCGAGTCCAGGCTTCGCGCGGCGGCGGCTCGGGCGGCACCCACCTCGAGGATCTCGCGCAGACCGAGGATGTCGTCCAACTCGGTCGCCGACGGCGCTACCAGCGAACCCGCCGCGGGCACCGGAAGCGGATCGCTGACGAAGGTGCCGCCGTAGCGGCCGCGGCGCGAGAGCAGGTAGCCGGCATCCGCCAGTTCGCGGATCGCCTCGCGGACGGTGTCGCGGCTCACCGAGAAGCGCATGGCCAGTTCGCGCTCCGAGGGCAGCGCCTGGCCGGGCGGGACGACGCCCAGCCGGATGGTCTGCATCAGGCGCGCGACGGTGTCTTCGAGCGCGTTGCCGCTGCGAACGGGGCGGTAGACGGCGTCGTCGACCAGCGACGCCGACGGCTTCGCCGCAGCTGAACCCGCATCGTCGCCGAGACCGTGCGGGCCCGAAGGCTCACGGTCTGGCGCCTCAGAGCGGGGTGACATAGGCCGCGCTGATCCCCCCGTCGACCAGGAAGGTCGACGCGGTGATGAAGCTGGCATCGTCGCTGGCCAGAAAGGCGACGGCGGCGGCGAGTTCCTCGGGCTCGGCGAAACGCCCAACCGGCACATGGATGAGCCGCCGGGCGGCGCGCTCCGGGTCTTTGGCGAACAGCTCCTTGAGCAGCGGCGTGTTCACCGGGCCCGGGCAGAGCGCGTTGACCCGGATGCCCTGCCGGGCGAACTGCACGCCCAGCTCGCGGCTCATCGCGAGCACGCCGCCCTTCGACGCGGTGTACGAGATCTGCGAGGTGGCCGAGCCGAGGACGGCGACGAACGATGCCGTATTGATGATCGAGCCCTTGCCGGCGGGCACCATGTGGCGCAGCGCGGCGCGCGAGCACAGGTAGACGCTGGTCAGGTTCACCAGCTGCACCCGGTTCCAGGCGTCCAACTCGGTGGTCTCGATCGAGTCGTCGTCGGGCGGCGAGATGCCGGCGTTGTTGAAGGCGATGTCCACCGAGCCGTAACGGGATGCCGCGGTGTCGAACAGGGCATCCACCATCTTCTTGTCGGTGACGTCCACCTGCACGAAGAGGCCGTCGACCGCCTCGGCCGCGGACTGGCCCGAGGCGGGATCGACATCGCCGATCACGACCTTCGCGCCCTCGGCCGCGAACCGCTTCGCGGTGGCGAGGCCGATGCCGCTGGCGCCGCCGGTGATCACGGCGACCTTTCCGGCGAGGCGCTTCGTGAGGTCGATCTGGGTGAGTGACATGTGGTTCTCCTGGTGGGTTTCGATACGCGGCCGGGGGCCGCTACTCAACCGGCGTCAGTTGCTGGCGAAGAAGACGTTCTTGGTGTCGGTGAAGGCGAGCGCGGCATCCGGGCCGAGTTCGCGGCCGAGGCCGCTCTGCTTGGCCCCGCCGAACGGGGTGGTGTAGCGCACCGAGGAGTGCGAGTTGACCGACAGCGTTCCGCTCTCGATGCCTCGGGCGACCCGGATGGCGCGGCCGAGATCGTTGGTCCAGATCGACCCCGAGAGCCCGTACACGCTGTCGTTGGCGAGCCGGATCGCGTCCGCCTCGTCGTCGAACGGGAGCACGCTCACCACCGGGCCGAAGATCTCGTCGACCGCGACCCGGTCGGTCCGCTGCGGCAGCAGGACGGTCGGCGCCATCCAGTAGCCCGGGCCGCTGGGCGCCGAGCCGGTGAAAGCGACCGGGGTGCCGCTGCCGAGGAAGCTCTCGACCGACTCGTAGTGCGCCTTCGAGACCAGTGGCCCCATCTCGGTCGTGTCATCGCCGGGCGCGCCGACTCTCACGGCCTTCACGGCAGGCTCCAAGAGCTCGAGAAAACGATCGAGCACGCTGCGCTGCACCAGGATGCGGCTGCGTGCGCAGCAGTCCTGTCCGGCATTGTCGAACACCGCGCCCGGTGCCGTCGCGGCCGCGCGCTCCAGATCGGAGTCGGCGAAGATCACGTTCGCGCTCTTGCCGCCCAGCTCGAGGGTGACGGGTTTGACCTGCGCCGCGCATCCGGCCGCCACCTGCTTGCCGACCTCGGTCGACCCGGTGAAGACCACCTTGCGCACCTGCTCGTGCGTGACGAACCGCTCGCCCACCACCGAGCCGCGACCCGGCAGCACCTGGAACAGGCCGTCGGGCAGGCCGGACTCGAGCCCGAGCTCGCCTAACCGGATGGCCGTCAACGGGGTCCAGTCAGCGGGCTTCAGCAGCACCGCGTTGCCGGCCGCGAGCGCCGGCGCGAAGCCCCAGCTCGCGATCGTCATCGGGAAGTTCCACGGCACGATCACGCCCACGACGCCGAGCGGCTCGTGGAAGGTCACATCCATGCCGCCCGCCACCGGGATCTGCTGGCCGATCATCCGCTCGGGCGCGCCCGCGTAGTAGTCGAGCACGTCGCGCACGTGCCCCGCCTCCCAGCGCGCCGATCCGATCGGATGCCCCGAGTTGCGCACCTCGAGCGCGGCCAGTTCTTCGACCGCGCCATCGACGGCGGCGGCGAACCGGCGCAGTGCCTTCGCCCGCTCGACGGGAGCCAGCCCGGCCCAGGCCGCCTGCGCGGCGACGGCACGCGCGACGGCCTCGTCCACCTGCTCGAGCGAGGTGTGCTCGACCTCGCCGATGACGGTCTCGTCGGCCGGATTGATCAGGGTGGTCGAACTCACGCGTGCACGCTCCGGTGGGTCTTCGCGGCGTAGGTCGTTGCAGCGCTGACCAGGCCCTCGAACAGGCCGGCGTCCTCTTCGGCATCCTGCTCCGGATGCCACTGCACCCCGACCCCGAACGGCACGCCTTCGAGCTCGACCGCCTGCACGACGCCACCGCCGGAGTGGGCGGTCACGCGCAGGCCGTCACCGAGCGCGTCGATCGCCTGGTGGTGGTAGCTCTGCACCGGGTGCGCGCCGGATCCGATGATCTCTGAGAGCTGCGACCCACCCTCGACCTCCACCTGGTTGGTCTTGAAGACCCCGTTCTCGCCGGTGTAGCGGTCGTCGCCGACCACCTCGGGCAGGTGCTGGTGCAGCGTGCCCCCGCGATTCACATTGAGCACCTGGATGCCGCGGCAGATCGCGAGGAACGGAACCTCGGCCGCGATGGCGGCTGTCAGCAGCGCGTCGTCCCAGTCGTCGCGCAACCGGCTCGGCGGATCGGACTTCGGGTGCGCATCCGCTCCGTAGCGGCCGGGCTCCACATCGTGGCCGCCGACCACGATCAGTCCGTCGAGCCGGGCCATGACCTGCTCGGCCACTCCGCCGTCGAGCGGCTGCGGGGGCAGCAGCAGCGGGATGCCGCCCGCGCGTTCGACCGCGCCGAGGTACACCTCGGGCAGGAACGCGGCCTTCACGTCCCAGACACCGGTCTGCGCGCGCTGCAGGTAGGTCGTGAGCCCGATCAGCGGCTTCATGAGGTCACCCGTCGATGCGCCGGCTTGGCCGAAGCATCGACCCACCTGTGATCGCGCCGCAGGAGCGGCGGCGCGGGAACAGAGAAATCAGAACCTCTCGAAGCCACGGACCCGCTCCCAATCGGTGATGGCCGCGTCGAATGCCTTCAGTTCGATGCGCGCGTTGTTCAGGTAGTGCTCCACGACCTCGTCGCCGAACGCCTCCTGAGCGACGGCGGAGTGGGCGAACAGCTCGGCCGCGTCACGCAGGTTGGTCGGCACCCGAGGGGCATCCGAGCCGTAGGCGTTGCCCTCGAAGATCGGTTCGAGCTCCAGCTCGTTCTCGATGCCGTACAGACCACCGGCGATGAGCGCCGCGACCGCGAGGTACTGGTTCACGTCGCCACCCGGCACCCGGTTCTCGACCCGCAGCCCCTGACCGTGCCCGACCACCCGCAGGGCGCAGGTGCGGTTGTCGAGGCCCCAGGCGATCGCGGTCGGGGCGAAGCTGCCCTCCACGTAGCGCTTGTAGGAGTTGATGTTGGGGGCGAAGAACAGGCTCAGCTCGCGGGTGGTGGCGAGCAGTCCGGCGATCCAGTGCTCCATGAGCTTGCTGAATCCGTACGGCCCGTCCCCGGCCATCACGGCTTCGCCGTCCGTTCCGCGCACCGAGAGGTGGATGTGGCAGCTGTTGCCCTCGCGCTCGTTGAACTTGGCCATGAAGGTGAGGGCCTTGCCGTGCTGGTCGGCGATCTCCTTCGCACCGTTCTTGTAGATCGCGTGGTTGTCGCAGGTGGCCAGCGCCTCGGTGTAGCGGAAGGCGATCTCCTGCTGGCCGAGGTTGCACTCCCCCTTCACGCCCTCGCAGTACATGCCCGCGCCATCCATGCCGTTGCGGATGTCGCGCAGCAGCGGCTCCATCCGGGTGCTCGCCAGCAGCGCGTAGTCGATGTTGTAGTCGCTGGCCGGGGTGAGGCCGTCGTACTTGCGGGCCCAGGCATCCCGGTAGGTGTTCTCGAAGACGATGAACTCGAGCTCGGTTCCGACGAAGGGCACGAGGCCGCGCTCGGCAAGTCGGGCGATCTGCTGCTTCAGGATGTCGCGGGGCGACTGCGGGACGGGCGAGCCATCCAGCTTGGTCAGGTCGGCCATCACGAGCGCGGTGCCGGGCAGCCACGGGATGACCCGCAGCGTGTCGAGGTCGGGCTTCAGCACCATGTCGCCGTAGCCGGTCTCCCAGCTGCTGATCGCGTAGCCGTCGACCGTGTTCATCTCGACGTCGACCGCGAGCAGGTAGTTGCAGGCCTCGGCGCCGTGCGCGGCGATGTCCTCCTGGAACAGCCGGGCGCTGGCGCGCTTGCCCACCAGCCGGCCCTGCATGTCGCAGAATGCGACGATCACGGTGTCGATCTCGCGCTTGTCGATCAAGGCGCCGAGCTCGTCGATCGTGAGATTTCCGGAGCGGACGGCCATGGAGTCTCCTGAATGAATGCGATCTTGCGCGGTCGATCGGGGGTAGAACCCGACCATTACACACTAGGCCCGCCACAGGGGCCCGTGAAGCCGTCACAAACCTTTTACATCCAAAGGTAGACACGGAGTACCAATGAGCGCCATTCTCGGAGCCAACATTGGAAAGGACTCCTCCCCCATGACCACTACCAAATCCGTTGGCGGCGCCCAGTACAAGGATGTCGGGGCCGGCTACTTCGAAAAGCGCACCCTCAAGCGCAGTGCCGGCGTCTGGGGCATCTGGGGCCTCGGCGTCGCTGCCGTCATCTCGGGCGAGTTCTCGGGCTGGAACCTGGGAATCGATTCCGCCGGCTTCGGAGGCATGGCCATCGCGACCGTGATCGTGATCGTCATGTACTTCACGATGTACTTCTCGATCGGCGAGATGGCATCGGCGATGCCGCACACCGGCGGCGCCTACTCATTCGCACGCGCTGCGATGGGGCCGTGGGGCGGGTTCATCACCGGCCTCGCCGAGACGATCGAGTACGTGATCACGACCGCCGTGATCGTGTTCTTCTCGGCCGGCTATCTCAACTTCGCCCTGAACTCGTTCTTCGGCTTCCAGCTGCCCGGCTGGGTCGCATACCTGCTGCTCTACGCGGTGTTCGTCGTCATCAACTGGCTGGGCGCGGCGATCGGATTCCGACTCGCGATCATCGTCTCGTTGCTGGCCATCGCGATCCTGGCCCTGTTCGTCATCGTGTCGCTGACCAGCGGCGGGTTCCACAGCGACAACCTGCTGAACCACAAGCCGGATGCCGGGCAGTCCGAGCTGCTGCCGCATGGCTGGCTGCCGATCTTCGCGGTCATCCCGTTCGCCATGTGGTTCTTCCTCGGCATCGAGGAGCTGCCGCTCGCCTCTGAGGAGACGCACAACCCGGCGCGGGTCATCCCGCGCGCCGGCATCATCGCCCTGATCACCCTCGCGGTCGCCGCGATCGCGGTGCTCTTCTTCAACACCGGCGTGCTCGGTCTGGCCGCGACGCAAGTGTCGGGCCAGCCGCTGGTCGACGGCTTCTCGAAGATGGTGCCCAAGAGCCTGGATGGCGTGCTCGCCCTGTTCGCGCTCATCGGACTGCTCGCCTCGCTGCAGGGGATCATGTACGCGTACGGGCGGAACATGTATTCGCTGTCGCGAGCGGGGTACTACCCGAAGTTCCTCTCGATCACGGGCAAGCGCCAGACACCGCTCAATGCCCTCGTCGTGGGCGCGGTCATCGGGTTCGTCGTGCTGGTGCTGGTGGATGCGATCACCGCGGCCAGCAAGGGCGTCGGCACGGTCGCCGGAGCGATCGAGTTGAACATCGCGATCTGGGGCGCCGTCGTCTCGTACCTCATGCAGATGATCGCGTTCGTCGTGCTCCGACGTCGCTTCAAGAACGCGGTGCGCCCCTACAAGAGCCCGACCGGGATCGTGGGTGCCGTCATTGCCGGGGTGATCGCCCTGTCGATCTTCGTCGCGTTCCTGTTCATCCCGGGCTACCAGATCGCGATCGCGGCCATCGCCGTCGTCTACGCGATCGGGCTGCTGGCGTTCGCGGTCTACGGGCGCAAGCGCCTGGTGCTCTCTCCCGAGGAGGAGTACGCGCTGAGCGGCGGTCTGCACCGCGACCCCGAGGCCGAGGGCTACGACGCCATGGAGAAGGAGGTCTTCGGAACGGACGGCACGGCCGCACCGAAGACCCCGGCCAAGGCCGCGCCGAAGAAGAAGTAGCCGCTTCTCGCGCGCTCTCGATGGCCCCGGCGGATTCCGCTGCCGGGGCCATCGTCATGCCGGTGACGTTCTGGTTATGACGGACTGTCCGTCATAACCAGAACGTTTCGCCTAGAAGTACGTCTCGACGAAGCCGACCACCACGGGGACGGTCGCGTCGGCCGACTCGACCTCCGGGATCAGCCGCCACTTGTCGAACGCCGTGCACGGGTGCGAGATCCCGAGCCGCACGACATCTCCCACCGCCAGCGCCGAGTCGGCCGGCAACGACAGATAACTGTGCTGGTCGTTGACGGCCGTCACCACCGCGCCGGGATGCCCGTGCACCATCGGCATCCCCAGATCGACCGGCAGATCGCGCTTACCCGCGTCGAGCAGCGCCAGCCCCGGTTCCGGTCGCGACACCACGCGCGACCACACCGCGAGCGCCGGCCGGAACGCCAGCTCCGAGCCCGTGCCGGGCTGCGAGAACGGCGAGATCCCGTCGTAGAACACGTCATCGTGCGCCTGGAACGCGCCCGATCGCAGCACGACCGTCACGTCGCGCCCGCGCGACGCCGCCAACGGCGCCAGCTCGTCGGCCACCAGTTCGAAGAACGCGCTGCCGCCGGCCGTCACGATCGGATCCACCAGGGCATCCCACGACAGCAGCGTCTCGGCCAGCTCGCGCAAACCACGCAGATAGGCCCGCACCCGGGCCAGGGTCGTCGGCGCGCGATCCGCGCCGTACGACCCCTCGTAGCCGGCGACTCCGCGCAGGCGGAGGCGCGGCGCGGCCAGCACCTCGCGCGCCACCGCGAGCGCGGCCTCCGTGCCGCGCGCACCCGTGCGGCCGCCGGGAGCGCCGAGCTCGACCAGCACGTCCAAGGGGCGCGTGCCGGCCGAGTCCGCGAGCAACCGGACGCCCTCGACCGAATCGACCCAGCAGGCGATGTCGGCCCCGGCATCCACGTCGCGGGCCAGCCAGTCGATCGCAAGGGGGTCGACGACCTGGTTCGCGATCAGCAGCCGTTCGACCCCGGCCGCGCGCGCCACCTGGGCCTGCCACGGCGTCGCCACCGTCAGTCCCCAGGCGCCGGCATCCAGCAGCCTCCGCCAGAGCACCGGCGCCATCGTGGTCTTGCCGTGCGGAGCCAGCTCGAGTCCGCGCTCGCGCGCCCAGCCCATCAGCGTCGACACGTTGTGGTCCGAGGCCCGCCGATCCAGCGTGAGCAACGGGGTCGAGAATTCGGTGAGTGGATGCCGCTCCGCAGCCACCTCCGCCGCCCCGCGCCCCCAGAACACCGGCGGCACCGACTTGTGCCGAACGCTCAGAACCACGCCGTCATCCGGCACCGGAGTCGAGGTCATGGCGACACGCTAGCGTGGGCGCCATGACCTCCAAGACCCGCCTCGAGACCCGGCTCGCACCGCCGCCGCTGCCGGTGTTCTCGCAAGGGGTGCGCAAAGGACCCGTCGTACAGGTGTCCGGTCAAGCCGGCATCGACCCGGCGACCGGCTCCTACCCGTCGCTCGACGATGTCGGCGCGCAGACTACGCAGACCTTGCACAATGTGCTGGCGATCCTGGAGGCGGCGGGAGCCACCTTCGACGACGTCGTCATGCTGCGCGTCTACCTGACCACACGCGAGCATTTTCCCGCGATGAACGAGGCCTACACCGCGTTCCTGACTCCGGAGCGAGTGCCCAGCGGCATCCTGCCGGCGCGCACGACGGTGTTCGTGACCCTGCCGTTCGCCGAGATGCTGGTCGAGATCGACGCGCTCGCGGTGCTCGACGACTGAGCAGCCCTCGTCGACCTAGCTCGGCCGCGACTTCGGCGCGCGCTCGGCGGTCTCGCCCGCGTCGCGCACGACCACGTCTGCGAGGGCCGTGTCGATCGCAGCCATCGCATCGTCGGGGATGACGACACCCGCCGCCTTCACGTTCTCGGCTACCTGCTCGGGCCGCGACGCCCCGATGATCGCCGCGGCGACATTCGGGTTCTGCAGCACCCAGGCCACCGCGAGCTGGGCCATGGTCAGGTCGAGCTCGGCCGCGATGGGCGCGAGCTCCTGCACCCGGGTCAGCACGTCTTCGCGCAGGAACGGCTTGATCGTGTTCTCGCCGCCCTTGGCGTCGGTGGCGCGCGATCCCTCGGGCAGCGGCGCACCCGGCCGGTACTTGCCGGCCAGCACTCCCTGCGCGATCGGCGACCAGACGATCTGCGAGATGCCGAGTTCGGTCGATGCCGGCACGACCTCGGCCTCGATCACCCGGAACAGCGCCGAATACTGCGGCTGGTTCGAGATGAGCTGGATGCCGAGCTGCGTCGCGAGCGCGTGCCCGGCCCGCAGCTGGTCGGCCGTCCACTCGCTGACGCCGATGTACAGCGCCTTGCCCTGCCGCACGACGTCGGCGAAGGCCTGCATGGTCTCTTCCAGCGGAGTCTCGGTGTCGTACCGGTGGGCCTGGTACAGGTCGACGTAGTCGGTCTGCAGGCGCTGCAACGATCCGTCGATCGACTCGAGGATGTGCTTGCGACTCAACCCCGAATCGTTCGGCCCCTTCGGCCCGGTCGGCCAATACACCTTGGTGAAGATCTCGAGGGACGCGCGGCGCTCCCCCTTCAGCGCCTCGCCCAGCACGGTCTCGGCGGCCGTGTTCGCGTACGCGTCGGCCGTGTCGAAGCTGGTGATGCCGGCATCCAGCGCGGCGCGCACGCAGGCTGCCGCGATGTCGTTCTCGACCTGCGAGCCGTGGGTGAGCCAGTTGCCGTAGGTGATCTCAGAGATCTTGAGGCCCGAGTTGCCGAGGTAGCGGAAGTCCATGATTCGAGCCTACGGCGGGACGCGTCGAGTACCGCAATCGGGGCCGACCCGCGCGAGCAGGTCGGCCCCGAGGGCGTGCGGACGTCGGATCAGCCGTCGGCCCCCGCCGGCGTCGTCGTCACCGTGAAGCCCTCCAGCTTGTTCGCGGCGATGGCGTACTTGTTGGTGAACGTGTCGGCGTAGCTCAGCTTCGACGTGTCGACACCGTTGGCCTTCTCCATGGCGAAGATGACCTTCGGGCCGCCTGCGGGCATGATCCCATCGGGCAGGAACTGCGCCTTGTCAGACGCGAGTCCTGAGATGTACTGCGCCTTGGTGATGGTGGCGTTCTGCACGAAGTCGGCAGGCAGCTTGTCGGCGATCTGCGCCGCCGAGTGCGTGGCGATCCAGTGCATGGTCGCGACCAGAGCGTCGACGACGCCTTGCGCGGCCTTCGGGTTCGCCTTCGCCCAGCTGGACAGCGTCAGCACACTGGCTGCGGGCCAGTCGCCGCCGAGCGCCTTCTTCGCGCCGTCCGCCGTCGCCAGATCGACCGCGGTCGTCGCGAGCTTCTGGCTCTCCAGCGCACCGACGGTCGGCTGCGTGGTCATCACGCAATCCGCCGCCCCGCTCTGGATGGCCGCGATCGCGGTAGCGCCAGCGCCGACCGCGAGGGTCGTGTACTGGCTCCTGTCGATGCCGTGCTGCGACGCGAGGAACTGCGTCAACTCATCGGTTCCCGATCCGAGGTCGGTGACGCCCATGGTCTTCCCCTTGAAATCGGCCGCCGACTTCACGCCGCTCTTGGGGCTGCACATGATGCGCTCACCCGGAGCCCCCGACAGCTGGACGAGGTCGATGACGCTCTTGCCCTTCGACCCGAAGTCGACCGTGTGGATGTACCAGGCGCCCGCCAGGTCCACCTGACCGGATGCCATGGCGTCCTCAGCGCCGACCCCGCCGTTCTGCTCGGTCGAGAGGGTCATGTTGATGCCGTACTTCTTGTAGAAGCCCAGGCTCTGGGCCAGCTGGTACGGCAGGTAGATCTGCTTGTCGATGCCTCCGACCATCATCGAGACGTTCAGGAGCGGGGCCGCGGCGCCCGACGAGCCGGTGCCGCCCGAGGTGCCGGCACAGCCGGTCAGCGCGAGTGCCGCTGCTCCGACGATGGCGGCTGCTGTGATCATGCGCTTCTTCATTGATGCATGTTTCCTTTCAGTGAGCGCCGACGGATGCCGGCAAGGGGGATGCAGGATGGGTGGGCTCTGCGTGGAGTCAGATCGCCTGGGCGTCCGACCGGCTCGGCGGACGCCACTTGAGGAGGACGTGCTCGAGCAGCGTGATGAGGTATTCGGCGACCAGGGTGAAGACCGCGACGATCACCATGCAGGCGAACACGGTGTCGGGGTCGAAGCTGCCCTGCGCGTGGCTGATGATCAAACCGATCCCGCGGGTGGCGCCGAGGATCTCGGCGACCAGGGCACCGATGATGGCGAAGCCGAACGCGGTGTGCAGACTCGCGATGATCCAGCTCATGGCCGAGGGGATGGTCACGTGCCGCGCGACCTGCAGCGGCGATGCGCCGAGCACGCGGACGTTGGCGATGAGATTCTGATCGACTTCGCGCACACCCTGGAAGGCGTTGAAGAACACCACGAAGAACACCAGCACCGCGGCCAGCAGGATCTTCGGGAAGATCCCGAAGCCGAAGGCCACGAAGAAGATCGATCCGAGCACGATGCGCGGCACCGAGTTCAAGATCTTGATGTAGGGGCTGAATACCGACGCCAGGTAGCGATTGGAGCCGAGCAGGATGCCGAAGATCACCCCGCTGACCGTCCCGAGCAGGAAGCCGAGGAAGGCCTCTTGCACGGTGACCCAGAGGTTCTCCCAGATCGAGCCGAACGCGGTTCCCACCGTGAACAGGTGGACGATGCTGTCGACGATCCCGGTCGGCTGTCCGAAGAAGAACTTGTCGACCCAGCCGACCGCGGTGAACCACTGCCAGCCGCCGAAGACCACGACGAAGACAGCGACGCGGCCGATCCAGATCCACATGGTCCGGCGCCGGCGGGCGCGGGCGCTCGTGACCTGGAGCTCAGGCTCGGGGCCGTCCTCGGGCGCGACGGCGTATGCCCCGAAGGTCTCGACCGCGGCGCTCATGCTGCACCCGCCGTCTGCGCGTAGGCCCGAGTGACCTCTTCTTTCAGCGACTCCCAGATCTGGCCCTGCAGCTCGAGGAAGCGCTCCTCGTGGCGAATGGCCTGCACGTCGCCGCGCGGGCGCGGCAGGTCGATGTCGAAGATGTTCTTCACGGTGCCGGGGCTGCTGGTCATGATGACGACGCGGTCCGACAGGATCACGGCCTCATCCAGGTCGTGGGTGATGAAGAGCACCGAGGGTCGCAGCTCCTCCCAGAGCTGGAGCAGCTCGCCCTGCATGATCGCCTTGGTCTGCACGTCGAGGGCGCCGAAGGGCTCATCCATCAGCAGGATGCGCGGGCGATTGATCAGGGCCGCGGCCATGGACACGCGCTTGCGCATACCGCCGGACAGCTGGTGCGGGTAGCGGTCCTCGAAGCCGCTCAGGCCGACGCGCCGAAGCCAGTCCCGCGCGAGCACGGTCGCCTGCAGCTTGGGCGTGCCGAGCAGGATCGGCCCCATCATCACGTTGCCGAGCACCGTCTTCCACGGGAAGAGCGAGTCGGCCTGGAACATGTAGCTGACGCCGGGGGTGATGCCGTTCACGCGTTGCGATCCGACCGTGACGTATCCGCCGCTCGGGTGCTCGAGCCCCGAGACCTGGGCGAGCGTGGTCGACTTGCCGCACCCGGTCGGTCCGACGATCGCGCAGAACTGGCCGGGTTCGACGCTCAACGAGACGTCCCGGATCGCGGTGAACGTCTCGCCTTTCGGCGTGAGATACCGCTTGGTCAGGTCGACGATGTCGATGCGAGCGGCGTCCTCGGGTCCGTCGGTGCCGGGCCCGGGAGGCTGGGGGGTGGGAATGGCTGTGCCCATGCGCGGGAGACCTCTCTGTCTTCGCGTTGTTGTGCAGCACATGTTCCGTGAGCCGCCCCGGCGCTGTCTCGCTTGTGCGCCATTGGCCATTTGTGTGCATTCCGAGAGGTTTCGCGCATTCTGCGCAGTGCGCCCGCAGGATGGCGCAGCGATAATCGGGTCACGATGCGACGACGGATCAGACGACTCTCGAGCCAGATCTTCCTGGCCCAGTTGCTGATCCTCACTGTCTCGTTGGCGGTTGCGTTCGTGCTGTTCGCGCAGACCACGCGCGACAACCTCGACCACGAGTATCAGACCCGGGCATCGGACATCGCCCAGACCTTCGCGCAGAACCCGAGCATCCGGGGCTGCATTCCGACCGGCCCGCCGGAGTGCGCGGCCGAGGTGCAGTCCCTGGCCTCGAGCACGGCGCAGCGGACGGGGGCCGCCTATGTCGTGGTGATCGACCTCAACCGGGTGCGCCACTCGCACCCGAATCCTGCTCTGATTGGTCAGAAGGTGAGCGAGCCGGTCATGGCCCGCGATGGCAAGGCGCACCTCGGAATCAACAACGGCTCGACAGGACCGACCGCGAACGCCCGCGTACCGCTGTACGGCACCGGCGGGAGCCTGGTGGGCGAGGTCTCGGTCGGCATCCAGGAGAGCTCGGTCTCGAGCGAACTGCTGGCCCAGTTGCCGACCTACGGCATCTGGGTCGCGGCCGTGCTCGTGGTCGGCAGCCTGGCATCGTTCGGCCTGGCCACGTTGCTGAAGCGGAGGACGTTCGGCCTCGAGCTCGATGAGATCGCGCGGCTGCTGCAGGAGCGCGAGGCGACCCTGCATGGCATCCGTGAGGGCGTGATCGCGATCGACCCGGCCGGCCGCATCAGCGTCATCAACGACGAGGCGCACCGGCTGCTGCGGCTGCCGCCGAACGCGCTCGAGCACCGGCTCGACGAGGTCCTATCCGCCGGCACGCTGCTCGACACGCTCACAGGCACCAGCACCGTGAAGGATGCCGTCGTCATCACCGACGACCACTGCCTGGTCGTCAACCGGATGCCGGTGGTGCTGGCCGGCCGGCCGCACGGATCCGTCGTCACGCTGCAGGATCGAACCGATCTGGAGGCTCTCAGCCGCGAACTGGATGGCGAGCGCAGCTTCACCGAGTCGATGCGGGCCCAGCAGCACGAGTTCTCGAACCGGATGCACGCCATCGCCGGACTGCTCGAACTCGGGCGGGCCGACGAGGCCCTGGACTACATCCACGAGATCCGGGGCGGATCGGCCGACTTCGACCAGAAGCTGCGCACCAGGATCGCGGCCCCGCAGATCGTCGGCCTGATCCTCGGCAAGGCCGCCGAGGCGCACGAGCGCGGCATCGAGTTCACACTCTCGCCGGAATCGTCGCTCGGCCCGGCTCCCGATCATGTTCAGTCGCTGACCACCATCCTGGGCAACCTCATCGACAATGCCTTCGATGCGCTCGCCGCCGTGCGGCCGCCTCGACGCGTTCTCGTCAGCGTGGTCGAGACCTCGGAGTCGGTGACGGTGGTCGTCTCCGACAACGGCCCGGGCCTGCCGCATGGCGCGATCTCGCAGATCTTCACGAACGGGTACACCACCAAGCGCGGCTCGCTGATCCGGCACGAGGGGCTGGGCCTTTCGCTGGTCGACAAGTCGGTCACGAAGCTCAAGGGATCCATCTCGGTCTCCGAGGGGCCGGGCGCGACCTTCACCGTGATCCTGCCGATGGCCGAGACCGACGCACCGATCGGAGCAGCGTGACCGACGCTCCCCTCTCTGTGCTCGTGGTGGACGACGATTTCCGGGTCGCGTCGCTGCACGTCGACTTCGTCGAGCGCGTGCCCGGGTTCCGCGTGATCGGGCGGGCCCACAGCGGGGCGGAGGCGCTCGAACTCGCCGAGGCGCTGCATCCGGATCTCGTGCTGATGGACATCTACCTGCCCGACATCGACGGGCTTCGGACCCTTCAGCAGATGATGACCCGGCCATCGCCCCCCGCGGCGATCGTCATCTCGGCGGCCAACGACGTCACCAGCGTTCGGTCAGCCCTTCGACTGGGAGTGACCGATTACCTCGTGAAACCGTTCGCCTTCGCGGCGCTCGCGGAACGGCTGATCGCGTTCCGCCAGACCCTCGAGCGCCTCGACGAACTTCCCGACGAGGCGACCCAGGGCGACATCAACCGCATCTTCGAGCAGTTGCGCCCGACGCGTCGGCGGCAGGAGGGGGCGAGGTCGCGCCTGGCACCCACCCTGCGGGCGGTCTACGACGCGGTCGCGGCCTCGTCGGAGGGGGTGTCGGCCATCCAGATCGCCGGCACGATCGGCGTCAGCAGAGCGACCGCCCAGCGCTCCCTCACCCAGCTCGAGCAGAGCGGCGCGATCGTGCTCGACCTGCGCTACGGCCGCACCGGCCGCCCGGAGCACCGCTACACGGTGCCGTCGCGCGGGTGACGCTCATCGACAGCGCCGACTAGTGCACCGCTCCCGACGGGTTCGGCTGGGAGCTTCCGTCCGACGTCGGCCGCCCGCCGGTCTGAATCGGGATGCCGTCGACCGCGGCCCCGTGCTCGGGAGAGTAGGTCGCGCTGTTGCGGAAGGTGTCGACGAACGTCTGCATCCGCGGATCGGTTGCGCTGGTGAGCCGCAGTTGGTGCCCCCACGCGCTCATCACGATCGGCGCCGGCAGCGTGCTGGTCGCCCAGGGGCTCAGGTCGAGGTAGCGGTTCGAGTTCGTCGTCGGAGCGCCGGAGGCGGTCTCTCCGGTCTCGGGAATGAGCGACTGCCTGGTGACGAACGCGGTCAGGGCCGCGACCTCGGATGCGGGCAGATCGGGTTGGTAGGTGATCCACACGGCGCCGTGCTCCATGTTGTGCACCGCCCGTTCTGACGGGATGGGTTTCGTGTAGACGCCGGCGTTCATCCAGATCCCGTTATGGGGGCCGCCCACCGGTGGAGTGACGGCGTAGGTGACCGGTCCATCGACGTGCTGGTGCTCGAGCGCCCCGGGGTGAGCGGCGCCGTCGCCCGGCCAGCCCGTGGTGTCCCAGGCGAGAACCCCCGGTATTCCACTCGTATCCGCAATCGTGCTGACCGCAAGCTGGGCCGT